>Ga0307378_10002852_pt1 | contig 25798 bp, 18 predicted proteins | sample UN1MG_FD_202238 | JGI IMG/M metagenome (GOLD analysis project Ga0307378, IMG submission 202238) | Soil microbial communities from Risofladan, Vaasa, Finland - UN-1 | ecosystem: Environmental > Terrestrial > Soil > Coastal area > Acid sulfate soil | place: Finland: Risofladan, Vaasa | collected...
CGCCATGGACATGATCGTGCAGAACGTCGCCGCCGCAGGACAAACCGACATCTCGTTCACGGTCCTCCGCGACGACCTGCCGGGGACGCTGATGGCGGTGGAGCAGGCAGTCGAAGAGCTGGATGCCGAAGGGTACAACTACGACGACGACGTGTCGAAGATCTCCGTCGTCGGCCTCGGGATGGCGGCCCAGACCGGAGTGGCGGAACGGATGTTCCGAGCGCTGGCCGAGCGCGGGATCAACATCCTTATGATCACCACCAGCGAGATCAAGATCTCGGTGCTGGTGGCACGCGAGTATGCTTTGGAGGCGCTGCGGGCCGTCCACGAAACCTTCGAGCTGGACACCGAGCCGCCCGCTCGCGCCGTCCAAGAACCGGGGCCCGCCAAAGCGCCGGCGGCCAGCGCCTCGGCCGACGTCGTCAAGAAGATGCAGACCTTGGAGGATCTGATCATCGAGGACATCTGCTTGGACGAATCGCAGGCCCGAATGACGCTCATGCGGGTACCCGACACGCCGGGTCTGGCTGCCCAAGTGTTCGATGAGATCGCAGAGAACGGGATCGTGGTCGACATGATCGTGCAGAGCGTGGGGCGGGAAGGGCACGCCAATCTCAGCTTCACCGTCCCGCGACGGGATCTCCAGAAGAGCGTCGCGCTGGCCACGGCGATGGCCGAGGGATTCGGCGGCCTTCCGCCGACGAGCTCTCCCCAGGTGGCCAAGATCTCCGTCTCCGGCACGGGGATGCGGAGCCATACGGGCGTCGCCACCCGGATGTTTCAGTCCTTGGCCGACGCGGGCATCAACGTCGACATGATCAGCACGAGCGAGGTGCGACTGAACGTCGTGATCGACGGCAGCCAGGGGCAGAAAGGGCTCGAAGTCCTGCGCAAAGAGCTTGCCGACGTGACGATGTGACGGGGGGAAGCCGGAATGATGAGTGGCGAGTGATGAGTGGCGAGTGGTGAGTGGCGAGTCGTGAAGACGACCCGGCGGCCGCAACCGCCGCGTCCTTCAGCATTCAGCATTCAGCATTCGTCATTCTCCTAGTACGTCGTTGAGCACTTCTTCGGCAACGTAAATGGGCAGCGGGGGCCGGCAGGTGACGGCGACGGCGATCGCGTCGGACGGTCGGGCGTCGATCTCGACCAGCTCGCCCTCGTGCCGGACGCGAAGCCTGGCGTAGTAGGTGTGCTCGCGAAGCTCGTTGATCACCACGTCCTGGAGTTCGCCCCCCAGGTTCTCCACCACGCTGACCACCAGGTCGTGGGTCAGCGGACGCGGCGCGTCGAACCCCTTCACCCGGCGGTCAATGCTCGTGGCCTCGAAAATCCCGATCAGGATCGGGAACGACCGCTCCCCGTCGATCTCCTTCAGGTAAATCACCTGCTGATCGTTGATTTCGCTGATAATGATCCGCGACAGTTCCATGGCAACAGGCATGACGATATCCTCGCACGTGGGAATGGAGAGCTGCGGACATCCCCGATACGGCTCATTATAAGCCGCCGTCGGTCAAGCTGCCTAGAGGGCCGCGGAATCCCGCTCAGAAATCGGGTGGCTCGATGAACGACCACGGCTTGGGGGCCAGGCCGATCGCGACGTTGTGGCGCTCGACGTACGCGATCCATTGAGCAGCCGTCTCCTCCTCGAAGCAGAACCGCCTGTCGTAGCCGTCCCCCCAAATCGGTCGCTTCAGCTCTACCCCTTCGCGGACCGCGTCTTCGGCACAACGGACGATCCGATCCACCGGCTCCCCAGTCGCCGCGACCACCAGATGCGCGTACCAGACCTGCACGGCAAGCGCCCACACGTGAAGCCCCAGCTTCTCCTGCAATGCCGTGCCGATCAGCTTCCCCACGAAGTGCAACTGGCTGCGGGCGAACAAGAGGGGCGCCAGGCTTGCGCTCTGCGGGGCGACCGGTTCTCGGATCGGCTCCGCGGGCAAGATGACGTCGTGCTCCACACACTGGCGTTCCTCGCCCGATAGCGACGTGCCGTGCGCGGTCATGGTCAGCATGATGGCCAGCGCGTCGCGCACGATAAGGCCCCTCTCCGTCATCAGATCAGATCGCGGGTCACCGCCCGGGCGGGGCGTGGCATCATCACTCTTCGGCCTTTCGCTCGGCTTCCAGCGCGACCATGTTCTCCAGGATTGCGGTGGTCGCCGCGTGCTGCTTCTCGAGCTCCGCCAGGCCGTCGCGCTCTTTCTCGACGACCGCGGTCGGCGCCCGCTCGACGAATTTCTTGTTGGCCAGCTTCTTTCGCTTGGCGACGACCAGCGAGTCGAGCTTCTCGAGATCCTTCTTCTTCCGAGCAATCTCGGCCTCCAGGTCGATCAGCTCGGCCAGGTCGACGAAAACGTCGATCCCCGACAGGGTGACGTTGGCGCTGAGGCGCGGCGCTTCGACGCTTGGGCCCCAACCCACCGCCCGAGCCCGGGCCAGCGACGCAAAGTAGGGCCCCATCGGCCGCAATAGGTCGGCCGTCGCGGTATCGCAACGAACCGCGAAGTCGACTCGTCTCCTGTCGGGAACGTTCTGCCGACTTCGGATCTCGCGGACTGCCCGCAGAACCTCCTGGAATCGGCCAAACCGGGCCTCGATCTGCGGGTCCTCCCGCGCGGGAGCCCTCTCGGGCCAGGGGGCGATCATCACGCTTTCGGCCGCCGGCTCGATGCGGTCCAAGCCGCGGTCGGGCGCTAGCTTCCCGAGCAACTGCCACACTTCCTCGGTCAGAAACGGGATCATCGGGTGCAACAGCCGCAGGAGCGTATCGAGTGTGTGGGCCAAGACGCGCTGGGCCGCGGGGCGGGCCTGCTCGTCCTGAAGCCGCGCCTTGACCATCTCCACGTAGAAGCTACAGAACTCGTCCCACGAAAATTCGTACAACACGCGGGCCGCATCGGCATACCGGTACCCGGCCAGCGCGTCGGTGACCTGCCCGGAAACCGTCGAGAGCCGGCTGAGGAGCCAACGGTCCTCGACCAGCAACTCCGCTTCGGCCACGCGGCCCGGTGTGTAGCCCTCCAGGTTCAGCAGGGCGAAGCGCGAGGCGTTCCAGAGCTTGTTGCAGAAGTTCCTCGCGACCTCGAACCGCTCGCTGATCACCGGGCCACGCGGCAAGGCTTGGTCCTCCGGCTTCTCGGCCCATTGGGTGGAGAAGTCCTTACCGCACTTCTTGCACCGCAGCCGGGGCTTGATGCGATTGTCGCGAGTCTGCTCGATCAAGGCCCCACAATGGGGACACTCGAAATCGACGGGCATCCGGACGTCCTGAGTCTCCGTCGTCAAGTGAGCCAGTCCGAAGCGGAGCGCATCGGCCCCGAACTTCTCCATCACGTCGACCGGATCGACGCCGTTCCCCTTCGATTTCGACATCCCTTCGCCGTAGCCGTCGAGGATCTTGGGATGGATGTAGACCTCGTGGAAGGGGACCTCGCCGACGTTGTGCAGGCCGGTAAGCACCATTCGGGCGACCCAGAGCGTGATGATGTCGCGGCTGGTGATCAAGACGCTGGTGGGATAGTAGTACTTCAGCTCGTCGGTTCGCTCCGGCCAGCCGAGCGTGGAATGCGGCCAGAGGGCCGAGCTGAACCACGTGTCGAGCACGTCCTCTTCCCGCTCGAGGGCGTGGCCCGGGACGGCGTCGTCCGGAAGGTCCTTTTCCTGGGCACAGATCAGCCACTGCCGGTACTCGTCGTCCCATTGCCAGACGACGTCGTCCCGGCCCGCAAACGCCGCTTTCAGGTCGTCCTCCGAGGCCGTCTTGCAGTACCAGATGGGAATCTGATGTCCCCACCAGAGCTGCCGGCTGATCGGCCAGTCGCGCTTTTCGCTGAGCCAGTCGAGGTAGCCCTTGGTGTACCGCTCGGGGATGATCTTCACCCGGCCGTCGGTTACCGCGTCCATGGCGGATTGGGCCAGCTTGCCCATCTTGACGAACCACTGGTCGGTCAACAGCGGCTCGATGGGAGTCTTCGACCGGTCGGAGTGGGCCAGGTCGATCGCCCGGTCCTCCACCCTGACCACGAGCCCTTGCTCCTCCAGATCGGCAACCACGTTCGCCCGAGCTTCCTCGACCGTTTGCCCCTGGTACGGCCCGGCGTTCTCGTTGAGCGTGCCGTCGAGGTTGAGGACGCTGACCATGGGCAGGTTCCACCGCAGACCGACCTCGTAGTCGTTCGGATCATGGGCGGGCGTGATCTTCACGCAGCCGGTGCCCATTTCCGGCTTGGCCCATTCATCCGGCACCAGCGGGATCTCGCGATCGAGCAAGGGCAAAAGCACCTTACGGCCGTCGGAGGCCATGTCGCGGAGCTTGATGAGCAGGGGGAGCAGCGTCTTGCGACGCTGCCGAACGTCCTCCAGCTCCGCTTCCAACTCCGCTTTCATTTTGCCGGGGGCCGCGGCCAGCCGCCTTTTGAGGTCCTCTTCGGCCTTCTCCAATGCCGAGGCCGGGAAGGGATGGACGGCCACGGCCGTGTCGCCCAGCATCGTCTCCGGCCGCGTGGTGGCGATCATCACCGCTTCCGGCTCGCCGGGCCGGGGATCGACGACCGGGTAGTTGAAGTACCAGAAGTGCCCGGCCACCGTATCGTGAAACAGCTCGTCGTCGCTGACCACGGTCTGAAGCACCGTGTCCCAGTTGACCAGCCGCGTGCCGCGGTAGATCAGCCCCTGGCGGAACAGACTGAAGAACGTGTGGCGTACGGCCCGGGCACAGACGGGGTCGAGCGTGAAGCGGGTCCGCGCCCAGTCGCAGCTACAGCCCATCTCCTTGAGCTGGCGGATGATGCGGGCTTCGTACGCGTCCTTCCAGGCCCAGATCCTCTCGACCAGCCCCTCGCGTCCCAGCTCGTGCCGGGTTTTCTTCTCCTCGAGGAGCAATCGCCGCTCGACGACCGCCTGGGTGGCAATCCCGGCGTGGTCGGTGCCCGGCATCCACAGGGCCTCGAAGCCCTGCATCCGCTTCTGCCGGATGAGGACGTCTTGAAGCGTATTGTTCAGGGCGTGTCCCAGGTGCAGGGCGCCGGTTACGTTGGGCGGCGGGATGACGATCGTGTACGGCCGGCGATCCGCGCTGGGCTCGCTGTGAAAGTACCCCTTCTCCTCCCAAAACGGATACCACCGGGCCTGGGCGCCGGAGTGATCGTATTGCTTGGGCAGTTCTTCGGATGGTGTCGTGGCCATGGGGAGCGTGCCTTGAAGAGTATCTTGCGGATGCGTTTCGCTTGGTCAATGCCATCGTTGCCGTCGTTACGACGCTTCGCGTCGTAACGTTCGCGCAAGGACGCTTCGCGTCCTCGCAACCAACCAGCCGGACGCGAAGCGTCCGGGCGACCCGTTCCCACCGCAAAGCGTGGGAACGATGAACGGTTGGGTGCCACCGGCGTCTCGCCAGTGCACGGGCAAGATGCCCGTGGCACCCCACTACACCTTGCAATCTATAGTCCGTCCCGCTTAGTCGCCTTCGCCGGAAGCTCGTTGCTTCCTTTCTTCGTCCTTGCCCAGCTTGTATTCGTAGCTGTCGATCAGGGCGATCCAGCTCGCTTCGATGATGTTCTCGCTCACCCCGACCGTCCCCCACACCTCGTCCTCGTCCTGGCTTTCGATGACCACGCGGACCCAGGCGGCCGTGGCGGCATGGGAGTCGATCACCCGCACTTTGTAATCGACCAGGTGCAAGTTGTTCAAGGCCGGAAAGCGACCGTTGAGCGCCTTTCGCAGGGCGGCGTCCAGGGCGTCGACCGGGCCGTGCCCTTCGGCGGCCTCGAAGCGGACGTCGTCGTCCACGCGGATCTTGACGACCGCTTCGGAGGTGACCTCCCCGCCGGCCTTGTTGTCGACGTTCACGTGATAGTGAAGGGTATCGAAGTGAGGCCGGAACGTGCCCATGCACTTCTTCACCAGCAAGTTGAACGTGCCGTCGGCCGCCTCGAACTGGTAGCCTTCACTCTCCTTCGACACCACCTCGGAAAGGATTCTGTCCATGAGCCGGGAATCGGGGGGGATGTTGAGCCGTTGGGTCAGGGCGATGACATTCGCCCGTCCCGAGAGCTCGCTGAGCAGTACGCGGCGTTCGTTCCCCACGCGGGCCGGGTCGACGTGCTCGTAGCTCGCCGTGTTCCGCGAGACGCCGCTGACGTGCATCCCTCCCTTGTGCGCGAAGGCGCTTCGGCCCACAAACGGCTGGTTCGCGCGGAAGTTCAAGTTCACCATCTCGTAGACGTACCGCGAGAGATCCGTCAGTTGCCTTACCCCCTCGGCACCCAACACCTCGTAGCACGGCCTCTTGACCTCCAGGTTGGCGATCACGGAGATCAAGTCGGCGTTGCCGCACCGCTCGCCGAACCCGTTGATCGTCCCCTGGACCTGAGACGCCCCGGCATCCACCGCGGCCAGCGTGTTGGCGATCGCCAGGTCGCAGTCGTTGTGGCAGTGAATCCCGACCGGCACGGCCAGTCGCGAGACGACTTGTCGCGTGACCTGGGCGATCTGCTCCGGCATGCCCCCGCCATTGGTGTCGCAGAGGACGACCATTCGGGCACCGGCTTCGGCGGCGGCCTCGATCACTTTCCGCGGGTAGTCGCGGTTGGCCTGCCAGCCGTCGAAGAAATGCTCCGCGTCGAAGATCACTTCCTGCCCGTGATCCGCCAGGTAGCGGACGCTGTCGGCGATCATAGCCAGGTTCTCTTCCAGGCTGGTCCGCAGCACCTCGGTCACCTGGAAAACGGACGCCTTGCCCACGAGCGTCACCCAGCCCAGGCTGGAATCGGCCAACGTCCGGAGGCCTTTGTCCTTTTCGGCGTGGAGCCCTTTTCGGCGCGTCATGCCGAACGCGCAGATCTTGGTCTTCCGGAGATCCAGCTTTCGGACATGCTCGAAGTACTGGGAATCCTTGGCGTTCGATCCGGGGTAGCCTCCCTCGACGAAGTCGAACCCCAAGTCGATGAGCCGTCGGGTGATCAGAAGCTTGTCCTGGAGTGAGAAGCTGATCCCTTCGGCCTGGGCGCCGTCGCGAAGGGTGGTGTCGTATACCTCGATCCGACGTTTGGTCACGCTCGTCTCCATGCCACACATGTCAAGACTTCTTCAGTTCGGTGCGGGGGCCGGACAGTTGGGAACGCCTCCGAGGATTCGCCAGAAGAGGGGTGCCGCCGTCCGACGGTAGTCTCCGCAAGGTTTGCGCGGTCTGCCAACGAAAAAGCCCTCAGGCCGCGTCGGACCTCAGGGCTCGGTTGAATCGGTCTGGTGCCGGTCGACGCCCTTAAGGCCCAACTTCCCGAATAATCACCACAATCGCACCCAGGACGCCGGTCGCGTCGGTGCCGATGGGGGGTATCGGGATGTGGGCGATGGTTGGCATCTTCCGGTCCGAAAAACGTCGACAAACCTGTTGTTCTGTTAAACATACGGCTGACGCGGGGAGATGTCAACCGTGTTCGACGCCTGCTTGCGTGCTTTGCGGGACCCCTTGCATGGGGGGTTCGGGCTCTGTTTGGATTGGTTTCCGGCGTGCGGTGCGGAAGAATCGCGGCGTTTGGCTGCGAAGCCGCAAGCGGCGGGTAGCGCGTCCCGGGCTCTCATGCGCCTCCCGTTGCCCAGGGAACTTCGTCCTCTTCCTCTTCCTCGTCTACGTCTTCTTCGTCTTCGTCCTCTTCTTCCTCGTACCGGTCTTCTTCTTCGACGTCCTCTTCTTCCGCGTCGGCTTCCTCTTCCCAGTCCTCTTCATCGGGGTCTGATTCTTCATCGGCGTCTTCGGCTTCATCCTCTTCGAACTCGCCGTCCTCTGCCCCGTCAGCTTCCTCTTCGAGGTCGTCCTCCTCGTCGTATTGGTCGAACCGCTCGTCTTCCTTGGCGGGCCGGATGGGGCGGGGTTCCCGGATCTCCTTGCGTACGGGCGTGCTCATCAGGATCTTGCTGCTGGGGCGCGCCGGCGAAGCGGTCGGCTGTGGCCCGTTCCACTGGCCGTGCATCTGCTCCCATTCCTCTACCCCCAGCAGCACCTCCCGGGCCTGCGAGCCGTTGTACGGGCCGACGATGCCGTCTTCGGCCATGTAGTCCACCAGACGAGCGGCCCGGCCGTATCCGATGCCCAGGGCACGCTGCAACAGCGAAACGCTCCCGCGGCCTTCACGAACGACCACGTCGATGGCCGCTTCGTAGAGCTCGTCGCGGTTGTTCAGCGCCCGGCCTTCGGACTCCGAATCGCTCGCCTTCAGTTGCACCAACTCTTGGACGAACTGCGGCTCGCTGGTGGCCACGGCGTCGATCACCCGGGTGATCTCGTCGTCGCACAGGTAGGTCCCCTGCCCCCGGATCAGGGTGCTGGTGCCGGGCCGGAGGAAGAGCATGTCGCCGTCGCCGAGGAGCTTCTCGGCGCCCATCTCGTCGAGCACGACGCGACTGTCGGTCCGGCTGGAGACCTCAAAGCAGATGCGTGCCGGCAGGTTCGACTTGATCAGGCCGGTGATCACGTCGACGGTCGGTTTCTGCGTGGCCAGGACGAGGTGGATGCCCACCGCCCGGCTCTTCTGCGCGAGACGAATGATGTGGCTTTCCACCTCCTTGGCCGCGGTCATCATCAGGTCGGCCATCTCGTCGGCCACCAGCACGATGAAGGGCATGCGGAGAGGGATCCGTGCCCGCTCCTCCTCGGTGGGCTGGATTCGCTCCATCAGCTCCTCTTCGCCCAACTGATTGTAGATGGTCAGATGCCGCACGCCGGCGCGGGCCAGTAGCTGGTAGCGTTCCTCCATTTTTTCCACGGCCCAGGCCAAGATGGCCTCGGCTTTGCGCATGTCGGTGACCACGGGGTGCATCAGGTGGGGGATGTTCTTGTAGGGGCTGAGCTCGACCATCTTCGGGTCGACCAAGAGCATGCGAACCTCATCAGGGCCGCGGCACATCAGGATCGACGCGATGATCGAGTTCAGACAGACGCTTTTCCCCGTGCCCGTCCGACCCGCGATCAACAAGTGCGGCAGGCTCGCCAGGTCGATCACGATCGGGTTGCCGGAAACGTCCTTGCCCAGGTAGATGGGGACTCGCATCGCCTGGACGGTGGGGTCGGCCTCCTCCATCACCTCGCGGAGCCGGACCAACTGCCGCTGGGCGTTGGGCACCTCCAGCCCGACGGTGTTCTTGCCGGGAATCGGCGCGACGACCCGCACGCTGGGCACCCGCAGCGCGATCGCCAGATCATCGGCCAGCCCGGTGATCCTGCTCAGCCGAAGCCCCGCTTCCAGCTCGACCTCGAACTGGGCCACCACCGGCCCGGTCTGGATCTCCACCACGCGGACGTGGAAGCCGAAGCTGGCAAACGTCTTTTCCAGGACCTTCGCCTTGCGGCGGACGTCTTTCTCGTGTTCGTCGAAGCAGAAGGGCTCGCTTTCCAGCAGCAGGTCGGGCGAGGGCAGCTCGTAATCCACGGCGGCATCGCTGCTGCTGGCCGCCTCGATCTGCTCCATCACTTCGTCGCGTTGGCTCTTCTTCGGCTTGAGGATCCGCAAGGGCAGGGTGGCTGCGGGCGGCTCGGCCCCGTCCGACTCGATTGCCTCTTCTTTCACGTCGCGCTCGTCCGAGCGATCGTCGGAGCCTCGCTGCTTTTTATCTTGCTCCTTCTGGTCTGCGTGTCGATCAGCGGCTTGCACGGCAGGCGATTCTTGCTCGTCCCCCTTGGCTCGCTTGCGCTTTCTCCTCGGTTTGCCGGCCTCGGGCCCAGCCAGCTTGTCGGCGTAGGCGGTGCCCACGCGGAGCAAGCCGCGTCCGACGGCCATGATCGGCAGCGCGACCGTCCGGGTGAGAACGCGGACGAGCACGTAGTCGGTACACAAGAACAGGCCGCTTAGGATCAGGCTAGCGACGAGGATATAGGCCCCGACGCTGGCGAAGTTGGCTTCCAGCAGGCCGCGGCCGGCGGCTCCCAGATATCCGCCGGAGCCGATCACCGGGCCGGGGGAGAAAGGGGACAGGGCCAACGCCGCCAACGTCGAGAACCCGGCCAACGACAGCAGCCATCCGACAGAGCGCAGCAGCGGCTGGCCGATCGGGCGTCGAGACAAGAGCACGGATACGACCACCGCCACCGACACCAGCAAGTAGTAGGCTCCCAGGCCGAAGGCGTTCAACAGCCAGACGCTCGCCAGCGCGCCGTACCGGCCGCAGAGGTTGGCCGTTTCCGCGCGTTGCGGGTAGACCAGCGTGTTCGGCAGATCGGCCTTGTCGTAGCTCAGCAGGCTGGCTGCCAGGAAGACCGTGAGCGCGAGCAGGCCCAGGGCGAGCAGGTCGAGTTTGAGATCGCGTTTTTCGAGCATCGGCGCGTCTTCTACGGCACCACCACATACCACCGCCCGAGCCACGCGGCGGTCCGGCCTCGGGCGCGTCCATGCCCAGCAGCGCTCCAGTAGCTCGGTATGAGGATCGGCAACCCGGGCGGCGATCGGCCAGTGCTGAGCCGGAAGCCCCACCCGTTTGCCAGGGGGGTATGAAATGGACGACCGGTGTGGGCCGTGCAACCCGCAGGACCAGGGCTCCGCGCCGGTGATTGCCCCCGGCAGCGTTCTGAAAGCCCTCGCAGCATCCGAGAAACCGGCCGATCCCTGTCCGTCGGAAAAAGTCGGACCAGCGCCGAAAGACGCGCAGTCGGCAAGACCGGGAGAACCGTGCGCACGGGGCCGCGGCGCACAAGCCCGTACCAACGTACGGCCCGTTGGGGCAGGCCAAGGTGTGACTTCCGGCAGAACCCGGGCCGGCGGTCTTCTCGCGCCCGGGGAGGGAAAAAGGGGACGGGGCTCCTTTTTTCTCCTGCTCGAAAAGAGCCCCGTCCCCCTTTTTCTTTTCCCGTGCCCTGACAGGCCACGCAACGCGGCTCCGTTGACACAACGGCCGCAGGCCGCGTATCATCCGACCGGCGAAGTACGACGATACGCATAGTCGTATCGCCGCTTCGAGGTGGAGAACCTGGGACCGTGTCGGCTCAACATCAGTCAACTCCTTTTCTCGCACGCCCCGGCCCAGCCGAGGGCGACGCACGGTGCCTCGCCGACGCGAGATCTTGCCGACGCGCTCATCTTGTCGGCATTGCCGGGGCCGGCATGCGGTCGTTGGCGGAAGTCTTGCTGGGATGGGGATGGCGGCTCAGCGGGTCGGATCTTGTTGTGGAAGCGGTTGGCCACCTGACTGCCGCCGGAGTTGACGTCCGTCTCGGCCATGCGAGCGAGAACGTGCCGACGGGAACGGAGCTGGTCGTTTGCAGCGACGCGGTCGGTGCGGACAACCCCGAACGTCGCCGGGCAATCCGCCTGGGAATTCCAGTTCTCAGCTACTTCGAGATGCTCGGGCGCCTGATGTCCGATCGATTCGGCCTGGCCGTGGCCGGGACACACGGCAAGTCGACCACCACGGCGATGCTTGCCGAGCTGCTCGCCGGCGCCGGTCTCGATCCGACGGTCGTCTACGGCGCGGCTCCGCTGGGACGCCACGGCGGCGGGCGCCCGGGCCGCGGGGAGTTGATGCTGGTCGAGGCCTGCGAATACCGGGCGAACTTTCTCCAGCTCCCGGCGCGTCACGTCGCGATTCTCGGGATCGAGCCCGACCATTTCGACTGCTACGATTCGCTCGACGACCTGGAGCGTGCCTTCGCCCGGTTCGTTGGCGCCGTGCCGGCGGATGGCTTGGTGCTGGCCCGGGCCGGCTGCCGGGCGACCGAGCGCGTGGTGGCTGGGTTGCCCTGCCGAGTGGAGACGTTTGGCCTCGATGCGAAGGCCGATTGGTCGGCGCGGCAGCTTGGCAGCCGCCGGGGTCGGTACGATTTCGCGGTCCTCCGGCACGGATCGCATTGGGTCGACGTCCGACTCCGCGTGCCGGGCACCCACAACGTGCTCAACGCGCTGGCCGCCGCGGCGTTCGCCTCGCACCACGGCGTTCGTCCCGATCAGATCGCCCGCACGCTGGGCGAGTTCCGCGGGATCGCCCGTCGGTTGGAATTGGTCGGCTCTTGGCAGGGAGTGGCCGTCGTCGACGATTACGCCCACCACCCGACCGAGGTGTCGGCCGCCTTGCGCACGGTCCGCCGGATGTATCCCGGCCGGCGGGTTTGGGCGGTTTTCCAACCCCACCAGGCGTCTCGGACCGAACGATTACTGGACGAACTGGCGGCCAGCCTTCAGAATGCCGAGAAGGTCGTCGTGTCGGAGGTGTTTCGGGCTCGCGAACCGGCCCCCACTTCCGGGGAGGTGACGGCGGGGGATCTGGCCCGTAGGGTTCGCGCTTTGGGGACCGACGTGGCGGAGGTGCATGCCGACGATCAGATCGTCCCCTTGCTGGAAGGGCACCTGCGGCCCGGCGACGTACTGGTGATCATGGGAGCCGGCGACATTGGGAAGCTCCGCGATGCGCTTTCCCCCAGGCTTCGAGCAAACCGTGCGGCAGGCTGAGCCGCTGGCAATCGACACCAAGGATTTGCGATGGGTTCACTGAAAGGCTTCGAGAAGATCGTGCGGCAGGCTGAGCCGCTGGCCATGCACACCTGGTTCCAACTGGGCGGTCCGGCGGAGTACTTCGCCGAACCACGCAACGCGGACGAGCTGATCGCGCTGGTCCGGCGGTGCCGGGAAGAGGAGTTGCCGGTCCGGGTGTTGGGCCAGGGATCCAACCTGCTCGTGCGCGATGAGGGCGTGGCGGGGATGGTCTTGCGGTTGAGCGAGCCCGCCTTCGCCCCGATCACCGTCGTGGGCCGAGCGATTACTGCCGGGGGTGGCGCCAAACTGGGGCGGGTGGTCACGGCGGCAGTCCGCGAGGGCCTGGCGGGGCTGGAGTTTCTGGTCGCAATCCCGGGCACGTTGGGCGGGGCGTTGCACGGGAATGCGGGCACGCACGGCGGCGACATCGGACAGTGGACCTGCCAAGCCACCGTCATCGCCCATACCGGGGAAGTCTGCCAGCGAAGCCGTGAGGAGCTCCTGTTCGGCTACCGGCAAAGCAGCCTCGACGAGCTGGTCATCCTCGAGGCCAAGCTCGCACTGGAGCAGGACGATCCCCGAGAATTGGCCCGAAGGCTCCAGAAGCAGTGGATCCTCCGCAAGGCCAGCCAGCCCATGGGCCACCAGTGTGCCGGCTGCGTATTCCGAAACCCGCGCGGAACCACCGCCGGGGAGCTGATCGAGGCGTCGGGGCTCAAGGGGACGCGGATCGGGGGGGCCGTGGTCAGCGATCGGCACGCGAACTTCATCATCGCCGAGCCCGAGTGTACCGCAAACGACGTGCTTCGCCTGATCGAGATCGTCCGCAGTCAGGTCAGCGATCGGCTGGGCGTTTCCCTCGAGCTGGAGCTGGAAATCTGGTGAGCTTCCGGCGCGGGCAAATCGCGTCGTTTGGAAGCCGGCATGGCGACCCCGGGTCCTGTCTTCGCCATTCTTCCCAAATTAACGGGTCCGGGTGTGTCACGGGCCCGGTCAGGGATCATTACCACCGGCACTGGCGCCGATAAGAGTCAAGGGGGCACGGCGAGTGTTCGGCGGCAGCGATCGAGCCGGTGGGCCCGGTCTGGGGCCCCACCGCGTCCTACGCAAGCACCCGGGGAGAGTCTGGAACGAGGACCACCGCCTGATGAGCGCGAAGAGAGCGAAGTCGAAACGGAAGGACGTCGTGCTGCCCGTCCCACTGAGACACCTGATCGAGTTTCTCCAGGGCCAGGGACGCACCGCAGCGCTGGTTGCATTGACGGTCGCGGTGTTCGTCGGCTTGTGGTACGCCGCATGGCAGGAAGTTGGCGAGGACGTGTTGGCGTCGCAGGAGTATTGGCTCGTCCAAGAGAACGTCCACATCACTCCCCCTGCCCCCTGGGTCCATCGAGACGTCCGCTTTGAGGTCTTTCGCGACGGCAGCCTGGACGGGCCGTTGTCCCTCATGGACGACGACCTCGCCCAGCGGATCGCCAACGCGTTCTCCCTGCACCCTTGGGTCGCCAAGGTTCATCGGGTAACGAAGCGATACCCGGCTCAGGTAGAAGTGCAACTGGAGTATCGCCGACCGGTCCTCATGGTTCAGGTGTCCGGGGCGCTCCTGGCGGTGGACGCCGAGGGCGTGCTGCTGCCGAGTGAGAGTCGCGACTTCTCGCCGATCGAGATCCTCGCCTATCCGCGTCTGGTGGGCGTGTACACGGCGCCCGTCGGGCCGGTGGGCACGCGTTGGGGCGACGCCCGGGTCCTGGAAGGTGCAGAGATCGCCGCGGAGCTGCTCCCCACCTGGCAGCAACTGAACCTGGACTGTATCGTCCCCTCCACCCTGGTCGAGCTAGGTCACGGCGACCAGTACGCCTACCAGTTGGTCACCAAGGCAGGCACTCGCATTTTGTGGGGGCGAGCGCCCAGCGCGGAGATCCCGGGGGAACCGACCGCCGCGGAGAAGGTGGCTTGGCTGGTGAATTACCAGCGAGACAACGGGACGCTGGAAGGGGGGGACGGCCCCCAGGAATTGGACGTCCGCACGCTCGGCTCAACGCGGCGCCGGGCGCGCACCGCACACACACCGCAGAAGGCTCTCGAGTAGTCTGCCGGCCCATCGGGGGCTCCGATGGCCCCAATCCGCGTTGGCGGCGATCCGGTTCGTCGGAGTTGGAGGGGAAACAACGGGGTGCCACGGTTGGCTTGTCCAACCGTGCTTCCGGCACTGCTGGGCAAGCCAGCAGTGGCACCCAACGTGCAAAGTCGAGATAGACGGACCGCTAAGGCGGGCTGGGCACTTTCCGGCCCCGCGGCCCGGTCCGCTGTTGGTCTTTGATCTCTTCGCGGACGATCGGCAACTCCTCCGGCGCTTCCACCCCGATCCGCACCGTGCCCTGCGCGACGCGAACCACCGTCACCGAGATATTGTCCCCGATCAGGATCTTTTCGCCGACTTTTCGCGATAGCACGAGCATCGTACGGCCCCGGCTGGAGAAAGCTCGCTAAGCCCCGGCACCCTGCCTTTGCGGATCTCGACCCCGGTAGTCCCCGCAATGTAACCGATTCCCCCGTCAGCACAACCTGCAAGATAGCATCGCTGTCGCCTCGTGACAAGCAGGACGCGACCCGGCAACCATCGCAATCCCACTTCAGGCGAGGACCATGAATCGAGACAATATGGGAGACAGGGGGTGTCTGCGGACAATGCGCAGCGCAGAGCGTGGCTACACCGTGCCTCCGTCGACTGCCCGAATTCTGTGGCGTGCCGAACCCGGGCCGGGTACTATCTCAGATGCGGGACCACAAGGGGTATCCAGTGGGGGACGAAGCCATGACCGAACCGAAAACCGTTCAGCCGCTGGGAGAGCGCGTCAAGTCGCTTCTGGCCACAATCGGCCGTCTTCTCCCAACACCTCCATGCGTCGCGGTCCTCCTTGGCGTCTTCGTAGTGATCGTGTATCTGGCGATGCTCTGCTTCGGTACCGCTGAAGCCAGGACGTTCACGGCGGACGTCTTTGACGCGCTGGCGTGGCCGGTGGTCACCCTGTTGATCCTGCTCTTGTTCCACCGGCCACTGACCGATCTGATCGGTCGCGCGAAATCCGTCGAAATGGGCGGCGTCAGGATCGAATTGCGGGACTTGTTCCGGAAGCTCGAAGAGCAGACGGCGCCGCTGTTGGAGGAGGCGGTTCGCCAGTCGCGGAGTCTCCGGCTTGACGGCATGCTCCTGGAGATGGATGTGGCCCGCTCCCCGAAGCAGGCCATTCTCGACGCCTGGAGCGTTGTGGAGAGGTCGTTGCGCGATCTCGTCTGGCTGAAGAGCCACACCCAGCCGCCTCGCACGTTCAAGGGGCTCGGAACACGCGTTCGCGAGGAGAAGCTCCTGCCGGAAGACCTCTCGAACGCCGTGGATACGTTGCGGCGCATTTTCCGCGCAACCCGGAACGCCGGCGAGTCGGAGGTTCCCCAACCGTACGCGGACGACTACCAGCGACGCGTGTCCCTCATCGTCTCCGCGGTGAATGCGGAGATCCAGAACGCCAGGGACTCACACGGGGACGGTTTGCGGTAGCGTTTCCCTCTTCGCTATGCCCCGAACTTGGCCAGGCGCTTGGCGTGGGCCAGGGCGAGCGGCATCAGGTAGATGGCCTCAAAATGGCCCAGCCCGCCCGAGAGGGCCTCGGTCTCGCCGAACGCCTGGCAGGCGTCCGGGCGGCACGTCTTGGCCACGAGGAGCGTGGGCACCGGATGCCAACTGTGGCTCGATAGCGCCGATGGCGTGCTATGGTCGCCAGTCACGACCACGACGTCCGGGTTCAGCGCCTCGACCCGGGGCACGATCGCGTCGAACTGCTCGGTCGCCTCGACCTTGGCCTGGAAGTTGCCGTCCTCGCCACGGCTGTCGGTGTACTTGAAGTGGACGAAGAAGAAGTCGTAGTCGCCCCAGGCTTGCTCGAGGACGTCGATCTCTTCCTCCAGGCTGCCCGGCTCGCCGACGATTTCCATGCCGACCAGCCCGGCCAGGCCCTTGTACATCGGGTAGACCGCGATCGCCGCCGCCCGAACGCCGTACACTTCCTCGTACGTGGGCAGGTCCGGCTTGACCGAGAACCCCCGCATGGTCAGGCCGTTGGCCTTGGTCTCGCCGGCCAGCAGCTCCCGGGCTTGGGCCAGGAACTGCTTGGACACCTCGGCGGTCCGCTGGCTGTCGTAATCGTCGGCCGACGGCTCCAAGGGGGGGACGCCCGTCTTCTGCGGATCGGTGTCGGCCACTTTCCCGCCGAGCCCTTCGGCGCGGAAGATGACGGCGAACCGGTGCTCTCGGACCGGCTCCACGAAGACCTCCACCCCGGGGATGCTCACCTGGCGGAGCTTCTCGACCCGGGGGATCATTTCCTCGGTCGAGAGCCGATCGGTCGCTCCCGCGCCGCCACGGCGGTTGGTGATGTTGCCGTCGGCGTCGAGCGTGCAGAAGTTGCAGCGGATGGCCACGTCGTTCGGCCCCACCACGAACCCGATCCCGCTGGCCTCCAGCACGCCGCGGCCGATCACGTACTTCAAGGGATCGTAGCCGAACAGCCCGAGGTGCCCGGGCCCGCTCCCCGGCGTGATGCCCGGCTTGATGGGCGTCATGCTGCCCGAGACGCCCTTCCGGGCCCATCGATCCAGGTTGGGGGTGTTGGCCGCTTCCAGCTCCGTCGGCCCGCCCGGCTCCACCGGCAGCCCCCCCAGGCCATCGGCCACCAGCAACACGATTTTGCTGTCGTTTTTTTCTTTCAGTCGGCGTGTCAGGTCGTGGATATCCATGCGTCGGTTCCTCGTTTCTATCGGATGCAACCGCGGTAATCCCTATTGGTACTGGAAAGGGGCCATCGAGCACAAGTGGTCACCGGCAATCGCTCCCCACCGCGGCCAGTACGCTCCCGGCTTGTCGGATCGCATGGATTCCCCCCGGCAAGGAGTCGGTCTGTAGGGCATGGGGCGCCACGCGACGAGCGCCGATGCGAGCCGTTCCGGGGTGCGCGGCCCGGGAATCTGTTGGAGAAGGGGCAGTCACCTCTGGAAGAACGAGAGCAAGCCCTTGACGAGTGATGAGAAATGGAATACACCGCCCGAAGTATCAGATTGTGCGAAGGGAAAGAAGATGCCCACCGAGCTCACGTGGCTGGGGCACGGAAGCTGGTCGATCACCACCGGCGGACTGGCCGTGCTGTTGGAACCGTTTCTGGAAGAGAACCCCGCCTGCCCGGTCAGCCCGGACGAGGTGGCGGCCGATTTCATCCTCGTCTCGCACGGCCACTCCGATCACATGGCCGATGCCGTGGCCATCGCGCGACGCACCGGGGCCACGGTCGTCGCCAATTTCGAGATCTGCCGGTGGCTTGCCGGGCAGGGCGTGGAGAACACGCACGCGATGAACCTGGGCGGCGGGTTCGATTTCCCGTTCGGGCGCGTGAAGATGACCATCGCCCACCACTCGTCGATGCTCCCCGACGGCTCGTACGGCGGCAATCCCTGCGGGTTCGTCCTTTCGCTGCCCGAGGGCAACGTCTACTTCGCCTGCGACACGGCCTTGTTCACCGAGATGGAGCAGATCGGCCGGACGGGGCTCGCCCTGGCCGCGCTGCCGATCGGCGACAACTTCACCATGGGCCCGGACGACGCCCTCGAAGCGGTCAAGCTGCTCCGGCCCGAGCGGGTCGTCCCCGTCCACCACAATACGTGGGAGGTGATCGCGCAGGACGTCCGGGCCTGGGCCGATCGCGTGAAGGAGAAGACTACCGCCGAGCCGGTGGTGCTCGCGCCGGGCGAGAAGGTCGTGTTGTAGTGGGAACAAGTCTCTGGGACTTGTGTAGTCCCGCCCTCTGTTCAAAGGAAGGAGTCAGTGATGCCGGATGACGAGGTCCGCGTGGTGAACTGGTCGGGCGTTGCCATGCTTGTTGTCATCCTGCTGGCCGTGTTGCTGTTCATCGGCGCGGCCGTTGTGGCGATGTACTTCGCCGTGCAATGGCTGGGCCTCCAGGCGGCCATTGCCTGGGCCGCCTTCGTGGGCTTGGCGCTCCTGCTCGTGAGGATCGAGCAACAGCGCAAGCGCGAACACGAAAGGGTCTTGGCCGACCGGAAACGGGAGCAGTACTTCGAGCTTCTGGAGCTGCTGCAGAAGTGCCTCTACAGCAAGGACCCCGTTCAGGCCGCGCGGCGACAGAAACAGGAGCTTGAGAAATGGTCGCTGCGCCTGGCCTTGTTCGGCTCCGACCAAGTCCTTGACGCGTGGCACGACTTCTGTCGGCTCTCACTCGACGAATTGGAGGAGGACGAAGAGGACGACGAGGACGACGAGGAAGAGGAAGAGGAAGAGGAAGAGGAAGAGGAAGAGGACGATCTGTTCACCGCGCAGGTGCGGCTGATCATGGCACTCCGCCGCGACTGCGGACACCCGACAACGCATCTGACCCGCTGGCGAGTGGCCGATATTCTCGATACGGAGGAGTAGCGAGTTTAGCCAGACGCCGGCACGCGAACCCGGATCTCATCGTTCTCGACGCGGACCTCGTACGTCTCCGCCTTCAAAGCGGGCGCGTCCGGGCACGCGCCGTCGGCCAGCCGGAAGGCCCACATGTGGCGGACGCAGATCACCCGGTCCTCCCGCACTTCGCCCACCGCGAGCGAAGCGCCCATGTGAGGGCAGCGGTCATCGAGGGCGTAGTACCGTCCCCCGATGTGGAACACGGCAATCTCCCGCGCTCCGACCGTAAACCGCCGGCCCTTGCCCTCCGGAATCTCGCCCACCTTCGCTACCGTCACGAAGTCCGCCATGCATGCTCCCCTCGTGTCCCGAAAGGCGTCGTCCAGAGTACGACCATTCTACCCTGCCGGATCGCTCCCGGCTGCCGATCCGGGACGTCCGCCACTCGCGGGATCAACCGGGGGCTTGCGTCGAAGCCCGCGGCGCGGACAATCAGCGGTTTACGACGCTCGGCCGAGAATCATCTGGAATTTGAGAGGAATCCGGCACCATGAAAAGCAACCCCGTCAAACAGAAGCTCCGCGTGGGCAAGCCGACCTTCGGCACCTGGCTTTCCCTGGGCAATCTGCACGCCGCGCGCGTGCTGGCCCGAAGCGGCTTCGAGTGGCTCACCGTCGACATCGAGCACTCGCCGTGCGATTGGTCGCAGGCGGCCACGCTGTTTGCGGCCATCGCCGACGGCGGCTGCGTGCCCCTGGCCCGGGTGCCCGAGGGCGACCACTACTGCATCAAGCGGGTGCTCGACGCCGGGGCGTGGGGCATCGTGGTGCCGATGGTCGATACGGTCGAGCAGGCGAAGACGGCCATCGCCGCGGCCAAGTATCCGCCCGAGGGCAACCGCAGCGTGGGCGGCGGCATGCACTCGTTGAACTTCGGGGCCTCGGCCGCCGAGTACTACGAGCGGGCGAACGACGAGATCCTCGTCATCCTCCAGACGGAAAGCCCCACCGGCGTCCAAAACGCCGAAGCCATCTACGCCTTGAGCGGCTGCGACGCCATCTTCGTCGGCCCCGTCGACCTCCGCTGGTGCATGCGCACCTCGGACGGCAAGATGCCCGAGCCCGAAGAGCACGAGGCCATGATCCAACGCGTCATCGAGATCGGCAAGAAAGTGGGCACCCCCACCGGCATGCACTGCATGGACCCGGAAACCGCCCTCAAGCGGGCCGAGCAAGGCATGCAATTCATCGCCGTGGCCAGCGAGCTGCGCATGCTCAGCGCGAAGATGCAGGAGTTCGTCCAAGTCCTCTGGCCGGAGGAGGCCGGCAAGGACCTGGCCCGCTACTGAGCCGCGGCGCGCACGACGTTCTCCCGGAAGACCCCGCAACGCGCGAGACTCATGCGCCCTTATCCGACCTGCTGCGCCCTCCTCCTGATCGGTCTCGCCGCGTTGGCCGGCGCGTGCCGTCGCCCGGTCGTTGAGAAGTCGCCGCCGCCGGTCACGTTCTCCGGCCCGACCATGGGCACGTGGTTCACGGTCAAGGTGGTCGACCCGCCGAAGCACGTCGAACCCGAGACGCTGGAGCGAGAGATCCTCGACACGCTCGCCCGGCTGGAAGCCCTGATGTCGACGTACGATCCCGGCTCGGAGCTTTCCCGCCTCAACCGCTTCGAGGGGCCGGACTGGTTCGACGTTTCGCCCCAAACCGCCGCCGTTGTCGACGAAGCCCTGCGCATCGGCGAGCTGACCGGCGGCGCGTTCGACGTCACCGTCGCCCCGCTGGTGAGCCTCTGGAATTTCGGGCCCGTCAAGCGGACCAACGACCGTGTCCCCACTGACGCCGAGATCGAAGCGCTTAAGGCGAGAGTCGGCTTCCGGCAGGTCGAGGTCCGCCGGTCGCCCCCGGGCGTGCGCAAGGAGCGGGAGGACGTGTCGATCGACCTCTCCGGAATCGCCAAAGGCTTTGCCGTCGACCATCTCGCCGAGCACCTTGAGCACCGCGGGATCCGAGACTACATGGTCGACGTCGGCGGCGAGGTCAAGGCACGCGGCCGCAACCCGCGGGGCAAGCCGTGGCAGATCGCCGTCGAGTCGCCCCTGGTGAGCACCCGGGAGATCCAACGGGTGATCCCGCTCGACGGGCTCGCCGTGGCCACCTCGGGCGACTATCGCAACTACTTCGAGCAAGACGGCGTCCGCTACTGCCACATCCTCGACCCGAGGTCCGGCCGCCCGATCACCCACAAGCTGGCCTCCGTCTCCGTGCTCGACCCGTCCTGCATGCGGGCCGACGCCCTGGCCACCGCCCTGATGGTCCTCGGGCCGGAGGCCGGATATAATTTCGCACGGGAGCACGAGCTGGCGGTGTGCTTCCTCGTCAACAGCGACACCGGTTTCGTCGAAAAGACGACGCCCCCGTTCGAGCAAGTCCTGAAACAGTAACCCGCAACGCCTTGTACTCGTCACGCTCCGCGTGACGCGCTCCTTAACGCCCCGTATTCGTCACGCTCCGCGTGACGGCCTCCTTCCCAAAGAGTTGTACACGTGGAAGTATTTCTGGCCAGCGTGGTGATCTTCCTCTTGGCCGTGCTGGGCATGTCGATCGGGACGATCTTCGGCGGCCGTCCGTTCAAAGGATCGTGCCGGGGCACGTGCGGCCACTGCGGTCACACGCCGCCGCATGACGGCTGCCGGGACGGACGCAACCCGCAGCACGCGTGCGGGCGCGAACACGACGCCAAGACCAGCGGAGACGACGCGGAATGACACCGAGCCGCCCTGCCGACCAAACGCCCGGCGATTTGGACCTGCCCACACGCTCTGCACCCCAACGCCCGGACTTGCGCGTCGGCTTCCTCGTCATCGGGCGCAAGCGTCCGGGCTTCGACCCGGAATGGGGCGCAGAGATCGAGGCCATGGCCTGGGCCGCCGTGACCGAACTGAATCTCGCCCCCTTCCGGCCCCCGACCCGCGCGGTCGACGACGCCTCGCTCCGCCAGGCACTCCACGAGGTGCGGCACGCCGGCTGCGACGCGCTCGTCGTCCTCCAGCCGACCATGGGCGACGGCCGCCTGGCCCCCGTTCTGGCACAGGTCTGGAACGATCCGCTCGTTTTCTGGGCCACGCCCGAGCGACGCGACAGCGTCAAGGTCAGCTCCTGCTCCCTGGTGGGCACGCACGTGTTCGCCTCCACGTTCCGCCAGCTCGGCCATCCGTTCGAGATCGCCTGCGGACACCCCCAGGATGCGAAGACCCGCCAAGCGCTGGTGACCGCCGTGCGCCTGGCCGCCGCCGGCGCGAAGCTGCGCCGGGCCAAGGTCGGGCTGGTCGGGAGCCACGCGCCGGGCTTCGTCAACATGGCGGTCGATCCGGCCGCGCTCAGCCGGGCGCTGGGCGTCGCCGTGCACCACGTCTCGCTGCTGGAGTTTTTCGACCTCGTCGACGGCCAGGACGATCAGGCCGTCCGGCAGGAGGTCGCCCGCGTCGAGGCGATGGGACTGCCCATGGAAGAGGGCCTCCGCCGCGACGACCTGGCCGCCGACGGCCGCTTCTACCTGGCCATGCGGTCGCTGCTGGACGACGAGAGCCTCGACGCCTTGGCCGTGCGCTGCTGGCCGGAGTTGCCCAACCGCTTCGCCGCCTGGCCCTACCTGGCCATGGCACGCCTGGCCGGCGAGCGGAAGGTCGTAGCCCTGGAGGGCGACGTGGACGGGGCGATCTCCTGCCTGATCGGCAAGCTCCTCGGGCTGGGCGTCGGCTACGTCAGCGACTGGCTGGAGCACGACGAGCATTCGATCACCCTATGGCATCCCGGCCATGCCCCGCTCGCCATGTGCATGCCCGGCACGGCCCGGCTCGGCCGGCACTTCAACAACAACCTCCCCCTGGTCGTCAACGCCACGCTGGCCGCCGACCGGCCGATCACCCTCTTCCGCCTGTGGCGATGCGACGGCGCGTACCACCTGACCGCCTGCAACGCCCGAACCGAGCCCCCTCGCCGCGAGCTGTTGGGCGCCCACGGCCTTGTGGCAATCGACGACCGCCGCGTGCCCGACTGGTTCGATCACCTCTGCCACGAGGGAATGCCCCATCACGTTATCGTCTTTGCCGGCCACCACGCCGACGTGCTCCAGCGTTTCGCCCGCCAGACGCGGGTCCGCTGGATCGACGGGCAATGATGCCCCACGGACCACGCGTGTGCCCGACCATTTACCCCCATTCCGGGCCGGCATCCCCGTAGCACAGGCTTCCAGCCTGTGTCTTGCACTGTCGGGCACGTCCGCGTCCCGGCGCTCTACGTCGGACCCCACACGAAGGACGCTCTGTGTCCTGATTTGCGATGCGGAGCGTCGTGCCCCGTTCCCAGGCAGAGGCTAAGAACGGGGACGACCCACTCGTTCGCCCGAAGCGAGCCGAACTCCCGCCAGCGCTTGTTGCCACGAGCGTGCATCGGCTATAATCAAAGCACCCATCGGGAGACGCCGGGCATGGCAGTGTCGCTGGGGCAATTCGTCGAGAACCTCGTCCGAAGCGGGCTCTTCACGGCCGCTGAGCTGGCGGCGTTTCAAGAGTCCCTTTCGCCTGAGAAGCGGCCTACGGACCCCCAGGGCCTCGCCCGGGAGCTGGTCCGGGCCGGGGGGCTGACCAAGTATCAGGCCGCCGAGATCTACCAGGGCAAGACCAAGGGGCTCGTGCTGGGCGACTACGTCGTCCTGGACCAGATCGGCGCCGGCGGCATGGGCCAGGTCTTCAAGGCGTGGCACCGGACCATGGAGCGGACCGTCGCCCTGAAGAAGCTCCCGCAGAAGACCATAGAATCGCCCCAGGCGGTCGAACGGTTCCGTCGGGAGGTGAAGGCCGCGGCCAGGCTGATGCACCCGAACATCGTGACGGCCCTGCACGCCGGCCAGCACGAGGGCATCCACTACTTGGTGATGAAATACGTAGAGGGCAACGACTTGGCCGACGTGCTCGCCGAGCGAGGGCCGCTGCCGGTCGCCGAGGCGGTCGACTACATGATTCAGGCGGCGCGGGGCCTGGAGTACGCTCACGATCAAGGCGTGGTCCATCGCGACATCAAGCCTGCCAATCTGCTGCTCGACCAGCGGGGCACGGTCAAGATCCTCGACATGGGGCTCGCCCGGATGCACCAGGCGGATCGTCCGGTCGAGACGGCCCGGTCGGAGCGGCTCACCGAGAGCGGCCAGGTGATGGGGACGTTCGACTACATGGCGCCGGAGCAGGCCCAGGATACCCACCACGCGGATCACCGCGCCGACGTCTACTCCTTGGGTTGCACGCTTTACCGATTGCTAACCGGCGACCCGCCCTATCAGCGCCACATGCGCGTGCAGACCCTGTACGCCCATTGCGAGGCCCCCATCCCCTCACTTTGCGAAGCGAGGCCCGACGTGCCGGCGCGTCTGGATGCGGCCTGCCAAAAGATGATGGCCAAGCGCCCGGAGGACCGCCAGCCGTCGATGGCCGCTGTTGTCGCCGATCTGGAGGCGTGCGTCGCGCCCCAAGCCCCACCGGTTCAAGGCCCGGTTCCGCCGCCGGCGCCGCAACCGCCGCCGATTGCGAAGAAGAAGTCGTCCTCCACGGACAGCAAGCTACGGGTGTTCTTGCGGAATCTGGCCCCCGCGAGCGTGGCCACGCGCCGCAAGGCCTCCCGGGCGACGGACGAGACGGTCGGTCCGCAGACCGAGCACGAGACCCGCATGCTCGACCGCCGGGACGTGACCTCGGTGCAGACGAAACGCAAGACGCTGACGCTTGTGAGCATCGCCGGCGCCGCGGCGGCCGTGGTCGTGATCCTGGGCCTCCTCGTGACGCTCCCTGGGAAAAGGGGACCGGCTCCTTTTTCGTCTCGAACGGACACGGCCCCGCCAACCGACCATGCGACGAAAACGGTGCCTGTCCCCTTTTCCGAACCCGCGACAAAACCAGAACCAAAAGCCCCCGAATGGCAATCGGCCTGGGCCGAGACCGACGCGAAAGCAAAGGCACTCCTCGCCGAGCAACGATTCGGCGAGGCCGAGGTCCTTTACCACGAGCTGAACCAGCGTTTCGAGCACGTCGAGCTCAACCGCAAGGTCGCCGACGCGGTCGTGGCGATCCAGGAACAGTCCACCACGGCCCTCCAAGAAATCCAAGCCCAGGCCCGGCAGCATCTCAGCGATCAGAAGTTCGCCGACGCCCGGGCGGTGCTGCGCCCGGCCGTCGAGAAGCACGCGATCCCCGCCAGCGCGGAAGCCGCCCGGAAGCTCTTGGCCGAGATCGACGTCGCCGAAGCGCAGGCCAAGGTCGAAACGGCCAAGCGGGACGCGATCAAGAGGCAACAAGAGATCGAACGGCGCTACGCCGAGGCGATGAAGCCGATCGAGGAGCTGGTGGCGGCGTGGGATTTCCAAGGGGCTTCGGGGGCGCTGGCCAAAGTCCAGTTCGAGGAGAAGGAGCTCGCCGCTCGCGTGACTGCTTGGCGCAGCGGCGTAGACCGCCTCGTCGACCTGAAGGCCCGCATCGTCAAGAAGATCAACGAGGCCGACCCGCGTCTGAAGAAAAGCGACCTGATGATCCGCGGCGCCGGCGGCCAGATCGTCGGAGCCGACGAGCAGGGCATCGAAACCAAGCTATCCACCGGCAAGACCGAATCCCTCCCCTGGCCCGACGTCGGTCCGCAGGCAATCGAGAAGCTGATCGGGCTGGTAAGCACGCCGGACACGCCCGAGGACCGCCTGGCCGCGGGCATCTTGTCGCTGGCCTCGAAGGACCCGACTTCCGCCGAGGGCCACTTCGACCAGGCCCGCGCCCTCGGGGCCGACGTCGGCCCGTACCTCGCCCCGCTGGCCGCAGCCGCGTTCGCAAAAGCGCAAGCCCTCC
>Ga0307378_10002853_pt1 | contig 25789 bp, 27 predicted proteins | sample UN1MG_FD_202238 | JGI IMG/M metagenome (GOLD analysis project Ga0307378, IMG submission 202238) | Soil microbial communities from Risofladan, Vaasa, Finland - UN-1 | ecosystem: Environmental > Terrestrial > Soil > Coastal area > Acid sulfate soil | place: Finland: Risofladan, Vaasa | collected...
GTGGAGCAGCATGGCATTGCCGTACTGTCGTATGCTTTTGGGTCGAAAACGTGGAATTCCCTTCTTACTGCTGATAAAACCGCGCTCTTTATCGAGTTTCCCAAGATAGGTAGATCTCTTCCGCCGCTTCTTCGATTCTCTATCCCAGAAGGTGGTGGATCGGTAAACGTAGTACGAACTCCCGAAATGCTTTATCTCTATCCCTCGTTCGCCTTCGCTTCTCTGTGCCCTTACCCACGCGCTTACCCATTCTTCCACGTTATACCCTATTAGGGTACAAGTATATAAAACTTGCTATACCATCTTATAAGCTTGCGATTGGTAAATACCACGTGGGAAACTTAGCGTTTCGTGTAGTTATTCCCTAAAATCGGAAGAGTTAGGGTTTAGAAATAAAAAGGGAAATAAATGGCTTTCAAATCTATCGTGCTTTTTCTTCCGCGAATACCTTGTCGCAATCACTGCGGCTTCTATCGTATCGTATCGTATCTTCTAGAAAAGAAGAGCGTGAGCGCGTCAGGTATGGCATCTTACACGATTAAAATCACTCTGGAAGGCAAGCAAGCAGTAAATAGCAACTGCTATTAAGGTTGAAAAGTAACGAAATCCTTGTTTATCCGCAGATCAACATCTGCCCCAGCCCTCTTATTGCAAAAATTATGATGGGACAACTTCATCACGCCTTATTTCACGCCCTCTCAGCGGGAATATACTACTAGTATACTACTAATCTACTAGTCATCTACTACTATAGTATACTATAATCTACTACTAATCTAGTAGTAGATGGTTTTTTCTATCCACGCTCTCTCCGTGCTCCGTTTTTTTTGATAGTAATAGATGGTAATACACTATAGTATATCCGATAGTAGATGTAAATACATTAATGTACTATATGATTTTCGCCCAAAACTAGTATATGCCTGCTCTAACAAAAACCCACATAATCATTCACCATCATTCATTCTGACGATTCTTCGGGACAGATCGACATACAACCTGGGACCTAGCTAGACTGGTGCGTGCAGAGATGAGATGAGTAGGTTGAGACATACATGACATGGTTCACCAGCTCTTTTTTTTAAAAAAGGCTCGTGGGATGGGATGTTGAGATACCTAGCTAAAATCGGCACAGTTTTTAGGTCATAGTCCACCTTTTCTCCACCTTCCACCTCACTTATCTGCGGCTTCGTCTCATCCATGAGGAACGCATCCTTTCCTATCGGACCCTTACCCCTCGTACGTTCCCCCGCCATATCTATGATATCCTTTGGGAGAACGTCCGGATCCACTTTATCCTTAGCCTTGCCCTTACTGCTGTTTTCTGTGCCATTACAAAACCGCCTCTTTGACGTCATCAATATCAATATCAATTACCCCTCAGCCTTCCCGCTCTAAAATGCGGTTTACCGTGGCTAATAGTAACGCCTTCGCAAACAACCCGATTGAAAACGTCTTATCTAGCTTGCCCGCAGCCTTTAACGTCTTCATTACGGCTCTCACGTTCTTCTTGTCGTCTTGGTTGAGGTAGAAATTAAATATCTTCTCAGTGTCTTCTTTTTTCTTCGCCATATACTATATTTCACCACCACTTTTTAGTGCACACTCGATCATTCCAAGCCCTCTCCGCCGATATGCAGTACACATATATTCTACTGCATTCATAATGCACTATCATAATGCATTAGTGATGCACTACTAATGCAGTACTATATGCTTTTGCCGATCCACTCGCTCTCCGTGCTCCGCATTTTCTTATAGTACTGCAGTATAATGCAGTATCGAATATACTATAATGCATCTAAATGCAGTACTGCATTATAAGGTTTTCGCCCAAAACCAGTATATGCCGGCTCTAACTACCATCTAGAAACGTTCAGTAACAGGTACCATCATTCATTCTGACGATTCTTCGAGACAGATGGACATACAACCTGGGACCTCGACTAGACTGGTGAGTGAAGAGAAGAGTAGGTTGAGACATACATGGTTCACTAGCTCTTTTTTATATTAAGGCTCGTGGGATGGGATGTTGAGATACGTAGACTAAAACTAAAATCAAATTTAGAATTAGAAATAAAATTTAGAAATAAAAAGGGCTTTCAAATCTATCGTGCTTTTTCTTCCGCGAATACCTTGTCGCAATCACGGCGGCTTCTACGTATAGTTCTGCGGTGGTGGATATCATAGATGAAATAAATATAAAAAATGCAAACCCAAAACCAAAAGCAGCCATAATCCCTGCGACAATTCTTCGCATCCAGATGCCAAAATCTGTGTTTGGGATTCCGCGATCTATCCACATTGTGAGAGGGTAAGCATAGCATTATAGAAACCTATAACGAATGATGCTATGATAAAAATTGCACTAATGTTTGCAATCTCTTCTGTATACAATCATTCGAGTGTCGGTATGAGGAAAAGTAATGCAAAGAACCAGAGTATCCCCATGATAACTCCTTTATTAACACCTCATTTTTCTAATTTACTACATATGAGCCACATACCAGTTATATGCCTGCTCAATTCCATCTCTGAGCGATATCTTAGCCTGCCAACCGAGTTTATGCAGCTTTGTAACATCCAAAAGCTTCCGGGGCGTTCCATCTGGCTTTGAAGTATCGTAAACGATATCTCCTTCGTATCCAACAATGTCCTTTATCAACTCAGCCAGATCCCGTATCGTAAGATCCTCACCAACCCCGATATTGACAAATTCGCCAATATCGGACACATCATAGTTCTCCATCAGATACACACATGCATCAGCCATATCATCGACATGCAAAAACTCACGCCTCGGCGTTCCTGTACCCCACACAACGACCTGTGACGCATTGTTAATCTTTGCCTCGTGGAACTTGCGGATGAGCGCAGCCATCACATGCGATGTCTCAGGGTCATAGTTGTCATTCGGACCGTACAGGTTGGTCGGCATAACAGAAATGAAGTTCGTCCCGTACTGCTCGTTATAATGCTTGCACAGCCGAATCCCTGCGATCTTTGCTACAGCATACGCCTCGTTGGTGACTTCCAGTTCGCCGGTCAGCAGATACTCTTCTTTGAGCGGCTGCGGCGCGAGTTTTGGGTAGATGCACGATGAGCCGAGGAAGAGCAGTTTTTTCACGCCAGTGGTGTATGCGGCATGGATGACATTGGCTTCGATCATGATGTTTTCGTAGATGAACTCGGCGGGATACGTGCTATTAGCCATGATGCCGCCCACCTTTGCTGCGGCTAAGAAGACGTATTCCGGTTTTTCTGTTTCGAAGAAGTTGTTGACAGCCTGCTGGTTGGTGAGGTCGAGCTCGGAGTGGGTGCGGGTTATGAGGTTGGTGGTGTAGCCTATGGCTTCGAGGTTTCGGTTGATGGCTGAGCCTACCATGCCACGGTGGCCGGCGATGTAGATTTTGTCAGTTCTATTCATAAAATATCCTCTAAAATTCAAATTAACATTTGGGTGTATAAATAAGTATACTTTTTAGCAATATACTTCAGTTCAAAATTCTTTTCCACATATTTTCGCGAATTTTCACTTAGGTATTTCTTCCTCTGATCTTGCTCAACAATCCATTCAATGCCTCTTGCAAGATCATCTGCATTAAATGGTTTGGCTAAATATCCATTCTCTTTATGGACAATCATATCTGACATTCCACCGATATTAAAAGCAACGCATGGAGTGCCACATGCTAAAGATTCCATGACAGTATTTGACAAATTATCCTGTACAGAGGGTGCTACAAAGACATCGGCTGCAGAATATAATTTTGTCAACATATTATCTGGAACATTCCCCATATAATTGATAGGAATATTCAATTGACTATCTTTGCCCGAATTTCCAAATACTATAGCTTCAAAAGCTAAATCTTCAGAAAGTACATTTATTGCAGATTTTAAATATTGGAATCCTTTTCTTTTATCCTTTGTAGATTTCATCGCCCCAAATAGAATCAGATTTTTATCAACTGGCAAATTCAAATCTTCTTTAGCTTTTAATTTATCAATTGGTTTGAACTTTTGAAGATCAAGTCCGTTTGGAATCACTTCTATTTTCTTATCTCCAAACAAAGAACTTGAACGTGCGCAGTTTGCCAGCCAGCGGCTGGGTGTGACAACAGTAATATCCAGATCCGCCCAAGATTTCTTTTTTCGAGTCCAGACCCAATGACTTAAATCTTTTTCTTTATCAGAACCAAGTTGTGGACATTTACCACACTCGTACATGTACCTATCACATGTGCCATTATAATGACATCCACCGGTAAATGGCCACATGTCATGGAGAGTCCAGATAAGAGGCTGCTTTATTTTAGCAACTTCCTGAATAGGAACAAAACCGTCGCATATCCAGTGAAAATGTACAATGTCTGGATTTAATCGATTAATTTTCATATGGATTTTGTTTGGAAGCCACTGAGGACTCCATACGGTTTTTTGATATTTAGGGTATAACAGTAAAGGCAACTTATCAGACATATATCTAAAAATATAGTTAACACCTATTCCTTTCCACCCTATTAGTTTTGGCCCAATCACAGAACTATCGGTACTACGTTTATTCTGTACCAGCATTGTAGAATTGATTCCGGCTTGCTCCAACCCTTGGTGTAATCTATAAGCTGCCCTTGCAGCTCCACCCCGACCATCTGATGCGTTGATTAGTAGAGTTTTCATCTAACAATCTCCTTTAAGTTTGATTTTCTTTTTACCAATAAATGGCTGTCATATCCTGATGCAGGCAGCTGTTTTTGTATGTCACTTGCAACGGTTTCAGTTCCCCCGACGATATTGCCTGTGTTGATTTGGAGGGAGGATGTTCATAATCTACCTCGAATTGATATCTTTTTTAGTGCACACATCACAAAATATAATAATAGTGGTAGTAAAATATAATATGTGTATTATATTATATTATCATTCTTCAATCTGACTATTGGCTTTATCAACTAAATCTCTAAAGAATCCAGAAGCTATCTGACCCCCATAACGATCGGAAATCTTTTTTGAATTTACATCATCTTGCCTTTTGGTTAGATTCGAATTCCAAATGCGCATGCCGCCACTACCCAGTACACTTATCATAAAATTGCTCGGGTACCAACCTACTTGAAGGCCTACCGTCCATGCACGCAAACATAATTCAGTGTCGTCATTTTGGAAAGGTGCAAAACTTTGATCTATACCACCCAATTTATTCAAGTAATAATCACGTCTAATCCACATAGGAGCACGATTCACACTTTCAACAAATTTGAAATCGTTCATCCCTCTGGGTTTTCCCACAATTTTAAATTTAAATAGATTTGCTCGACTGCCAATGTTCCCTTTTAAAATGTATGGCCCGAAAATTCCATCATCTGTTTTGTCAAAAGGAAGATGTGCGAGGCCATTTCTTCCACCTAGAATGGCTAAATTTTCATGTTTTTCAAATAAAGCTATTCCCTGCTTAACCCAATCAATTTGATTAAAATCATCGTCATCTTGAAGTAGTACTATATATTCGCCCCTTGCCATTGTGATTGCTCTGTCATAAGTAATCACTTCATACAAGTCGTTAGCTCTTATTATAAATTCATTGCCACCAGTTAAAAATTCGACTAGTTTATTACTATGGCTATTAATAGAACCATCATCTATTACTATTACCTCCGAAGCATCTACCACCCTGAGTTTTTCAACTATTGTGCAAACTTGGTCGCTTTTATTATGAGATTGTATTATAAAAGTTATTTTTGGCTGTGATTGATAGCCACGATTTAGCCACATCTCGTACGTCTTTTGTTTGGGCTTAGTTATTGCTGAATTTAAAAGAGATTTAAATTTATATTTTAATATATTCCATATCATTTTCCATATCATTTTCTTTCACCGGTGATAATTATTTTCAATTTTAGATAGGTTGTATGTTTTGTCATCAATTAATCAGATTTGCGATAAACTGCTGTAACAGAATGACCCTTTGGTAAAATTCGTTTATCATCAAACCCTTGCTTATAAAAAAATCCCGCTATATGTGCGAGTATCATTAAGAAATTCGTTTTCAGGTTTCGATCTAAAAGTGGTTGTGTTCTACCTAATAAGTTATTTATTGCACGCATTGCTACAGTAGATGCATACCATTGCTTATGGATATCTGCCAGTTCTTCATGATAAATATCAATTAATTGTATTCCAAACAGATGAGTTATGTTGGAAAGAGTTTTATCAGACCACCAGCTTATATGATGAGGCGGCATATTCAAAATATTATTTGAAGTAAGCGATACAAAGGAATCTGCACTCGGAATGGAGTATATAAGAATGCCATTCGGTTTTAGGCATTTTATTGAAGATTCAATGAAAGATTTTATGTCCGCTACATGTTCTAAAACCTGAAATGCGCAAACCACGTCATATTTGTTAGAATTGTTGACAGCATGTTCCTGGATCAGTTCATTCAAGATGGAAATATTATCCTTTGCTGCAATATCAATGGCCTTACTGCTGAATTCAAGTCCGGTATATTTGTCAGATTTTATTTTTTTTGAAAAGGCCCCTTTACCTGAGCCAATTTCCAGAACAGAATCTTCTTTATTGATGATCCTTTTTGCATAATCGTATTCATCTTTTTCGTCCATGTAATACCAGTCAATCTTCTGAAGTTTCTCATAAAAAGTTTCCGAACCTGTAATGGGGGGATTGAAGAATTTCAAATCACATTTTTCACAGTGCATAAATAATATAGATTGTATGCCAATAAATTCATCTGATATCGAATCACCAAGCATTTTCTTATAAGATTTTTTCAAATCAGCAACACGAATATTTTCAATTTCATTGATGTTCTCTGAATGACAAAGTGGGCAACATCGGTTCATTTGAGGGATCCTCTGATGATTTTTATAATTTCGATTATTCCTTTTTTCAGTAGTTGACCTGAGAAATTTGTTTTCTCAGTAATATAGTCTGTCACCGAGTCGCGCAGAATATATGGTGGGTGTGAAATAGGAAATGTGACAGGTTCAGTTTTCATATTTGAAAACTTATTTTTCTCTATTGTATGCACCGCTTCAGATCCAAAACCAATATTTGAAACCAAGTTTACATTAGGCAGAACGGTCAATGCATTTTGTATCCAGCACGCAAAAGTCCACTGGTAATCCCAGGTATCTATCTTCCCTTTATACACATTTTCAAATATATATTTCCAATACCAAACGCTCCTTTTAGCCCCAAACAAATCCTTCAACCACTCACCATCGCGAATCTCAGGCCACATTTTCATATCAACATCATAATTACCCCAGGCACGCCGCCAGGATGCCCAGCCCCATATATGCGTATAGCGGGAGAAATAATAGCTATATTCTGTTCTTTTTCTGCCAAACTGGAAATTATTCCCGCTGATCATGGCAATCCGCTCATCATCCCTATATTTCTCCAGCAACTCCTCACAAAACCGGAAGAAAGTCGGATGCGGCAGGCAGTCATCCTCAAAAATAATCGCTTTTTCCACTGTATCGAACACCCAATCCAGACCGCTCGATATACGGCGTTTGCAACCCAGATTCACATCCGAGTAATTGGTCAGCACCTCACAGTCCCAATCCACACCATCTATGATAGCACGAACAGCAGCGCATTTCTTTGCATCATCCGGATGATCGGCGCGCGGGCCGTCAGCGATAACCAGAAGTTTCGGCGGTCTGGCTTTCGCTATTTCTGCAAATACGCTTTTAGTGGTGTCAGGGCGGTTGAATATGATGAATGCAACTGGGGTTTTTAGTTGGTAATTGGACATTTCGGAACCTATTTTTGTAATAATGATGTATATAAACTGATCATTTTTTTCTCTTGCACTTCTTCGGAAAAAAGTGTTTCTGCCCGCAATTTTCCGCACTGCCCCATTTTTTCCCTAAGTATATCATCATCAAGTAATTTAATAATTCGTGAAACAAAACATTCCACATCATCTGGTGGACATGTAAAACCAGATTCACCGTTTACAACTGATTCAGGCAGGCCACCAGCATCGGATGTTACGCAAGGCAATCCATGAGCCATTGCCTCTACAACTGATATGCCGTGACTTTCGAGTAAACTTGGCTGAAAATATATTGCACTTTCATTGTATAAAGAATCTACATTTTCGTGATATCCAATAAACTTAATGGCTCCTAATCCCATTTGATTTATCAAATCTTTACATTCTTCAAGAAGATCGCCCTCACCAGCCCAGATGAATTCAAGATGCATATTTGGTTTTTGTATAATGACTTTTTGTGAAACTTCTATCCATAATTTGGGGTTCTTATACCAATTAACATGTCCTATTGTTAGAACACGATAAACATTTTTATTTTTATTGCGATTGATCCCTTCAACAAATGATGTTTTCTTCGCAGAATTGTAGATAACACGAATATAATTGCTTTTTTTCCTGGGTACCCAAAATGCCAATAGCTGTTTTTTTGAATATTCTGAAACCGTGAGCAATATTTTATTAGTGTTTAGGCACAAATTTAAAAACAACTTTTGCATACTGCTTAGACCAATAATTTTACTCTTTAACGGATAGGTATTAAACACATATATAAACTTTACAGGAAATAAAATCAGTCCTATAAACGTTCCAGGCGTACCGTTTGACACAACTATCATATCTGGTTTTTCTTTTAAATATATTGGAAATATCGTAAAAATGTCAAAAAAAATGTTGAGTGGAAAATAATCTAAAAATCTTGTTATGCCTGCCCTTCGTTCGCGAATGATATAAACATGACATTTATAATGTTTTAGAAGTGCCTTTATTTTATTATCCAGTTGGCTCTGGGATAGAAGAATTGCAACGTCATAATTTTGAGAGGAATAAAACCCCAATAAATATATAAAATAACTGCGAGTCCCCCCGAATGAGCTAAATTCTGGAACCAATAATATTTTCTTCATATTCCTCATTTTTAAAACTTGACCATTTTATTAAGCTTAGTAAATATATCGATGTATTGTTTTTCCGATTTCTCTGGGAACCATCCATCATCACCGAATTCTAAAATGCGATATATTCTCCGTTTAGTGCTTAAATTCTTTGATTTCTTACTGCTGAAGGTCCTTTATTCTCTTTTTGTTGGATTATGATGGTTTGCTGACTTTCTGCATCGGTACTTATGATAAAATTTTGAAAGATACCACTCCAACCCGAAATAGGTCGAAGATAAAAGCATCAAACCAAAAATCAAAACCGCCAGTAATTTAGGCTTTTTAAAGTGGCTCATTGCAACCAAAAATACGTTCGTAGAGAAAGATTCTTTCAGCAACTTTTTCGCATTTTGCGATTGCCCTTTTAATATATAATTCACTGCACGTTGTATATTATCATCAAATCGTTGAAATTCATAAGTATTCAAGCTGCTGGATAGGGTCTTTAAATTAGTACATGTTTCAGCTAATAAATGGAAGTCAATCACCTTAAAAAAATCAGCCTCATCGAGGCGCAGATAGTTATATATTGCTCCACCTTGCATATTACTGATCCGATACCTCATCAATTTTTCATCTAAAATTGCAATTGGATGCTTTTTTAGGATTCTTAACCACATGTCCAGATCTGAGGATGTTCCAAACCGTTCTACATCGAATATGGATAATTGTTTATAGATCTTACTCCGGACCATAGCACTTGGGCACATCAAGAAATTACCGTTTCTTAATATTGAAGTAAGTATCTCTAGAAAGGAATATACATTGTTGCCTTTTAACTCAAAAGGTAATTTATGTTCTCCAATTATTTCACCATGAATATCGATGTAATCAGCCATAGTAAAGACAGCACCAATCGATGGATCATCATGAAAAGCCTGCACTTGCTTTTCCACCATATATGGATTATATAGATCATCAGCATGAAATATGGCAATATAATCACCATTGGCCAATTCAATGCAACGGCCAAAATTTTTTTCTGCAAGTATAGTTTTGCTGGTTATATGGATCTTTATTCTCGGATCATTAAATTCATTTAAAATGGTTAAAGTATTATCTGTGGAAGCATTCTCAGAGATGATAATCTCCAAATTTTTATATGTTTGATTGATTATCGAAGTTAAGGTCTCAGCTATAGTTTTTTCAACATTGTATGTGGGGATGCAGATGCTTACTAATGGTTGTTTGTTATTTGAATTAATCATTTTTTGGCCCATTAAATCAGAAGCTAACACACCCAATTTTTTATTAATTCATAATATTTTTATATTAATTTCATATTTTAGGAATAATCCATTTTCTTTTAAAATATGATCATTTTGTAATGCCAAAAAGTTATAATTTTTCGCTTCACCAAATGATTTGATTTTTCTAAGAGTTCCAAGTTCATTTTGGTCAACATCATATATATTATACCCCAATTCTGTAAGATAAGTTATCAATTCATCTGGCGAGTGATCAAAATATTTAGTGTGTTCTTCTTGTATTTCTAATAAAATCATAGGTTTATATTTTTCCAAAATCATCTCAGCCCCTTTTAGAGCTAAGTACTCAGCACCCTCGATATCTATCTTTATGAAATCTATTTTATCTATTTTGTTTGCAAGAACATAATCATCTAATTTTTCAATATTTACAGAAAAATTAATCGCATCATCACTATTTTGATTGTTATGCTTCCGAAGAGATGCAAAAGCAGTTCCCAGCTTTTTAGGAATGAATAAAGTTGCTGATCCCGTTTCATTCCCTAAAGCAATTTTATTTAATTCGCATCTGCCTGCAAATTCGTTTAAAATCAGATTATTCTTTAAGTCGTCAATTATGTTTGTTGGCTCAAATACATGGACTTTTCCAGTTTCACCTACTAAGTGCGCGAAATGACAAGAATACCAACCAAAATTACCACCTATATCGACTATGGTATTACCCTTTTTTATTAATTTATTAATCAAGAATGTGCATTCAGGTTCAAAATCACCTCGCAAAGGCATACCCAATAAACTATATGGATCGCCTGGAGTCCACCAAAATTTAATGGTATTTGTTAGAGTAATGAATATACGGCTATCACTTTTTATTGTTAGACTATATCCATTATCAGAAATTAATGAAGCAATATTCCTAATTAATCTATCAAATTTTTTAGCTTTAAAATTATATTCCCAATATTGACCTCCGGGTTTAATAAAGTTAAGTATGCTGTATATTTTAGAAGCAATCTTACCTACAAACGGTATGGATTTAATAAAATTTTTCAGCTTATCAATTTTATTCATTTTTATCTCCTGATATAATCTCATTGATTAAAGTATCTGCAAAACACTCCGCACTGAACGGATAGATCTTATCGCTTTTGATAAAATTCTTTATTGCATCCAGATACCCCATATATTCCTTATCCGGCATATTCTTTAGATAACCATAAAGCTCCTCGTAATTCCTCAATTTTCTTCTATCTATAAAGGTATCCTCGGGAATGTGGTCGGTTACATTCGGTGCACCCCAGTAAACGGGCACACAACCCGCAAAGAAACAATCAAATATTTTCTCGGTAATATAACCAGAGATATCCCTTGCATTTTCGTAACAAATGGCGAATTTGTATTTTTGCAGAACATCCCTTTTTGATTTGACCGTTCCTCTATACGACGGATATTTTGGTTTTAAAAGCGTTGTCAAAACTTCAAATCTATTTAGCAATGATAAAACACCTTTAAATCGATGCTTATCCCAGCCTATGCCATATAAATCGAAATCTTCCGGATGATTCCGCTCGAACCAACGGATTGCTTTCACCCTTTCTGTATATAATTCCAGTGGGTGAGATTTAAACTTATGCCCTGCTACCAAAGTGCAAAACTTAGTCTTTTTATTTAAACCAAAGTCTAAATTTTCAGGAATCTTATTTGGCCAATAGTTCTTAATATATTTCTTGCCATCCACAAAGTCATCATTCCAGGTAAAAATCTTCTTAAAATATTTGTGATTTTCCGTATTCCAATTATCTGGTCTTATAACTTCGGATTCCAAAATTATTAGATAAACATTTTCAAATTTATTACTAATTAATTGTCTGAAATACTCATTTTTAAAAGTAGGAAATTCCATGAATAATATTGCATCATAACTTTCCAACGGTTCAGTATCAATAGTAGAAACTCTTATATTTTTTGTCTTTGCAAATTTAGATAAATAAACGGTAGGGTACGATAAATCATCACCAATTGGTGATGAGACATCTTTAAACATTCGATTGTTGTTATATATCTCGTAGTAATTAAAAAAGCCTATATGCATATCACTTACCCCTCAGTTAACCAATTTTATCAAAAAATCTATTTATTACCTTGATTATATAATTTAATTTCTCTTCCGTTATCCCTAGATATACGCCAATCCAGAAGAGGTTATTCATTACTAAATCCGTATTCTTTAACGAACCTATTACCTTATATCTAACATTTTCATAGGCGGGTTGTTTGGTTAAGTTACCACCAAAAAGCATCCTCGTAGCAATTTTGTTCTCTTCTAAATAATTTACAATTTCGGCTCGTGTAAATGGTGCGTCTTCTCTTACCAAAAGCGGAAACCCAAACCAACTGGGTTCGGAATTCTCTGTTGCTTCTGGTAAAACAAACCATTTTTCATATTTTCTCAATCCATCGTAAAGCATTCTAAAATTCTTTTTTCTCTTCTCAATGAACCCCGGCAGTTTCTTCAGTTGCTCAACTCCAACCGCAGCCTGCATATCGGTCACCTTTAAATTATAGCCAATATGAGAGTAAATATATTTGTGGTCATAACCGAAAGGCAACTCGCCCAACTGCCATCCAAATCTTTTACCACAGGTATTATCGCATCCAGGTTCACACCAGCAATCTCGTCCCCAATCTCGAAAAGAAGCAATTATTCCCTTTAGCAAAGAGTCGTTGGTAAGAACAGCACCCCCTTCTCCCATTGTTATATGGTGTGCAGGATAAAAACTACAGGTGGAAATATGTCCAAAAGTTCCGGTATAGTTGCCATTGTATTTAGAGCCCAAAGAATCGCAATTATCTTCAATAAACCATAAATCATATTTTTTTACTATTTCCATGATTTCATCAAGCTTGGCAGGATTGCCAAGCGTATGAGAAATAAAAATCGCTTTTGTTTTTTCGGATAACGCTTCCTCAATTTTATCTACCTGGATGTTATAAGTTCCTAAATCAACATCAATAAACACAGGGACAAAATTATTTTGGATGATTGGGTTTACCGTAGTTGGAAAGCCACAGGCAGTAGTAATCACTTCGTCACCTGGTTTTAATCGCTTTTCTCCAAGGCTGGGCGAGGTTAAAGCAGATATGGCTAAGAGATTCGCTGAAGAGCCTGAATTGGTTAATAAACAATATTTTACACCTAAAAATTTCGCAAGTTCCTCCTCAAATTGTTTCGCATACCTGCCTGCAGTAAGCCAGAAATCGAGAGCAGAATCCACTAAAGAAATCATTTCCTTCTCATCATAAACCCTGCCTGCATAGTTAATTTTTGTTTTGCCAGGAAAGAATTTTCCAGGTGCTTTTCTTAGGTTATAAAGCTCGACAACTTTATCAAATATTTCTTTTCTAACTTCTTTTTCAGTTATCATTCCTTTTCATCCTCAGATAAAATATCTATAAGCATATTTGATTTAAGTTCATCCCGGGGTAAAAGTGGATCCTGATCTTCTATTGGTCTGTTGACAGACAATTTTGGGATAGCCAAAATATTTTGATTTATACTTGCTTCGAGAAACATTGGCTGTGCGTCACTAAAAAGCTTTTGAAATGCTTTGACGATTTCTGAGGTACGAGTAATTTTTCTTGCCGGTATTTTATAAGCGGATACTACATCCTGGAAATTCGGACAGCTATACCCTACAACCGTTGATTGAAATCTACAATTAAAATATTGTTCCTGAAATTGTCTCACCATTCCATAACAATGATTATTTAACAATATTATCTTGATAGGCAGTTTATGATGATAAACTGTTTGAAGTTCTTGAATATTCAATTGAAAACTGCCGTCACCAGTTATAACGACAATAGTCTCACCAGGTCTGGCAAAAGAGGCGCCAATTGCCATTGGCAACGCTGAACCCATTGAGCCCATCCCACCCTGGGTGAGATATCTTTGAGATTTCTTAACTTCCAAAGTTTGGGCTGCCCACATTTGAATCTGACCAACATCTACGCAAATTATAGCATCTTCTGGGAGAAACTCAGATAGTTTGTGCATAAAAAAGTTGGGGTCTATAATATCATTAGCAGGAATTTTATATGATAGGTATCGCTCTTTATAACGTTTTATTGTCTGTTTCCAAGTTTGTATCTTATCTTTATCGTATTCACCGATATGATTGTTCAAGATTGCCAAAAAAAATTTCACGTCACAATTTATAGGAAAATCTGCTTTGATTTTATTATTTAGTTCATATTGATCTATATCTACATGAATAATATTTGCAACTCTCGCAAAAGTTTCTGGTTTTGTCCCAGTCTGTCTTGTGTCCAATCTTGTTCCCAAAGCCAGAACCAAATCGGAATTTGCAATTGTTAAATTAGCATAACGATTCCCATAACTTCCTATCATACCCCCAAATGATTGATCGTTATGCGGGAAAACGTCCACGCCCATCAAAGAAGTAACAACAGGTATCTCTGTTTTATGGATAAATTCTAAAAGTTCATCCTGCGCTTTTGATAGTCTTACACCTCCGCCAACCAAAACGACAGGACGTAGAGAAGACTTTATTAATTGCACAATCTGCTTAACCCCTGCATCATCAAATCCATTAACTGATTCAGTGGTTGAACTTTTGTAGAAAGATTCAAGTGATTCTAGATTGATATCAGTCCGCTGTATATTCAAAGGAATGTCCAGCAATACCGGGCCAGGACGTTCAGACTTTGCTATATGCACAGACTTTTCAAGATAATATTTTATTTTATCGGGATCTGTAACAAGCACGGCATCTTTGACAATAGGTTTTACTATATTAACAATATCTGTCTCTTGAAAACCCACCTGTCTGACAGGTCTGTCAAATTTGAATTCATAAGTATTCACCTGTCCCGTGATGAATAAACATGGGATAGAATCAAAAAAACAACTTCCCATACCTGTTATCAAATTTGTTGCACCTGGGCCACTTGTTGCCATAGCTACTCCTATGTTTCCACTAACTCGGGAGTACCCCTCTGCCGCAATTGCCGCTGCCATTTCATGATGCATAGATACAGTTGAAATATCTTTTCTGTCATACACGGAATCGAGTAAATGTGCTAAGGCCCCGCCAGCAACTTCAAAAATATGAGTTACACCTTCCGAAACAAGAAAATCAATAACATAATCTGATAATTTCATAATTTAACCTCCTTTTGTTGTTTGTCATACAGAACCATATTTTCCATAAACCATTTTACAGTCTTGGCTAATCCCTTCTCTAAACTGTATTTTGGGACCCACTTTAAAATATCCTTTACTTTTGTAATATCCGCTTGCCAAACATTTGGCTCATTCGCTCGTTTTGGAACACTCCCCCATTCGGGTCGAACAGTGTTTCCTGTTAGCTCAACAATCTTATTTACCACTTCTCCCACTGATTGTTGCCTGCCATACCCGATATTAAATATTTTGCCTCCAATATCTGATGTTTCAGTTACCTTCATATAAGCATCTATTACATCTTCAATAAAGATAAAATCTCTTACAGAATTAGGTGACGAAACTTCAGGATTTCTCCCTTTCAAACACGATATAACTACGGAAGGAATTAACCGTGTCGGTTCTTCATAATACCCGTATGGAGAAAAAAGCCTTAATGTAACTACAGGTATTTTTTCTCTTCTTGCAACTGCCTGGCAATATAAAGTCGCTGCCGCTTTTGATACACCATAATCATCTACTGGTTCCAATATATCCTCTTCGGTCATTGGCTTGGACTTTATGCCATATTCGGAAGAAGAACCTGTATTTACGAAAAGTTCAAAATCTACTTTTTGGCATGCATTTACTAAATTAACCGTCCCAATAAAATTAGACTCGATAATCTTTTTAATATCCTTCTGAAAAGGATAACCGCCATAAATTGCTGTATGAATTATTATCTCTGGCGCAATATCAGAAATGATCGACGCTAATTTTTCATAGTCCAACAAATCAACACAATACTCATTTACCTCCTTTAAAAGATCATTTATTCTCCATTTATTTGACGTTACTCGTGTAAGGATATGAACCTCTGCACCATTTTTAAGAAAATTTCTTACAAGAGTGGCACCGATAAATCCTGTGGAACCTGTAATTAAAACTTTCTTCCCTTTTAATGTTTTCATTAGCTTTGCCTTTCTATATCCCCATCTCCATATTATCAAATGTAACTATAAGATTTTTAAATATCTTCTTCATTTTCTCCTGCACTTCAATCCTTTCCTCAAGAGAACGGTATATATTCGCATCAAAATGATTTAGGGCCAGTTTTTTAGCGTTCGCTTCCTTAGCAATTTGTACGGCATCTTCGGGATTCAAATGCTGCCATTCTGCATTACGCTGTCCCATCTTAAATGAACATTCCGTGATAAGTAAATCAGCATTTTCAGCTAATTCTATTGCAGTTTCACAAATCCCCGTATCAGGAATATAAGCGATTATCTTCCCATCAAGTTCAAATCGATACCCCAGGCACTTTGAAGAATGAAGGAGAAATTTGCATTCCACTAAAAAAGGAATATTATGCAGCCCTTCTGGAAGTTCATAAACATCCACTTCAAATGGTAATTTGGCAATTGGAACTGTGTAAGGCTCGTTAATTATTGTGTCCAAAATATCTTTTGTACCTGCCTGCCCGTAAATACGCATTCCTTGGTCGAAGTTGAATTTATTTAGAATATGAAGACCAACAATATGGTCAAGATGGAAATGGCTAAGAAAGAGATAAATCGGCTTTTTGTTTGTACTTGCAATATATTGATCTATCTTGTAAAACCCGTTACCAGCGTCAAGGATAATGAAGTAGTCCTCTGCCTCTATAAGTATGCAGGTGGTATTCCCAGTTTCTGTATCATACCAGCCATTGGTACCAAGAAAAATTGTTTTCATTATTCGTACTTATTTACCGCTGAGTCCGCAGAGGACACAGAGAATCGGGAAAATCATTCACCACGCGGGGATTGAAGTTAATCAGTAACACGACATTGCAATCAGAAATAATGCTTTCCGTTATCCAGTGGAGTCTCTCTTTTTTCGTCATCTCAGCGCTCTCCGCGATCTTGGCGGTAATCAAATACCATTAGTTTATTCCCCTTCCAGTAAGAATTCTCTATACCACGCGATAGTTCTTTTTAAGCCTTCTTCTAACGCATATATTGAGTGCCAACCCAACATTCCCTTAGCCTTTTTCGCAGATAAATATTGATGCTTTATTTCATTTGTTGCTTCATTTAATATTATAGGTTTCAAATTGCTGCCCATAACTTCCAGTATTTTCTCCACCATTTCTAAAACTGTTATTTGAAGTTCATTACTAAAGTTAAAAGCCTCACCGTGAATTTTTATGTTTTCCATCTTTTCCGCCAGCAATAAATACGCTTCTACTGCATCTTCAATATAAAAGTAGTCTCTAATAAATTTTCCATCACTTCTTATGACAGGGGGCTCATTATTCAATAGTGAACGGATAGTCCCAGGTACAATCCTGTTAAAATTCAAATCACCGCCGCCGTAAAAATTGCCACACCTCGTTACACAAACAGGGAGTTTATAAGTTTCAAAGTAGGCTCTGCATACTAAATCTGTGCAACTTTTAGAAACGTCATAGGGGTGCCTTCCCTCCAGCGGTGTATTCTCATCGTAAGGTAATTTCTCTTGTTCACCATAAGCCTTATCGCTGGAAGCAACTACTATTCTTTTGACCAAAGGTGCTCGCCTACAAGCCTCTAAAACATTCCATGTCCCCCCAATATTTGTTTCAAAAGTAGAAAGTGGGTTTCTATTTGCGATAGTAACGATGGTCTGCGCAGCCAAATGAAAAACCGTGTCAATTTCATATTCGTTTATAGCCCTTTCTAAAAGGAAATAATCCTCTATTTCTCCTCTTACGATAGTGATCTTATCGTTAAACCCTGACCAATTTAGATTTGATTTGGGCACCAAATCTCTAATCACGCCAATAACATTAGCACCCCTTTCAACCAGAGCCTTAGTCATCCAGGAGCCAAGCAGACCTGTACACCCCGTTACAAAAACATTCCGGTCTTTCCAGAATTTATCTTTCATCATCTCTTCTGTTTTTCTTTATTACCGCTGAGCCCGCAGAGAACACAGAGGGTCAGGAAAATCGTTTACCACGCGGCGAATGCCGTCCTTCATAACCTTGACATTGAAGTTCATCAGCAAGCCGACCTTGCAGCCAGAAAGTCTCAGATAGGAGAGCAACTGAGCCTGATGAATTGGTGCCAGGCGATCAACAGCTTTGACTTCGACAATGACCGATTCTTCGACGAGAAGATCCAAGCGGTAGCCACAATCCAGCTTTACCTCCTGATATATCACGGGCAGGGGCTTCTGCTGTTCCACCTTCAGACCACGTTGCACCAGCTCGAAAGTCAGGCATGCCTCATAAGCGGATTCCAGAAGGCCAGGACCAAGGGCGCGATGTACCTCAATAGCAGCGCCAATAATGTTTTCGGTTATCCTGTCGAATCTCTCTTTTTTCATCATCTCAGCGCTCTCAGCGCTCTCCGCGGTATTCATTTTTCCCAGACTCTCCATGGTGGATTACGAGATTTCCATAGATCATTTAACAATTCCAGTTCTCTATAGGTGTCCACGCACTGCCAGAAACCATCATGAGGATAAACCATTAACTCTCCATCTGCTACCAGATTCTCTAAGGGCTCTTTCTCTAAATAGCAGTCTTCGTCTTCTTTTAGATATTTAAAAAAAGCCCTGTTAAACACAAAAAAACCGCCGTTGATTAATCCTTCATTAACCTGGGGCTTTTCATGAAATTTAACAACTTTATTGTTATTTATTACCAAATCCCCAAACCTGGAAGAAGGATGAACCCCGGTCATTGTCCCTATTTTTCCATGCGATTTATGATATTTAACAAGGTCTTTAATATTTATATTGGCTACCCCATCACCATAAGTTAACATAAACAAATCACCATCAATATACTTCTCTATTGTTTTCACACGTGCACCAGTCTGCGCTTCTTCACCGGTATCTGCAAGTGTAACGAGCCAATCCCTTTCCTGATGCTCGCTGTGAATTCGGATATTATTGTAATTACCTAATGGAATGGTAAAATCGTTATTCATTGCTTCGTAATTTAAAAAATATTCTTTTATCATGTCTCCTTTATAGCCGAGGCAAATGATAAAATCCTTAAACCCATGATGTGCATAAATCTTCATTATGTGCCATAGGATTGGTCTGCCACCGATTTCTACCATAGGCTTAGGGCGATATTCTGTTTCCTCTCGCAAACGTGTTCCCCGTCCTCCACATAGTATAACAACTTTCATTTTTACTAATTTGCTATTCTTACTTCTTCAATATACTTTTTGCTCTTTTACTCATATCAAATATGGTAATGAGAGATTCATTTGTGTTAGGAGTGCTTTTAGCTCATCATACATTTTACTATCTAACTTCAAGATTAAAATCCCATAAAGTGCTCCACCCAAAATAACAGGTACAAGCGTTAACCACACATTGGACAATGGAACAAACAGGCGGTAGCCCATTACAAATAGAGCCATTCCAGAAGACGCTTTTATAATATTCAATAAACTATTATGCTCAACTCGTATCGTTATTATCTTTGCTAATTCTTGCCGCCCCAAAACCGTATTTAGCATCAGGGTCACTGAAGTCGCAACCGCAGCCCCCACAATACCTATTATTGGAATTAATATGAAATTAAGGATGACATTTGCCGTTGCTGAGACTGCGGTTACTTTAAATGCAGATTTCTGACGGTCTAATGCACTCAGATACAACAAGAAGAAAAGCTGGAAAATGGCTATTATTTGCACGAACAACAGTATCACGAGTACTGGATACCCCTGAGCAAATTCCGCACCATAGAAATAATACAGCAACCTATCACCTAATAGAATCCCACCTACTAATATGGGCACCGCAAATAGTAGTGAATAACTAAATGCTTGAGTGAGTGATTCCTCTACGAATCCAATCTCACCAACTTTGCCCCATCTGCTAACCCGAGGCCACAACGTTGTAACCAGTGCGGTTGATATAAGTACTGCCACAGAAGTAAACTGGAATATTACCCGATACACACCCACACTTGCATTTTCTAAAAAATAACCAATCATGACAGTGTCAGAATACGAATAGAGCATGGCTCCACTTGAGGTCAAAAATAACCAGAAGGAAAACGTTGAGAGGCTTTTAATATGCCGCCAGCCAAATCGTACAAAGTGCAAGTCAAGAAAACGCCATTCTATTAAGGTTGCAACAATAATCCCGGCAACTAAACCGCCAGCCAGACCTGCAACACCAAAGCCCAAAAAGATCGCTACGACCTGAACAAGAATGCGTGAAATTTCACCTACAAAGTTACATGATCCACGTATTCCCATTTTCCCGCAACCTGCAACCCCGTAAGAAACTGTCCCACTAAAAATTGACAGGATCAACGCTATTAATAGCCAGATGAATGCTCCAGAAGTATCAAGATCAACAAAAAAGCTTCGAGATGCTATAAGGGCAATTACAACCACAACGACAAACAAAGTACGTACCATAAAGAATGCACTTAAATATTCATTCTGCTCTTCACCTTCACTAATACGCTTGATCGCAGCTCCACCAAAACCTCCATCGGTCACCATGCCAATAATGCCATAATAAGCCATAAACAAGAAATAGGCACCCAGAACACTTGCACCCACCGCATGCGCAAAATACATCGTGCTCAAAAAACCAACAAAAGTGATTCCAATCTGCGAGATGAACGATACTATACTCTGCCGTCGCACCGGCTCTATGCCCATGATGCGGGAGAGAATAGTATTTAGGTTAAACATGTTTTTGTGTGACGATTATAGATAGATAGTATGATATTCTGATTTGTAGATAGAACGTTTAAACGATACACTTTTTCCTAATTTTATATATTCTCAAGATTGCCAACTTCGGCAACAAGAAAATAAAGCAAAGCAAAGCAAGGTTCTCCTCCGCCTATGCCTATAAGTCCCACGCTATCCCCTCTAATCTAACAATCACATACATAGCCTCCGCTATGCACACATGCCGCCCTCTTATCATCAAATCAAATTTAGTAAATCAATTCAGGTTCGGCATTAGCATTATTATGAAGAATATACTCTTCTTAGGCTTACTTTGCATTTGCAGTACTTCTGGACTACGCTAACGAATACTTTCTCCTGCGCTGACTTTGTCATTGAATAGGTATCATCAAAGCCCATGTTGTCTAATTCTTTTATAATGAGCCGCATCTGGACTTTTGTGATTGGCATCCGTGCAAGCACATTCGTGTAATATCCCATTGCTTTAGCCTTATTAGGTGAACTGTTTTTGACAACGCCACAGTGAATGCAATATTGATGCGACTTTAATCCCCTACTCCGTCCCGCAAATTCGTATGGTAGCCATACCTTTTCCGCAGCAGCACAGCCTTCATGGTTACAACGCGTCATGTTCCCTCTTTTATGTTATTCATGTCTTGTCTGTATAAAAACATAACGTTTAATGGGTTCATCCATTTCCACTTGCCGTTTCTGAATCTCTTCCTGAAACCGGTGAGACTGAAAAATGTCAATTCCCAAGTTTTGCTTTTCTTCACCACGCGATCAAGAACAGAACCTCGTCGGAAAAAAATCATTTTATTTTCTCGCCACAAACCATTCTATCATCCTCTTCAGCCCTTCCTCTAATTCCACTTTTGGCGCCCACTGTAAAAGCTTTTTTGCTTTGCTTATATCCGGCTTCCGCCTCAAGGGGTCGTCCATCGGCAGAGGATGAAATTCGATTTTCGAATCGGATTTTGTCAGCTCCTTTATCAGACTCGCGAGTTCTAAAATTGTCATCTCCTTATCGCTACCTATATTTACCACTTCGCCTCCAACTTCAACACCTTCCTCTTTATCAGATTCTTTATTACCTATCTTTGATTTTTCTTTTAGCACAGGTTTTCTTTTGTGAAAAGAAAAAGTGTGTTTTAACAAGCCTTCTACCTGGTCAGTGACATAGCAGAAACTCCTTGTCTGTGTGCCATCACCAAAAATCGTTATCGGGTTATTACCTAATGCCTGCTCGATGAATCGTGGAATAACCCTACCGTAAACGCCTTCTGCTCTCATCCTCGGTCCATACGTGTTAAAAATTCGTGCTATTCTTGTATCTAAACCATGTTGCATCTTGTATGCGGTTACATACGATTCCCCACATCGCTTCGCCTCGTCGTAACAGCTCCTCGGTCCAATCGGGTTTACATTACCTCTGTATTCTTCAGTTGTCGGGATCTCCTTGGCATCACCATAGATCTCGGAAGTGGAAGTATAAAGAAATCGAGCCCCGTGCTCTTTCGCTATGCCCAGAGCAACCCAGATCCCCAAAGTGTTCGCCTTAAGAATTTGAATGGGATATTTCTCAAACTCAAAAGGGGACGCTCTGCTCGCTAAATGCATTACCACATCTATCGATTCATCGAAAAAAATTGGCTTCGTTATGTCGTGCTGAAGGAACCTGAAATTATCCTTGCCTAGCAGGGGGGATATATTAGATTTCAAACCACTCACAAGATTGTCCAGACAAATTACGTTCGCCCCTTGCTCTACCAGCACATCACAAATCCACGAACCTAAAAAGCCCGCTCCGCCCGTAACTAAAACGGTTTTACCTTCGATGAGTTTGCTTAAATCTCCAAGATTGATTATGATTGTTTCAATCTCATCTCCGCTCATTTTTTGCTTTCCCCCCTAATTCCAATTTTAAAAATTCTTCAAGCGCGTTATTAAACCTTTCATCAGCTAAAGAAAGCTCAATATTCGATTTTAGCCAGTCGAGCTTATTCCCTATGTCGTATCTCCTCCCTTTATAAACCTGCGCATATATTTTCCCTTTTGCGAGGCGTAACGCATCGGTAAGTTGAATCTCATTTCCTTTGCCCGGTGGCGTTCGCTCGATTGCATCAAATATCGCAGGGGTCAAAATATACCTGCCTAAAATCCCTAAATTAGATGGTGCTTCCTCCGGCGAGGGCTTCTCAACTAAATCCTCAACGAGGTAAGTATCTCCCTCAACTTCTTTCCCCTTTATTATCCCATAGCTGCTTATTTTTTCCTCCGGAACTTTCTCAACCGCGATAATAGAAGTCTTGAATTCCTCGTATTTCTTGATCAATTCCGCGGTACACGCAGGGATTGTAATCGTATCGCCTAAAAGCAGAGCAAAGGCATCAGTACCAACAAAACTTTTTGCGTAGTAGACCGCATCCCCCAGCCCTCTTGGCTCTCTCTGGCGAGTATAAAGAAGGTTCACGTGGCTCATCAGTTTGTCTATTTCATCTAAAAATTCGTTTTCCAGCTCGCTCTTCCCGAAGTGATCTTCTATTGCTCTTTTGCCCTTTCCCGTTATAATAAGAATATCTTTTATTCCTGATGCTATCGCTTCTTCCACAACATATTGTATAACGGGCTTATCAACAACAGGAAGCATCTCTTTTGGCATTGACTTGGTAGCAGGTAGAAATCTCGTCCCCAATCCTGCTGCAGGTATCACCGCTTTCCTTATCATTCTCTTACTCTATTCACTATCCCATCAAAATCTCTATCAAAACTAGCGATATAATCAATTTCCCTTCCCCTGATAAGGGCTATTGAGGTGCAATCTGTAAAACTCATCATTTTCTCAGGATATTTTGAAAATAACCCCCATACTTCGTTAAAGATACTTTTTGACACCGGTAAAATATTTACAAACCGAGTTATCCTCTTCTCTTCGTCACCAACAATCAATTTCCCGACATCAATTGCCTTTCTGATATCTTTTGTTCGGTATAAAGCGACAGTAACCGCTTCATCAAAGACATAATCAGAGGTAAAGGCTGCCCTATATTTATTCCTCATGATTCTTTCTAACAAATTTACTGCAATACCGTAATTTTCATCTTTTTTGTTCACATATCCTACGAAAACACCGGTATCAATAAATACACTCATTTTCCATAAAGCATTTCATCTATCTCTTCTTCGCTTGTTACAACGCCCCAATCAGTTTGTAGCTTTCTAATTCTCTCTATTTCTTCCTCTGTCAATGGCAAGATACACACATTGAGCAAACTTTCTTTCGATTCCCCCACAAGCTCAATAATTCTTGAGAACAATTCCTGCTGCGTTATCTTCTTTCTAAGCCTCAAAGTGAGTTCCGATTGTAATCTGTCAAATTCCTTCTTATCGTCCCCCCTCACTTGTATACTTGTGCTCATCGTTTAATGTTTATTCCTATACGTTATATATACTTTTCCACGTCGTTCATTCCCTTATCCCGTATTTCTCGCGCATCTCTTCGTTTATATCATCCACCGCTTTCAGCAATTTTGCGTTGTAATATCCCTCAGCAAAAGAGACAAAAGCCTTCAAATCCTTTGGCAGACATGTACCTCCAAACGCTTTTCCGTGAACTGTTCCATATTTACCTATGCGTGGATCAAGACCAACGACATCCGCAACGGCTTGAGAATTAACGCCGAGTTCATTACAAATAAGAAATATCTCGTTCCAGTAAGAAATTTTTGTGGCGAGTATGCAGTTAGACGCGTATTTTATCAACTCCGCTGTTTTTAAATCTGTTCTGAAAATAGGTTTGTTCAACGGTTTGTAAACTTCTTCAAAAACATCACCTGATTTTTTATCATATTCACCAAGAACTATTCGATCTTCAGTAAAGAAATCCTTCTTGTATGCCTTATCTTTGCTCCAACTTTCTGATATTTCAGTTAAAAACTCAGGATTCGTGCAAACCCCGATTTCACCTTCTCTCGCGCTCTTCCCTGAATATTCCTCTAATAGTGGAATTACTACTTCTTCTGTTGTTCTTGGAACTACTGTGCTTTTCACGACTACAAGATGGTAGCCATTTTTGTTTGCCAATGCTTTCCCTATATTTTTCGATGCTGCCTTTACATAACTCAGATCAATTCCATCTGAGGCTGTTGGCGTTGGAACGCAGATGAAAGACACATCGGAGTTCTTTATTGCATAATCTATGTCTTTTGTGAAATTTGGTAGATTCTTACTTACGATATCATAGAAAATCACTTCGTAGCCCATTCCTGCAAGACCTTTTCCAATCGCTGTGCCTACCCAGCCAGAACCTATTATGCTTATCTTTTTCTCTACCATTTCCATCCTTTTTAATCATACTTTGGCGCGCAATAAAAAGCTACTCTCTCATGTGGTTGGTCATCTCGCGAAATTAATTTTTAGACCATCCTGTAATTGGTTTTGGCGTTAAAAATTTTGCTTCTTTTATGATTTAAAGCCCTACTTCTTTTTCTGGCTCTTCTCCAACTTTGGGATGAAGAGGGAGATATAACTACGGCGAAACATATCTCTTTTGGCAAAAATGACTCGCCTAAAGCTGTCTCCTATATTCAGAAACCTGTTTGATTTCCGCGGCTATAAGCTTTGCGATGCGATCGAAGATGCGCGTGGAATAACGCTGTTTTTGCACTGTACGCGTAAGACCGGTGACTGTCCTGGTTGTGGCAAGCGATGCTCCTCCATTGAAGACACGTATA
>Ga0307378_10002854_pt1 | contig 25787 bp, 41 predicted proteins | sample UN1MG_FD_202238 | JGI IMG/M metagenome (GOLD analysis project Ga0307378, IMG submission 202238) | Soil microbial communities from Risofladan, Vaasa, Finland - UN-1 | ecosystem: Environmental > Terrestrial > Soil > Coastal area > Acid sulfate soil | place: Finland: Risofladan, Vaasa | collected...
GCATGCATCCAAATATAACTGAATCATTACGAACCTTTGACAAGTTTATAGGAAGTGATGATTTAGAGATTGGTTTGAAAGCATTGAATCACTTTAAAGAAATAGGAGTTCCTGCTTTATTGCTAAAAACTTCAAGTGCATCGGAACTAGGGAAGCTGTTGGATACTACTTATTATGGTGTATGCATCTCCTTTCATGCTTATGCAAATGAGTTGTGTGAAAAGGTTGGTGTACCTGTAGAAGATGTGATGGGGTTGTTTAATGAAACGTATAATGAAGGTTATCTTAGAATGGGGGTATCAAATGTTGTGAGACCTGTACTGCATCCACCAAAGGGGAAAATCGGAGGTCATTGTGTTGTGCCTAATGCAATTCTTTTACAGGAGCAGTTTGGTAAAGATGTTATATTGCAACGAATAATGGGAAAATGTAAGGAGAATAAAAAATGAAAGTAAAATGGGGATTAGATGATGGGAATCTACTTCAGGCAGACGTTGATTATTATGTAGAAATACCAACTAAGGAAGAGGTGAATGAGATTATAGATGAATTTGTTAAGGATGATTTTAATCGCCCTTTTTAAAAAAGGAGTATAAATGCAGGATTGGTATCAGGAATTAATTCCAGCGGACAAGAATTTTGTTTTGGTAGATACGCCCAAAAAGTTTTCAACGATGGCCAGATATCTTGATGATGCTAAATTGGCAGCTTTTGATTGTGAAACTACTGGTTTAAATACAAGACATGATAGAATTATTGGAATGGGCTTTGCTACTTCTTTTACAAATGCTTTTTATGTTCCTACATTGAATGGAATGGGCGATCCGTATTGGGAAAACAGTGCTATTATGGGTTGGATGAATAAATGGTTGAGGAACGAAAATATTAAAAAAGTTTTACATAACGGAAAATATGATAGAAAAATGTTAAGATCAAGGGGAATTGATATAGGAGGTTTTACGTTTGATACGCTTCTTGCAGATTTTTTATTAGATGAAAATCTTCCTCATAAATTGGAATTTTGTGGAAAAAGAGAACTGCCAGAAAATCATTCTAATGCTCATATTAGAATTTCAGAAATTGTTCATAAATTGGGAATTAATAATGCAGCAAAAACTGCGAAAGGAATGTTGAGAGTTCCAATTGAATTGATGAAAAATTATGGATGTCTTGATGTAACTACTTGTTGGAAGTTGGCACAGCTTTACGAACCTCGATTGGAACAAGAAAATTTAGATAGATTGTTTTATATGCTTATTATGCCGTTGCAAGAAGTTTTAATGGAAATGGAAGAAAGGGGAGTTAAAATAGATGTTGATAAATTGAGGAAATTGAGAGATGATGAGCCAATTTTTTTACAATTGGAAAAACAAATTTTCGAAATTACTGAAAAAAGATTGAATTTGAATTCTCCAGAGCAAATTAGTGAATTATTATATGATAAATTAAAATTACCAATTCAATCTGACAAAGACGGAAAGCGGACTACCGATGATAAATCGTTGATAAAACTGCTAGATGCGCATCCTGTGGTTGATTTAATAAGACAATATCGTTCTTCATTCAAAATATACACTAGTTATGTTTTGGGTTTATCTGATTTATTAGATAATGGAAGATTATATACAAATTATTTAGTACATGGTGCAAGAACTGGAAGATTAGCTTCTGCGGATCCTAATTTACAAAACATTCCAGTTAAGACTGATCAAGGAAAAAAGATAAGAGCTTGTTTTATTCCAGACGATGGCTGCAGTTTAGGGCCTTTTGATTATAGCCAAATTGAATTAAGAGTACTTGCTTGTTATTCAAGAGATCCTATTTTGTTGGATGCGTATTTTACTGGAAAGGATATCCATCAAAAAACAGCATCGGTAGCGTTTCAGATCCCTTTAGAAAGTGTAGGAATTGAGAGACAAGCAGGAAAAACTTTAAATTTTGGAATTATTTATGGCATGGCAGAACATGGATTGGTTTCTGCTTTGAAAGGTCATTGGAAACCTGGAAATGAATATCTTCAAGCCAAAGAATTTATACAAAGATATTTTGATGAATATAAAGGCGTTGATGCTTTGGTTAAAAAAGTTCATAGTGATTTGGAAGTTACCCATGAAGTTATAAATATGTTTGGCAGAAAAAGGCGTTTTCCAAATATACAAACAGCAACAGGGGGTTTAAAAAGATATTTATTGCGGCAATCTTTTAATGCGTATATTCAGGGAACGGCTTCGGATATAACATCGTTGGGTTTAATACGAGTTAATAATATGTTAAAAAAAGAAGGTTATGCAACTAGACCAATTTTAGATGTTCATGATGAAATTATTTTTAATATTCCTGAAAATGAAAAAGAAGTATGTGAAAAAATTGCTAAAATAATGATAGAACCAGTAGGTACAATGGATGTTCCATTAGAAGTAGATTATAAGTTGCATGATTGTTGGAGAAAATAATGAAAAAACTTTTTTATGATGTACATCCGTACCCAAATTTAGGAAAAGCCATTGATGGCGTTTTGTATGTTTTGGATTATGTAGAATATTATATTGAAAGACCTGTAAAAAAAGTATTGGATATTGGATGTGGTACGGGAGAATATGCAATTGCTGCTGGAAGGAGATATCCAGAAATGGAGATTGTTGGAATCGATTATAGTAGCAGTGCTATTGAGATTGCTAATAAACTTTTAAAAAAAGAAAAATCAGATATTAATGTTAAATTTATTTGTAAAGATTTTACTGAATATATTTCAAATGAAAAATTTGATTATATAGTATGTTCTGGTTTAGTAGAAACGTGTTGGGACAAACAATCTTTAGAGATTATTTCTGAGAGGTTTTTAAAGAATGATGGAATGATTGGTGTAAATATTCGAGCAAATTATGGAATAGGAGAAGATGTTAATATACTGAAAAAGCTTGTGGATAAATTGATAAAACCTGAAATTGATTCGATTAAAAACAAACTGGAAATAACAAAAAATATTTGGAATAGTGTTCATGAAGAACATTGGTTGCGAAAATTAATAAGCGCTGATTTGATAAAAAGCGATACACATCTAGGAGCGTTATTTGTATCGAATTATTATGAAATTGAAGATTTATTTTCTATGTTGAATGGTTTAAAATTTGTTAGGTTTTCTGATGAACATTTATGGATTCCTGAATTTTATAATTTTAATTTACAATTTTCTAAAACAATTACTAAGAAAACTATGTATGAATTAATAGCAATGATTCGAAGAGACATTCCTTGTTTTGAATTTTTTGTATCTCCTGCATTAAAAGAAAAGGATTGGAAAAAAGATAAATTAATGACCAGTCCTTTTGGCGCTATTATAGAAAACAAGTTTATATTTTTTGATAATACAACTTTTAAATTTGATGGAAAAAGAATTATGATTTTGAAATTTTTAAAAGAATCGCATACATTGGACGAAACAATTTTAGAAATAAGAGAAGTCGAACCAATAGTGATAACTGAATTTGTTGAAATGATGTTTAAACATAAAGTATTAATATAAGGGGGCAATAAATATGAGTATTGAAATTGCACGCAAAACAATAAGAGATGCGCTTAATAATGATGAAGGTTTAAAGATAGCGTATGTTAGTAATGTTGCGATGTTGTTGTATGATGAATTAGGTGGTTCAATGGTAAATAAGAATGAACGTGATGTCCTTGCAGAAAAAATATTAAATTTAATATTCAATTAGGGGAAAGTTTTATGGATTATGCAAATGAAAGAAGACCGCAAAAGTTTGATGAAGTTTTTGGACAGGCTATAACAATTCGTATTTTAGAAGAATCTTTAAAAATGAAACAAGCTGGAAATTGTTATTTCTTTTATGGGAGCGCAGGAACTGGAAAAACAACCATTGCAAGATTATTTACTAAAGCATTGAATTGTGAAAATAGTACTGTTGATAAACCAATATGCGATGAATGTAAAAGCTGTCAAGAGATAAAAGCCGGGCAATCAGAATTACTTTTAGAAATTGATGGTGCTACAAACAGAGGGATTGGTGAAATAGTTACTTTGCAGGATATAGTCAGGAGAATTCCTCCAAGAGGAAAACATAAGGTTATAATAATTGATGAAGTTCATGGTTTAACATCTCAAGCATTTGAGGCATTATTAAAAACATTGGAACAACCACCTCCAAATATTCATTTTATGTTATTAACTACATTGCCTCTTAAAGTTCCAGAAACAATACGATCAAGGGGTTTACAGTTTTATTTTAAAAGCGTTGCAGATGATGACATATCAAAACTTTTGAACGGATACAAAGTTTCGGATGAAATTAAACAATTGATTGTGAAAAAATCAAGAGGAAATGTTAGAAATGCATATAAAATGTTGGAACAGATTGATAGTTGTTCGTCCGCTTCCACCGAAGAAATTATGGAATTACTTGGTGTTATAGGAAGTGGATATGTAACAGCTCTAGTAGAATCTTTTGAAAAAGGTTGGAAATGTTACATTGAAGAGGTTGAAAATTTGAGAAAAATTTATGGTACAAATGTGACGGCCGATTTGGTTAAATCAATTTTACATGATATGACTTTATCTAGAATAGATATTACTTTAAAATCCAATAGCGGAGTTTCTTTGGAAAAAATAGAGAGGGTGAGTCGGAGCATATCGTTCGAAGGAATTAAAAGAGCTTTATGGGAAATAATGAATATTTATGAAAATTCTACTAATTTAGAAATAGCATTGGATTTGGTTCCTTTTTTCTTAATGAATGAGTCTGAAACTCCTTCTGATTCAATTAAACAATCTTTTCAAAAATCAACTAGTTCTGAAATCAAACTCGGAACAGGAAAATTAATTCAGCATCCTCTATTGGATAAAAAGGAACATACAAATACTTTTTTAGGAAATGATTTGGAAAATGATATTATTATTCAAGATATTTTAAAAGGGCTGGATGGTGAAATAATCGAAGTTATTTATAAATAGGGGATTGGTTATGTGGGAAAAAAATAAAATGGAAGTAACAGTAGAAGAGTTTAAAAACGGTGAGATTGTTCCTGAAACACATGATTTGAGTGATGAGTTGGGAATAAAATGTGATACAGTTGAAAATTTAGTTATGGAATTGAAAACACATGATCAGAAAACTCTTTATTGGGGAGGACTAGCTATACGAGAGATTGAACGTTTTTGCAAATGGGAAGGCATTGAATTAAAGAAATGGAAGGCACATTGTAATAAGTATGCAAAATATATTATGAAATATAGAAAAGATTCTTCTACAATACAAGGAATAAACGAAGTTGTGGCGGAAATATATTCTAATTCTACATTGAATAGCGATGACCTAAAAAATTTGTACGTAGAACAGGTTATGATGGGAAAACATTCTGCAAAAGAATTGGAAGCAAAGAAACTTAGAGGAGAATATGAATTAACAGCAAACAAAATAAAGGAGGATATGTATAGTTATGGAAAAAGTTTTGAAGAAATAATGGCTATTTTTTATGAAATGCAAGCGGATAAAGATTTAATAGTATTAATATCTGAAGTAATGAAAGCAAGAGGCTTTTCTTTACAAGGAATTCGACAAGTATCTGTTGGTTTGGAAGGAGAGGGTTATCAAATGCCCCGCAAAATAGTTGAATCTTTAGAAAATATTGCAAAAAGATTAGAAAATTTAGATTTAAAAAAGAATCCTTATTATAAACAATAAAAGAAAGGAGGTTTTAAAATGGATGATAGAAAGATGGGAATGCCAGTAACAAAAGAAACAGAAGATTTAGAAAAAAAAGGGAAAGGGGGTGGAAGTTTTAAATGGTATTCAATGTTGCCCAGAGAAGATGGAAAAAAAGCAAACAATAGATTGTATTTTGCTTTGTTTAGACCAAGTATTTTTACTCATTTTAACGGTGTTTTGCCCGAAGATTTGTATGCGTATTATTTTAAAATTCCTGTTCATTATTTGTACGATCCAGAAGAAGGTCGGAGTTTGCCTATTATGTGTATAAATGGTGTGAATGGAATGTTAAAGGATTTACAGCAGAGAATAGGAGCGCCTGTTATTCAAGCATTTCCTAATCAAAAATGTAAATATTGTGAAATTAATGCAAATTTGTGGAAAAAGGCCAATGAACGAAGGGAAATGCTTGGAGGAAAAAATGTTGAATGGAAAGTATTGGAACAAGATGAAGAATGGATGGTGAGAAGAAATATGGCGAGAAGTTTTACGGCAGTCAATAGATTTTATTTTCTGGTTTTGGATGTTGATAAACTCATGGGTAGAAAGGCAATTCAAGAAGGTGAAGTTATTCAGATGCAGTTATATAACGGATGTGAATCAGTATTTAAAGGTCTCGCTCAAAAGTATGAATTAGGTTATAAATTTTGGGATGTTGACTCTCCTTTAATTATAGTAGTTGCCAGAGATAATAAAGATGGTGCAAGAAGGCCAGATTATATACTAGATATTGATCCAGAAGTTATGCGTTTTTCTAAGGAAGTTAGAGAATTGGTTTTAACTGAACAATTTTTTCCAGATTTAGGCGCTGAGTTGGTTTATCAAACAGAAGAGGAACAAATTGAAATGCTTTCTGCAAGAGATGATATATCGGTTGTAGCGCCCGAAATAATATCAGCGACTCCTGCAGCGGTTACGATTCCTGCGGAGACTCCTCCGGAGGCGGCAGCGACTCCTGCAATGATTACAACTCAGCCAGTGGCAGAGGTTACGACTCCGCCAGTGGCAGCAGTTACGACTCCGACAGTTACGACTTCTTTAGCGGCAGAGACTCCTGTAGTGACTCCTGTAATGATTACGACTCCGCCAGTGGCAGCGGTTACAACTCCGCCAGTGGCAGCGGTTACAACTCCGCCAGTGGCAGCGGTTACAACTCCGCCAGTGGCAGAGACTCCTGTAACGGTTACAACTCCGCCAGTGGCAGAGACTCCCGTAACGGTTACAACTCCGCCAGTGGCAGAGACTCCTGTAACGGTTACAACTCCGCCAGTGGTGGCAGAGACTCCCGTAACGGTTACAACTCCGCCAGTGACGACAAATCAAGGAGAGGAGGTGATAACTACAACTCAAACTTTGTTAGAAAAATTGCATGATGCCAGAAGAAAAAATACTAATGAAAAACCAGTAGAAATTGGAGGCAAGAGTTTCAGATCTTTCTAAAAATCTTTTAAAAGGAGGTAAGAAATATGGAAACTATTCAAGACAAACATGATGAGATGATTTATCCAGTATGTAGAGTTAGAACAGATAAAGCGGGAGGATCTGGAACAGTTATATATAGTAAGCCCGATCCGGATGATCCTGAAAGTTACCTTAGTTTTGTTTTAACAAACGCTCACGTAATAGAGGATGCTATTTCTCATAAGAAAGATTGGGATACTATTTTAAAACAGGATATCAAAAGAGAGTTCCTTACAAAAGTAGAAGTTGAACTTTTTGATTATATTAAAACTTCTACAGTTAATTCTAGTAATACTTTCAAAGCTGATATTGTTGCTTATGATAAACAGCATGATTTGGCTTTATTGAAACTTGATAGCCCCAAAAAGATAGAATATGTGGCAAAAATGATTAAAAAAGAGGATATAGAAAAAAGAATAAAACTTCTTACCTCGGTTTTAGTAGTAGGTTGTAGTTTACTGCATGATCCAATTCCTAACTATGGTTATATAACATCAGTCAAAGAAGATATTGAAAATAAAAAATATTGTATGACTAATGCTAACATAATCTTTGGGAATTCTGGAGGATCAGTGTTTTTAAGAGATACGGGTGAATTTATTGGGGTTCCATCGAGAGTTACTACTCTGCAATTAGGTTTTGGAATGGATGTTGTTACATGGATGGGATTTTTTGCTGCCCCTGATAGGGTTTATGGTTTTATAGAGGATCAAATGTTTCATTTTCTATATGACGATAAGGCAAAGAGTTTTAAAGAAACTATGAAAATTAGAGAAAAGAAACTCAAGAAAGCATTGTACAGAATAAAACCAGTAGAAGCCGATGATGATGACGAACTATAATTCATAATCGGTTTTAATTATTGACATCTTTGACGAGAGCAGGAATGCTCCGTCATTGATGTCTATTTGAGGGTTTTTATGGAAATCCATGATTTGAAAGAAGAAATGGAATTGATGGGATATAAAGTGACAATTGAAATATATCCATTTATATGTGGAATTGAAATGATTCTTTTTGAGGATTTTATAAGCGTGGATAGGGTAAGAATGACTTTGACTGGAAGAGGATGGATTGTAACTGATCATGAAGTAAAAAACAGAGGAAAGGGTTTTGATGATTGGAATTATTTTTTATTAGAAAGAAATGAAACTTTGATAGAACTTCAATCATTATTCGCCAATACATCTTTGAATATGAAAAACGATAACGACAATTTTTTAGGAGATGATGATGAAAAAAAGTTTGGAAATTCCTAACAGGGATAAGCGAATGGAAGTTTTATTGAAATCTGCAAGATCAACTTTTGGAGCGGATTCAATAAGAAAGTTATCCAAAGATGAAATTATATTATGGCCGTTTCTTTCTACTGGCTTATTTTCTGTTGATAATATATTAGGCATTGGTGGACTTCCAAAAGGAAGAAGTACGGAGGTTTTTGGACCAGAAGGTTCGGGTAAAACTACTTTTTGTTTACATGCTGTTTCTGAAGCACAAAAAAAAGGAGGCATAGCTGTTTATATTGATGCAGAACATGCGCTCGATTTAAACTATGCAGCACAGATTGGGGTTGATACAGATTCAATGTTGTTTGCTCAACCAGATTCTGCAGAACAATCTTTAGATATGGTAGAAATGATGGCAGAACGATTAACTCCTGAAGATATTATAGTTGTAGATTCAGTTGCGGCTTTAGTTCCTCAAGAGGAATTGGATGCTTCTACTGAAAAATGGCAAATGGGTTTACAAGCAAGATTAATGGGAAAAGGAATAAGAAAATGTACTGGAATTATAGCAAAGAGTGGCGTTGTTACAATTTGGGTTAATCAACTGAGAGCAAAATTTGGAAGTTATGGTGCAGTAGAAACTACACCAGGAGGAAATGCATTGAAATTTGCAGCATCGGTTAGATTGGATATAAGAAGAGCTGGAAAATTGGTCAATTCGCAAGGAGTTGAATATGGTGCAAAAATTTCAATAAAAACTTTAAAAAATAAAATGGCATGTCCTTTTAAAAAAGTAATTGTTGATATGATTTATGGCGAGGGCTTTAGCAGGGAATTGTCTTTAATAAACGCCGCTGTTGATCTTGAAATTGTAGAAAAATCTGGAAAGTGGTATTCTTTTGAAGGTGAAAAAGGAGACGGAATTGAAAGTTTTAGACTCTTAATGAAAGGAAATGAAGAAATTTATCAGAAGGTTTTGGAATCTGTTAAAATTTGTATGAAATCATCTAAAAAAATAATAGAAGTAGAAGTAGTTGAAGTTGATTCTACAAAATCTTTAAAAGAAGGTGATGCTTTATGCGATTCATAGTTTTTGGAGATATTCATTTAGGAACTTATGAAGGATCTGTTTTGGATGAAACAGGTTTGAATGGTCGTTTAATTGATGGTTTAAATGTTTGGGATGAGATATCAAAATATGCTGTTGATAACAATATTAAGACAATAGCATTTTTGGGAGATAGATTCAGATCTTCAAATCCTAAAGGATACATCAGAGATTTAGCGGATGAAAAGTTGAAGATATTTGGAACAAATTTTGATTTTTTGTGTTTAGTAGGAAATCATGATTATTATGAAAAATCTTCATTTTATCATAGTTTTGGTGTTGCTCATATTTTTAAAGAAAATTTATCTAGACTTTTTTTATTAGATAATCCTGGAAATGTGGTTTTAGAAGATGTAGTTTTTTGGGGATTGCCTTTTGGGAGGAAAATGGAAGAATTTGATTTTACTGATTTTGATGAAAATTATTATAATATATTATTATTTCATGATGAAGTAGTCGGTGCAAAATATTCTAACGGAGTTGTATGTAGAAAAGGATTAAACGTAGATGACTTAAAAAGATTTGATTTGGTTTTGGGAGGACATATACATCTGTCTCAAGAAATTACAGGTTGTAAAGGTGGATTTGTTGGATCGGTTACTCAATTGAAAAAAGATGATGCTGCGTATACAAGAGGATGGTGGGATATAACAATAGAAAACAGACAGCTTAATATTAGAAAAATTGAAAGCAACGCCCCTAAGTATATTTTACAAGAAATAAAAATTGATAAAGGCGATGAATATAAAGTATTTTTCCAAGATGATTGGTTAAAAATTTTAAAAGGAAATTATTTAATTTTAAAAGCAACTGGCAATAAAACTATTTTATATAATTTAAATAGAAAAGAAATAGAACGAGAATTAATTGATAAATGTAATTTACGATTTTGTACATTTGAATTAGATATGAAAAAGACTTATGAGTTTAAAATACCAGAATTGCAAAAATGTAAAGATGTTTCGTATGAAATAGAAATAATTTTAGATAAATTGGATTTACAAAATTTAAAAAAAGAAGATCTTAGGGCTGTAGGTTTGAAAATTAATAATGAGGTAGATAAGTTATGAAAACAATAAATAAAATAATAAATTTCAAAGAGAAATATAAGTATGTTACATACTTAATTGGTTGTATGGAAAAACCCGCTGAGAAAGATGATGGAAGTGCAAAGAGAGAAATTGCTGAAAGAGAATTAGCTTTAAGAAATGTTTATGCTATTAATCCTGTTAAGTTGGAATCTTTTAAAACAGGAATGAGCACAGAAGAAATAAAGGAAAAAATGACTGGTTGGGTTGCGGGAGGAAGTTGGGATTTATTTAGAAAACATGCAGTGGAAATTTGGAAAGGGAAGGATATTGAATCAGAAACCGGGAGTTTAATTCATATTCCAGGAGATATTGATTATGTTAAAATGTCTGATTGGGTTACGTTTATTTTAAATAGAGGAGATATGCCATGTGGATCATATTTTGAATCGGGAATTGCTATGGAACATAGAATTCCAGTTTATTTAATAACAGATTATTTAAAAAGTGAATTACCAAAATCTTTGTTACAATGTATTGAAGTTTCTAATGGTGAAGTTTTTTCTAATGAAAATAAATTTTTTGAATTTCTAGATAAAAAGTATAAATTAGTTCGTATGGAAAAAGAGGATTAATTATGGAATTTCTTTATTTGGTCATTGATTCAATGTTTAGTTATAATGGACTTTATGTGGTAGATTTATCTTCTCCTGGATTAACAAGGCTTGTTGGTAAAATAGGTTCAGGAAAAAGTAGTGTTTTTAATTCGATTTCACAAATTCTTTTTGATCAAAATCCTACTGAAGAAGGAAAAGATAGAATAATAAACGATGTTCTACAAAAAGGATGTTGGGGATGTGTTGGGTTTGTTGATGATTTGGGTGATGTTTATCATGTTAGTTATTCTAGAAGTCATAGAAAATATGGAACTAATCATAAAATTTATAGAAAAACTGAAGATTCGTGGGAAGATATTAGCGGAGTAGATAAAAGGGATACAAAAGAAATTATACAAAGAATTTTAAAATATAAATACGAAAATTTTGTTGCTTCAGTTTATTTATCACAAGACCAGATTAATAATAGATTTTTAATAGGAACGGCCGCAGAAAGAGATGCGGTGTTTACTGATTTAATGGGATTGGAGTTTTACAACAAAGCAGCAACGCTTGCAAGTAATAAAACTAAAGAAATTAATGAATCAATAACAAAATTTGAGATACAGATGAATACATTAAATACTACATTAACTTCTATAATTTCTAATTCTAATGAAGAAAGTTTAAACATATACAAAAACGAACTTTTAAAAATTGAAAAAGAATATAGAGAGCTGGAAGTAAAGAACGATAATGTTAAAAAATATAATGAAATTATAAATTTTGTTAATATTAAAAAAGGAGAAAGGGATAGGATTGCAAATAGAATTGAAATTTCGAACAGCAACATGATAAATGAATTGAATAAAAAGGATGTTGCTTTGGCCGATCTAGACAAAATGAAGAATTATATTAAAACACTTGTTGTTGATAATGAAGAATTTGAAAAAATTAAAAACAATATTGAAGAGTTGTTGATTTTAAATCAAAATATGAATTCATCAATTCGAGCGGAAGAAAGATTAATTGATGATAGAAACAGTCAAATTTTGAAAAGTGCTTTAGTTTGTATAGATCAATCTTTTTCAGCGGGTGCAAAATGTTATGCTTGTGGTCAAAATATTAATGAAGTGACTTTGAACAAACATAAAAAGGGACTGCATAAAGAAATAGAAGAATGTGAACAAAAAATAAACAAATTTAAAATATTATTTAATGAAAATCTTAGAAGTTTATCCATTTTTGATATAAAAAGAATAAGTATTCAAGAAATTTATGATAAAAAAGAAAATGCAATAAAAGAGATATTACAAAAAGAAAAAGATATAGATATTATTAATCAAACAGCATGTAACTATGAAAAAATAGTAAATGATGCAAAAAATGAATATCAAGAATGTGATAAACAAATAAATAATTATTTAATATCAATAGAAGGTATGGAAAAAATAGATTTTAATGAAGTAAGGTTTAATGAATTAAAAGAACAAATTATTAATGTAAATGTTTATATTAAAAACATAGAAATGAATTTGGAACAAAAGGAAAAGATATTAATAGAATCAAAAAAATTGGATGAAGAAATTCAAAGAGCTTTGCATAAAAAGGCTTTGTACGAATGGTGGATAAATGGGTATAAACTATTAAAACATTATAAACTAGAAGAGGCTGCGGTTATTTTAAATGATTCATGCAGCAAAACTTTGAATCAATTACATGGGAGCATGCAACTGGAATTTGATATTGAGAGTGAATATAAGGATAAAAAGAAAGGAAAAAAGCAAAAGTTTGAAATTTTGGTAAGGTCCGGAAGAAAGAAAAGAGTACCTATAAAATTATATAGCGGAGGGGAAAAGGTTCTTCTTTCCTGCGCAATTACAAGCGGGCTATGGGATGTGGGAAGAATATGTGGAAGAAGTAGTAGTAATTTATTGATGTTGGATGAACCAGCTAGTTCATTGGATGAGGAACACAGAGAGAAGTTGGCAATGTGGTTGGAGGTTTTAAAAACAAAAGCAAAAACAATTCTCTTCGCCACACATATTGATTTGGGAACAGAGCTTTTTGATAACGAGTTATGGATTGAGAAAGAAAATGATTTATCTAGAATTACTCAAAATGAGGATTTTACAAAAACAGTTTTAGATTTAATTCCTGGAGTAGATTGATGGAAATAGGAGATAGTTTTTATGGATACTAGAGAAATGAATAAGTCGATGCTTGAGAATGATATTAAAAAAATGAAGGAAAAAGAAAGACCGAAGCTGTATGAAATGGTTGATGGTAACGATGCGGTATTGCTTTTTGGTGCTCAGAAGGGAAAGAAGATAAGTGAACTAATAGAATCTGTGGAAGGAAAGAACTATTTAATATGGATTCTGGAAAAGGAATTTCCGGATGAATTACAAAATTTGATAAGAAAACTTTGGGATACAAATGTTCTGATTTTGGATGAATAATATGAAAATTAAGTCAATTGTAGGAAATTGTAGGTTGGAGTTGATAAAAATGGTTGAGACGATTGAAATGGCTAAAACTATTTCTATGGATGATTATTATCATTTCTTCGGCAATTCATCTTCAGAATTAAAGAAAATGATATTTGATTTGGGAAAGCATTCGGCAGCTTGGGATGTATTGGCAATGTGTCTGAATTATGTAGGATGGTCTTTGGAGGATTATGAATTATTGATTAAGGTAACTAAATTGTTTATGAATAATGTGAGATTGGCGGTTTTGGAGGCGAAATAATGTGTGAATTTGGTAATAATGAATTTGTTAGTGTGAAAGTAGTGGCAGATTTGAGTCATACTAATAAGGAATATTGGATAATGAAGAAGATAGATAGTTGCATAGCTCCAATTGTAAGAGCTTTGCAAGAAGGTGGAATTGATATGCGGGGAAGTTGTTGTGGACATGGAAAGGGCGATGGTGAGATCGTTTTGCAAGATGGTAGTGTTTTGATAATTAAATCAGATTTGAAGAAGTCGGAGGAAAAATGAAACAAGAAATGAGTAAACGGTTGGAAACGGCATTAAATGATATTGTAAATCAATTTGCGACTATTGTGGCAATGGGAGCGGTAGCCACAGTATTAGGTTTAGATTTTGGACAGAGTCAGCAGGGGCTAATTGATGCGGCAATACAGGCGATTGAAGACATAGTAAGTGAGATTGTGGCAGAGATAATGAGTGTTGATGGTGTAAGTGATTTGATAGAAATGTGGGAACAAATAGCGGAAATATGCTTTTTTGTGCAGAATTTTGGGATTTGGTTGACAAGTCCTAGTACAGGGGTGAAAGATTTGGAAGATTTTAAAAGTTTATTGGAAGATTTAAAAGGTTGGGTCAGTGATTTGCATGATATTCTGGAAAAAGTTGATGAGTATACTTCAGAGGAGCAGGGTAATTTAAACGAACCAAACGATCAGAATGACGAATAAGAGTTATAATTCGTTAAATTTTAATCATTAAATGATAGTAAAAAATGGCAAAAAGAAAAACTATAGAAAAATTATGGGGATTTGTAGAAAGTAATTTAAAACCAGAAGAGAGAAGATTGGTTTATTTGCACTACAAAGAAAAATTGAGAAATAAAGAAATTGCAGAATTATTGCGAATTAATCCTTCAACTTCTTATTTTCGCTTGAAAAGATGTATAAAGAGGCTAAGATATGAATATCTTATAATAAAGTTACTTCCACAAATAGAGGAAATCCTTTCTAAAGAAGAATTTCAAACTTTTATTGTATATCTTCAATTGAGAAATCAGACAAAAACTGCAGTTTTTTTCAAAGTTAGTCAATGCTGTATTAGTAGAAAATTGAAAAAGATAAAAGAAATAATATCTAAAATTCAAAGTAAGGAAAGTAATGAATTTTTAAAACTGCTTAGTCTAAGGTTTGGTTTTTGGGGATGGCCTAATGAAAAAAAGATATATTCAAATGCAATAATTAAAGCAAAAGGAGAATAACAATGTATGTAGAATCGAAAACACAACGCTACGCATTAGTACCAGGAGCATCAATAGAAATTTTTGATATTGTTAGAAGTTTGCCGTACGAAGGTTTGAAAATTACTGTTGAACCTCAAACAATATGTGATTATGAAGTTACTTTTTATCTTGGCGATCATGAAGTAGGTAGTGCGACAAGAAGTAATGATAGACAAATTGAAAAGTATGAATTTGACGGTTTGATGCCAGCAACGAATCCGAATTGTAATTGGGTAGAACAGGAACAGGGTACTTATACTCCAGGACAACGTGCTAGGGTTATTATAAAGAATAATGAATTATTAGAGACAGTAGTGTTTTTGGTTATTTTCAGTGCTGTAGTAGAATCTTTTATCTGTGTATAAATAAGAATATTTGGCTATGAGAAGATCAAGTAAACATACAATTAAATACGCAACCGCTAAAAAGAAAGATTTATTGAATAAGATGTTTCTTGTTTGGGGAGATTATCTTCAGAAAACCATTGATCTGATGTGGGAAGGCAAAGTTCCTATTAGTAAATATATGTCTTGTAAACAAATAGACTGGATGGAAGGTTTAGGAGGTCAATACAAAAGTTTGATTTATAAAGAAGCTTCTGGAATAGTAAAAGGAGTGAAGGCTAAAAAAGGTAAAAAGAGTAAACCTAAAGTAGAAAATTTTACTATAAATTTTGATAAAGCTCAAGTAGGAGTGGAAATATCAAAAACCAGTGAATTTGATAAATGGGTGAAATTGAGATTGCCTTTTATCAAAGAAGGTGAAAAAGGAAAAAGACCTGAAAGAATGGAAATCTTTGTACCTATTAAAGAACATAGACAAAGCCTGAAATTCAAAGATTGGAATAGAGTTGCTGGTGTTAGGATAAGCAAAAACTTTGTTACGTTTAATTATAAAAAAGAAATTTCCGAAAAGAAAAGTTATGGTAAAACAGTTGGTATTGATATGGGATACAAGAAGCTTTTGGTAACTTCAGAAGGTGATGTTATAGGTTTTGAAATGGAATCTGTGTATGAAAAAATAAGTCGAAAGAAGCAAGGAAGTAATAGTTTTAAAAGAGCTTTAGTTGAGAGAGATAATAAAATTAATTATTTTATTAACAGGGATTTGGATTTAAATTCTAAAGAATTAGTGATAGAAAATTTATGTAATGTGAAAAAAGGTGAAAAAGGTAAGAAAAGAAAGATAAGAAAAGTTTTTATGAATAAACTACAACGTTGGAGTTATGCCAAGTGCGTAAAGAAGCTGGAAATGCTTTGTGAGGAAAACCGTGTTTTACTTACACGAGTTGATCCTGCTTTTACATCCCAACGATGTAGTGTCTGTGGGTTTACAGATAAGAAGAACAGATGTGGGGAAAGATTCTTATGTGTAGATTGTGGTTTATTGTTAGATGCAGATTATAATGCGGCTATTAATTTATCACACATGGGAGTTTGCAATCCCCATGTTGAAGAAAGGAGATTTTCAATTGCCTGCGTATGAATTTGAATGTCTCAATTGCGGTAAGATGGAAATTTTTTTAAGCGTGAATAAAAGGAATTTAAAAAAGTGTCCCAATTGCGGTTCTAAATTAAAAAGAATTTATTCACCCAGTGGGTTAGTTTTTAATGGCTCCGGGTTTTATAGTACGGATTATAAACATAAATAAAGGAGATATTTTGGCAAAAGAAGAAGGTTTTGTAGCTTTAGGAACTGTTTTGGAAGCTTTACCTAATGCTGTTTTCAAAGTACAATTGGAAAACGGACATAAAATTTTAGCACATATTTCTGGAAAAATAAGAATAAATTTAATAAAAATAATTCCAGGAGATACAGTGCGGATTGAATTTTCACCATACGATTTAGATAAGGGCAGAATAATTTTTCGTGAAAAAATTATAGAATAAAAGAGAATTTATGAGAATTAAAAAACAACATAAAATAAAAAGAAGTAATACAATTTGTCGAATGGGGATTGAAAAACGGTTACGAGATTTGCGGTTGCAATATTTACGGTTGCAAGATTTAAAAGATATTACTGATATTCAATGTTCTAATGGAAATTGGAATTATGATCCTTATATGCACGGCATGGCAAATGGAATGGTATTATCTTTGTCAACAATGTTAGGAAAAGATCCAGAACCTGATTTTAAAAAAGCACCTGAAAAATGGTTAAGCGCTATTAAAAAAGCATTATGCAGAGGAGAGAATAAATGAATATAGAAAGAATAAAAGTTTCTTCATCTAATATCGAATCTATTGGTTATGACAAGGAAAGAAAAGAATTATATGTTGAATTTAGAGGCGGAGGGATTTATGTTTATGTAGGAGTTCCAGGGCTTGTATATGAAAAACTTATGGAATCGAATAGCAAAGGAAGATTTTTAGCTAATAATGTGAAATCTGTATTTTTATGTAGCAAAGTATCTGCCGAGGAAGAAGATAAAATAGAAGAAGAAACTCTGGAGAAAAAAGAAGAAAAATCAATGGGAGTTTTTGAACAATTCCAGGCAGAGGTAGATAGTTTGAAAAAGAGAGTGACTAAATTAGAAATTGAAGTTGAAGAATTAAGAATTGAAAATAAGAAACAACCAATTCATAAAAAAGGCCCTGCAGTTTTTACTGGTAGAATGGTATGAAAAAGATGATGTGGAAGACTTTGCAAGCATTAAAAAAGTGGTATGAGCCTTCTGAAGCTATGATTAAATTTTTCGATAAAAGAACGAAAGAACATATTGAAAGAGTATCTAAAAATCTTAATGTTTTGATTAAGTTAGGTTTATCGGAGTTAAATTCAGATGAATTGAGAAGAAGATCCATCAATCATGATTTATCTAAATACGGTATTGATGAGAAGGAACAATATATTTGGTTGACTGAATTTCATAGATGCAAAAGTGAACATATTCCTTTTAAATATCCAGAAGGTATTGAGAAAAAAGTGGATAAGGCTTCTTTACATCATATTAGAAACAATCGACATCATCCGGAATTTCATAATTCTCCATTTGATATGACTAACGAGGATCTGGCTGAAATGGTTTGTGACCATTGTGCAATGTCTCAGGAATTAGGCAATAGTTTAATTAAATGGGAAAAGAATGTCATAAATAAGAAATGGAAATTTAGTGAAGATCAAACTAAATTAATTTGGAAATTAATTAGGAGGATGGAAAAATGAAAATATTAATGAGGGACATAAAAGCAGAACAAAAATTTAGAGTTGACATGAATGTGGTAAGTAAATCGGACTCTAGTCCTTCTTATTTGAAGCTGGTACAAAGTGTAATTAGAAAGGGAAGGGGATATGTAGAAGTAAAAGAAACAAAAGGGGACAGAGTGGTAGTTTTTTCGGCTCTTACTGAACCTAATATTCATTCATTGGTATGGATACCAAAGGATGCTTTGAAGTGAATGGTGTTATAATAATATATGAAATCTATTTGAGAAGGGATGAAAATGAAAAAAGAAGAAGTAAGAAAAATTCTTATAAAAAATAAAATATGTGTAGAAAAAAATGTAGAAGTTATGATAAGTATTTTAAATATTCGTGCCAAAAAAATAGATAAATGTGGAAAATCAGGTTGTAACCATGAACACATGATTCCTTTTTTATTGGAATTAATTTTGAATAAAGAAAAACAATTTCCAAAAATTGATAGATTGGAAAAAGAGAAGAGAGATATTTTATCGAAAAGAAAAGTTAAAAAAGGTGGATGATGTAAAAAATGAAAACAAGTTTGTTTTCAGATAAGGAGATATAAATAGATGCCAGTTTTAAAATGTCCCGGTAATAAATGGCGAATTGGTAAGGGAAAATGTATATACGATTCAAAAGCAAAGGCAGAAAGAGCCTACAAAGGTTATTTATACTCAAAATATGGTATTGATCTGTCTAATATTGAAATGTTAGACCCAAGATTAGCGGTAGAATTGAATGATTTGTTAAACGTTGGGGAATGAATGTGTGTATAATGTGTGTATAGTGTGAAAGGCGGTGACTAAAGTTGTCAAATGTAACGATAAGAGATGGTGAAGATTTTGATAGGGTTTTAAAGCGTTTTATTAAGAAATGCGAAAAAGATGGTTTGTTGACTGAATTGAGAAAAAGGCGTTTTTATGAAAAACCTAGTGTAAAGAAAAGGAGGAAATCTATCGAATCTATTAAAAAGAGAAATTATTTAAAAAAGAAAGGTTTTGTTTAAAAAAGGTTATAATTTGTTAAATTTGATGTATTAATTGGGGGAGTTTTGAAAAGAGCATTACTTAAAAAACAAGTTTTGAGAAAATATTCTGATTTTGATAAATTTTTTGAAAGTATCAAAACAGGATTAGAGATAAAGTTACCCTTTATGGAATTTAGATTTTTTAAAAAAAGAAAGATATTGTCTGTTAAATTGGATCATATTACTGCAATATTGGAAAAACCAACACAAAAACAAGTAGAAAAAACAAAAAATCTTTGTATAAGTTTTATTTTTGAAGAATTTAACGATTAATGAAGGAGGTAGAAAATGAAAGGTAAAGTTAGATGGTTTAATAATCGAAAAGGCTATGGTTTTATCGGAAGAGAAGATGGTGGAAGAGACTTATTTGTTCATTATACAGGAATTGAGAAAGATGGTTATAAAACATTGAAACCTAAACAAGAAGTAGAATTTGATATTACAGAGGGGCCAAAAGGAGAACAAGCGGGCAATGTTAAGGTAACAAAAGAAGCAGAAGAAGAAACAGAAGGTAATGTAAAAGTAGAAGAAACAACAGAAAAATAAAAAATTTGGAGAACTGTTTGATGACTAAACATTTGGCAGAGATAGATTTAGAATCTGCAGGACCCTGGTGGGAAGGGAGAAAATTTAAACACCCAGAGACAAGTAATGAAGTGGGTTTTAAATCATTGCCATTGGAAGAACAGAAGAAGTTGAATTCTTATGTTAGAGAACATTCTCCTGAAAAGATGGTAATTCCTAAAAAACCAATAGTTCCAGAATTGAAAAAAGAGAAACCTTTGGAAAAAATGAAAGTTGAACCAAAAGCGCCGGGGGTTGAGAAAGTTGAACCAAAAGCGCCGGGGGTTGAGAAAGTTGAACCAAAAGCGCCGGGGGTTGAGAAAGTTGAACCAAAAACACCGGAGGTTGAGAAAGTTGAACCACTTTTGGAATCTGAAAAATTGAAAAATGAAGTAGAAATGTTAAAAGAAAAAAAGAAAGTTAAAAAACTAAAAGAGCAAGTGGAGAAATTAAAAAACGAAGATAGTGAAACAAAAACAAAAGATAAGAAAAAGAAAATAAAAGATAAACAGAAGAAAAGAAAGGATAAATCAGAAAATAAAGAGGAATTTGATGATCTCATGGATGGTCTTTTGGATAGCGTTGATGAGAAGGATGTAGATAAAAGCATATTTGAAAGGGTTTTAAACAAGGCTTACGAAGAGGATCCGGATAAAGCTCTAGAATTGATGTATTTTTTCGAACATTTAGTTGATTAATGGGGAATACCTATGCCAGTAAATAAATGTGATGATTGTAAGTTTATAAAAGATTCGGAAAAACTTAAACTAATTAAAAAAATGCATGATGAACTGGGAATTAGAGAAAGTAAAAAAGATAAAGAGTTTTATTTGTTGCACAAGGAAAGGGAAGTGGCAATTAAACTAGAAGATGCAATAGATTGGTTTTGGGAAGAATTTGATGATTCCTTTGATGAATTGGAAGATGAAGGAGATTGGGAGGAATTTAATCAATGAGTTTAGATTTTGTAATTGTTACAGCAACAAGAGATTCTTTAATTACAGTAAAGAAATGCATAGAAAAAATAAAAGAATTTACAGAAGGTAATTATTTGCATATAATTACAGATGATAGTTCTTCTTTAGAAACATTAACATATTTAAGAAGCTTGGAGCATATTAAATTATTTGAATATAGAGGCGATAAAGAACCTCATTTGAATATTGTTATGAAAATGGCTTTTGATTATGCTTTTACATTGGACCCAAAATATGTTTTTACAGTTGAATCTGATGTTTATGTAACATCTGAATGGAATAAAAAATTGATAAAAGCAATAGAATCAAAAGAAGATGCGGCGGGCGTGACATCAATTACAGTCGGTGAAAAAAAACAAATAATTCCTCCTATGAGAAATGATTTACCACCTAATTGGAAACATAAATGGAGAGTAGATACTTTTGATGATGTGGTTAAAATGAAAAAACATTTAACATTTTGTTGTTCTATTTTTAAAACAGAACTTTGTAAACAAATTGATTTTGTTAAAGAAAACAGAGTTGCAGGAGTGGATGTGAGATATTCTGCGCAGTTGAGAAATTTAGGATATGATTTATATGTAGATTTGGGAACGTATGTTTATCATCCTTCTCCCCATTCAAGTCGAAGAGAATGGAAGGAGAGGACAAACCGTGGAAGAATTAGTTAAGGAGGTTAAGGTTATGTCAAAGATAGGTCAGTTATTAGAAGATCCCAAAAAGTTAGATGAAATGGTTTTGAGAGATAAAGAACGTGCAAAACAGCAAATGTTGCTCCGGCAAATTAGAAAGAAATATGACAGGCTTTTAAAGGACACAATTATTCAAGAAGAAATATTAGAATTGTGTCGTGCAGAAATAGTAGCGTTGCCAAAAGTTACTATTCCTCCAAAGAAGAAGATTAAAAAGGGAATAACAAAAGAAGAATGTATTCTTCTTCTTGGAGATCTTCATATTGGAGAAGTTGTTTCTTTTGAAGAAATGGGAGGTTTTGGTTCATACGATACCGATGTTTTTTCAGCAAGAATGGAAAAACTTTTTGATAAAACAATAGATTTAGTAAGTACTAAAATGCAAGGATATTCAATAGAAAAAATAAACGTAATTGGATTAGGAGATTTTGTAACAGGTATTATTCATGAGGAATTGATTGAAACGGCTTCTGATTCTGTTATAGAATGGACATTGGGAGGGGCTTTGGTAGTATCTCAGTTTTTGATAGATTTATCAAGGCATTTTAAGCAAGTAGAATTTACGGGCGTTGTTGGTAATCATGGAAGAATGAATAAAAAGCCTAGATTTAAGCATAGATATATAAATTGGGATTATTTACTTTATCAAATTGTTTCTTTAATGTGCGCACAACAAAAGAATATTAAATTTGATTTGCCCAAATGTTTCTTTACTTTAAAGGAAATAGCAGGACATAACAATTTGATTTTACACGGAGATAATATCAAAATGTACAAAAGCATTCCTTGGTACGGGATTGAAAGAACAATAAATGAATTATCTCAATTATTATCAGCACAAAACATAATGTTTCAAAATGTATTTCTTGGACATTTTCATAATCAGGGTATGTTGAATAAGGTTACTGGTGAAATAATTCTAAATGGAAGTGTTATTGGTGGAAATGAATATTCATTAGGAAGATTGTTTAGAAGTAGTGATCCTATGCAATTGTTAATGGGAATTAATCCAAAATATGGAATAACATGGAGATTTCCTATTAATTTGAAAAATGCAAAAGTAAAAGATAAGCCTAGATATAATTATTCAACAAGTGATATAGGCGAAGGAATAAAAGGATTTACAGGCAAGTTTGGTGATGATGTTAAATAGTTTTTAAAAACAAAAAGGAGAATTGTTATGGAACTTGAATTGATTTTAGAAATAGTTGCTTTATTGCTTACTCTTGGTATAGGTTTTTTAGGAGCTAAGTTTTTAAAAATCCAAAAACTTTTAACAACGATTATAGCCGCTGCCGCAGATAGAAAAATAACAAAAAAAGAATTGTTAGAAATTATTGAAGCAGCAAAAGATTGTTTTAAAAAAGGATTGTAAAATGAAAAAAACATGTACATTTTTAATGTTTTTGTTATTTTTGTTTTGTTGTGGATGTGGCATCAATTCTGAATTTGTTAAAGGTGTAGATGGTTATTCTTCTATTATTCTTCCTGAATATAAAGATTACGTGGAAAATGATAATACTTTATCAGAAGATAGTAAAAGAATTCGCAAACAGACTGCAGATAATTTCCAAAAATTAATAGATGAATCTAAAGAAGAAATGGAGAAATAAGCATGCCATCAAAAGATTTGAAAAATATTGATTTGGAAATTTTAAAATATGATATTTTTGAATTGTTAATGGAAGAAGTAAAAGACCTTTGGAAAAAAGAAGATTACGATTTTTTGCAAAGTTTAGCAAGTGATATAGCTATTCAAAAATTTTTATTAACAACTGAAGAGGATAAAGAAGAACACAAAAGAAATCTTTTGCATCTGGCGGCGACTTTGAAAGGTGAAATTGCAATTAGAAAAATTAAACTAAATCGAAAAGGCAGAAAATTTTTTGAAAGGATTTTGATAACTGTAATCAAAACTATTGTAAAAACTGCATTGGGTTAAAAAAATGAGTAGTTTATGGAATTTCAAACATTGTAAAGATTGTATTAAAGCGGGAACAAGTTGTTATCCCAGTATTTCTATAGAAACAGGAAAACCAGTAAGAGAGAGTTTCTGTCAATGCGCTTATAGAGACGCAATGAGCGATTTTTATCGCAAAGGAAAAAATATAACAAAAATAAAGAGAAAAAAACAATGGTAAGCAATTTAATTACATGCAATGGAAAGCCTTTGATACATATTAACACTGTTTTTACTTACATTAATGTTCAAGATTTAAAAAGCAGAGATATATTAACAGATAAAAAATTTGAAGAAGAATTGTATAAATCTATAAAAGAAAAAGGAATATTGGATCCTTTGTTGGTCTGGTTTTTGACAGGAGTACCGAACGGTCCTAAAAGCGGTTATTTAGTAAGAGTGGGTAGCAGTAGGTTACATATTTGTAAAGAATATCCTGAATTGGGTATTAAAAAAATGCCATGTTTTGTTTTAAATTATCAAGGAACTTTTAAACCCACTGCCCGTAATAAAGGATATAATCTGCCATTGGCCGAAGGAGAATTGATAAATTCAAAAGAAGGAGCGTTGTTACATTGTTATAATAAAGATATTCAATTACGGTTTTCGGAAAAAGGATGGCTTGTTTATGCAGTAGCTATGAAATTTCTTAAAAATCTTGAAAAATATTAGGAAGGTGGTTTTATGAATCTTGGTTTTTGTGATATTGATGATAATTTTTATATTACTTGTGAAGTGCATCCAGCACAAATAAAAAAAAATATTCGAGTTTGTTATGTTTGTGATGGAAGACATAAATGTAAGAAAATTCTTAAGATGTGGAAAAATTGGTATGAAAACATGGAGATTTTAGAGCGTGAAAAAATTTAATCAGTTAATTAGAAAGATTGTAAAACTTGAAGATTGTGTTCCATATCCAGGAGGATATACTGGTGAGAAATCTCAATGGAGGAGAAATAAATCTCCTATGTATCCAAAGATTAGATTGAGTTTGGAAAAGGTCGGCATGATTAATCCTTTATGGGTATTTTTAGAAGAAGATGGAACGTATAGAATAGTTAAAGGAAGTTGTAGAGCAGTTGCATGGTATGATATGGGAAAAAAGGATGTTGAAGTATTAATAGCACCTCTTGGAATGGATAGAAAACAAGCCAATGCATTGTTTAGAAATTCTGATTTTATAGAAAATATTTTTATGATTGATCCAAAGACGGGGGAATTTTTAAGTGAAAAATTTCCTAAAGGTTTTTAAATGTCGAGCTGGAATTATGTTTGTTGTAAAAACAAACTTCAGGAAATAAGAAAATATGAAAGCTATTTAGATTTTAAAAAAAGAAACAAAGATGCAATAGATTTAAAAATTATTAATTCGGTTTATACGCATTTATTAGTAGAAGATTTACAATCTTTGATAAAACCAAAAGAAGAATTTTCAAAACAAATAAAAAATTCAATTTTAAATTGTGGCATAAACGATCCATTTGTTGTTCATTTTGTTACAAATGTTCCTATTAATTACAAGAATGGTTTTTTTGTTAAAACAGGAAATAATAGAATTGAAATTTGTAAAAAAGTAGGAATTAAGAAAGTTCCCTGTATTGTAGTTAATTTAAGTGGAAATTATAATGGATTTAATAGGGAATATATAAAAGGCGAGATTTTGGAAACAAAAAATGATATAAAAAAGTTATTTCATAGTTCAGGGAGAATTCGAGTTACAATGCGTGAAGGAAAGATTATTAATGCTTGTATTCCAAAATATGGAAAGGAAAATTGATATAAAAATCTATGATAAGAACTAGCAAACATACAACAAAATATTTAACGGCCAAAAAGAAAGATTTATTGAATCAAATGTTTATTGTTTGCGGATATTATTTACAGAAGACCATCGATTTGATGTGGGATAAAAAAGTACCTACTGGAAAATATCTATCTTGTAAGCAGATTGATTGGATGGATGATCTTGGTGGACGATACAAAGGTTTAGTTTATAACCAAGCATCCGAAATAGTAAGAGGAACTAGAAATAGAAAAGGAAAAAAAGGAAAACCTAAAATAGAAAATTTTACTATAAATTTTACTATTGCTCAAGTAAGCGTGGAATTATCAAAAACAAATGAATTTGATAAGTGGATAAAATTGAGATTACCTTTTGTTCGAGAAGGGTATAAATGTGAAAGAATAGAAATTCTAATACCCATAAAAGAACATAAACAAAGCCTGAAATTTAAAGACTGGAAAA
>Ga0307378_10002855_pt1 | contig 25786 bp, 18 predicted proteins | sample UN1MG_FD_202238 | JGI IMG/M metagenome (GOLD analysis project Ga0307378, IMG submission 202238) | Soil microbial communities from Risofladan, Vaasa, Finland - UN-1 | ecosystem: Environmental > Terrestrial > Soil > Coastal area > Acid sulfate soil | place: Finland: Risofladan, Vaasa | collected...
TTTTCCTCCAACAACGGGTAGTGTCCAGATTTGCCAGTGCCAACTCGTATCTTTTTTTGTCTGTCCCGACAAAACAATCGTCTTTCCATCCGGAGATACATCGCCTCCTCCTCCCCATGCCGGTTTGATCATTTTTTCATCGAACTGAATGGGAATACTTTTAACTTTACCTCCCTCAGCAGGAACAACAGCTAATGAATGTTTTGCCCAATCACCACTCCCCTCATCTATGTTATTTGTATGAAATATTCTTTTCCCATCGGGAGACCACCTGGGTTGTCCCGGATACCCTCCATGTGAAACCAGCGCCGCCTTCCCACCTGTTGACGGCAGCGTGTAAAGGCCAAATTCCGTATGACTGCGAAATACCGCTCCGATTTTATTATCAGGCGTCCATCCTGCTAAAAACATGATTCCTCCAGTTCCTTCAGGAACGTCAATCTTAACTACCTCCCCGGAGGCTGCTCCATCCTCTCCAAAAGGGATTATGCAAATTTGCTCACTGTCCAGGTCCAGAAAAGCAATCATGTCTCCGTCAGGTGACCAGGTAGGACTTGACGCATTCCCGGCATTGGCAACCAGTTTTGGAGTCCCCTTGGAAGCAGGTATCACCCATAATCCACCTCCCGCTCTGCCCAAATTTTTGGTATCTACATAGGCGATCATCTTTCCATCAGGAGAAAAGACCGGTTCTCTGGCTTGGGCATCAACCAATTGCTTCGGCAAGCCCCCATCTACGGAGATTGTATGGATATGACACTCATCACTGCCAACCGATGAAAAAGCCAGCACCTTTCCGTCCGGAGACAAACTCATTTTATAGTTTACGATACGTGCATCCCGGTAATTTTCATATACTTTCCTTGGCTTTCCACCTTCGGCCGGAACAATATACATACCCTGATTTCCCTCTTTCTCTTTCCTTTTTTCACCTTGTGTCCATTCATTGAATACGATCCATTTACCATCACCAGACCAGGCAAGCCCGGACCAATCAACTGCCACATCGTCGGTATTCAGTATGCCTGGAGCCCCGGGGAATTCAGAACCAAGTTTTCCCGATAGGGGCATAATCCAGAGCTTTTTGTCAGATGGAGAAGCGAAGGCAATTTTTTCGCCATCCGGAGATAACTGCATCACCCAAGAAAGCTTTGTTGGAATCTGAAGTTTTCGGAAAGTAGGTTTATGAGGCACTTTATCCAATGCTTCGGCAAGTTTGACAAGCTTAGAAAGTTTTTCTCTGGCAATGGCCACCTCTTGCTGCTGATTAGGATAGTTATCAACCACTTTCTGGAAAGCTTTTTGTGCTTCTTTAAGACCTAATTTTTCATAGCAGAGACCGATATAGAGTTGAGACTTGGCAGCGTATTCTCTTTCATCTGGATATTTTTTGATAATCTCGCTAAACAGTTTAATAGCTCCTTTGAGATCGCCCTTTGTTTCCATGGTGAATTTCGCCTTCTCAAAGAGAACTTTGTGTTCGGAGGAATTCTGGAAGCCGAAAGCCATGAATATGGCTGCCGTAAAGGCAATGAAAATAAGAGTCTTTTTTGAACTCATGATATTACCTCCTCCAGGTGATTTTTTCATTCACCAACAATGTAAGTCTTTTAGTTTCCCGAGTTGTCAAATAAAAGTAAAAGAATGTAAAAGATTGTCACCCGACAAATCGATATCCTTCTCCGTAAACTGAAAGGATATATTCGGGATGAGAGGGATCCCCCTCGATCTTTTTCCTCAATTTCAAAATGTGATTATCAATGGTTCGGGTAGTGGGATATTTTTCATAACCCCAGATTTTATCCAGCAAAGCCTCTCTTGTTACCACTTCCTCCCTATGAGCAATGAAGTATTTCATAATATCTATTTCGAGCGATGTAAGATCCAATGCCTTGTCTTTACGCTTGACTTTGAAGTGTGTAAAATCAATCTCGACATCGCCAAAGCGATAAACTTCTGGGGCTTTTTTCCCTTCCCTTTTCTCGCGCCTTAAGTGTGCTTTTATCCGCGCTAAAAGCTCCCGGATGCTGAAAGGCTTGGTCATGTAATCATCGGCTCCGATTTCCAATCCCAACACTTTGTCAATTTCTTCTCCCTTGGCTGTCAGCATAATAATCGGAATACTTATATTTTTTTGACGGAGCTCTCGACAGATATCAAGGCCATTCATCTTGGGCAGCATAATATCAAGGATAATCAGCTGGGGTAGCTCTTCCAGCGCCTTACGGAGGCCTTCAACACCATCGGACGCCCAGTCCACCTCATATCCCTCGTCCGCTAAGTTGAGTCTCAATCCTTTTACCAGGTCTTCTTCGTCTTCTATGATTAATATTTTCTCTTTCATCTTGATTTATCCTTTTTTTGGGCCGGAGAGAGGAAGAATCATAGAAAAGACACTTCCCTTTCCAGGCTCACTCTCGACTTTAATCCGGCCGCCATGAGCCTCGACGATGTGTTTAACCAGGGTCAGACCCAGGCCGCTTCCCCTTGTTTCAGAAACAATTTCATTTTTTACCCTGTAAAATCTTTTAAAAATTCTTGATGTGTCCTTGGGTGAGATTCCTATGCCTTTATCAGCAACCTGGAGGGCTGCGTTTCCGCTATCCTTGAATAATTTTACAGTCACTTCTTTTATCTTGGGCGAAAATTTCATGGCATTGCTTAAGAGATTGACTAGAACACTGGCTATGGCTTCTCCATCGAAATTCATTTCCGGAAGATCTGAGGCAATTTCCTTTTTAATAGAAAAACCTTTTTTCTCTAAATGATAACTGTATGACTCTAATGTATCACGAACGATCTGGGCCAAGTTTCCTTTTTTAAAATAGAATTCTTTTCTGCCCATCTCAATACGGGAAAAATCAAGAACATTGTTTATCAGGTGCGACAAGCGCTCGCTTTCTTTGGTTATTATCTCATAGGCTTCTTTCTTTTCGCCTTTTTTAAGGTCTTCTTTTCGCTGGAGTGTCTCACCATAAAGGCGAATCAGAGTGAGAGGGGTTTTTAGTTCGTGGGAGATATTATGAACGAATTCGGTTTTTAAGCGTGTTGTTTCTGATTCACGGGAAATATCACGCACTATGAGAAAAGCACCCATAAGCATTAAAGCCACGATAAAAGTCAGAAGAGCCCCGTAGAGAAAATTCTCCCGGCGTGCGGTCAGTTCAAGGTCACTGAATGCAGGCTGAGAGACAAGAAGTTTCCAAGGAAAAGGGAATTGGCGATAAGATAAGCTAAGAGAGTCTTTTGAAGTTAACTCCTCTTTTCCGGTTAAAATATTCCGGCCTCTCTCATCAATGATTCGAAGAGAAAGCCCAGTATCTTTTGTTAGATTTTCCAAAACTTTTGGGAATATTTCGTTTTTCAGGGAACTTAGATCCCAGCAATAACCACCATAAAAAGTCTTTTCTGACTGAAAGTTAGGCAGGGCGGAGTAAGAGACAAGGCAAAATTCTTCTCTCCGAGCGGCAAGCAAGCGTCCTGGTTGTGCTTCGCCTCCCATACGAGAAAGTGTCAGCTTTTCTTTTATCTTTGGGACGGCCTCTCTCTTTAAAAAATCTGTAAAAAGGAGTGGTTCTAAATAAGAAGATTGTTGTTTTTGGATAGCCAGATAAGATTCTCGAATTTCAGGAAATCTTGCTCCAGAAAATTTATCATTGAGAATTGACTCTATTTCGACTATGAAAAAATCATAGGTAGCAAGATTAATCAGCCAAACTCCGTTCCTTATTTTTCCGTAGAGTGAGAGCAAAATTTTCAGGCTGTTCTCTTCTCGCTTTCGGCGCCGCTCAATTTCATACTGCTGAAAGGCAGCCAATATGCCATAAGGATGTCCCGCTTTGTTTAGAGATTGCCCGTATTTAGCAGAAAGTTCGCTGTACACTTTATAGGCTTCACTATATTTTTTAAAGGATAAAAGACAGCGCCCCAAAGCTTCCAAGGCTAATGCTTTGTGCTGATTTGTGGGGGCGAGCGAATAACACTTCCGGTATAATTCAGCAGCTTGGACGTAATTCTTTCTAGAGAATTCAAGAGATTCCGCTTGCTTAAGAGCCTGAGCAAATTCGGTATTTTGTACATTCTTTTCCCCTGGGAAGATCGAAATGTCTTCTTTTCCGGTTTTAGGGATAATTATTTGGTACTCGGCATTAAGCAGAAATAGTTGGCCTTCGATCTCCTTTGATAATTTAGAATAATCGGAGAGGATTTGCTCGGTGTCTTTTAGCTCGGTTAAACGAGTGAAATTTTCTGGTTTTAAAGCTTTTTTTTCATGCTCAAGAAGAGCACCCTCGATAGATTTCAGGGCGGATTCGCCTGAAATCCAGAGGTTCGATTCAAGAAGTCTTCTGACAGATTCCCGCCTTTGGGCAAAAGTGCTAAAGCTCAAATAACCGATAATTAAGGAAGGAAGTAGAATAGCTAAAAGAAAAATAAAGACTATTTTCCTCCTGGCCAATATCCCCTGGGTAAATATTTTCATTGCTGATGTCGGAATCGGGCTTTGATTTGGATAAACTCGTTTAAATTGTATCAAATCCAACTATTAAAATGTCAAAAAAATGTAAAAAATTGTCAGCAAATGTAAAAGAAGATTTTGGGGAAGGCAAAAATTGAAGGATAAATTTTTTTACAATACAGGGAAATTTTTGATTTCCCTTTTATCTGGTGTTATTTGCCGTTGCAGGCATTTTAATCTTCATTTTACATCCTCCACACATTTTATCACCTGCTTAACTATCTTTGGGTGCAATACCCTTCCAGGATGAAAAGGGAGAATCATTCTTTTGTTTCCCTTCATATATATTCTATGGCTTCCTTTCGACCTAATCATTTCAAAACCAACCTTCAATAGCATCTTCTCGGCCTGTTGTGGCGTTAATCTCGGTAATTTAGCCAACAGTTATCTCTAAAGAAGTGCTCAATATTTCTCTGCTCAGGCAGGCTTTTATTTCATCTTCGGTCATTGTTTCTAAATACAACTCAGCCGCTTCTTTTATATTGCCCAATACTTCCTCCAAAGAATCTCCGTGAGTTTGACAACCCTCAAGCTCTGGACAGTAAGCATAATAGCCATGTTCATCCTTCTCAATAATCACACTTACTTTATATGACATCTTAGCACCACCTTATAAGCATCTTTATTTTTGTTGCCGTATATTCAAATTGGATTATAACATCCTCCTCAAATACTCGCAATGGCAAGAGGTGCAAAGAGGAGATGAAGGAGATTATAGATATTACTTCAGGATATTTCCAGAATCAAAATCAATAGAAATAGTAGTTTTTGATCATCGAAGTAATATAAAAAAGAAAATAATCCAGAGGTTGAAATAGCTCTGGGCTTTGATAGGGAAATATTTTTTTCAATTCGGGGAATTCTTTGCTTCCGCTTTTCTGCTATCTCACTGAGTGCCTTTTTTTACTAAACGCAGGAAGTTTTCCATAAGCCAAAGCTCGTGATCACCTCCCGTCCAATGAGTGAAAGCTATCTTTTTACCATCAGGAGACCAGCCGATTTTGGCTGCCTCTGCACTCATACCTGTTTTAACTTCAACAGGCTCTCCTCCATCAGGGGGAACAATCCAAATTTTTCCTTGGCAAGTATAAGCAAACTTCTTGCCGTCAGGCGACCAGGCGAGTTCAGCATGGTTGGATAATTTATCCACGTGGACAATGACTCTAGGTTCTCCGCCTTCTGCAGGTATAACCTTAATATTATTGTCCTTAGAAAAATAGGCAATCGATTTTCCGTCGGGAGACCAGTCTATGCACGACCAAAAAACGTTATCTAACTCAGATGTGATCTGCCTCACTTCTCCGCCTTCTGCAGAAACTATACAAATGTTCATTATGTAGGTTTTATCTTTTGGAGGATCAGAATAGCGTATAAAAGCTATTGACTTCCCATCAGGGGACCAACAAGGGAAGCGATCCTGACCAGGACTTTTTGTAATTTTAATCGGCTCTCCCCCTTCTGTTGGCATAGTATAAATATCCACTTCATAGCTTGTTATATTATCCTTATAGACTCTTATACCTCCAGAAAAAACAAGCTTTTTCCCATCGGAGGAAATATCGTTTCCGCCTCCCGGTGCAGATTCATAGGCCTCTTTACCTGAGCGGAAAGGGAAGACTATGTTAACTTCACCTCCTCCAGCAGGAACTGAGGAGATATTGGGTCCGTCCTTAAAGCCCCTAAAGTATATTCTTTTCCCGTCAGGCGACCACCTCGGGTTTTCCGGCACGCCTGCTGGGGATACCTGGACTGCCTTACCACCGGATGCAGGTACTGTGTAAACTGCATTATGCTCAGGGTTCATTAACTGGAGTCCAATCTTGTTATCAGGCGTCCAGCCGGCAACCATATGAAGTGTCTCAAGTGGAAGTTCTATTTTTGAAGGAGGCGCCAAGGGCTTCCCCTTCTCTGCTACAGGAACAATCCACAGCTCTTTGCTCAAACTATCGCGCCCGGGCTCAAAATTAAAGGCAATCATCTTGCCGTCAGGCGACCAGACAGGACTTCTTGCTCGTCCGGAGGGACAATTGCTGACCTGAACAGGATTTCCTCCTGAAGCAGGTATCACCCATACGTCCGTCTGAGTTTTCCCAGGTTCTGAAAGATGTGTTTTTACATAAGCAATCTTTTTTCCATCAGGAGAGAAAGCAGGCTGAGTGGCCATGGCGTCAGTCAATTTCTTTGCAGTCCCTCCCTCCACAGGAATAGTATAAATGTAACTTTTTCTAGCAAAAATGTTATTTTTTTTGCCTTTGTTTTGTTCTTCCTCCTCACGCAAGGAAAAAGCCAACACTTTCCCATCGGGTGATAAGCTGAGACGAAAATCAGAACCCCACCCCATACGATCAGTGTCAATAAGGACTTTCTTTGGCTCACCACCTGAAAAGGGGATTATATATATATCCATTTTCTCATTTTCTCCTGCATTAAAAGCTATCCACTTTCCGTCAGCAGATAAAGCAAGCATACCCCAATCCCAGGCTCGCATTGTTTCAGTCGCTTCTGTCAACCTAATGGGTGTGCCGGCAATATTGGGATCCACCTTGCCGTGGATGGGAACGCTCCAGATACAACCTTCAGAGGCAAAGACGAGATTTTTACCATCAGGGGACAGCACTCCACTACCTGGATTGGCAGGAATCCGAATCTTTCTAAAGGTGGGTTTATGAGGAACTTTTTCTAATGCTTTGGAAAGGGCGGCAATCCTTTCTTTAGCGATGGCAACTTCTTCCTGCCGCTCTGGAAAATTATCAACCACTTTTTGAAATGCCTTTTGTGCTTCTTTCAAACCTAATTTTTCGTAACAGAGACCGATATGCAGCTGTGCCTTGGCAGCAACTTCTCGATTTTCTGGAAACTGTTTTAGAATTTTTAGGTAGAGGTCAATGGCCTTCTGTAAATCTCCCTTGGCTTCTTCCAAGTATAAGGCTTTCTCGAAGAATTCCCCTGCTGTTTGCTGGGAAGATACGGTATTGGAGATTAAGAGAAGACTAAAAGCTGAAACAAGAAATGTGAATAAGATTTTTTTTGCGTTTTTCATGGTTTTCCTCCGTCTCATTGTTTCAGCTTTAATATAATGTTTTTTCGATTGAGATGTGTTAAGGAAGTGTGGAAATATGATGAAATTTCAGTGCAATTTTCTATGAGATTGCCACGCTCCCCATGGTCGCTCGCAATGACAATGTAATCGTGCGCCTCGCAATGACAATATAACTACGCGCCTCGCAATGACAATATAACTACGCGCCTCGCAATCAGACTGTGTCACAATTCAAAAATATGAAAAAGTTTGATAAAAATTTCCCACTTAAGCCTATAATTAAGGTGAACAAGCATTTTAAATACTTTTTTTTAGGTAGAATGTTTTGTTTGTTTCCCATTTTGAATCTGGCAATTAATTGTGACACAGTCTGAATGACATTTGTCAAAGCTAATCGGTGAATTTATAGCCTACCCCTCTGATGCTGATTATATGTTTTGGGTTGGATGGGTCATCTTCTATTTTTTTTCTGATGTTGGCAATGTGGCTGTCCACTGTTCTGAAGGAGACATAGGTGTTATCTTCTCCCCAGATTTTATCCAGAAAATCATCTCTTGAAATCACCTCTCCTTTCCTCTGAATAAAGAGCTTTAGCATTTGAAATTCCAGGTGAGTTAGGTCAAGTTTTTTCTGTTTCTTTTTTGCCTCGTATTTTTTGAAATCCAGTTCTATCTGGGCAAAGCCGTAGGTAGCTAAATCTTTAGCTCTTTCCTCTGTTCTCCGAAGAACAGCTTTCACTCGAGCCATGAGCTCCCGAAGACTGAAAGGTTTGGTGACATAGTCATCAGCACCCAGTTCTAAGCCCAAGACTCTATCGATCTCTTTATCTTTGACAGTCAACATTATTATTGGTGTTGTATCGCCTTCCATTCGCAATCTTTTACAGACCTCATATCCATCCAGTACAGGAAGCATAATGTCCAGGATGATTAGGTCTGGTCTCTGCTGTTTTGCGATCTCCAAGCCTTTCTCGCCATCTTCTGCTGTGGAAACTGTATAACCTTCGGATTCAAATTCATCCTTAAGACTCAATAAAATGCCCGGGTCGTCTTCTATTATTAAAATCTTTTTTGGCATAAAAGCCTCACTTTTCTTTTCCCTTTAGGGAAAAAATCAGAGAAAAAGTACTCCCTTGACCAACTTTACTCTCAACAGATATTCTGCCTCCATGGGCTTCAACAATATGCTTGACCAAAGTCAGTCCCAATCCTGTGCCTTTAACTATTTGCCTGAGTGTATTTTTTCCTTGATAAAATTTATCGAATATTTTATTTAGCTCATCCTGATGAATGCCTATGCCTCTATCATCAACTTCTATTATGACATTTTCTTCGTCTTTTTTGACACTGACATAAATTTCTTTTTTATCGGGGGAAAATTTTGAGGCGTTATCGAGAAGATTAATTATGGCCTGGGATAAAGCATCTTTATCCACAAAGAGATGAGGAACATCTTTAGGAATTTGGGCCTGGATTTTCAGATCTTTTTGGATCTCACCTTTTCTAAAATTTTCTAATTGCTGTGCCACCAACTGACCCACATCCGTTTCCTCAAATTCATATTCTTTTTTCCCTTCTTCTATTTTGGAAAAATCCAGTATATTCTTTACCAATCTAATTAGCTTTTCTGTATCCTGGGAGATAACCGAAAAATACTGCTCAGCTTTGGATGGATCTTTTACCTTTCCTTCTTGTAATCTTTCTGCGAGAGCCTTTATTGATGTTAAAGGAGTTTTAAATTCGTGGGAGACAGAGGAGACAAAATCGGATTTAATTCTTAGAATCTCCACCTCGTGAGAAATAGTTCTTACAATAAGAAAGGCGCCAAAAATCAGGACAATGATTAGGGTAAGGATAGTCCAGAAGTAGTAGCTATTTTTTAATTCTATCAGCCCCAGCCCTCCTGTTTTTCCAGTAAAAACCTCTATTCTCCAGGGAGGAAAATTATCTTCAAAGAATTCAGTAATTGTGGGGGGTGGAGCTGCGTGATCTTTATTGCCCAATAAAACCTGGCCCGAAAGGTTGGAAATAACCACATTCGTATTCTCACCGAATTGAATATTTTCGATTATTTCGCCTAATACTTTTTCTTTGAAATATTCATTTTTAATTTTAAGACCAAGCATTCCAGAGGAATTATTACCTGATTCATCAGGAATCATGACAGCTGAAATAAGAAAGTTTCTGTCTTCCATAGCTTTCGAATGCCGAATTGGGGATGGGTTGTATCCTTTAGCTTGAATCAGTCTTCTGCGGAGTTCAGGAATAATTTCTTGCTTTATATCATTAATAAGTTGCCACTGCTGAATTTTTTCTCGATGGAGCTTTTTTAGCTGTTCAAATTCTTTTCCATATTCCTCCAAGGGGAAACCCTTGGGATTTTCAGAAAAAATTCTGGTAATGGCTCCTTCTGCCAGGGAAGAATAAGTTTTGAATTGGTCTTCTTTTAAACTCCACGGCTTCTGAAGAATGTCCCTGTACAAATTTAAAGAACTCTTCAGAGAATTTTTGGTATCTCCTAAATTTTGATAACAATCTATAATCTGCAACCTGGCAATTAAAGCTAAGGGGAGACGAGAGGAAGTTGTGGATTCAGGATAATCGTTACTGATTTTAGAATAATTATTTATAGCCTGGGAGTAACTTTTCGATTTCGTAAGACAGCGAGCTATATTGTTGAGCATCTGAGCTTGGTGGTTTTTCTCTTTTAACAGATTGAAAAGCTCCTGATAGAGTGAAATAGCCCCTTTGTATTTTTTCTGTTTGAATTCATATTCTTCAGCTCTTTTTAATTTTTCCCTCTGAGAGCTTTTTAAGAGAAGGGGAGAAAAAGATAAAGTTTTGACAGAGGCGGGCTCGAATAGAGGAAACTGAGGCTCTGCACTTTTATAGACAATAAATATTTGCTCAATTAAATTATTATCAGCTAATTGACTGCTTAATAAATCTCTGATCGCTTGGTGCTTTTTCTCAGAAAAGGAAGGATATTGAGCCAATTTTTGAAGATCTGATTCAAGCTCCATAAATCGGGAATTTATTTGCGTCTTCAAGAGATCAGCGGCTCGTCTGTTTTCGTTCTCTATTTGCTTTGCCAGTCTAAACCTTTCATTCCTTATTGCTCTGATGCCGAAGATGCTTAGCGAGATAGATGGAAGAAAAATGGTCAGGAAGAAAATAATTATCAGCTTTTTTTGCTTTCGGAGAGCTATCTTAAGATTTTCGAACATTTAACCCCAGGGGAAGCGAGAAATTTTCCAAATACATACAAACATAATAAATTATTTTACTTCGTCATTGCGTGCTAGCGAAGGGAACATGGCAATCTCATAGGAAAAATGACATCTACTCCTTTAATGAGATTGCCGCGGCGCTTCGCGCCTCGCAATGACGAAGTAAATTCACTCCTCCCAATGACAATGTAAACTCACTCCTCCCGATGACATTTACTTTAATATTTTTGCATTAATATATAATGCATTAAACATTATTATCATAAAACCTTTATTTAAACGTTAAGGAAGTGTTAAGAATCTGTCAAGTTATTGTGAAGGTAAGTAAGCATCTCCATTTCCGTGATAACTGGTTGCTATGTTCAGGACAAAGGTTTTGGGAAATAGCTGTAGCGACCATTGAAGAAAGGCTCAGGCTATATGGTTCCAAAACACATTGCTTTTGCCCCAGCGAGTTAAAAGCAACTCGGATCAAGGCTTCGCTCTCCTCTCCCCCGGAGAGAAACCATGCCCGCTCAGCCTTTCTCACGGTTTTTCACCATACAGCCATCGCCAAGCAAGGGAACCCGACGGAGTAGGGCATCGAGTATGTCTGAGCGGAGCGAGTTACGCAGACGCCGAGAAGAGCGAATGGAGAATGGCGTTAAAAATCTGAAGGGAGCTAGGCTATTTCCCAAAACCTTCCCCAATCACGGATTTGGAGATGCTCCCTGAAGGTAAAGAAAGGAATTAGACCTTTATAATTAATGAACTAAGCGGATCTTCAAATTGCGTCAGATGATTTGTTAAGAAAAAAGGCTTGACCTTATTTGTTATTAAGAATTAAAGCTTGACTTCAATCTCACACCAATCCCATTTTCTTGAGGATGAGATTGAATCTGGAGTCTGAGCGTAGATTATCGAGGGTTTCATCTACAAGTATGGTGGCTAAAGATATATCACTCTGCTCGAAGGCTTTCACGAGCCATTTAAAGGCCAGATCCTTCTCCCCAAGACCGCTATAGATTTGGGCAAAGTAATACGGCCTGATGTACTCTCCTTCTGACCTCTTTTTCAACTCTTCAAGCACTTTCTGCGCCTCCGCTTTTCGGCCAGCCACCGCATAGCCCCATCCCAACCCTCCTAATATCATTGGGTTGTTTCCTGACATATCCAGAGCCCTTTTAATATCTGCAAGACCTACATCATATTTTGAATCAAGCAAATAAACCTGCCCCATCATCCGATGCATGTGGGGATGGACTGTTCCAATATCGAGTATCTTCCGGAACCGTTCTTTAGCATCTTCCGGTCTTTTTGCTCTTAGTAAATACATACCAAGGTTCGCGTTCAAATACCACGAGAGCGGATCAAGATCAACTGCTTTCTCGGCTTCGGCGATAGCTTCATTCTGCTTCCCTGTTGCACTCAAATATGCGGCATATCCATCGTGGGCTTCCGCATAGTTGGGGCAAAGCTCGATTGCTTGATTTAGCTCTTTCTCAGCACCCTCCCAGTCCCAATCATATAACATTTTAACTACTCCCAGAGAGTAGTGAGCTTCGGCGAGCGTTTCGTCTATCTCGATTGCTTTCTCTGCTGCTTTCTTTGCTTTCTGATGTACATCTTTTGGGGGCATATAATCCCATAAACCCTGGCGAATATAAGAGAGCGCTACCCCCGCGTAGGCCTGCGCATAGTCCGGGACTCTTTTAATTGCCTCCTTGAAGTACAGAAGAGCTTTCTCCATCACGTTGCCGATTTCCTTGTTCAAGAAGCTGCGGCCTCTCAGATACAGATCAAAAGCCTCCAAATCTTCCGGATGATGCTTCAGGAGGAGTTTCTTCTCTTTTTCATTCAGCTTGACCTCAAGCTTCTCCATAATTTCCAGGAGTATTTCATCCTGAATGGCGGACACATCGGCCAACTTACTTTCGTACTTCTTTGACCAGAGATTGGAGCCATCTGAAACTTTGATAAGCTGAGCTGTGATGAGGAGATTGCTGTCCGCTTTTCTTACTCTGGCATCAAGCAAAGTCTCTACATACAGTGTCCTGCCAATCTTACGCGTCTTTACATCCCCTTCCTTGAATGAGAAAGAGGAGTTACGAGCAACAACCCGAAGTTTCTCGATTCCAGTCAATGCATTTATTATTTCCTCCGCCAAACCATCACAAAAATATTCTTGGTCCTTCTGGAGGCTCAGGTCCGCGAACGGAAGCACAGCAATGGATTTCTTCAATTCAACTTCCTCTTCTTCCTCTGTTTCCTCAACTTCCTCTAATTTTATTTCTTCAGTATCTTCTAAAGGTATAAACCTCTCTGAAGTAGGCAGGTCTTTTTCAATCCTGTTCAGTTCAGAAAGAAGTTCCTCTGCTGTTTGATATCTCTTCTTTCCAACTTTTTCCATGCATTTCAGTATCATTTGGCTGAGAGCTTCAGGAATCTTATTATTTAGCTCTATTGGCTCTCGAGGTGCTTCGTTCTTGTGCTTCAAGGCGATGCTTAAAGCAGTCTCTCCATCAAAGGGTATTCTCCCTGTCACCATCTCATAGACAACTACTCCTAAAGAATAAATATCCGAACGCTGATCTGCTTCGTTCCCTTCCACCTGCTCAGGAGACATATACTCAGGGGTTCCAATCATCATTCCTGTATCTGTTACCCCTTTTGTCTCGAGGGAGCGAGCTATCCCGAAGTCCATGATCCGAGCATTGCCTTCTTTATCGACCATGATGTTTTGAGGCTTTAAATCCCTGTGCACAATCCCTTTCCGGTGTGCTTCAGCCAGTCCTTCGCAGATTTGCTCGGCTATGAACAAAGCTTTCCCTATACTTAATTGCCCCATCATTCTGATCATGCTCTTTAAATCTTCGCCGGACACGTATTCCATGGTTATGTAGTAGATTCCTTCCCCTTTACTGAGGTCATATATCCGACAAACATTCTTGTGGGATATCTTGCGGGCAGTCTTGAGCTCGTTCCGAAAGCGCATAATTGTTTTTTCATTGGCCGCAACTTCAGGATTCAAGAGTTTTAGAGCTATCTTCTCCTCTACTTCCTTATCCAGAACTTTATAGACACTGCCCATTCCTCCTTTCCCCAGATCTTCAATGATCAGGTACCTTCCTGCAAATATGCTGCCAATTTTAAATTCTTTCGTTATGGGCTGAAGGGACTCTCTAGGAAAAGTGATTTTCCCTGAAGGCGTAATCTTGGTACCACATCTGCTGCAATAACGGCTATCATCGGTATTTTCGAGATCACATTGAGGGCAATTCATCGCCTAATTTCCCCTGTGTTCATTTGATAATAAAATAATCATTACCAAGAAAATAGTCAAATTTATTTTCAAATGAATTGTGAAGTTTCTTAAGTAATCAATCATTTCCGCCAGAAAGCCCGGTCAGAGCTTCCATATTATGTCAAGTTAAAATTAATAAAAATCTCCCTATACGTAAATAGCCTTTTGAGATGATTTCTGGAATGATTTCCTTCTTCTTTTTCTCACCTGAAAGGATGATTTTCTCTCACCATTTCAGGCAAATTAAAGGGCACTCATATCAGAACTGTCCTTTTAACTCTATAATTTATGTTCAGCGGGGTGAAATTTTTCTCCTCTAAGAAGGTGAGGAGAAAAGATTAAAAATCATCCATGGATTCACCTGTTTAGAGTATTGAATCCGTAAGCCTTTTCTAATTACTATACTTGCAGCCAATTTATGCAAAAAAAATCATCGCCGATGGACTCTCTAAAATTAAAAAATAAGAAAAAATTAAAGGACCCGCCTGATCCTGATGAAGTGAATAAGGCAACGGGAGTCCTTAAATACCTTGATTCAGCATTCTCTTCGATAAAGATTTTCCCATCTGATAATCCTTCTGTTAATAAATCTATAGATTCTTTTTATGAGAGGATAACAGAATTTCTTGATGAATATGAGAAGTTAATAGTCATCATCGAGGAATTTAGTTTTTCCTACAAAGGAGAAACCGTCTTTCAGGAAGAAGAAAAACAGAACAGCCTTCCTTTTTTCTTCTTTAAAGATGGAATGAGAGAGCTAACTTTTTATGATGGCCTGGAAAAGAGAGAGCTGAAAGATTTTTTAGCACTCATAAAAGAAGAATCTACCCTCCCCCTAGAAGACAGTGATATTGTTAACTCTCTTTGGGCAAAAGATTTTGCTCATATACGATATTTCGCCATCGATGAATTTCTTGATTTAGATATTGGAAAAGGGGGAGAACGAAGCACTACTAATATAAAAGAATTTTCAAAAGGCTCAATAAGCCTTACTCCAGAAGACAAGATAGAACTCTATAAAAGAAGCATTTCTTTAGGTCTTCAACTAAATCCTGATTTGGGAGAGGAAGAAGATGATAAAAATCTGGGAGACTTTAATCTCCCTTATCATGTAGCAGCCGCTTGTGAGGGCGAAACTCCTGAATTAAAGTCAATGCTTTTAGAAAATCGAGAAATTTCCTCTATAGTGGCGATGGTAAATTTACTTTTTGAAATCCTCTTCTTAGAGGAAAGACAAGACCAATTTTCAGCTACTTTAAACGCTCTTTATCAATGCTATAAGGAAGTTGTCCATAAATCGAATTTTGCCTTAGCTAGTTTAATTTTAGCCCGCATCCAGGAGTTAAAAAGTATACTCCCGGGCCAATCCACAGAAAAGGAGAAATCACTGGAGATAATCCTTCAGAAAACCAAAGACGAAAGCTTTATAGCTTCGTTGAGAGATTTATTCCTGGATGGCCGCATAAAGGATTATGACTCTTTCTTTCAATACTTAACACTTCTTAGCCCCAACTCTATTCCCCTTGTTGGTGATGTTTGGGAACATTCAGAAGACCCTTTTCTTCTTCAGAAAGCTTCAACTTTTCTCCAAGAAATTGCCCAACAGAATATAGCTCCTGTTGCTAATATCGCAAGAGAAGATAGGGTTTCTCTTACAAAAGAAGTTGTTGCCATATTAGGCAGAATCGGCGGGAAAAAAATTCTTCCCTACCTTATAATCTTTTCTGAATATCAACATAAGGCCATAAGGCTCGAAATTATCCACGCTATGAGCAAAATTAAAGATAAAACTACCAATGAGATTCTAATAAGATTTCTTTCTGATAAGGACGGAGAAGTTCGTACTCGGGCTGCCATGAACCTAAAATATAGCAGAAATAAAACTACATTAAACCATGTCATTCAATTGGCTCAAGAAAAAGATTTCATGAGCAGAAGCAAGCTTGAGAAAAAGGCTCTTCTAAGTTTTTTAGCACTCACTAAAAACAGTGAAGTTAGTATCCTCCTGGGGTCCATGTTGAAAAAATGGAGTATTCTTTCCATGGCTAAGCAGAATGAGACTCGCCTCTGCACAGTTTCTGCGTTGGAAACGATGGCTACTCCTGAAGCTATTGATATTATTAAAGAAGGGACTAAGATACGAAATAATACCATTCGCAACGCTTGCAATCTCGCGTTGAGGAGAATTGCTAAAAAGGAGAAACCTAACCAAATCCTTAATAGCAAGCGAAGCACTTAATTCTATGAAAGAAAACAATAAAAAAGAGAAAATAGATTATGCTGAGTCCGCTAAAAAGGCTCTATTTAAAACCATAGATGCGGTATTTGTCCGCTTCGCTTCTGCCCTAAGAACAGCTCAAATCTTTAAAATCAATAACATCACCTATATAAAACAGGTTCATCTTCTTTTCGCTCTTATTAAAAATATTTTAAGAGATGAGAATGAGGCAATGTTTGAGTTTCGTGAGAGTTCATTATTTTTTAACACCGTTAGAGTTAAATTTGACTTTCTCAGCTACAACTACTTTAAGCTTTTATCTAATGAGTTCAGGGAAAAGGAAATAGGAACAGTTGGCTTTGATAGTCGATTGGAACAAGAAGAGCTGGCCCAATTTATATATTATTTTGCTAATGTGAAAGTAAAAGAAAAAAATCCCTTTGCTGACTTCGAGGCAAGCATAAAAAAGAAAGGAATAAAACATATCTATCTGGAGAAAATCCATCCTTATGACCTGGCGGCACTGAAAAGAGGAGAGGAAGTTAAGAAATCTGCCAAAAAAATCTTTTTCAAGAGCATTACCCATCTTAAAGAGGCCTTTGAGAGAGAAAAAAAAGAAAAAAGGTTTCGACTGAAAACAACTCGAAGGCTTGTCCAATCCATAGTCGATCACGTGAGCCAGGATGAGTCTTTCATGATCGGCTTAACCAGTATAAAAAACTATGATGAATACACCCTCAATCACGCAACTAATGTTTGCATTTTGGCCATTTGTTTTGGAAAAAGATTAGGTCTTGAAAAAGAGGAACTGTTAGAATTGGGTGTAAGCGCTTTTTTCCACGATATCGGAAAATTAGAGATTTCTAAAAAGATTCTGAATAAAAAAGGTAAATTAAGCAAAAAAGAAAGAGAAATAATGGAAAAGCATACCTACCAGGGGGTAGAAAGATTGATCTGTCTCAAAGAACTTAGTTTTCTTCCCGTAAGAACCCTTTATGTAACCCTGGAACACCATCTCTGGGCAAACCTATCTGGATACCCCAGATACTGGAAAAAGGACTATATCGATCTCTACAGTAAGATCGTTAAAATGTGTGATTTTTTTGACTCTGTAACCACTAAAAGACCTTATAGAAAGAATGTCTTACCTAAAGATGAGGCACTGAACCTGATGTTAGAGAAAAGCGGAACAGAATTTGACCCTAGTTTGCTCAAGGTTTTCGCTAACATGATAGGAGTTTATCCTATCGGCACTCTTGTAATTTTTAACACTAGAGAGCTGGGAATTATAACAGAGTCAAAATCGGAAGTGGCATTTCTACTCAGACCAAAAGTGAAACTTGTTACTGACAGGATGGGCGGCAAAATTGACGGCAAAATTGTAGATTTAACGGAAATGGACCCGGAAACAATGGAATATAAAAGGACTATTGTAAAATCATTAGATCCCCACAAATATAACATCCAAATCTCTGATTATTTTTTAGCTCAAGCTCAATAAACGAATTCCAAGTTTATATTTGATTTACCACGACTTTTATGGAATATTAGAAGAAATTAATTGAAATTGGAGGGCGCGGTATGGATAAAAAAAAGAAAAGAGATCCTTTAAAATATCCAGGACCTGAACGCCGAGCTGGAGAGGAACGGCGTGCTTGGAAGGAACGTCGCAAGGAACAACGTAGGCAAGACCAAAGGCGACAGGGATAGAAGCAGCAGAAATGGCTCTTCTCTTTTGCATCTAAAAAAACCCATAATATTTTTATACTTTCTTCAATAGATAACCAAGATTTTCAAAAAAGGGGGAGGGAGAACAGGTTCATCATTTTGACATCAGATTTTTCCTGTGCTATAAGTTTTCTAGGATAGAAGGGAAAAGTCGTGTATGGCCCCAGGATAAGGTAAGAATTATAAAAAATCAAGGAAAATTGCCGAGCCAAATCTACACGTTCGCTGGCACTTTCCCTGGCTTCGGGTGATGCTGATACGGGACAATTGAAGTAGGAGGAAATAAACATTGAAGAGGATAGCTATCTCTACGTCAAAGGGCGGAGTCGGCAAAACTTCCACAGCCATAAATCTTGGAGCTGGCCTTGCCCATAAAGGCAAGAGGGTTCTTATTATTGACTGTGACCCCCAGGGAAACGTCGGAGGCCATTTCAATATTGCCTCAGAGCACACACTCTCGGAGCTGCTTATTGATGGCCACAAGGACGTGATCATTGAGGTTCGTAAAAACCTGGATATCATCACCTCAGGCCGAAAGCGGCTCTACGATGCCCAGAGGGAATTAACCAAAGACGACTTTGGGATATTCAAATTCAAGGAGCGTATTTCATTTATCCAAGAATTTAATTACGATTATGTCTTTTGTGATTTTTCCCCAACCGATACCCTGATCAACAGGGCCGCACTTATATTTTGTGACAGACTCTTGATACCCTTAAACCCGGGAATAGATGCCATCATGGGAGCAGAAAGATATATCGAAGTGTCCGATGAAATTGCAGCCAGAGGAAATAAACCGATTGATATTTTTGGCATATTGATGAACCTGTACGAGGGAAGAACAATCATCTCAGGAGAAATTGATAATGTAGCAAGAGAAAAATGGGGATCAAAAGTATTCCAGACGAGGATACGGAAGAATGTGTCAATAGGAGAGGCCAGGATTCAAAACAAAACTATCTTTGAGTATGCTCCTCGATCTAGCGGAGCAAAAGATTTCACAGCACTAACAGCGGAGGTCCTCAATGTCAGTTAAGAAACTTAATCTGGAAAAAGCCCTTGAGAGAGAGCGCTTCGAACCTAAATTAAAGGGCCGGCCATCCAGCAACCTTCCGACGGAGAATGCAAATCAGGAAAAAGTCAATAATTCCCGATCTTTTGAGGTGCGATTGAAGACAAAGTCAGATGTGGAAAATATCAAGCCAGATGTAAAAAATGTTGAATTGGGCATGACCCCAGATGAAGTCATTAAAGTCGCCGGAAGCCCGCGCTATATAATTGAGTGGTACACCGGTAACTTAAAATACAATTATGAAAATGTATGGGTTGTTATGGAAAATAGAGCAGTTACATGTTTAGTGCGCTCTAAACACTTCCAAGAATATTGGGGAAAAAGCGATTACGAAAGAGAAAATCCTAGGGCTATTATTAAATAACCGCAGATCTTAATATCATCATTTTTTTACTCTTTTCTGGGTTTGACTTCAAATTTTTCCTGTGCTATAAGCTTTTTAGCGTAGAATTAGAGAAACCTATCCGCGTTCATACAAAGGTAGGAAGTGCAGAAGATCAAAAAATTGAAAATTAACAATAAAAGTGCATTCCTACCCCAAAATATGGCTTGGAAAATTCTAATATAGGAGGGGCTTGAGATGAAACTGAATCGACGTATGCTAGAAAAAGCTCAGAAAACGGGAACAACAGCGATTCTTGATGGGATCAGCGTGACCGGGAACGTAAAGGGCTCCCACAACCTGTTTCTAAACGGACAATTCGAAGGGACGATCGACCTTACTGCACTCTTGCTGGTGGGCAAGACAGGAAAGCTAAAGGGTAAAGTGAAGGCAGAGTACGTGATCATCGAAGGTGAAGTGGAGGGTAAAGTAGTCGCCCATGAAAAGGTTGAGTTACGCGATGGAGCAAGGTATAAGGGTGAAATCTTGGCTCCAGCGGTCATGATTTCTGACAACTCCTACTTCGACGGCAGTGTGAAGATGTCGAAGGAAGGAGCGGAGCCGCCACCAATCTCTACAAAAATAAGACCCCCCGCCGAGATTGAGGTTGCTCCTCCTCAAGTTGAAGACATTGATATCAAAGACGCAGGGGCGCTGAGGATGCGTGAAGCAGAAGAATTGGTGAAAACAGAGACTCAGAAACTCGTGGCATCCGTTGGGCAGGAGAAGGGGAAAGGCCGCCAACCGGTGAGATAGAAATCCCTCTGCCTCATGAAGAAGAAAAAGAAGAGGTAGAGGTCACTCATTCTCCTCAGAGAGAAGAGATAGATTTAAGGAGCATAAGGCTGAGGAGGACTCCCGATACTGAAAAAAGGGGAAAGCGATTACGAGAGAGAGAACCCTAAGGCCATAATTAAATAATCACAGATCTTAATATCATCATTTTTTTACTCTTTTCTGGATTTGACTTCAAATTTTTCCTGTGCTATAAGCTTTTTAGCGTAGAATTAGAGAAACCTATCCACGTTCATACTAAGGTAGGAAGTACAGGAGACCAAAAAAATTGAAAATTAACAATAAAAGTAAATTCCTACCCCAAAATATGGCTTGGAAAATCCGAATATAGGAGGGGCTTTTGACGAAATTGAATCGACGCATGCTAGAAAAAGCTCAGAAAACGGGAACAACAGCGATTCTTGATGGGATCAGCGTGACCGGGAACGTAAAGGGCTCCCACAACCTGTTTCTAAACGGACAATTCGAAGGGACGATCGACCTAACTGCACTCTTGCTTGTGGGCAAGACAGGAAAGCTAAAGGGTAAAGTGAAGGCAGAGTACGTGATCATCGAAGGTGAGGTGGAGGGTAAAGTAATCGCCCATGAAAAGGTTGAGTTACGCGCCGGAGGAAGGTATAAGGGTGAAATCTTAGCTCCCGCGGTCATGATTTCTGACAACTCCTTCTTTGACGGCACTGTGCAGATGCTGAAGGAAGGAGCTGAGCCGCCACCCATCTCCACAAAAGTAAAACCACCCGACATTGAGCAGACCATCAAGGATCTCAAAGAAAGCTAAGTCAAATCAGTAAAAAATTGGAGGGACCTTCCTCCCGATTGTTTTTCCGGTCTTGGTGATTGATAGACGGCGCGATGTCAAAGTGGGCAAAATCCCTACTCGCCGATTCTGACCAAGAGCCCTTTCCGCTTTACAACGTTAAAGTTCCAGTGAAAAAATAAAAAGGAACTAAAAACATAAATTGCATTAAGGCCCGAGGCCCAGAGGAGTTGGTTGAGAGGGAAGCCACCTGCGGATATGACCTCCCTCATTCCTTCAAATACGTGTGATGCTGGGACGTAGTGGGCAATTGTCTGAAGAAACGGAGGAAGTACAGACACAGGATAAAACACTGCAGAGACAGGCATAAACATAAAGCCAAGAGCCCAGGCAAGAACTTCAGTCTCCTGACCAAACCTCAGTATCAGTGCCGTCGTAATAATTCCTATCGCCCATCCCATGATTATAAGGTTGAGGACAAAGGGGATCAGAGATATACCTATCAGGAATATGTTAAAAGAATAGAAGAGCCAGGCTAGAGCAGCCATGATTGTGGCAACCGCAATAAGCTTAACAACGCTCACTAACATAAGGGATAGAATATACTCTGCGGCATTTAAGGGACTTGCAAAGAGGTTCAACAGGTTTCTCGCCCATACATCCTCAAGAAACGAGACTGATATGCCCTGCTGCGATCGGAACAGGATATCCCAGAGAATCAAGGCGCCAAGAAAAAAGGTAATAAAACCGGGCAAATTCTGTCTGAATTGAGCTAGGTAAACGGTAATAAATCCCCAGACAAGAAGATCTAATAATGGCCAATAAAAAACTTCCATGAGTCTGGGTAAACTCCTTCTGTAGAGATACATATGCCTGGTGAAAAGGGCAATTATCCTGTGATGTTTCAAATCTTTTCCTCTCTTGCCACCTTCAAAAAAACTTCCTCCAGGTTTTTCCTCCTGAAATCCCTTATAATCTTTTCAGGTCTTCCCTCTGCGATAATTCTCCCTTTGTGAAGGAAGATTATTCTGTCTGACATCTCCTCCATCTCTTTCATGTTGTGAGAAGTGTAAAGGATGGATAAATTGCGGTTCTTTTTTATCGACTTTAATAAGCTTCTTGTTTTGTCTGCTATATCAGGGTCCAAGCTCGCAGTGGGCTCATCAAGAAAGAGAATCTTTGGGTCGCTGATAAGAGACTTAGCCAGATTTAGCCGTGTCTGGTGTCCTGAGGAGATATGCCTTACCAGTTTGCTCTCTATGGCCTCTATTTCAAAAATCTTGAGAAGTTCGGATATTCTTCTTTCCTTTTCCTTTACCTTGTATAGTCTAGCAAATACTTTTAAGTTTTCCCTTACAGTTAAGGAGTTAGGCATGGAGACATAAGAGGAAGAAAAGTTGACATCCTGAAGGATCTTCTCTCTGTGCTTTTTCAGGTCAAAGCCAAAGACCTTTATGTCTCCTGATGCGGGTGTAGTTAGGCCAAGGAGCATATGGATAATAGTTGTCTTGCCCGCACCGTTAGGGCCAAGAAGACCCAATATCTCTCCGGGATAAATATCAAAAGATACATTGTCTACAGCTTTTAATGATTTAAAAACCTTTGTTAATCCTTTGACTTCTACAACAGGTTCAAACATTCTCTAAAAGATAAGCTAAATCCTGAATAAAGACAAGACTGGTGCGGTAATTTCAGTATCCACAGAGAGTGAGGACATCTTGAGTGCGACAAAGGAGAAAGAGGGAAGATAGGAAGTTACAAAAAAAATCCCTGACGAGAAGAGTATAGTTAAATTTTTTTACACCTGTCCTCTTTTTAGGGCGAAAAAAGGAGCGTTTTATTTCCTGCACCTTTTTTTGCAAATCTTTTTTGAAATAATTTTTGCATCTTGCTCTCAGAATGGTAAAATATCCTGACTCATAAGCTTCTCTAAAGTAAAACCAATGGATGAGTTATTAAGGCTGCTTCTTCTGTTTGGAATCGGTTCTCTGGCTGGTTTCACCAACGTCATGGCTGGTGGTGGATCTGCAATTACCCTCCCTACGCTCATATTTCTTGGACTCGATGGTTCCGTAGCAAACGGAACCAACCGTCTAGGTATCCTCATTCAAAGTTTTTCTGCAATTTTATCCTTTCGCCAGGAAAAATACTCCGAATTCAAACTGAGCTTAAAATTGGCTGCCTTCGCCCTGCCAGGAGCTATAGCTGGCTCCATCATCGCCGTCAACATCAGTGATGAACTCTTTAAGGATATTTTAGGTTATGCCATGATTGGTGTTATCATCTCAATGGTTTTCCGGAAATCAAATCAAAGGAAAAACCAGAACGAAAGCCTTCATCATAATTCCTGGTTTATCTATCCTGCAATGTTTGCCATCGGATTTTATGGAGGTTTTATCCAGGTCGGGGTGGGGTTTGTGCTTATGGCATCGATATATCACTTGATGAAAATCGGCCTTGTTCATGTCAACATGCACAAGGTTTTTATAATATTTATTTATACAATTCCAGCACTGCTTGTTTTCATTTTCACTAGCAATGTGAACTGGAAGTTTGGGCTGGCCCTTGCAGCAGGAACTGCATCTGGGGCATGGTGGTCGGCAAAGGTTTCTGTGAAAAAGGGAGAAGGGATCATCCGGATTGTATTGATGGTCTTAATACTAATAATGTCTTTAATTCTTTTAAATATAATTAAATTCCCTGATTTCCCTCCTGTCCAATAAAAAGTCCTTATTCAAGAATCCAAAAAAACAAGCGTAAATTGACTTAAGAAGATCAAGCAGATATTATGAATTTTAATTTCCTGAAATATTGACTTTAGGCATGAACGGTGCAATAAGATTATCTAATTAAAGACCACCCTGGACGTGAGGAGGACTCATGAGGCGAATCTCCGGAGCAGTTGCTGCCGTTGCTCTCTGTGCTATTTCTTATACTCTGGGCCACCCGGCAGACGCACTCAGCATCAAAATCATCCAAGCCCTGCTGATGCTTGCAGCCATTGTTATCTTGATTTTAACAACCCTTCGCCGAACAGGCATACCGACACAGATCTTAGCCGGACTAATTCTCGGAGCTGTTACTGGTGTGATCTTCGGTCCGGATGCAGCGGTTATCCGCCCTGTGGGGACGGCTTTTATCCGCCTTATAAAAATGGTTGTGATCCCTCTGATTTTTGCCTCATTACTGGTTGGTGTTGCGTCTCTCGGCGACCTGCGCAAACTGGGGCGTGTTGGCGCCAAAACATTCGCTTTTTATATTGCCTATTACGTGTCGGCTGTTGCCCTAGGCCTTTTTCTGGCTAACAGCCTAAAACCCGGCAGCAATCTCCCTGAATACGTTCAGGCTGAGCTCAAGGCGAGCTACGGGGAGACCGCAGATATGCAGGCAATACGTGCCGAGGAGAAGCATAGCATAGGGGAAGTCCTCCTCGACATCATTCCTGACAATCCAGCCGGTTCATTTGTCCAGGCTAATATGCTGCAAATCATCTTTATTGCGATGTTTATGGGTGTGGTCATCTCTCTTCTTAACAAGGCAAAAATGAAGCCGGTCATTTCGTTTTTTGAAGCAATAAATGACATCATGATTAAAGTCGTCGAGATTGTGATAAAGATCGCTCCGTTTGCTGTCTTCGCCCTCATCGCTGCAGTTGTGGGCACATTCGGCGTGGATATATTGATGTCCCTTATCCGCTATTGTGCGGTCGTTATCGGAGGGCTGCTCATCCTCGCTTTGACTTACCCGGCTGTTGTCTGGCTCTTCACAAGATATCCCTATTTTAAGTTCTGGAAGGGGATTATCCAGGCTCAATTAATTGCCTTCAGCACTTGCTCAAGTTCCGCTACACTGCCTGTCACCATGGAATGCGCTGAAGACAACATCGGCGTTTCAAAGCAGATTTCAAGCTTCGTCCTTCCGCTGGGTGCGACCATAAATATGAACGGAACAGCTCTTTATCAGGGAGTAACAGCCATTTTTATCGCCCAGGTCTATGGCATGAATCTGGGATTCGGCGACCAGCTGGCCATCGTTCTCACGGCAACGCTCGCCTCCATCGGAGCTGCCGGAGCGCCAGCCATGGGCGTGCTCATGCTGGTTATCGTTCTCAGACAAGTGGGGATCCCCCTGGAAGGCATCGCACTCATCCTGGGTGTAGAACGCATCCTGGATATGTCCCGCACCGTTATCAATATCACAGGGGATGTAGCTGCGGCGACAGTCATCGCCCACTCAGAGAACGAACTCCATCCGCCATAGAGCTTAGAGATGCACTTCAAACGCGCTGAGAACGGTGACAAAAAGATAAAAAACATTTTCATAAAGCATTTTCCGAGGAAATGAGGCGGAATCAATCTAAATACGATATGAATTCCAATTTTCTTGCAGAAGGAAACATGTAATGGAAATAACTGGCGCTCAACTCACAAACCTGATGGTAGATATTTGCTGGTTGAGTCTCCTGCTTCTTGTTGGTAAATATCTACGAACAAGGTTGGTCTTGCTTCAGAGACTCTTTTTGCCCGCCTCGGTTATTGCCGGGTTTATAGGACTTCTTCTCGGACCCTATGTCTGCGGGAAATACCTCTTCACCTTCATCCCCCAGGAGATCATGAACTCCTGGTCGCTCTATCCGAGCCTATTGATCAATATTGTGTTTGCCTGCCTGTTTCTCGGGTTTGCCGTTCCCTCCGTCAAGTCTATTTGGAAAGAAGGAGGACCGCAATTATGCTATGGGTGGTTAGTAGGCATGGGGCAGTATATGG
>Ga0307378_10002857_pt1 | contig 25784 bp, 17 predicted proteins | sample UN1MG_FD_202238 | JGI IMG/M metagenome (GOLD analysis project Ga0307378, IMG submission 202238) | Soil microbial communities from Risofladan, Vaasa, Finland - UN-1 | ecosystem: Environmental > Terrestrial > Soil > Coastal area > Acid sulfate soil | place: Finland: Risofladan, Vaasa | collected...
TCGGCCTGGTCAGGGTTAGCCACCTGCGAGCAGTTGTCACAGGCATTGCCGAGACCATCCCCATCAGAATCCAATTGACCTGGATTATAAACTATCGGACAGTTGTCATTGTCATTAAGTACACCGTCTTCATCGACATCGTTCGATCCACCAGACCCATATTCATCAGCCCCCATATCATAACCAGCGCTGGCTGGCCGACTGTCGCCCTCAATATCATCTGTCGGGGCGCCACTAGGAGTGCCAGCATCAATGCATGGCGAACCTGAAGTCAAATGATAATCTTGATTCCCAACAAAAAGGGGGTCTGCATCAATATTTCCACTCCCTGGGGTAAATGGAAAGTACCTAACATCAGAAAATGTAATGTTTGTATTGTAACTATTAATCTCTTCATAGATTCCGCCGTACTGGTGAGATTGATTCCCCCATACAATGCTGTTAATAATTGTTGGAGTCCCGTTAATTCCCCCACCTTCCTGTATACAAAAATTGCCGCTGATAGTGCAATTCATGATCGTTAATTTTGAGTGGTTAATATAAATTCCACCACCTATGCCCGTCTGCTCAAAGTAACCCCAATATGCAGCAGTATTGTTTACAATATTACAATTGATGAGAGTTGGAGATGGAAGAGGCCAGAGTTGGGAACCAGTAGAAGCTAATCCCCCCCCTCCTCCTCCTCGAACTGTATTATTGCGAATGATGCATTTGGTAATCATTGGAGAGGATGTATAACAGTAAATCCCACCAGCACAATCAAGACCAGCATAATTATTTTCTATAATACAATCATGCATCGTTGATGATGAAAAGCTGTAAGTGATCCCACCCCCAGAATTACTCCCGCTGTTGCCGCTGATTATAGAATTGCTAATCTCTGCATTTGGTGAATGTTCCAGATAAATTCCTCCACCACCATTCGCCTGGTTGTTATTGATCGTGCTATCAGAAATCCTCAAATTTGAATATTCAGCATAAACTCCACCCCCAAGAGAACCATTATTATCGCGAATAGTACAATTGGTTATTATCGGTGATGAATAACTAGCATATATTCCACCTCCTGTAGTAGTAGAACTAGCCTTATTATTACTGATGGTACAATTGGTAATAGTAGGGGAAGAGTTATTTAACAGTCGAATTCCACCTCCCTGTGTACTGTTTCCGTTTTGAATGGTAAATCCATTCATTACTGTATTTGTGCCTTCACCGCTTACAAATTTTACTACAGTCCCGCTAATAGTACTCCCATCAATTATCGTAGCTGCTGCTCCATTTACTGATATTAGAGTGATAGCTTTACCCAAAAAATCAATTTGTTCAGAATACGTTCCATCATAAACCATTACTATATCCCCATGAGAAGCAGCAGCAATTGCTGCCTGAATTTTGCAATATGGTGTCCCGGATATATCGTCACACGATGGATTATTCATATTAACAGTCAATGTAGCTGCCCATATTGGGCACTCTCCTAATATCATTATAATGAATGTTATAACCCAAACAATAAACATTATTTGTTTCTTATTCATAACGATCCCCCCTTTATTTCTAACGCCTTTCGCTCATATGGAATAACTGAAAGAGGAAAAGAAATAATTTTTCCATAGCTCTGCTGGCTATCTCTATGAGCGAAACCTGTTGATAATAAAAAATTAAATACACCGTAAATAAAATGTATTATATTTCTTTAGCCCATAATTACACCATTTCCTTTCAATTTCAATATATTTATTACCGTACTTTTACACTTCTTGGTAATTAACTGAAATATAAAGATTTCAATACTCTACGCCTGATATTACCGCGAAAGTTTAATTATAGCTTAAATAAATATAATCATTATATTTAATAATAAATAATAAATAAATATTAATTCATTTCTTATATATATAATATATGCATTGTATATAAATAGTCAAATTTATTTTTATTTTTTGTTTTTTATAGAAGAAATTTACTTTTGATGGGCGGTTAGTGCTACACAAGTAATGCTGATATGATTGGAAGAGAGTAACCCCCGTGGGAGGAACAGAGGTGGATCGAGAGCGCCGGGCTTTGCCACAGACAGGCTCGCTAATTCTTTTACCCTATCCACAGCTTCATAAGTCAATCGGATTTGCGCATACGTCTAGAAGTGTAGGTATCCTCGTCATTCCCGCGAAGGCGGGAACCCAGTCTTTGCAATAACAAGTACTTCTGGATTCCCACTTTCGCGGGAATGACGGCATGAGGGCCGTTTTAATGAAATACCTACACTTGTAGACTTATCCGATAATTTCCATCAATATAGATAAAATTATATGGAACTGATATATCTTTACATCAAGAGGTGGACATGATGATGGCCACATAATTATCCTCAACGTATTGAAAAAATGTAAATTATAACGTTTTCCGAAGTTTTTAGTATCTTAATCCATCGCCTTAAATTATCGCCTTAAATCACTCTTAATCATTTAATCGTAATTTACTAAAAAATACCTTGACTACAAATTAAAAAAAAAGGTAAATTACTCTCTCCTTGTAATAGTAAATGTTGCAAGAGTAATATTGAAGGGAATCAAAAACATGCCAAAGGCAGGAATTAGCCTTACCAATCTTAAACGATATCTGAAACAGCGGCCTGAAGAAGAGTTAATTAGCGAAATTTCAGAGCTTTTTGCTAAGTTTGACAATGTAAAAGACTACTATACAGCTAAGCTCAGTCCAGGTAATCAGAAGCAGATTCTTCAAAAGTACAAGGCTATTATCGAGAAGGAATTCTTTCCGCCTCGTGGTTTCGGTAAAGCCAGACTTTCAGTTGCACGGAAGGCTGTTTCAGATTATAAAAAGGTGACTCCCTCCAAAGAGGACCTGGCTGATATCATGGTCTTCTATGTCGAGATGGGAGTTAAGTTTACTAACGCCTATGGGGATATCGACGAAGCGTTCTATTGCAGTATGGAGAGTATGTATGAGCAGGCAATAAGATACATCCGTGAACAAGGGCTACAGAAGCAGTTCATGGAGAGATGTACAAATATAGTAGAAAATACCTTTGGTATCGGCTGGGGGTTTTATGACACCCTGAATGAGTTATATAATGAATATCTTGTGCAGTATGATAACGACGAAGGATAATACTTTTGAACCCTGATGAAGACCTCAAAAATCCGTACCTGAATCTCCCCCCCCCTCAACCCCGATGAAGTCCTCAAAAATCCGTACCTGAATCCCCTCCGCTCAAGATGATTCTTTATTCAACTTGCGAAAACTTTTCCAACAGTAATCTGACATCTCTTACGGATTCAATGCAATAGCGTGCTCTCGTAGGACCTGAGCCAACTTTGATCGTATACGCTTTCGGTGGCATACTGGCAAAAAGGTCTTCGTCAGTTACATCATCACCCAGAGCAAGGACAAAGTCACAATTTTGCCTGGCCATAACACGCAATGCTGCGGTGCCTTTATTAATCCCGGCATGCTTTACCTCAATTACTTTATTTCCTTCCATTACCGAGAGGTTCCGGTTAGCAATCATGTGAATGATAGCATACTTAAGCTCCGCAACCCGCGTTGAAGCAAGCTCTGGATCGCATGCCCGATAGTGCCAGGCGATTGAATAGTCCTTTTCCTCTAAAAGAGATCCTGGGGTTCTATCCAGATAGAGTTCAAAAAGAGGACGAAGCTCATCTTTCCATTCGTTTTGTAAACAGGATTCTATAGGTTCCCAAGATTGATCACGCTCTTTAATCCATACTCCGTGTTCGGCAATGAGTAAGACATTTATATGACCAAACCAGGAACCGAGAGTTTTTTTGTCTCGGCCACTGATGATGGTTATCCTGTTTTCCGGACAAGCGGCTAAACGTTGTAACAGGTCAATAAGCATAACGTCCGGGAATGCTTTTTGAGGCTCTCCTGCAAAGGGGATGAGTGTGCCATCATAATCGAGGAAAATGGTCCGGCTTTTGGATTTAGCAAAAGCTTCCGTTATTTGATTTTTCTCCCTGTCTAATAGCTTTTTCGGTTTCAGGGATTCCCTCATTTGGGGAGCCTGGAATAAACGTGCCATGAAATCCTCCGCCCATCGGTTAATATTATGCTGCCTTAAACGTTGCTGCATGGCCTTATTCCGCCGCCTTTGTTCATCCTCAGGCATCGAAAGGGCATCATAGATAGCTTGAGTTGTTTCTTCGATATTATTGGGATTTACAATAATTGCCTCCCCAAGTTCGCGGGCCGCTCCAGCCATTTCGCTGATGATCAGGACTCCGTGAGAATTATGCTTACAAGCTATAAATTCCTTGGCGACTAAATTCATGCCGTCACGAAGCGGCGTAACGAGTGCGATATCGGCTATGTTATAGAGAGCGGCTAATGTTTGAAAGGGTAAGGACCGGAAAAGATTCGATATTGGTGTCCAACCAATAGTACCATGTTTTCCGTTAATACAGCCGATTAATTCATCGATTTTTTGTTTTAGTTCCTGGTAAGTTTCAACCGACGTCCGTGAAGGAACCTGGACCATGATAAAGGACACTTTTTCCTTAAATTGCGGATATGTCTCCAGGAAGAGATCATATGCGTTCAATCGTTGCAGGAGCCCTTTCGTGTAGTCAAGCCGATCTATGGAGAGGATAATTTTTTGATTATCGGTTTTTCTTCGGAGATTTGCCATCTCTTCCCTGATTTGCTGATCCTGTGAGGTTCCAGCGAAGCGATCATAGTCAATCCCCATGGGGAAAACGTCAACGTGAATTAAACGGTTTCCTCTCTGAATTTGCGTCAGGGAGTGTTCGGTCTCCAAAAGTCTTTGCACACAGCTCAAAAAGTGATAAGCATAGTCATAGGTATGAAAGCCAACAACATCCGCTCCCAGGAGACCTGCCAACAGCTCTTTTCTCCAGGGGATGTTTCGGAACAATTCAAATGAGGGAAAAGGGATATGCAAAAAGAAGCCGATGTTTGCTTCAGGCAGGCTTTGGCGAAGTAACATCGGGAGGAGGAATAAATGATAATCGTGTATCCAAATATAATCACCAGGCTTTGCAAAGGAGGTAATTACTTCTGAGAATTTTTCGTTTACCTCTTTGTAAGCTATCCAAAACTGCTTGTCGAATACGGCATTCAAAGGGAAATAGTGAAACAGAGGCCAAATAGTCTTGTTGCTGAATCCATGATAAAAATTCTTAACTTCAGACCTGGAGAGAAATACGGGATAGAGATTACTCTCTTGAAGTTCCGGTTTAATTTGCTCTATTTCTTCTCGAGAGATTCGCTCATTGGAAATCCCAGGCCAGCCAATCCAGAAACAAGAATACTCCTTGGAAAGAGAGGCTAACCCAGTCGCCAGCCCCCCAACACTTTTCTTAAAGGTGATGCTGCCCTTTTTCTTCTCAATAGTCAGTGGAAGACGGTTGGAAACTATGATAAGGCGCTTATTCGGCAAAAGTGAATCATTTTTTAAATCAGGATCTTTTTCGTCGCCTCCAATAAATTTATTCACAATTGATGTCGCCTCCCTGTCTCTTTTCTATTAAGCTGATCAATCAATTTACAAATTCATTGCCTTATTATAACTCAAATATATATTTAATCAAGTAAAGGATTGCTATTTTTTCACAAATAAATAACCTTGCCACACTATGTTTATATAAAATTAGAACTTGTGCAATGAAAATTTTGGATTCAGCAGGTAAAACTTAATCTCTTTGACCTTATCTTGTAATTCAGGTAGATAGGCTGTAGGCATTTAGGCTGTAGGAGGAGACAATGCATCCCAACCGCAAAAAGGCTTTTAGCTTAACAGCCTACAGCCTATAGCCTATAGCCTAACAGCCTGAGTAGTTACCTTATCTTAAGCCAAATTCAAAGCAGCGACTTCTCGCTCTCCTCCACAACCCGGTTCAATTCCGTTTGCAATTCTTTTGGCAGGCCCGAAATATCCACAGTCAAAAACCCCCGGACAATAGCTGCAACAGCCTCAGCCTCGGAGAGCCCCCTGGCCATGAGATAATTAATCTCTTCCTGGGCAATCTTTCCTACTGCGGCCTCATGGGACAGGTCTATACCCGGCAGATACCCTACCAGCTCCGGGATGGCCTCAATCATCCCCCCCTCCTCCAGAATCAGGCCGCGACATTCCAGATGTGCCTTGATATCTTTGGCTTTCCCGACCAGACGTCCTCGCGCCCAGATCCTTCCTCCTGCCGAAATGGCCCGGCTCACCACCTCTGCCCTGCTGCCTTGAGCTTCCAGGGAGACGAGGGAGCCCACATCCAGATCGGAGCCGCGGGTAGCCACCAGGATGTTATAGTATCTGACCAGGGCATCGTTTCCCTGCAAATAGGTAGCAGGATACATCTGCAAGGACCGTATGGGCTTCATGGAGATATAGTTGGAAATAAAGATGCCGGAAGCATCAACCACTGCTGCCGATCGCGGGCGGACATCCATATCCTCAGCCCAGTTGTGGATCATGGTAAAGGTAAGCCTGGCCCCTTTCTTGACATAGAACTCGGAAATCCCCACGTGCAGCCCTTTTTTTATTCTGTGATGGGCAGCGCAACCAGTGATAACGTCCAGTTCAGATCCTTCCTCGGCAATGATAATGTTGTGTACATTCTGTACCAGATTGTCCTGCTCAACATACATGCAGGCCTGAACCGGAAAGGTGGTTTTAACACCCGGGAGTGCCCGGATAAAGTATCCGTGATGGGGATGCAAATAGGCCCAAGCCGTATATTTATCCTGGTCCACGGGGACCATCTTCCACATGTAATCTTTTAGCCAATCGTATTTGGCCAGAGCATCGTCAATGCTCAGAATCTCGACCCCGTCTTGATGAATCTGACAATGGAGTACCGAGTGGTTCTTCTGAAAATATGTTCCTGATCGGCCCATCTCCTGTGTCTCGATGCCAGCAGACAAAACCTGTTTGGACAGTTCCGGAGGCAATTGCCGCAGATCCTCCTGATACGGTTCATCAGGGGCTCTCAACGAAAATTGCTCCAGATCGATGTCATGGCCATACAGGGCCTTCTTGTGTAGAGCGCCTTTTGCCTTCTCCTTTTTCAGAGCACCTTTTATCTTCTCCTCTTTCAGAGCACCTTTTATCTTCTCCTCTTTCAGATTGCTCAGATCACCAAGATCACTCAGATCAGACATTTGACACACTCCTCATATCCTACGTCTTTTATACAGCGCAATATTTCCCGTGGGTTCCCTTCACAGGCAATGGAGCCATTCATCATTACGTGCCCCCGATCCGCTTCGACATAGTCAAGGATATACCCGGTATGAGTAATGATTAAACCCGCCACATGCCGATCTTCGCGCACCTTTCGCCTGCATTCGGATATCTCCTCTGTCTGCCAGTCCCTGCGAACCAATTGATTAATGGCTTTACCGATAAGAGAGATGCTCTCCAGGTCCACACCCGATTCCGGCTCATCCAGGAGGACCAGCGAGGGGCTCTGAACCATAAGTTGCAAAAGCTCTGACCTTTTTATTTCCCCGCCTGAAAATCCCTGATTAACGTCACGGTCAAGAAAATCCTGAAAGTTTAATTCCTGCACAAAAGGATCAAAATCCTGCTGGCTCCGATTGCAAAACTCCAACATATGCCGGGTTTTCAGCCCCTTGATCGTCGGTGGCCGCTGAAACAAGAGCCCAATTCCCCTTTGGGCCCTCTCATAAACCGGAAGAGCAGTAATATTCTCCCCGTTAAAGATAATGTACCCTGAGCTTACCTCATACTCAGGAAATCCCATAATGGTCATCAGGAGCGTTGTTTTCCCCGATCCATTGGGGCCGAACAGGGCGTGAACCTCTCCAGGGGGAATATGCAGGTGAACACCGTGCAGAATGGTTTTATTGAAAAGGCGAACACTTAAATTCTCGATGGCCAGCATGGTTGCTTTATCCTCCATTACTCTCCCGGCTCTCTTACTCTCTTATTCTCATACTCTTTTATACTCTTATACTCTTATACTCCCATACTCCCATACTCTCCCACTCTTCTGCTCTTGCCTAATGTCGCATTTTTGATCTTGATCTGATCTTGAGTGGTAACTTTTGCATAGTTTGCATAATCCCTTGTCGTAAAAAAACATGGTTTCCCTTGAGCGAAGGCAGAAACAAAATTCCATAATATGTTGACAATTCGAGCGATTATTCGCTATATTAGCTTAGAAAAGAGCGGTTCTACGACCAATTATCAAAATTTGTTGAGGGATACAGTATGAAAACCGAAGAGGTAAAATTTGATGTTTCGGAAGATATCCTAGCTTCTCTTAAGAGTGGCGTAGAGGATTTTAAACGGGAGATACGGTTGATAGCAGCTATAGCCTATTACAGAGAGAAGAAATTATCCCTAGGTCAAGCCGCTCAATTGGCAGAGATGAATAGACTCGACTTCATTGATTTATTAGCTGAAAAGAGGATTAAGATTTTCGATTTGAATGAGAGTGCCGCGAAAGTTGAAGTTGAAAGTGCCAGAAAAATTGCAAAATGATAAGGTGAATCAGAAGCGAAGTTTTATCATTTCCATATTTACCCCATGAATGAGATAAAGATGGACGAAGTCATCGTTGAGCTTGAGATAGAGAACTATGATGATAGGGTCCTCTACGAAAATAACATAAAAAAAATAGATGAGATCAGACGTGAAAGGGTAAAGGTACTCGTAGATACTGGCTCAACCATGTTAGTCTTGCCCCAGTATCTTGTGGAGCAGTTAGGCCTAAAAAAAATAAAAAAGGTAATTGTTACTTATGCAGATGAAAGGAAAGAAGAACGAGACTTAGCTGGGGTAGCTATGATAAAGGTTGGAAATAGAACTATGCCGACTAATTGTGTCGTAGGCCCTCCAGGGAGCGAAGGTTTACTGGGCCAGATTATTTTAGAAGAGCTTGATCTGGTTGTTGATTGCAAAGAAGGAAAATTAAAACCGAAACCGGAATCTCCCTATTTGCCAACATTAAAACTGAAATAGTACCTTGACAAGGTTATATTAGCCAAGCCGTCTTGGCAATACTGAAACTTGATAATTATAATATAAAAATCTTATATAAGTCTTATAATGGTAAAAATATTTTGACCACGAAACAAACGAAATACACGAAAGAATACGAAGTCTTTTTCGTGTATTTCGTGTATTTCGTGTATTTCGTGGTAATATTTAGTCCTTTAAAAGGCTAAACTGCAATTTAACATTTTCAAGGTACAATTCGTTTCATTATGATTGAAATCGATGGCGCCACAAAATCAGGAAGCGGAACAATCCTGCGTTATGCGGTGAGTCTCGCCTCCCTGCTGGGAGAGGATCTTCACCTCACCAATATCCGTGCCAAACGGGAGAAGCCAGGATTGCGCCCGCAGCACCTTGCTGCCCTTCTTGCCTGCTGTGAGATGACCGGCGGTGTATTGGAAGGGGCTGAGGTTGGGTCCAGGGAAATTTTCTACTATCCCGGGTCTTCCGAGATTCAAAAGCAAAATTTTTTCTGGGATATCGGCACTGCCGGATCGACCACCATGATGGCCTTCAGCATCCTTCCGCTGGCCATATTCTCCCGCACATCTCACAGTTTTATCATCAGCGGCGGGCTGTTCCAGGATTTCGCTCCCAGCGCCTATCACCTGCTGCACGTTCTTCTCCCCTCATTGGCCAGAATGGGAGTAAAAGCGGAGCTGAAAATCCTGCAACCCGGGTATGTGCCTCAGGGCCAGGGGAAACTCCAGCTCATTACCCAGCCGGTAGACCACAACACCACTGGGGGGATTTCCCTTCAAGGCATTTCCCTCCTTGATCCGGGTAGCATGCAGCGCCTGTGGGGCATTTCCCTCTCCTCCCATCTTGAGTCACAGAAGGTCAGCCAGCGCATGGCCGAAACCTGCCGGAATCTGCTTCGAAAGGTTGGCTTTGATGTCCAGTTCGAATTGATTGAGGACACCTCGGCTGTCCAAAAAGGGGCTGCCCTCTTTCTGTCTGCCCAGACCCGGACCGGCTGCATCTTCGGTGCGGATATGGCGGGCAAGGTTGGAAGAAGAGCAGAGCAGATCGGGGCTCAGGTAGCCCAGATGCTCCTTGCGGACCTTATGTCCGGGGCCACGGTTGACCGGCATCTGGCAGATCAACTGATTCTCTTTGCCGGTCTGGCCAGGGGAGCCACCGAATATACTATCCCCTACATGACTGAACACGTAGAGACCAACCTATGGCTGATCCGTAAAATTCTTGGGGCCAAAACTTTTCAGGAGGGCATGCGGGTCCGGGTCGAAGGGATCGGATTCCTGAGATAACATGAGAGGTAACTACTCAGGTAGATAGGCTGTAGGCATTTAGGCTGTTAGGAGAATACAATGCGTCCCGCCCGCAATAAGGGCTTTTAAACTAACAGCCTTCAGTAGATAGGCTGTTGTAGGCTAACAAGCTAACAGGCTAACAGCCTACAGCCTAAACAACCTGAGTAGTTACTATGAGAGTAACATGAGGATACTTTTGAGATAACCTTGAAATACCCTTAATACCTTAATAAGGGAATATCACCGGCCAGTCGGCCAATGCCGCACGAAAAATGCCAAAAAAAGCTGTCAAAATCCGAGGTATTTACACCACTGCCCTGACCAAGCTCCTGCTGGACAACGGGTACGTCATTGCCCAGCCATCCCCCCAAATTCAGGAACGCTTCAGGCTTTCGGAAAGGGACATGGGTAGGAGATGTAGTGACATGGACGCGGATATGGATATGGATATTATTGAGGATATCCTGATCAGGGACCGGGAAGATCACCAGGGAGTGCGGATTTCCGGCAGTACGGAGTATGTTGCCAGCCTGATCTCTCTGTTCAGAGACCGGTTTTTCGATATGGCGGTGCATCTCGGCGAACGCGTGCCAGGGATATGGGAGAATCCGGAAGAGGCGAAAGAGGAAATAGAGATTGAGGTGGAATTCCCAGCAGTATCAAAACGATGCCTTGATGCAATGCGAGCTGAGGTCGTGCCAACCGTAAAAAATCATCATCGTCTTAAAATTATTTCCTCCTCATGGGTTGAGCTGGTGGAAAACCAGATCCAGCGATTTCCTTCCCGCAAGGCGGAACTGGAAAAAAAGCTTCGGGAGGATATTCTGCTCGGTCCCATGAAGCAGGGAGGTTTTATTGGATTGATTCATGTTCACCCGGAGGGAAAGGAGATTTCACTTCGAGGGGGAAGAATCCTCTCCCTGGAAAACAGGCGTCTGGTCATCAGAAGGGAATTTTCAGGAAATACCAGCCAGCACAGCCACCATAGCCACGGTGGTCAGTATGGAGGTCAATATGGCCAGCGCAGTCAATATGGCCGCTATGATGGACTTGACCTTCCGATTGAGGAGGGAGACTACGGAATCACTGAGATCATTGAGAATAAATGGTTTTTAAAGCACACTTATTACTCGCGGGAAGGATCGGTCAAGGGAACCTACTGGAATATCAATACTCCCATTGAATTTTATCCTGACCACATCCGCTATCTGGATCTTCATATTGATTTGGTCCAACGGTCTGGCCTTCCACCTCGGCTCATTGATCAGGAGAAGCTGGAGCTGGCTGTAGCTAATGGATTAATCAACCCTGATCTGGCCTTTCGGGCCTGCGATGTGGCTGATTCCCTGCTCCTGGCCGCTGGCATTTAGGGAAGGTTTCAGTTACTCGACAGCGATAAGCTCTCATAGGAAGCCGACCTTTTGGAATTTGCCAAAATCCATAGATCGAGCTTCCCTAAAAGCAAATTGCTCAACTGTCTTTACTGATAACAGTCTTTATTGATAACTGTCTTTATTGATCACCGGCAGCTACCACATCTTGTGTGGTTCCTGTTTTCAGAGAGCCAGCATCCTGCCTATTATTAGCCGGATTGCCTCCCCGTCTGCGGCGTCTTTTATTCTTCGCGGCCTCTTCGGAATATACCGCCTTCCGCGCTGTTTCCGGGTTCCCTGCGGCAACTAAGGCAGAGTGGGCATGCACGGGACCAGCAGCTCTGGCCGGCATTGGCTTTCTTTTACTAAGGAATCTGCTGGGCTTTTGCTGATCCACTTTTCGAGGATCTACTCTTCGCTGATCCGGTTTTCGCCGGTCTGGTCTTATTGGAGCCAGTGTAATGTTTTTCTTCAGAGGACGCCGGTAACTCGGAAAAAGTTCATCATCAGCCCAAGCCACGGGAATTTTTGCCTTTATAAAGGCCTCGATGCTTTCCAGGTACAGGGCACAGCTCTCACAAACCAGGCTGATGGCTTTCCCCGCTGCTCCGGCCCTGGCAGTACGACCGATGCGATGGACATAATCTTCCCTGTCCTGTGGAAGGCAGTAATTGATGACATGAGTTACGTCATCAATATGTATTCCGCGGGAAGCCACATCCGTAGCCACCAGGATAGGGAGTTGCCCCTGTTTGAAGCTTTCCAGGATACTCAGCCGTTTTTTCTGCGGAAGGTCACCGGTAATCGCCTGCGCATGATAGTGATTGGCTCTCAGCCAATCGGTAATCAGTTGAACTTCTCGCCGGGTATTGGAAAAGATCATGGTCCGATTGCAGCCAGTTTTCAGGATACCCAAAAGGAGACTAAACCGCTCATTTTTACTCACATGGTAAATGCATTGCTCAACCTTGTCAACAGTCATTTGTCCCGGATTGATCGCGATTTTTTGCGGCATATTCATGTGCTCGTAGGCCAATTCCATAACCCGGTTGGACAGGGTTGCTGAAAACAGCATGCTCTGCCGCTGGTTGTATGATGGAAGGTTTCGCATGATAAATCGGATATCTTTGATGAACCCCATGTCAAACATCCGGTCCGCCTCATCCACCACCAACATCTTGATCTGTTTGAGACTGAATATTTTCTGGTTGTAGTAATCGATCAACCGTCCTGGGGTGCCGATAATAATATCCACTCCCCTTCGCAGGGTTTGCGCCTGCTTCTGATAATCAATTCCGCCGAAGATGGGAGCCATAGTCAATCCCGTATATTGCCCAAGAGTCATGGCATCCTCATAGATCTGGGCTACCAGCTCCCGGCTGGGAGCAATGACAATGGCCCTGGCCTGCTTTCGGAATTCAGGAGGTTGTTGGCCCTCCAAGAGCTTGGTAAACAAGACAATCAAAAATGCTGCAGTTTTCCCCGTTCCTGTCTGCGCTTGGCCGGCAACATCTTTCCCCTTTAGAGCCAGTGGAATCGTTGCCTCTTGAATCTGAGTGCACTGAGTAAAACCTGCAGCCTCAATTCCCTTCAAAACCACTTCAGGTAAGTTAATTGATAAAAAGTCCATAAGAAATAGCTAGTATCCTCTCATTGAAAAAAATTTATACTTTTATACGTTTTTATATTGTACGGGATAATTATATTTCTGTCAAACTCTTTGCCTGAAGACGGCCCATCCTCCTCATTATGGCACAGATCCAGCATAATAGATGCCCCAACATAATAGATGCTCCTCATAACTGAGCTTGTTGAATTTATCATAAAAATTGTAATCATTCAGCCCCCTCACCCCAACCCTCTTCCCCAGGGGAAGAGGGAGTCGAAATGACAAGCCCTGCCAGCAGGGGAGTTAACGATTACGCCGTATCCGGTTATAGGAGCCTATCGGGAGGTAATTGATCAATGGCTAAGGGAGGACAAAGAGGGGCCAAAGAAACAGCGACACACAGCCCGGCGGATTTACCACCGACTGAGAGGGGAATATGGATTTCAGGGGTTGGAAAGAGCAACCTTGCTCTTGTCACAGTTAACCACCAGCTTCAATTTATTCTCGATGAACTTGCTTACACTCCGCATTACACACTCTGCCGCCTCCTGTGACTCTATAGCTCTACCTAGCCCTCCCGTACGCCTGCGGCGCACTAATTCCTAAAAATATATAGCTGCGTTGCTGATTGTGCCATGCCGGGACTTTGGCTCATGGCAGCAAATTTGAGATGCCGGGTGTAAGGAATGTGCCATACCATACGTCTATTACCAGATCAATTTTTTGTGGATATGGTTTGTTCGGCACAACGGACGATTACCTGATGACCTAAAGGGAGGAAGTGTTTCGGCTGTTTTCCTGATCTAATCGTGTTGATTTTTCAATTTTACCCTTCAAAACTAAACTTTTACTATTAGTTCTTATAATCTGATTTTTTGCTTGTAACTAAAACTCAATTTGGTATAATAGATTATTATTTGAAAAATAGATAATGGCTCTGACCGTGCTTTTCAAAAAGTTGCTGCCCTATAACTTCATCGAAAGGAACCAAGATGCAGGAGAGTTGAATTCTTTGCATCGAGAAATATAAAAGAAGTTTAACCCCCTTGTTCGGTACTTATCGGTAGCTCATAAAAGTTTTCTACTCTCTTAAAGAAACCCAGCTTATCTATAGAAGCATCTGAATTGCCAAATTGTCAAACTTTTTGATTTTGCTTTTAATCAGAAATATTATTTTGAGTAAGGGTAGTCTTTCTTAGGTCAAGGGCCAGTGACCGAGGCAGAATCTTAAGATCATTTTCTTTACGTATATAAACATAAACGAGTATAAACATAAACGAGAGAAAGGAGTGAGAACTAACCACAAAATTGAAAAAACTTGAGGGGAAAAGTAAGTTTGATTTTTGGAAAGTTAAGATTACTTATTATTTATTTAACAGGTTAAGGGGGATTTTTATGAAAAAGACATCCAATCTAAAGATGCTTTTGACAATTTGTAGTTTGGTTGTATGTTTCAGCTTCCTGATTTCTTCTCATGCGCAGGCGCAGTTGCCGATGCCTTTCGGCACGATAATGTATTTTACTCCTCCCGCGCCAGGAACCACTCCAACGTCTACGACCGGTTTACCAAGCACACTGATGCCTTACGCACCGACCTACTACGGCGGACTGGGCACTCCGACATGGGGCGCGTTCGGATTCTTAAATCCTACTGTGCCAACCTACGGCGGACTAGGCACCCCAACATGGGGCGGACTGGGCACTCCGACATGGGGTGGACTTGGTATCATGCCTTTCGCGCCAACCTATGGCGGGTTCCTGGGTTCTCCACTTGCCACGACAGGTTTAACCGGCTGGTTTGGAAAAGCCACTCTCAGCCCCACCACTGCTCCGATTCCTGGTCTCATGCCTTTTACCCCGCCGGTTACGGTTATGCCCTCTCTCTTTCCAACTCCATTCGGTTTGATGCCTCTTCCATTAACGATGCCTTCACTCGGTGGTTTTGCAGCAATTATGCCTTTTGTCCCACCTCTTCCTGTTGCTCCTCTTGTCCCTACCGTAGTTGCTCCTCTTCTCCCGAGCGTAGTTGCTCCTCTTATTGCCCCGACCATAGTAGCTCCGAGTCTTATCGCTCCAACTCTTATCGCTCCGACTCCTGTTATACCGACTCCTCTTATACCGACTCCTCTTGTAGCCTGAGAGATGCGAGTAAGGCTGCCTAAACTTTTAGACACGACCTTATTTGAGATAAGTGAGAAATGCTGGTTTTGCTGCCGGGATGGTAGAAACTATATAGGTAACTGAGGTAAAAAACAGGGAAAATAAATTATTCCGATTTAGGAGTGCATAATTTCAATCTATGTCATGCCGCTATAAACTGGATACTAACCCAGCAGTCGGGATAATAATTTTTTCGCAATTTCTGAAAGTGTGTACCAAAGTATTTTGCCATTTCTTTTTGTGGGTCAAGCTATCTTTTCCCCTCTTTCAGACTCACTCACCCAAGATGCTCCTGGTTCTCCTGTAACTGGTTCTCCTGTAAGCTGGGGGACCAGGAGCATTTTTATGGATTCCTCGCGGCCTTTTGATCTGGCTTACCTTACCATAACCATCAATCATCCATTCAATAATTATCCGTTCAATAATCATCCATTCAATTCCCCATCCGTTGATGCCTTAGGATCGGGCTGTTTCTTGCGTCTCATTGACTTAATACGGTTTTTTATGATGATCGGGCTTACTTTAATATCAGAAAAAATTCTTTGCCGATAAATAGAGGATAAGCTAATGAATTTTTTGAATTCACAAAGATCCATATCCTTGTGGACATTAATTTTCCTCAAGTTTAATGGATTATTGTGCCTGTTATTAGTGCCGATTTGGTTCCCAAAGATGATTTTGTAGCCTGCATTCTGAGCCAGAGATTGTGTTCTCTTATCCAAAAAATCATAATCAGGGATGGCCAGAGCTGCAACTTCTTCCGGGATGACATCCTTAATCAGTCTTTTTGATTCAGCTAGCTCCCAAGTCAACTCTTCTTCGGAGAGCTTTGAGAAAAGACGAGGAGTCATGCCATGAGATCCGATCAGGATATTGCCTTGATGCATTTCGCTTATCTGCCGATTCGTAATGGGCAGATCAATCCCCTTTAATGGAGCAAAGACTTCCGATTTGGAATCCGGAGTGACGAACATGATAGAAGGGAAGTCATATTTTTGGATAATCGGATAGATGTGCAGGTAATTGCTCAGGTATCCATTATCCAGAATAATCAGGAGTGGTTTTGGGGGAAGTTTTTGCTTTCCTTCCTGGCAGGATATCAGGCCATGAATTGATATGGCCTGATATCCGTGGTGAAACAGATAGCTTATCTGCTCCTCAAAACGGATGCTATAGTTCATATAGATCACACCGGATCTTGATATCCCTCGGGTCAGGAGTGAGGAGGGACGTTGATAACATAAGGTAAGGATTCGGTCTTTTCTCAATTCCTCTCGGAGCGTGTACAAGAGGTAGAGTAATATCAGGAGTGATGAAATAGAAAATAAGACCAATAGTATTTTAATAACGATTTCTAACATAAATTTTTTTCCTTTTAACCTTCCTTGACCTTTCAAAGCAGTCGAAAGAGAATTCTACCTTAAAAATCGAAAACTGACAATGATGATCCTTTAAAAAAAATCAAAATAACCCGACTGATCCAAAAAATAAACGGAAGGAGAGAGATTAATTAGCCGAAAGTAGTAAAAGAGAGCGTAGAATTTTTTCCGTCGAGGTTAGTCTGAAGGTAGAAATCTTAAAATAAGGGGGTATGACCTCCGTGAGGAAGGTAGGGATAGCCTTCCATGAGGAGAAAGCAACCTGTATTGCTCCTCTTTTTCCTCCATTTCCTTTCGCTTTTATTACGCATTCCGAGAGAAGAAGCAGCTATGGCGCAGAGGCTCTCCAATCATCAGGCTTCTTCCCTTAGCCAGCGGAGTAAAGAGGGAATGCAAAAGGCCTTTGATTTGGGCGGGCAGATAAAACTGGGCCATTTCCTCTTCGATGAGAATGAAAAGGCCGAACTCTACCGATTGAAGTACCTACCTCAGGAAAAGATGGCCGGTGGGTTGGCTGATCAAGTGCAAATGCAGCTTTGGGGAAACCATGCGTGGAAAAGAATACAGTTTTCCTGGAAGATCAATGGATCTGCTCAAAAAGGCGATTCATCGCTGGAGAGTAAAGAGAAGAATAAGATTGAGGAAGCAGGAATTACCTGGCAACCGATTCCTGAACTTCGATGGTATGCGGGTAAAAAGGTCTTGTCCTGGGGAAAAGGCCATGGCTGGACCCCCCTGGCTTTCCTGGACCCTCACAGAGACCCTCTTGATCCTGACATGCCTCACACAGGATTAATCTTTTTAGGAACCGAATATGAACGGGAATTTCCTCCAAGCCCTGATCCTCTCCAGGCATTGACCTTTACTTCACTGATTTTCCCTGTTCAGGAGAAGGTGAATGAAGGATTTGGACATTTGAACAACTGGAATATGGCAGGCAAGCTTTCCCTGCTGTTCTGGAACACCGAACTTGATTGGGTTGTCCTGAAAGGGAAAAGTCGCCCGGAGCATTATGGTTTTGACTTTTCCCGAAAGGTGAACTCATTCTTAGAAATATATGGGGACTTCTGGACGAGTCCGCTCTATGAGAAAGTCTTTCTCGACCAGTCTGGGGAGTTGTGGAAAACTGAGTATACAGCCTTCGGCTCTTTACAGGGGCTTCGGTACGAAAGATGGGGTATGTGCTGCACAGTGGAGTATTACCGCAATAAGGCAGGGTTTAACCCTGAAGAAATGAGCACCTATTATAACTACCTGCAAACCGTAGTCGATGCCTATCCGAAAGAGGGTGGAACTGAGGCAAGAAAACGGATAATGATACTTTCAAACGCATACTATCAGCATCCTAACCCGATGCAGGAATATGCCTACACCCAAATCCTCAAAAGGGCTCCCCTTGGGGTGCAGCATCTCACCTGCTCCATAGCAGGAGTCTGGAACATTCAAGACCGAAGTTATGCCCTCTGCCCTGAGATTCGATACAATTCAAAACCCAATCTGAACATAGGATTAAAAAATACATTCTGGCAAGGGAACCCTCACACTGAGTTTGGCGAGCAGATCAAACATTGGTCTGTGGAAATTTCACTGACGTACTCTTTTGAATCCTCCTTCTCTGCGACCCCTTCTTATTCTGCGGAACCATATCAATATCAAAAAGAACCGCATCTTGAGGAATCACAACCGGAGCCCCCTCCTCATGAGGAACCGTATCTCGATGAATCACAACCGGAGACCCCTCCTTATGAGGAACCGTATCTCGATGAATCAGAACCGGAGACCCCTCCTTATGAGGAATCCCTTCCTGAAGAACCGGATCAAGGCTCCACTGGAACCCTGAGATAATGAAAATCGGGGTACGGGATGCAGGATGCTGGGTACGATGCGAAATGCGGAGGGCGGCCCATCTTAGGCTTTTATTATAGCCGCCCTTCCGGCTTCTAATTTCTGACTTCTAACTCCTTAGTATCGAATAAACTCGCATCTTTGCCCGTCGGGCAGCGATCAAATCGTTCTCAATACGGCCAGATAGGCATTCACTAATCCCCAGCCATAATATTGGTCCCACCCTACCGTTCCCAGGTCCGTAGCGCTCGTTTCCAGGGTATTGGTTACCTGGAGAGGAGTAAGGGGAAGTATGCTTTTGCTGACGATCAGAGCAGCGACTCCAGAGACGAGAGCACAGGCAGGAGATGTCCCCTCCATAAAATAGTAATAGAAAGTAGTATAATTTGGAGAAGAAAAGGTTTGCTGCAGAATGCCGTCACCAAAACCATCGAGGTTCTGATCAACGGTGAGATCTCCTCCGGGAGAGCAGACATCTATATATGAACCGTAATTGGAATAGGTGGGTTTGGTATAATCATAGCGGATGGCACTTACGGAAATACATTCCGTATAGGAGGCGGGGTATTCCGGAACGCTGGAACCCGCATTACCAGCCGAGCAGATGACAGTTACCCCTTTGTTATAAGCATAGGTTACCGCAGTATGTTCGGTTACACTGGTACCGGTTCCACCAAGGCTCATATTGATAATTTTTGCTCCGTTGTTGGCGGCAAAATAGATACCATCCGCTTCGTTACTGATAGATGTAGAGCCAAGGTTGTTCATCACCTTGACCGGCATGATGGCAGAGTTGAAAGCAACACCTGCACACCCCAGCAGATTATTGGAAGTCTGGGCAATGCATCCGGCCATATGCGTCCCGTGGCCATAGTCGTCATTCGGATAAGCATCAATGTTGACAAAATCGTAGCCGGGAGCAAAGAGTGTTCCGGCCAGATCGGGTGCCAGGGCATACGTTGTGGTTGTTTGATAGGCCACGCCGGAATCCAGCAGTGCTACCAATGCTCCTATGCCGGTACTGTAATCCCAGGCATAGCTGCAGTTTAATCTTGGCAAGTGCCACTGGTACTTATAATACGGATCATTGACAAGAAGGTGGGCATGGCGGTAATAATTGGGGCTGACGTAGAAGATCGAAGGCTCCATGGAAAGCTCTCGAGCCATATCCAGCACCGTTGTATAGGGTTGTATGGCCAGAACCTTAAAGCCTGCATAGGGGCTTGTGTAAATTTCACTGCAATGGTGGACTGCATAGACCCTGCCCATTTCAGCCGGTGGAGTGCCAGGGAGGAAGGTAGCCAGGACCTGTCCCGGTACATAGGTTGGCTGATCAGGGATATAGGTAACTCCCGCTGATTGCAGAGCCAGTGGACCGTTCAAAATCTGGCCTGTTTCTATGCCTACAGGCCCTCCTGGAGGCAATAGAGGTACTACTGGTATTGCTGCGGCTGCGGTACGCGCCGCAGAAGCAGGAGAAAAGGGCGAGTTAAAGATAGTTGGGATTGACCAACCAAGAGATTGAAGTGCCTGGGCATACGGGAGGGAGAGAAAAGAATAAACAGGGTCACTCCATAATGATGATACAAGCGAAGAACTCGTCCAGGGCAAAGAACTCCAGGTCGGGCTTAGGGTCTGATAGGGGGCCGGGAGCACGTCTGGCCATATCGGAAGTGTAGCTGAGGCATGTTTTGCTAAGAAGAAAAATACGGATAAAAAGGTACCTGCAAATATGATCGCGAGAAAAAGATGTTTCTTTAAGAATTTTATCTTGTTCATCTTACACCCCTCCGTGTAAATTAATTCGGTATAATGAATTAGTAAGTACAATTACTCAATTTTTTTATTGTAAGCAAGAATATAAAACATAGATCCACCTGGTGCTGCAACTTATTGCAACAGACATACGAAGGGCGCTGGGCATAGATAGAGATTACTACTTATACGTGTAGGGTTGTTTGGTGATCTTAATAATTTTAGCATGTCAGGCGGATAAAAAGCAAATTTCTTATTTAACTGATGTCACGGGTTGCGGGATACTGGATACCGGCTGCGGGTTACGGATTGTGATGGCGGGGCTAGCCGGATTGAGGGTCATATGCATGCACCGAGGGTAGTCTTTGTACCGCTTAATCTTATATCTGCCCTCTCAGTTTTGCCCAGGCAAGTCCTAAATATTCATAAAAAGCCATTTCCGCTTTATAAATACTCCTCGCACCTGGGAAAAATGAGTATGGACTCAAGCCCTGCTTATCTTTAACCATGTGTCCCGTAGAAGCGGGAACAGGGTTCATTCCAAGATTTCTAAACATTGCTATTGATCGAGTCATGTGTGAAGCTGAGGTCACCAGGACGAACCGATCATTATGAACGATTGGCTTTATGAGTCTGGCCTCATCCTGAGTATCCTTCGATTGAGACTCAAGAATGATATCGCTTTTATTTATGCCAATTTCTTGCGCTACACGAGCCATAATTTCGGCATTGGAAACCGGATCGAATAAAACTCCACCGGATAAGATGAGCTTACTGCCCCTCAGCTTCCGGTATATTCGAATCCCCTCGATCAAGCGAACCAATGCTTCTTCGTCTATTTGACTGGTTATGGGAAGTTTTGGGTCTGAGATATGCCCTGAACCAAGAACAACAATAAACTTTATAGGAGACCTGTCTTCCGGTGCGATACCTTTATCCGCACTTTCATCCGAAGATCTTGAGTTATATGGTTCGTATTGGGTTTCAATCGGCCTGAGAAGCAGGTCTGATATCGCGCCATAACTCAGCAGCAGCATGAAAATCACCCCAATTGATACGAGAATCTTTCCAGCCCGTTGCTTTCCAGTAAACCAGAGGAGAAATAAACCCGCCAGGGAAAACTCAAGAATCAAGGATACCGGAAACAAAAAATGTGAAATTATTTTTTTAAGGATGAACATAAGCATTTAGTTTAATTTTATGAAAATATTTTGCAATTAGAAATCCCCCATATGTACAACTTACCGAATTATCCCGCCATAGTTATCCCGTGCAATATCCTGCTTATCTCTTTGATTCCATATGGCTTGGTGACCACAGCAAGAAAACCGTATGTCTTGTATTCGGACATTATCGGATCATGAGAATAACCACTGGTAACAATTGCTTTAACTTCCGGATCTATCTCACGAAGTTTTTGGATGGTCTCCTTACCTCCCATCCCTTCCGGCACCGTTAAGTCCAGGATGACAGCATCGAATTTCTGCCCCAATTCCTTTGCACTTTTATAGAGTGCAATTGCTTCAAAACCATCTTCGGCAAACTCAACCTTATATCCTAGATAAATCAGTATCTCCCCGACAGTATCTCGAATGTTTCGCTGATCATCCATGAATAAAATTTTTCCCTGGCCATAAAAAACCTTTTCCTCAGTGTCTTTCACAGCGAAGATCTCTCTGCCTGAAGCAGGGAAATAGATGTGGAAGGTTGTTCCTGCTCCCACCTTTGACTCCACCTTGATGCATCCGTTATGCTTTTTGATAATAGAATAGGTGACGGCTAAACCCAGACCGTTTCCTTCGGGTTTGGTAGTATAATAAGGGTCGAATATCTTTGGAAGATATTCTTCCGGTATTCCGACTCCCTGGTCCTTAACCGATATTTTTATGCACTTGTCAGCTTTTAGAGATAAACCATCTTTTGCCCCAACTATCACATTCTCAGCACATACCTCGATTAACCCGCCTTCAGGCATAGCCTGGTCAGCGTTAATCATAAGGTTATTGATGACCTGATTCATCTGCCCCTCATCGGCTTCAGCCCACCAGAGGTTATCCGGGAAAGACAACTCGTATCTTGTTTTGGAACTGCTTAAGGCAAGGGGTACTGCCTCTCTCAGCAACTTTGAGATAGAAATAGCCTTTTTTATTGGTTCCCCGCCTCTGGAAAAGATAACTAATTGTTGAGTCAACATTTTTGCCTGCTGACATACCTTTTCTGCCGATGTCAATACTGCCAGGGCAGTATTAATGGATTGAGCATAAATTTTGGCAAGAGAAAGATTTGCCATAATAGCGGTTAACAGGTTATTGAAATCATGAGCAATACCGCCAGCTAAGATACCGAGAGATTCGAGCTTCTGGCTCTTCTGTAACTCCTCTTCAATCCTTTTGCGCTCGGTGATGTCACGAACAATCGATAAGACCGTGGGTTGTCCTTTGAAATCGAATAGATGAGCACTAATTTCAACAGGGATTCTTCGACCGGCTTTCGTCATGCACACTGTCTCAAAGATAACCTGTTCGTCGGTCCTGAGCTTTTCATTGGTCGAAAGAACATTGCCCAACCTTTCCGGGCTATTGATATTCAGGATGGAGAGCTGCAGCAATTCTTCTCTTGAGTAGCCGAGCATCTGACAGGCGGTATCATTGGCCTCAACAAACTGGCCAGGTACTACATCTGTGATCAGGTAATAAACAAATACAGCGTCATTGGCGCGGTTAAACAGGATACGATAGCGATCTTCGCTCTCACTCAATTGCTTTGTCCGTTCCCGCACGAGCTTCTCCAAACAATCCTTTTTTTGGCGCAGGGCATCTTCCGCCATTTTGATACGGAGCATTGCCCTGACCTGTGCGGCCAGCTCAGCCTCATCTATAGGTTTGGTCAGGAAGGCATCAGCCCCAAGCTCCAACCCCTTGATTCTGCTTTTTGCATCCGTATGAACTGCAGTAAGCATAAGGATAGGAATGTGCTTTGTATATTCTAAGGCCTTCAGCTTTTGGCAAACTTCAAACCCATCCATCTGCGGCATTCTAATATCAAGGAGAATCGTATCGGGCAATTCCGTCTTTGCTTTTTCTATAGCTTCAATTCCCGATCGTGCAGTCAGGACCATACAATCAGTAATAATATTTTTTAACAAAGCTGAGACACTTACGAGATTATCTTCCCTGTCGTCAACAGCTAAAATCTTTATCATAATTACCCCTTCACTCACTCCTTCACTCACTCCTTCACTCACTCATCCAACCCATTCAGGTATTCTCTGCACGATATATTCCGGATCTATGGGCTTGGAAATATAATCATCACACCCGGCAGCTAAAATCTTTTCACGGTCCCCCTTCATGGATAAAGCAGTCAGGGCAATAACCGGAATATCGCAGACTCTTTTATCCTCTTTCATTTTCTGCACTACCATGTAGCCATCCATCTTAGGCAGAGCCATATCGAGAAGGACTAAATCAGGACGTTGAGTAAGAGCTATCCTCAACCCTTCCTCTCCATCAGTAGCTTCTAATAATTTATATTTGTCTTTTAGGATTGATTTTACGGTAACCATGTTATCGGGATTATCTTCAATAACCAAAATAACAGCCTTCCCCTTTGCTAAAGGGGGCCGGGGGGATTTTTCCCTAATCTCTTTTTTTATTTCAGGGAGTCCCCTTTTCTTTAACTCCTTCTGAATTATCCCTTCTTTTCTCTTTTCGTCCTGCTTATTGGTATCTTCCGATTCTTCTCCTCGGTGGCCTCCAAGCATCAATTTTACCTTAAGCAGCAAACCCTCTTTATCCACATTCCCTTTTTGAACCAACTGTTGAACATGGTTAGCGGTGAGTTTTTTAAAATCATCGGGGGTCAGATCCTTGGCAGTGAGTATCAAAACCGGAATCCTGGCTGTGGCCTCGGTGCTTCGGATCTTTTCCAATACCATAAACCCGTCGATTTTAGGCATCATGAGGTCCAGAATAATACCATCAGGTATCTTCCGATGAACAGCAGCTAGCGCCTCCTCTCCACTGAGTGCCACATCCACGTGATATCCCTCATTTTCAAGCACTGCTTTGACCTGAATAATGGCCGGTTCACAGTCTTCAACGAGTAAAATTCTGCTCCCTGCTCTCACCTCCCGGATTTTCGGGGTATCCTGCTCAATAAGCGACCATTCCTCCGGCTGTATTTTAACGGGCAATGCTGCTGCCGATGCCGGCTCAGATACTTGAGCCGACGGTGGCCATTTGATTGGCAGGGTCAGGGTAAAGATTGAACCTTTTCCCAACTCACTTTCCACGGATATCGTACCGCCAAGCAATATGGCAGCCTTAGAAGCAATGGCCAGTCCAAGACCCGTCCCTCCATATTGCCTGGATGAAGAACCATCAACCTGCCGAAACTCTTTGAAGATATACGGTAAATCCTCATTGGCTATTCCTATGCCGGTATCGGCAATCTTGATGAAGACATTTTGGACATCATGGCAGGCGGAAATGGTTATACTGCCTTGCTCGGTAAATTTTACTGCATTTCCTATGATGTTTTGAAGAATTTGATGCACTCTCTCTTCAGAGCTTTCTATTCTCGGCATATGGTCAGAAATATCAACCTTGATTTCGATACCTTTTTCCTGAGCGAGAGGCTCAAGACGTTCAATGAGTATTTCAATAATCGAGGCAAGTGACAAGGGTTTCAGGTTTATATCCGCTCTTCCGGATTCTATCTTGGACAGGTCAAGGATATCATTAATGAGAGCCAGAAGACTCTTCCCATTACGCTCGATTATTTCAAGATATTTTCCTTCTTCCTGGGAGAGTTTTTGTCTGGCCTGCATGAGAAGAACATGGGAAAGTGCCATAATAGAGTTTAAGGGGGTCCGCAGCTCATGGCTCATGTTGGACAGAAATGCACTTTTCAACCGGTTGGCCTCTTCAACCTGAGACCCTTGGGCCTCCAATTCCGCATTCTGCTCAAGCAACTCTTCGGATTGGTGTTGTAGTTCTTCGGCCTGTGTTTGCAGCTCTTCGGTTTGCATTTGCAACTGTTCATTTTTTGAACTGAGCTCTTCAGCAAGTTTTTGCGTCTGTGCACTGGCCAACTGATTTGAAAAGGCAGAGCTCATAATCATCCAGGTTTGATTCAAAATCTCCAGACCCTCTTTTGAATACTCATTGAGAGCCGCCAGGGATATAACAGCCATCACCTTTTCTCTGACTATAAGGGGGATAGTAATCATTTCCCTGGGAAGCGCCGTCCCCATGAATGTTTTAAAGGTAAAGGATGTATCAGACGGAATATGGGTAATTCGTGATATTTTTTTGGTTGCCAAAACCCTGCCGAATTCTCCCTCATTTTTCTCTGCATTAAATG
>Ga0307378_10002859_pt1 | contig 25781 bp, 26 predicted proteins | sample UN1MG_FD_202238 | JGI IMG/M metagenome (GOLD analysis project Ga0307378, IMG submission 202238) | Soil microbial communities from Risofladan, Vaasa, Finland - UN-1 | ecosystem: Environmental > Terrestrial > Soil > Coastal area > Acid sulfate soil | place: Finland: Risofladan, Vaasa | collected...
TGCGTCTGAACGAGCTGTACGCCCGTGTTCAGTCCTTCTTCAGCAAAACCTCCCGAACGGTCATCTTTTCCGGGTGGCTGCCCTCGGGTAAAAAACCCGTCCTGGCTGAGGCGATTCGGAGGGTAACCGACGGGCGCTGCTATCTCGAGTGGCATCAGCCCCGGGAGGCAGAGCAGCCCGCGTCGGTGCCGGTTCAGATGAGCAATCCCAAGTTTCTCTCCCCCTTTCAGATGTTGGTTACCAATTACTCGATTCCGGAGTACGGGACCATCGATCCCACACCCCTGGTCGCCGTGGCCTTCCTGATCATGTTCGGCCTGATGTTCGGAGATGCGGGACATGGAGCGGTGCTGCTCGTCTTGGGATTGCTCGGGTCCCTCCTGTACAAGGGCGCCCGTTCGGGAGTGCGGAATCTCCTGCATCTGATCGCCTACTGCGGAGGCGCCGCCGTGGTCGCAGGTGTCTTGTTCGGATCCTACTTCGGAATGCAGTGGTTTGCTCCGCTGTGGTTCGACTATCACGGAGTCGTGTCCGGCCACGGGGGAGGGGGTCTGGTTACGGATGTGTACGGGATCCTGGTCATCACCATCTACTTCGGGATAGCGGTGATCGCCCTCGGGCTCGTCTTGAACTGGATCAACTGCGTTGTGAAGGGCAGGTGGCTTCACCTCATCTTCGAGAAGGGCGGGTTGATCGGCGGCTGGATCTATGCCGCCGGTGTATACACGGCCAGGTACTTCGTCAGCCACGACTACAGGCAGCTGCCCGGCTCAGGGTTCCTCGTCTACCTGATCGGCATCCCCGTGCTTGTGCTGACCCTGAAGCCCGTGCTCGAGTATTCTCTCCACAAACCGCGAAAGCCCTTTACCCTGCTCATGCCCGTGGACTTCCTCATGGAATGGATCGTGGAGATCCTGGAGATATTTTCCGGGTATCTTGCCAATACTCTGTCCTTCATGCGGGTGGCAGGTTTGGGAATCGCCCACGTCAGCCTGATGATCGCCTTCTTCTCGATCGCCGGGATGCTAAGCGGTCCTTCCGGGGGCTACACCATCGGTTCCTACTTGGTGTTGATCGCGGGCAACGTCCTGGTCATCCTTCTGGAAGGACTGTCCGCAGGAATCCAGTCGTTGAGGTTGAACTACTACGAATTCTTCTCCAAATATTTCAGCGGATCCGGACGGGCCTATGCCCCGGTGACGCTCAAGAAAAAAAAAGAATAGGAGGAAGGGGTGGAAAAAACAAACAAAGCGAGATTGAGGAAGAAGATATTCTTGAGCCTGGTCTTTCTCTTCGCCTTCTTCATCATCTTCGGTATGGTCTCGGCGGTGCGGGTATTCGCTCAGAAACAGCCGACGGTAACCGAGACGCAACCGGAGATGACGGCGGAGCGTGCCTCGGTGGCCCGTTTCGGACTGCTCGCCGCGTCTATCGCCTTCGGTTTCGGTGCGATGGGCGCCGGCATCGCCATAGCCAATGTAGGGGCGGCCGCCATGGGAGCCATCGGGGAGAAACCGGAGATCGCCGGTCAGGCTCTGATCTTCATAGCCCTGGCGGAAGGTCTGGTCGTATTCGGATTCATCACTGCCCTGATGATCCTAGGGAAAATATAGGCTTTTAGGCGAATGCGTTACTTCATCATTGGTGATGAGGATGCAGTCCTCGGATTCGGATTGGTCGGTGTGGAGGGCAAAGCCGTCCGGAACGTCGAGCAGGCCCAGGAGGCCTTTACCACGGTCCTGGATCAGTCCGATATCGGCATCATTATCATCACCGAGCGGGTAGCCGATCTGATCCGCCCGCAGGTAGATCGCTTCATCTTCACCCGGAACTTTCCATTGATCGTGGAGATTCCCGACCGTCTGGGACCGCTTGAGGGAAAACCGGGAATCCGGGAGATGGTCAATCAAGCCATAGGGATCAAGCTGTGATGGAAGACGATCTGATCGCCGGCATCGCCCAGGATGCCTCCAAGGAGGCCGAGCGGGTCCTTGCCGAAGCCAAGAAAGCAGCGGCGGAACGGATCAAGGCCGCTCAGGATCAGGGCCGGGCCGTGATCCAGCAGGCCGAGAGCAAGGCGGAAGAGCAGGCCGCCCGCATCCGAACACAGTCCGCCTCCTCTATGCGCATGGAGCGAAGGCGGATATCTCTCAAGCTGCGGGAACAGGCGGTTCAGGAAGCCCTGACCCGGGTGCGGCAGCGCCTGGTCGATATGATCGGCAGCCCGGAGTACCGGGATGTTCTGCTGGCCTGGATCGTGGAAGGGGCGATCGGATTGGGCGCGGCCGAGGCCACGGTGAATGCCCCAATCCGGGAGCTGAAGCAGATCGACAAAAAAATGCTCCAGGCGGCGGAGTCCAAGGTCAAAGAGCTGACCGGGAAAAAAGTTACCCTCACGGTCGCATCCGGGGACCCGCTGGTCCCTCAAGGGGTGGTGGTGAAGGCCGCCGGCGGCCGGGTTGAGTTCAACAACCAGGTGGCGACCCGAATGCAACGCCTGCAGTCGGAAATCCGAAAACAGATACAAGACATATTATGGAAGAACGAATCATCGGACAGGTAAACCGGGTCAACGGACCGGTCATCGAGGCCGCGGGAGTCAGCGACGCCATGATGCTCGAGCTGGTGCGGGTGGGGGAGGTGCGCCTGGTGGGGGAGGTCATCAAGCTGGCCGGGGATCGGGCGATCATCCAGGTCTACGAGGATACCACCGGCATCGCTCCCGGAGACAACATCTTCGGTTCCGGCAGCCCCTTGTTCGTCGAGTTGGGACCCGGATTGATCGGAACGATCTACGACGGTATCCAGCGCCCTCTGGAGCGGATCCTTGAGCTGTCGGGGAACTTCATCGAGCGGGGCATCCGTATGCCCTCTCTGGACCGGGAGAAGAAGTGGCTGTTCCGTCCTGCGGACCTTGCCGTGGGAGCAGAGGTCAGCGGAGGGGCGGTGATCGGCACGGTCCAGGAAACCGAGCGGGTGGAGCAGCGCATCCTGCTGCCCCCCGATGTGAAGGGGATACTGAAATCCCTGGCCGTGGAAGGGCAGTACACCGTGGAGGAGCCGGTCGCCCTGGTGGCGACCGAAAGCGGAGAGCGGGCGATCGCCATGATGCAGCGCTGGCCGATCCGTACTCCCAGGCCCGTGGCCGAACGTCTGCCTGTCAACCGGCCCCTGATCACGGGGCAGCGGGTCATCGATACCCTGTTTCCCGTGGCCCGGGGGGGCACCGTGGCCATCCCCGGAGGATTTGGAACGGGGAAGACCATGATCCAGCACGCCATCGCCAAATGGTGCGACGCGGCGATCATCGTCTACATCGGCTGCGGCGAGCGGGGAAACGAGATGACCGACGTGCTGACCGAGTTTCCCAAGCTCATCGACCCGAGCACAGGACGCAGCCTGATGGAGCGGACCGTGCTGATCGCCAACACCTCGAACATGCCCGTTTCCGCCCGGGTGGCCTCGATCTACACCGGTGCGACCCTGGCGGAGTACTATCGCGACCAGGGCTACGACGTGGCCGTGATGGCGGATTCCACCTCCCGCTGGGCTGAAGCCCTTCGGGAATTGTCGGGACGTATGGAGGAGATGCCGGCGGAGGAGGGTTTTCCCGCCTACCTGCCCACGCAGATCGCCGAGTTCTACGAGCGGGCAGGCGCCATGAATACGCTGTCCGGGCAAAGAGGTTCGGTGTCCATCATCGGGGCGGTCTCCCCTCCAGGAGGTGATTTTTCCGAGCCGGTGACCCAGCATACAAAGCGCTTTGTCCGCTGCTTCTGGGCTCTGGACCGCCAGCTGGCCAATGCCCGTCACTACCCGGCCATCTCCTGGCTGGAGAGCTACAGCGAGTATCTCGACGAGGTCACCCCCTGGTGGGAACAGGCCGTCGGCTCCAGCTGGACCAGCGACCGCAGCGAAATCCTCGAGCTGCTGCACCGGGAGGTGCGCCTGCAGCAGGTCGTCAAGCTGGTCGGTCCCGACGCGCTTCCGGACAGCCAGCGTTTCATCATCGAGGTCTGCACTCTGTTCAAAAACGCCTTCTTGCAGCAGAACGCCTTCGATGACATCGACAAATACTCCACGGTGGAGAAGCAGACCCGAATGCTACGGATCATCCTGACCTACTGGCGCCGGGGGGCCGAGGCGATCCGCCGGGGTATGACCCTGGTCCGCCTGCGGCGGATGAAGGTGCTGCAGGATATTGTCAAGATGAAGTTTACTATTGATAACGAAGATCTGGGTGCCCTGGACAAGCTGGCCGCCCGGCTGGAACGTTCTCTCGATCAGCTGGAGGCGATCTATGAAGAATAGAAGTTCCCCGGGAGATCTGGAAGCCGCCCAGAAGCGCCTGCTGGCCGGCCGGGAGTACATCGGGGTGGACCGCATCGAAGGACCCCTTGTGTTCATCCGCAACACACACCCCGTCGGCTACCGTGACCTGGCGGAGTGCGTGGATCCCAAAGGGGAGACCCGTCTGGGCATCGTATTGGACACCTCCTCGGAAGTCGTGGTGCTCCAGATCTTTGCCGGGACCTCGGGGCTGACCATGCCGCAGACCCATGTCCGTTTTCGGGGGCAGCCCCATACCGTTCAGGTCAGCGAAAGGATGCTCGGGCGGGTGTTCAACGGTCTGGGTCAGCCCGTCGACGGCGGTCCTCCCCCTACGGGGGAGGTGGAGCTGGACGTAAACGGCCGGCCTATCAATCCCACGGCCCGGGAGTATCCCCGCGATTTCATCCAGACCGGCATCTCGGCGATCGACGGTATGAACACCCTGATCCGTGGCCAGAAGCTGCCCATCTTCTCGGGCAACGGGCTGCCCCACAATACCTTGGCCGCCCAGGTTGCCAGGCAGGCCAAGATCCGGGGCCAGGAAAGCCGTTTCGCCGTGGTGTTCGCCGCCATGGGTGTCAAGCACGATGTGGCCCGCTTTTTTATCGACAGCTTCGAGCAGTCCGGGGTCCTGGAAAACGTGGCCCTGTTTCTCTCCCTGGCCGACGATCCTTCGATCGAACGGCTGATCACGCCGCGCACGGCTCTCACCCTGGCGGAGCATCTGGCCTTCTCAAGAGACATGCACGTTCTGGTGATCATGACGGACATGTCCAACTACTGTGAAGCCCTGCGGGAGATCTCAACCATCCGGGGGGAGATTCCCTCCCGCAAGGGATATCCCGGTTACTTGTATTCGGACCTGGCGGAGATATACGAGCGTTCCGGTATGCTTAAAGGCTTTCCCGGTTCGATCACCCAGATGCCGATCCTGACCATGCCCAACGACGACATCTCCCATCCCATTCCGGACCTTACCGGCTACATCACCGAGGGACAGATCGTGTTCGAGCGGGAGATGAATGCCAGGGGGATCTACCCGCCGGTAGCGGGACTTCCCTCCCTGTCAAGACTGATGAAAGACGGGATCGGCGAGGGTATGACCCGGGAAGATCATCCGCATCTGGCCAGCCAGCTGTTTGCCGCCTACAGCTACGTCAAGGATGTGCGCAACCTGGCCTCGGTGATCGGGGAGGAGGAGCTGACCCCCCTGGACCACCAGTACCTCGAGTTCGGGGAGACCTTCGAGCGTAAATTTGTCAGTCAGTCGCAAACCGAGGACCGCACCATCGAGGAGACCCTCGAGCTGGGTTGGGAGGCTTTGAGCCTTCTTCCGGTGGAGGAGCTGCACAGGGTCAGCGAAGAAGAGATCGAAAAGTACTACAGGGGTTGAGGGGAGAAATTGCCCAACGTAGCGCCGACCAAGACCAACCTTCTCCGTGTTCGCAAGGAGCTGGATTTCGCCCGCCTGGGGCACGAGCTCCTGGACCAGAAGCGGAACATCCTGGTCATCGAGCTGCTCAACCTGGTGGATCAGGCCGTGGATTTCCAAGACCGTGTGGTTCGGGCCCTGGAAGAGGCCTACAGGACATTGGAACAGGCGGTACTGCGCATGGGCAAGCTGCGGGTGTCCAACCTGGCCAGTGCGGTAAATGTCCAGGCTGAGATCGAGCTCAAGGCGCGTCGGGTCATGGGTGTGCGTCTTCCCGTCGTGGAGACCAGCTTCGCGGAGCATCCCCCGTACTTCAGTCTGCTGGGTACGAGCTTCTGGATCGACAACTCCCTGGAGGAATTCAAGAAGGCACTGCAGCTGATGGGCCGCCTGGCGGAGCTGAAGATCTCGATCATTCGCCTGGCCGCGGAGGTGCGGAAGACGATCCGAAAAGTCAACGCATTGGAAAAGATCGCCATACCGGATCTGGCTGAGACGGTGACCTTCATTCAGAACAGGCTCGAGGAGAACGAGCGGGACATGTTCGTCCTGATGAAGATGGTAAAGAGCCGTCTTGAACGAAAGGAGAGAGCGGAGCGAGGAGCATGAACGGTCCAATTAAGAAAATTCTCGTATACGTCGATGGAACCGAGGGCTCGATTACGGCGACCCAGTATGCGGTCGTCCTGAGCCGCGCCGTTCGCGCAGAGTTGAGCGCCCTGTACGTCATCAACACCCGGGCGCTGGATGACCTGCTCAAGGCGCGGATTTTCATCAAGGCCGAGGAAGAGGAGTACAAGCAGGATTTGGAGGCGGACGCCGACCGTTACCTGAACCACGTGCGCAGTCTGGCCCGCAAGAAGGGGCTGGCCATCGAGGCGGTCAGTGTCAGCGGTACGGTGCATCGGGAGATCAAGAGGTACATTCAGGAAAACGACATCGATCTGCTGATCATAGGCGAGCTGTCCCATGTGCGCAGCCGCCGAGATGAGTTCTACAACGAGGCCGAGCGGGCGATGCGTAGTGTTACTTGCTCCGTATTGGTCGTGAAAGATGAAGACCAGGTTTGGGAATTATACGACGCCCTGACCTGACAAGGAGAAAGGATTTTCTATGGCATTAGTTGATTTAATTCGACCGGAGGTCGTGAAAGTTCCCCTGGTCTCTACGACCAAACCCGAGGTGATCAGGGAGCTGGTGGAGGTGCTGCGGGATGCCGGCAAGATCTCGGACGTAGATCTGGTTTACGACGCCCTGATGGAGCGGGAGAGTCTGGGTTCGACGGGTCTGGAGCAGGGCATCGCCGTACCCCATGCCAAGACCCCGGCGGTTAACTCCCTGACCGTGGCTGTGGGAATATCCCCCAAGGGAATCGACTTCCAGGCGCTCGACGGCGAACCTTCCAAACTCTTCTTCCTGCTGGTGGCGCCGCCGGGTCAATCCGGTCCCCACATCGAGGCTCTGGCGGACATAGCCCGCATCACCAAGTCCCAGGCATTTTGCCGCACCCTCGCCTCCGCCACAACTCCCGCCGGGGTGGTGGAGATGTTCACCGAGGAATAGATCGGCTGAAGTGGTGGATGCGAGGTAGCAAATCCTCCCCGGGCCGACCTTCAACGACCACCGCCCAACCTACCAGATCCGGCCGGGGTCCGAACAGGACACGCACTCGTCCGTCCCGGGAGGGGCCCTGTTGCAGCCCCCCATCCACCCGCCAGCCCCGGGCTTGCCCGGGCAGCAGAGCTGCCGACTTGGTGGTGATCCTAGTCGCTCCGGCTGCCCGCAGCCTTCTTGCCTCTTCTTGGCACCGCGCCCAGGTGCCCGGATCCCCGATAAGGATCTGCTCCGGCAACTCGGGTTCGACTGACTCCTCATCCGGCACTTCGATCGCCCACAGGCTTCGCCGTATCGTCTTCAGCTCCTCCGGATCACGGATCTCTTCCTGGCGAAGTAGCTCAGCCCAGGCGCCGTCAGGGGTGTCGGCCAGGTAGTGTACCGGACCTGCACCCTCCCCATGCCACCGGGCGGGTGGTTGCTGATCGTCTTCCCAGAGAAACGGATACCTGTAATCGGTTTGGCGAAACAGGATCATGTAGCCGGCGAACCAACCAGGGAACGGGCAAGCTCTTTGAGTCGAACAACGTCGGGATCCTCAGGGCTCCATTCTCCGGAGAGCACCTGCTCGGGCGAGCTACCACCGAGGAGACTTCGGCGGCGCTGGAACCACAACCTCACGCCTTCCTCGGTGTAGGTCCCTGATAGGTCAGCGAGCAGGAGTGCCAGGAAATGAAGCCGGGCGACGACACGGTCCGGCGACCTGCGCTCTCCGCTTCGATACCGGCGCACGCTGACGGCGGAGACTCCTATAAGCCTCGCCAGGGTTTCGCTTCCGAGAGTTGTTTCCAGCACCGGCCATTCACGGTCCGGTACCGGAGATTCCTCCATGGCCCTTTCCAGGCTCTTGAGGTTGGTAATCAGCTCTGCACGGTCCGGATCTCCGGTTGCGACGATGAAGGGAACAATCTGTTTCCCTATTCCGGCTCCGCCGACCAGGCGGGCAGCCTGTTTGACCTTCTCGAAGCTGCTTTCCCCGTCCACACGCTCGGGGGTCAGGATGCCCATGGCCTCGCCGAGCGAAAGAATCGAGATTACCAGACGAAGCACCTTCGGGTCCTGCAGTACTTTTACTTTGGATTTATTATAGGTTTTCTTCATGATCCATATTGTAACCAGAATAAGTCCAGCTGTCAATCGCAATGGGAGGCCAGAGGCACCCGCCGCCGGCCTTCCCTGCCGATCTGGGTGAGTTCCCGGAAGCCTATCTCCCTGAGAATGGAGGCAGCTTCGTTGTAGTATCCGTCCAATTGGGCCGGCCGGTGGGCGTCAGAGTTGATCATGACGGGAATCTCCCGTCTTAAGCCTTCGGCCAGGATCCACTCCGAAGGGTAGAGCGCTCCGCTGGTGTTGCGCACGATGCCGCCGGTGTTGATTTCCAGAATACAGGGGGAGGCGGCCACCGCGTCCAGAGTCTCTGTCACGCAAGCTCGATACCAGGCTGCGTCTTCCGAAAAATACTCGTCGTCCCGGTTGTTCTTCTTGATGACGTCGAAGTGGCCGATGATGTCAGGAGGGTTTGAGCTCACCATGGCGGTCATGCGCCGGTAGTATTCCTCAACTGCCTTGCGAAAATCACCATCGAAGGATTCCTGCACTCCCTGCTCCAGCTCCTCCGCCGGCCCGTCCGCGGTCCAGAGCTCCCCGCCGGCCAGGCGCCCGATGAAATGGACCGAGCCGACCGTGAAATCCAGGTTGAGGGCTTGGATCTGTGCCGCTTTCGGGGAAATGGTCTCCGGAATGTAGTCCACCTCCAGGCCGACAAGCACCTCGAGCCTATCTGCGTAGGTGTTTTGCAGTCCTCGGGCTGTGGCGAGGTACTCGGGAAGCAGAGGGGGGGGAAGTGTCCACGTACAGGGAAAGGGAACCGGGGCGTGGCCGGAAAAGCCCAGAGTCCTCAAGCCTTTCTGCAGAGCCGCCTGGACGTAGTCCTCCAGCTCTCCGTGGCCATCGTCGAAGCGGGAGTGACAGTGATAGTTGGATAGAACGCTCTCAGTCATGCCGCGATTCTAAAGGAGTTGCGAGTGAATGAACAGATCTCCTGGTTCAATATGACCCAATGGGCATAATGACCCAAATGGATTTCATAGACCTACGCCCGTATGGGGTAAACTGTAAAATTATCCGTTTTGGTTCTGATTTTCTAGTTAACCACAATGATGGAGGGCCCGGTCGAAAAACATATCCCCTGCATCGCCGTGCTGCATAGGTTGGGCTGCACCTTGACATCTCGCCGAATTTGACATAGATTGATTTTTACGTAACACGTTAAGTTTACCATTCACGCTGGAGAAGAATAGAAGATGTTGAGCCCGACAACGGAGAATCTCAAGGTTCGTCGAACAATATATCGGATCGGGGAGCTGGCCAAGAGAGCGGGAGTGACCACTCGAACCATCCGCTACTACGAGGAGTTGGGGATCCTCTCTTCCCCCCTCCGGCCTCAGGCCAGGCATCGCCGCTATTCGGAGAAGGACCTTCTGCGCCTCGAGCGGGTCCAACAGCTAAAAAGTTACGGTCTGACCCTGGGCGGGATTCGGGAGATCTTCGACCTGTCCCGGGAGGATCCGTCGGGGGAGAAAAGCCGCCTCCGTCTTCTGACCCGCTACCGGGAAAAATGGCGGGAAGCGATCGAACGCAAGGAGCGGATCGAAGCCTATGTCAGCGATCTGGAATGGCACATCGACCAGCTCGAACGGGTGGGTAACTTCCAGGCCTGTCCCGGGGAGGAGTGCAGAAGTTGTCGCTACACGGCAATCTGCAAGTTTTACAACGACAGGCATACCGAGGAGCGAATATGAAAGCGGGAGTACTTACAGCACCGGAGCGGATCGAAATCCAGGATGTCGACAAACCAAAAATCGGCGGCAGGGATGTTCTGGTCAGGCTCAAGTATTGCGGAATCTGTACCCTGGAACAGAGAATGTACAGCGGCCAGATGAAGTTCCGCTATCCGGTCATTCCCGGTCACGAGGCCTCCGGAGTGGTCGAGAAGATCGGAGAGGAGGTGAAAATCCTGCGGGATGACCTGAAACCGGGAACGACCGTTGCCCTTGACCTGGTAAGCCGCTGTGGAGAGTGCTACTACTGCCGCACCGGGGCTTCCAACCTCTGTCTGAATCGCTTCAAGGATGGAAAGGGAGTGCTCGGCGGCTTCGGCGAGTATCGAGCCGTGTCCTCCAAGCAGGTTTTTTCCGTTTCCGAAGAGCTGCCTCTGGAGGAGGCCGCCTTTGCCGAGCCCGTAGCCTGCTGCATTCGCTCGCTGAAAAAGATCGAGCTGTCCCTATCCGAAGATCTGCTGATCGTCGGGGCCGGGCCCATGGGTATGATGCATCTGAAGGTGGGGCAGTGCATGGGCGCCCGGATTTTCGTCTCCGATCCGGACAAGGAGAGGCTGAGAGCCGCTTCGGAAGCGGGGGCCTACTTGACGATCGATCCCACTCGAGAAGATTTGCCGGCGCTGCTTCGTGCTCACACCGAGGGAAGGGGGGTGGATGCCTGCGTGGTGACATCCCCTGCAGAGGCTGCTTTGCAGTCGGCATTCGCCGGAACCGCGGCTGGCGGCAGGATCAATATATATACCTCCTACAACGAGAAAGTGCCCCTGCCTACCGATGCCAATACCATTCACAAAGCAGAAATCCTGGTGACCGGAAGCGAAGGTCGGACAGAGGAAGATTTTCTGCAGGCCGTACGCCTGCTGGTTTTCGGGAAAGTGAAAGTAAGTGCCTTGATCAGCCGGAGGGTCCCCTTTTCCGGCCTGGATGCAGGAATCAAAGCGGCGATGACGGCGAAGACCTACCGGGTCCTGCTTGACCACGAAGCGGAGTAGTCGGAGCCTGGCAAGTGATTCTATCCTTTGATGTCGGCACCTCCGTGCTGAAGGGGGGTGTGATCGATTTCGACGGGGTACTGCAATCCCGGGCGGAGGTGCCGGTCCATCTCGCCGATCGGGGGGATCCCCTGGTGCACGAAGCGGATGCCAACAACTGGGTCTCCGCCCTGGCCCTGGTCGCCGCCCAGCTCCAGATCCCCAAAGCCGGAAGCGGTGAAATCGCCGCGGTTGTGGTCAGCGGTAACGGTCCGACCCTGGTGCCGGTCGGTTCGAAGGGCGAACCCCTGGACTTCGCCATGACCTGGATGGATCGCCGGGGAGTCGCAGAGGCCAGGATGATCGCCGAGGTCACCGGGCAGTACGTTGATCCCACCTTCTATCTGCCAAAAGCCCTCTGGATCTACAAGAATAAGCCCGAAGTGTATCGCCGAACCCGCCACTTCTGTACCTGCCCGGAGTTCATCGATCTGTATCTAACGGGAAAGGCTTATACGGTTCTGCCCTCAGAGCAGTTCACCCCTTACATCTGGACCGTCGGGACTATAGAGGCGCTCGGTATGGATCCGTCTAAGTTTCCGCCGTTTATCCGGCCGGGAGAGTTGGTCGGCGAGGTCCGTCTGGAGGCGGAAGAGCTTCTCGGCATTCCTGCCGGTACACCGGTATTCGCCGGGGGCCCGGATTTCGTGATGACCCTGCTCGGAACCGCGACAGTACGGCCCGGCAGAGCCTGCGACCGGGCCGGGACCTCCGAGGGAATCAACCTCTGCTCCGAACAACCGATCAAGGACGAACGGCTTCTCTGCCTGCCCCACATAATCGAAGGGTATATGAACATTTCCGGGATCATCTCCACCTCGGGCAAAGCTCTTTCCTGGTTCAAATCGATCACCGGCAGGGCCGATCTGGATTACGAAAGCCTGTTCGAGGATATCTGCCAGGTGCCCCCCGGTTCCCGCTCGCTGCTGTTTCTTCCCTATCTGGCGGGGGAACGGGCTCCGCTGTGGGACCCCTTTGCCCGGGGGGCCTTTGTTGGCTTGACCGCGAATCACGGCCGCAAGGAGATGACGCGGGCCGTGGTGGAGGCGGTGGGGTTCGCCGTGCGGGATGTGATCGAGGTAATGGGGGAAAACGGCCTGGAAATTTCGGAACTGCGGGTTACCGGCGGGCAGGCCAAGAGCCCGCTATGGAATCAGATCAAGGCCGACATCACCCAGAAGAAGATCCTGGTGCCCGCTATGCAGGACTCGGAGCTTCTCGGCGATGCCTGTATCGGCCTATTTGCCTTGAAGAACTTTCCGACCCTGGCTGAGGCTTCCGAAAGCCTGGTAAAGATCAGCAAGACCTTTACACCGAACCCGGAATACCGAGGGCTCTACGATCGGCTGTTCGAGCTCTATCGGGCTTCCTACCGGGGCCTAAAAGAGGTATTCTCAGAGCTGGCAAAAATACCCCTGGAGGAGGAATGATGAACCCTGGAAAACGCATGCGTATGAACTCCATCTTCCGGCCCAGTAACGGCAGATCCGTAATTGTGGCCATCGATCATGGAGGTATCGCCGGACCTATTCCTGGAATCGTGAAACCGGCCCCTCTGATGCGGGCCTGTGTTCAGGGCGGCGCCGATGCGGTGCTGACCACCCGGGGATTTGTCAAAGCCTCCAGCGAAGAGTGGGCGCCCACCACGGCCCTGATCCTGCGGCTGACCGGCGGCTTCACCGTTTTGGGGGGCCGGTTCGAGGAGGAGCAAATCTCCAGCCCGGAGACGGCTCTGCGCTACGGGGCCGTGGCCGCGGCTGTTACGGTAAAGTTCGGTCATCCGCGGGAGGGGGATTTCATCCGCCAGGCCTCGCTGGTAGCCGATTCCTGTGAACAGTGGAGCCTGCCCCTGATGATCGAGGCCATGGCCAAGGGCAAAGATCTCAAGTCTACAGATCCGGAGGGAGTGAAGCTGGCCGCACGTGCGGCCCAGGAGATCGGTGCGGATATCGTGAAGAGCTACTACACCGGGGATCCGGACAGCTTCCATTCCGTGGTCGAGGGCTGCCCCGCGCCTGTGGTGATCCTGGGGGGAGAAAAAACCGAGGATCTGGAGCAGGTGTTCACGGAGGTGCACGGTTCGATTCAGGCGGGAGGCGCCGGCATTGCCATCGGCCGCAATATCTGGCAGCATGCTAATCCTCGGGCCGTGGTGGAAGCCATGGTCGGCCTGGTGCACGAGGGCTGGACCGTGAAACAGGCCCTCAAGCACTGTCAGACCGGCTGATCCCGAAAGCTCTCATGCCCTACCTGGCCTTCGCCTCCAACTTCACCTGGGTGATGGTGATCGGCCTTCTCGGACCCTCCATACCGGCGATCATAGAGGATCTGGGGATCAGCTACACCCAGGCGGGTCTGTTTTTCACGATGCTCTCCCTCGGTTCTCTGTTCGGCACCTCTCTAGGGGGAATCGCCTCGGATTATCTCAATCGCAAAACCCTGTTCACCGTCGTTGCGCTGACCCTGGCGATAGGCCTGGTCAGCATGGGGATTCCGGCATCCTACACAGCGATCCTTCTGATCATCCTGGCCTACAGCTTCTTCGGCAGTCCAGCCGGAACGGTGGGCCAGAGCATCATGTTGGCCATGTTTCCCGACCGGAGGGAGAGGTATATCTCCCTGCAGACCTCTTTCGCCGCCCTGGGCAGTTTCACCGCCCCTCTGCTGGTCGCCCTGAACTTCACGGTGGGCTTGTCCTGGCGTTGGCCCTTCATCGAAACCGGGGGCCTGGCCCTTCTGCTGTTTCTATTCATCCTGTTCGTGCCCTTGCCCCGGGCTGCAGGGGGAATAATGAGCTGGAAGAATCTCTCCCAGGTTCTGGGCAATCCCAGGGTCCTGTTCAGCGCCTTGCTCATCTTCTTTTCTGTTGCCCCGGATCTGGGTTTTTCCTACTGGCTGGCGGAGCATTTCAAGACCGAGCTTGGAGTACGCCTAAGCCTATCCAGCGCAGTGGTCAGCTTATTGCTGGTGGGGATGATCACAGGTCGGCTGGCCACCTCTCGTTTGCTCGAGCGCTTCACCTCGCCTCGCCTTCTCAAGTCGGGTATGATTCTGTCTCTGGCATCCCTGATTGTTTTTCTCACGGTACCGTGGATCCCTGTGAAATTGTTGGCCATCGTATTGTACGGACTGGGCACCGCCCCGGTATTTCCCCTGCTGATGGCCCGGGGCACCGCCCTGTTTCCCGATCAACCGGGAACGGTAAGCGGTGTTCTGTTCGGATCGGTTTCCCTCGGAGGCATGGTATTCCCCCTGCTTCTCGGTGTGGTGGCCTCGAGCTTCAGTATCCGTCTGGCCTACATCCTGGTGGGGATCATCATCCTTGGCCAGCTTCTTACCTTGATCGGGACTGGGGTGTGGTGGGACCGCCGGTGACGATACGCTCATCGCCGCTGCGTTTTACGAACCCGTCCCTCTCCATGCGGTTGAGCAGGGGAATGATATATTTGCGGGACAGGGCGGTGCGGGTCTTGGCCTGGCCGATGGTCAAGGTGCTTCCCAGTTCCAGATCGGCGAGACAGCTTCGTATCAGGCCGAGATAAATCTCCTTCTCGTAGTAGATATCCCCATCCAGGCTGACCGCCAGGTCGGTCCGTACCAGGTTGCGAAGCTCCTTCCTGGCCCCCGCTTTTTTCAGTTTGCTCAGTTCCAGCCCCCGGGTACCCGCTGCCTGCAGATCCCGGAGCAGCTGGCGGCCCATCGGAGATACCTGGGGCGACTGTCCACCGGCGGGAAAGAGGATGCCCCCTCGAAGTGTTAAATCTCCCCGTTCAACCAACTTCAGAGCGACCAGACGCTGGAGCACATCCGATTCGGCCCGAATCTTGGTGGCCAGCTCGTCGATCCGCACACCTCCCGGCGCGGCGGCCAACTCCCTGATCCGCTTGTCCAGGCGGCCGTGGTACTCCGCCGACACGATCCAGCCGTCCAGTTCCACGGTTCGCTGCCGCAGGTCGGCGGGCAGATGCAGGCCCTTGGCCTGTTCCGGGGCGATCGCTCCCTCCAAAGCCAGTTTCAATGCGCCTAGATGCTCCGGAGCGAGCTCTGCCGGCAGAGTAGGCTCCGTCTGCTCGAGAATCAGCCGCTGCTGTCTGTTGATCTTGCCGAGCCACAGCACGCGCCCCCCGCCCAGGATTGCGCTTCCTCCCTGCTGGATCAGCACGATCGGCTGGTTCCAAAGAAGGGGGATCTGCCGGCCGCAGCGGATTCGCACCAGATCTCCCGAAGAAAAACGGGTCAGCCGGGCTATCTGGTGCCCCGTACCCACGGCGATTTCCAACTCGGTGTCCCTCTTGATGGAATCCGTCTGGATACGGGCGATGAACTCTCCCACTACCCGGAACGGAGATTTCCCTACGGTAAGGCAGTCCCCCCTGTTGATCTGTCCCGTGTCGATCCCGGAAAGATTCACCGCCACCCGGCAGACCGGTTCGGCATGCTCGCACTCCTTGTAGTAGGACTGCAAACCCCGAGCCCGCACCCGTTTTTTCTGGGGGAGCAAGAGCAGCTCCTCCCCCAGCCGCAGCACACCTCCCCTCAGGCTCCCCGTCACCACCACCCCGGAGCCTTTCACAGTGAACACCCTGTCCACGTAGATGTGGGCGAAGTTTTCAGTCGGAGGGGGTAGGGCCGCCAGTTGCTCGAGGATCAAAGCTTTAAGGTCTTCGATGCCCCGACCGGAAGGTGCGGACACGGCAGCCGTGGGGACATCGGCATATCCTGAAGCCCGACACTCCGTTATAACCTGCTCGGCGACCTGCTGGGCCCGCTCAGCGGAAACAAGGTCCGTCTTGGTTATGACCGCGATCAACCGGGGAACGCCCATCAGATGCAGGACCCGGGTGTGATCGGCGGACTGCTGCATCCAGCCGTCATCCGCGGCCACGGTCAGCAGGGCCAGATCCAGAGACCAGGCTCCTGCCACCATGTTGCGGATAAAGCGTTCATGCCCCGGCACGTCGATCACCCCCACCGGTTCGCCTTGTTCCGTGTAGAAGTGGGCGAATCCCAAATCGATGGTCAGACCGCGGCGTTTTTCCTCGGGCAATCTGTCCGTATTGATCCCGGTAAGAGCTTCGATCAGAAGAGTCTTTCCGTGATCCACATGCCCGGCGGTTCCGATAACGTACACGCAGTCCTCCTCCAGCCTCAGGATTTCCCGCTTAGCAGCCGATTCAGGGCTTCTTTGACCGTCTGCAGCTCTTCGGCGGGCAGGGTGGCCAGATTGAGCTGAACCTTGCCGTCGACGATGATTCCGATTATCGGGGGATCCAGTTCCCGCAGAGCCGCCAGGAGTGTTTGGGGGCTTTCGGCGGACTCGAGCTCGACCGACAGGGAGGGAAAACGCTCATCCGGGGCGCTTCCCCCTCCGGTGGTAACTGCGGAGTCGACCAGGCGTGCTCGACCGGAGGGTAGATCGGAGAGTAGATCGGAGAGTAGGATTTTTCCCCGTTCTTGAAGTTCTTCCATGGACAGGTTCAACACAGCCTCGACCGGCGGAGGTACCGTCCGGTTGAGCCTGGCTATCAGAGCCTCTTCCATCAAAGAGAAGATGGTTTTTCCCGGTCGAAATACTCTGTTCAGCGGGTGCCGCGCCAGGGTCTGTATCAATTCCTCCTTTCCCACGATGAAGCCGGCCTGGGGACCGCCCAGCACCTTATCTCCCGAGAAGCTGACCAGATGGGCTCCGGAGTTCAGATAGTAGCGGACCGACTGTTCGCCGGGAATCCGCTCCGTGGTCGTGCCGGAGCCCTGATCCACGATCAGGAGCACGTCCTCAGGAAGGCTCGAGGCCAGCTCGCGGATCGAAGGCCGGGCCGTGAAACCTCGGATGCGGAAATTAGAGCTGTGCACCATCAGGACCATGGCGGTATCCGCGCCTAGTGCGGCTGTGTAATCCTCAAGGCGGGTGATGTTGGTGGTGCCAACCTCAACCATCCGCGCCCCGGATTGGGCCAGGATCTCGGGGATGCGGAAACCGCCGCCGATCTGCACCTGTTCGCCCCGGGACACGATCACTTCCTTTCCCTTGGCCAAGGCCGAGAGGATCAGGAAAACCCCGGCGGCGTTGTTGTTCACCATCAGGGCGCCCTCGGAACCGACCAGCAGGGAGAGGAGATCGGGGATGATCCCTTTTCGTTTTCCCCGTTTGCCCGTCTGCAGATCGAATTCCAGGTTGGAGAAGCCCGTGTTGACCGCCTCGGCGGAGCGCCAGGCTGTCCTGGAGATGGGCGCCCGGCCCAGGTTGGTGTGAAGCATCACACCCGTGGCATTAATCAGATGATGGATCCTGCGCTTTGCCGTTTCCCGGCAGCGTTTCAGGACGGCCCGGACAATCGCCCCGGCTCCCGGAAAGGCCTCTCCCGCTTGAATCCGTTCCCTGGCCTCCTCGATCGTTTCGGCGGCCAGTCGGGCGACCAGGGGCCGGCTGAGCCGGGGAAACCAGTATTTGAGTTCGTCGGCTTCGAGAAGCCTCTCGATCTGAGGAAGCCGAGAAAGAGAGCTTTGACTGGACTTTTTCATCTTCAAGGTTTCGGAAGAGGCAGGAATCGAACCTGCCGTCGCCTTTTCAAGACGACCAACGGTTTTGAAGACCGCGGAGACCACCAGATCCCATCAGCTTCCCCGTTCGTAACTATATTTTCCCTGTTTATCCCCTGTCAACCGCCGCCGATGGGAAGAAACAGCTGCAAGGCATCGCCCTCGTGCAAAATGTGGCTGAGGCCTCTTTTCGTTCCATTGACGTAGGGTAGAAGGTACTTATGCTGTGCCGCTTGTACACCCAACCGGTTCAGAAGCGCTGCGATGGTGATATCCTCCGGCACGGTGATTTCGCCTCTGTTTTTGATGTTTTTCAGCTTGAGTACAGAGGAATGCTCTATGGTGATGATCACGCTTTGAATCTCCGGAGTATAAAATAATTGGTGGACGGAACATTTTCAAGAGTGTAGTTTGCCCATGGTAACACAATGTGGATGTCCAAGTGTTATACTATTAGATAGCGCTGGAAAGGATCCTTCTTGGCTATCGACGTTGAGGCTCTTTACAGGAAGTATGGGCCCATGGTGCTCAGACGCTGCCGCCAACTCCTGCAGAACGAGGAGAAAGCTCTGGATGCCATGCAGGATACCTTCGTGCAGCTCCTGCGGCACGAGAAAAGGTTGACGGCGGACGCACCGTCCAGCTTGCTGTACCGAATCGCGACGAACATCTGCCTGAATGTTCTGCGCAGCGAGAAGCGGAGACCTGTGAGCGGCAAAGAGGAGCTGTTGATGGAGATTGCCGGTGTCGACGAACACGAAGAGCGGTCGGTGGCTCGAGCCTTTCTCGATGACCTGTTCAGTCAGGAGAAGGCTTCCACCAGGACGATCGCGGTTCTCCATTACGTGGACAGGCTTACATTGGAGGAGACGGCCGCCGAGGTGGGGCTGTCCGTCTCGGGAGTCCGCAAGCGTCTCGGAGCCTTGAGAAAACGGGGACTTGCCCTGGAGGGAGTGGAAACGGCATGAAGGAGAACAGGATTCCCGACTTTTTCATCGAAAAGCTTCTCCTCGATGAGCTGCCGAAGCGCAGGCAGGAGGAGCTGCTCAAGGATCCTCAAGTTCAGCGCAGGGTCGCCGAGCTGAAGGCGGCGAACCAAAGGATCCTGGAGGAGTATCCACCCGGAGAGATGGCCCAAGCCATCCAGCGGCGAGCACGGCAGGCTGAGGCCGAACGCGCCCGATCCGCCGGGGATCATGGGGGCATACTCAACTGGCCGCGACTGGTACCGGTGGCCGGATTTGCCCTTCTTGTGCTCGTGGGTGGACTGCTGTTGATCACCCGTGGACCCTCCGTGTTCGCTCCCCGGAGCCCGGCTGAAGAGGTGCGTCTGAAGGGAGGCGGCGCCTACCTGACCGTGTACAAGCAGACAGACACGGGCGCTCAGGCGCTTGAAAACGGGGATGCCGTGGCCGAGCGGAACAATCTTCAGATCGGCTATGTTGCGGGGACGAATGGCTACGGAACGATTCTATCGATCGACGGCCGGGGGGCGGTTACCCTTCATTTCCCCGTGTCCGCTGCTGCCGACCAGTCGTTGGAGGGGGGAGGGGAGGTTCTCCTGCCCTTTTCCTACGCTCTCGATGACGCTCCGGATTTCGAACGCTTTTTTTTCGTCATTTCGGAGAAGCCATTCTCTGTCAGCGAAGTGCTGGAAGCAGCGAGGAACTTGACGGAAGAACCTCAAACGGCAAAAAGTCAAAACTTAAATCTGCCCAAAGGATTGGAGCAGACATCGATACTACTTTTGAAGTGAAGGTGAGAATGTAATGAAACGGACCACGCTGTTGTTGCTGATACTACTGACCGGTGTTTGTCTGTTCGCCAACCAGAGCTCTCAAGGGTTGCGGCGTTTTGCCATGTTTGTCGGGTCCAACGACGGAGGACATGAACGGGTACGCCTGCGCTACGCCGAGAGCGACGCCCGGGCTATGGCCGAGGTCATGCAGGAACTGGGCGGGGTTGAGTTCAACGACAGTCTTGTGCTGCTGGCGCCGACCTCCTACGATCTGGAAACCGCCCTGCTTATGATGGGTACGCGGATCCGCCATGCCGACGCCCGCAGGGTGGAGTTCCTGCTCTACTACTCCGGACATTCGGACGAACGGGGGTTGCTCCTGGGGGAGGAGAGAGTCGCCTATTCCGATCTGAAGGATTCGATTGGAGATATAAAGGCGGATGTCAATATCGCCATTCTCGACTCCTGTTTTTCCGGGGCCTTTACCCGTCTCAAAGGGGGAGCGCGGCAGCTGCCCTTCATGATCGATGAGTCGATACAGATGAAGGGCCACGCCTTCCTCACCTCCAGCTCCGCAGACGAGGCGGCCCAAGAGTCGGACCACATCGAAGGCTCCTATTTCACCTATTACATGATCGCGGGTTTACGGGGAGCCGCCGACTCGACCCGGGACGAGCAGATCTCCCTGAACGAGGCCTATCACTACGCCTTTTCGGAGACACTGGCCCGAACCGAAACCTCTCAAGCCGGTGCCCAGCATCCTTCCTACAATATACAGCTTACAGGGACCGGGGATCTGACCATGACGGATCTGCGGATCGCTTCCTCCACTATCGTTCTGAGCGAGCAGATCGCCGGGCGGCTGTACGTCCGGGGGAGCATGGGAAACCTGGTGGCGGAGGTGCGAAAGGACTTCGGCGGCGTCGTGGTGTTTGCCCTGCCGGAAGGGCGCTACTCCCTGACCCTGGACTCCGAAGGCCGCAGCTCCGTAACGAATGTCGTACTGCGCTCCGGTCTCCGCAGGGAGCTGGCGCCTGCGGATTTTCAGCCCATCGGTCGGGAGAGGACCTACCGCAGGGGGGAGGAGCAACCCGAGGAGGCGCCGATGCCCCCCGTTTCCTACGCCCCTTTCAGTTTCTCGGTGCTGCCCGGCGTGCCTGCGGGCTCGAGTGATCGGACCGTGTACAACCTCTCCCTCAACCTTCTGGTCGGTTCCGTCTACGGTGTCCGGGGCGCCCAACTGGGTACGGTCATGAACATTACCGAGGACAAGCTTACGGGAATCCAGGCCTCCGGAGTAGGCAACATCATCGAAGGGGAGCTTCTGGGCCTGCAGTATGCCGGGGTCTTCAACATCGTCGGCCGGGAAACCACCGCAGTCCAGTGGGCAGGGGTGTTCAACGTGGTGGAGGGCGACGCCTCCTTCCTCCAGGGTGCCGGAGTGTTCAACATGGCCGGGGCGACCTTTGCCGGTGTACAGGCTGCAGGTGTGTTCAACATGAGCAGGGAAAAGCTGACAGGTTTTCAGGCCGCGGGAGTGTTCAACATGGCCGAGGGACCGGTGCTCGGGGGGCAGATCTCAGGGGTTTTCAACACCGCTACCAAGGTATCCGGTGCACAGGTCGGGGTCGTCAACATTTCCGGGGATGTCAACGGCACCCAGATCGGTATCGTCAACATCTCCAGCGGTCAGGTCCGGGGCACCCAGATAGGAATCGTCAATATCTCGAGGGATCTGCACGGGATACCGATCGGACTGGTCAACGTGGTTGAGAATGGTATCTTCCGGATGTCCGGCTGGTTTTCCGAGCTCGGCATGGGGTACGTTGGATTCGAGATGGGAAGCCGCTACCTCTACACCCTGCTTTACGGTGGAATGGCTTTGGGCGACCGTTCCCCCCTGTACACAGCGGCCTTCGGATTCGGCCTGCACATTCCTGTAGGTCCCTTCTTCGTTGAAGGCGACCTGAGCGCCAAGTCGAGCTGGACAGGGTGGAGCGAGGGCGAACTTTCTGAGGCCTTTGATATGACCGACATGTCTCCGATCTGGCCCTCGGCCAGGGTCATGCTCGGGGTGCGGGTCCTGAGGATCTTCAGCCTCTTCGGAGGGGTGATGCTGGACTCAAAGCTTCCCGGACACACCGTAGAAACCGGGCTGCACCAGGGTTCCTCCTTTACCATGGATCTGTGGAACGCGCCGGTGGAGGTCTATCCGAAACTGTTCGCCGGGATCAAGTTTTAACGTCTCGTTAACGTTTCGTTAACGAGACGTTAACATCGAATTATCGTCTTGACATTTCACCTCAGGAGGGTGATTTTAATGGTAGATGAATCAATTCTTCCTGAGGCGCTCCATATTTATTCTGATTCTTTTTTTCCTCCTGCTGCCCGTGTGGGCTCAGGACATTCCCACGAAGGACGCCTATGTCATTCCCATAGAAGGGGAGATCGACAGGGCTCTGATGATTTTTATACGCCGGGGCATCCAGGAGGCCGAGAGAGCAGGAGCGGCCACCATCATCTTTAAAATCGATACCTTCGGCGGCCGGGTCGATTCCGCCCTGCAGATCGCCACCCTGATCGGGGCTATGGACGAAATTGAGACCATTGCTTATGTGCCGGCAACCCCCGAAGGCACCGGGGTTAGTTGGTCAGCCGGGGCTCTGATCTCCTTCTCCTGCGATAGAATCTACATGGCGCCGGGCACCTCGATGGGGGCTGCCGCTCCAGTGTACCAGAGCGCTGAGGGTATGGAGATGGCGCCGGAGAAAACTGTAAGCGCCGTACGGGGCCAGATGGCTGCCCTGGCCGAGAAAAACGGATACCCCAAAGGTATCGCTCTGGCCATGGTGGATATGGATGTAGAGCTGATCGAGGTGTACCTGGACGGGAAGCTGGAGGTCAGCACAGCTTCAGATCTGACCGATCTGGAAAGGCGGGCCAAGGAGCAGGACCTCTCCCTGGAGAAGGGAAAGATAATCTCTCCGGAGGGAAAGCTCCTGACCCTGACCGCGGGGGAGGCGGAGCGTTACGGCGTATCCTCGGCCACGGTTGCCGATATGGACGCTCTGTACGAGCTCCTCGAAGTCCCCAGTGCCTCCATCGGCGAGCTCGAACCGGGTATACCCGACAGGATCGTCTCGGTGATCACGGGGGCTGCGGTGACCAGTCTGCTGGTGCTGGTCGGTTTGGCCGCCCTGTACCTGGAAATAACCAGCCCAGGTTTCGGGGTTCCGGGAACCATTGCCATCATCGCCTTCCTGACTATCTTTCTCGGCGGGGCCCTGCTCGGCACCGTCGGTTCCCTCGAGATCGTTCTCTTCCTTCTTGGGATCATCCTTCTCGTCATCGAGATTTTTCTCATCCCCGGCTTCGGGGTGACGGGTGTCTCAGGAATTATCCTGATGATTTTCGCCCTGATACTGTCCAGGCAGGAGTTCGTCATTCCCAGGGTCCCCTGGCAGTGGGATATCTTCTTGCGCAATCTGCGCAATATCGGCTTTGGCTTTGTCGGCTCTCTGGTTCTGCTTGTCCTCCTGCTGAGGATCTTTCCCCGCGCACCGGGGCTGAAGCGGCTGATCTTGGAGAGCAGCCAGGAGATCACCGCCGGGTACACGGTGCAGAGCCTGGAGGCTTCAGCGCTGCTTACGGGAAAGCGAGGGACGGCGGTGACGGCGCTGCACCCGGCGGGAAAGGCGGATTTCGATGGAGAGGTGCTGGTCGTGGAGACCGACGGAGAGTTCATCGAACCGGGAAGCCTCGTGGAAGTCTTCGAAATCAGCGGCAACAGGATCCTGGTCCGGAGGGTTTGAGTAGCGCTATGTGGTTGGCAATAGGCCTGGCAGCAGCCGGGGTTCTGGCTGTGATCATCGAGCTGTTCGTACCCTCTGCCGGGATCATCGGGATCGCCGGCCTGGGAGCCATCATTGCCAGCATCGTGATCGTATTCCAGAGGCTGGGCAATCTGATAGGCTCGATCTATCTGGCCGGCGTACTGGTTTTGGTTCCCGTGTTCATCGTCCTGAACTTCAAAATTTTCCCCCGTTCGCCGATCGGCCGCTGGTTGATCAGCCAGGACCGGCAGGACCCCGAAAAAGGCTACGCCTCCTTTACGCCTGAAAAATACAGCGATCTGGCGGGAAAAGAGGGCACAAGCCTGACCGTCCTGCGTCCGGTCGGCATGGTCCGGATCGACGGACAGAAGTACAGCGCCGTGACGGGGGGTGAGTTCATCGAGAAGAGTCAGCCGATCAGAGTAATCAAGGTGGAAGGAAGCCGCATTGTGGTGCGGCAAGGAGGATAAGATAACATGATCATACTGTACGTTCTGGTTGCTATTGTTGCGATCGCCTTTATCGCGATTTTCATGAAATTTTTCGGCCTCTGGTTCCGGGCTCTCTTGTCCGGTGCCCATATCAATATAGGCCAGCTCATCGGAATGTGGATCCGCAGGGTCAAGGGCCGTTTGATTGTGGACAGCAAGATCATGCTTACCAAAGCCGGGATCGGGGTTGATTCGGATCAGCTGGAGACCCACTACCTGGCCGGCGGCGATGTCATCCGGGTAAGCAAGGCCCTGATCGCGGCCAGCAAGGCCAACATTCCCCTAACCTTCCAGCGGGCCACCGCCATCGATCTGGCCGGCCGGGATGTACTGGACGCGGTCAAGACCAGTGTCAACCCGAAGGTCATCGACTGTCCCAATCCGGAGAAGAGCAGGGGGACGATCGATGCGGTGGCCAAGGATGGAATCCAGCTGCGGGCCAAGGCTCGGGTTACGGTGCGTGCCAACATCGAACGGCTGGTCGGCGGTGCTACCGAAGAGACGATCATCGCGCGGGTCGGAGAAGGGATCGTGACAACCATCGGCTCTGCGGAATCCTACAAGAGTGTGCTGGAGAATCCCGACAAGATCAGCAAAACCGTTCTTCAGAAGGGGCTCGATGCAGGAACCGCCTTCGAGATCCTGTCGATCGACATCGCCGACGTGGATGTCGGCGAAAATATCGGCGCCAAGCTGCAGGCCGATCAGGCCGAAGCGGACAAGCGGCGTTTTCAGGCCGTTGCCGAGCAGCGCCGGGCCGCAGCCCGAGCCCGGGAACAGGAGATGTCCGCACTGGTGCGGGAAAACCGGGCCAAGGTCGTGCTGGCGGAAGCCGAGATTCCCAAGGCCATTGCCGAGGCCTTCCGCAGCGGCAACATGGGCATCATGGACTACTACAGGCTGCGGAACATCCAGGCGGACACTCAGATGCGGGAGAGCATCGGCGATGAGGGAAAGGTGAAGCCGGAGGAGGAATAGGGCGTGTTTCGAGCCCAAATGTTTGAAGGTATATTCGCACTTCTCCCGATCCTGCTCATCGCCGTAGTTTCGGTTCTGGTGCGGGCCCGGGCAGTAAAGAAGCGAAAGCAGAGGGACGAGACTACGGCCCCAACCCGGGCAACGGCCTCAACCCGGCCCGAGCAGAAGCGGGAACCCACGGAGGCGATCCCGGAGAAACCAAGAGCGCCGGCTCCGTTTATGCCTCAGCAGCCCGCGCGGCCAAAGGTAGCCTATAGGGAGGGCTATACCTATCCCCCGCCGTTGCCTCTCAACAACTTCAAGGCACCGTCGGCAGGGACGCCGCCGCAACCTTCGCCGGCACCGGAGATACGAAAACCGGACCTCCGGGAGCGAATGAAGTCTCGGTTCGGATCGATCGCCGCCGAGGAAGCCGCGGTCAAGCCTCCCTCGGTGGTGACGAGGTTGGAGAGACTGCCGCCTCTCAAGCGAGCCGTGATTTGGGCGGAAATTCTCGGTCCTCCCGGCGAGCATCAGTAACGAGCACTATCAAACCCGCAACGAGAGACATCGAGGTCTCTCCCTCTCCACGGCAATCAGGATTGCGATCCATGAACAAATGTCCTCTTCTGCAGTTCCGCCGAGCCGGTCTATAATTGGCAGCACAGCTTTAGCAGCACAGCGGGAGGACCCATGAACTCACAAGAACGGAAGATACTCTTCTTCTCCTCGTCCATTCATTTTCTCACCCATTTCTACGTACTGGTCTTCCCCGCCCTGGTCATGCCGATGAGCCGGGACCTCGGTCTACCCGTGGCCACGGTCCTGAACATCAGTTTTTGGATGTATCTGCTCTACGGTCTCCTGGCCCTCGCCTGGGGGTGGTTCAGCGATCGCTGGGGGCATAAATGGGCCATGACCGCCGGGATCATTCTGGCCGCCACGGGTTTTATCCTGGCCGGGGTTGTGCGCT
>Ga0307378_10002860_pt1 | contig 25759 bp, 26 predicted proteins | sample UN1MG_FD_202238 | JGI IMG/M metagenome (GOLD analysis project Ga0307378, IMG submission 202238) | Soil microbial communities from Risofladan, Vaasa, Finland - UN-1 | ecosystem: Environmental > Terrestrial > Soil > Coastal area > Acid sulfate soil | place: Finland: Risofladan, Vaasa | collected...
CTCGTGCTTCTGGGGCGCGGCCTTCTTGGCTTGAGGCTTCGGTGGGGCTTTCTTCGCTTCAGGCTTCTTCGGTGCCGGTTTCTTGGCTTCAGGCTTCTTCGGCGCCTCCGGCGCCTTCGGCTCCGCAGGCGGCTTTTGCGCTTCGGGTGTCTTGGGCGCTGGTTGCTCCGGCTCGGCCTTCTTTACGTCCGGCTCGGGTTGGGCCTCTGGCTTTTCCTCGGCCGTTGGCTTCAGCTGCGCGGGCGCCTTGTCTTGAAGGGCCTTGGGCCTTTCGGCCTCGGCCGGCTTTTCCGCCTCGGCAGGAATCTCCTGCTTCGGCTCAGGAGGAGCCTCGTCCGTCGTCTCGGCGGGCTTCGGCGCCTTGTCGGCCGGCGCGGCATTCTTCTTGGACGGCTTGTCGGTCTTCTCCTGACCCGCATTCTCACCCGCGCTCTTGGGCGCGGGCGTCTCAGCCTCGGTCGACTTTTTCTTCGCGCGGGGCTTGGGCTCCGGCTTGGATTCAGCCTTGGGCTCGGTCTTGGGCTCAGCTTTGGGCTTTTCGGGCTCACCCGCACTGTCGGGCTCAGCCGTCTTGGGTGCGGCGTCTTTCGCTTCGGTGTCCGGCTTGATGTCGGAGGGCATCGGCGCTGCGTCGCTTTCCTTCTCGTTCGCAGGAGAGGGCTCCTCGCCCCTGGGCGCGGCGACCTCATGCGCGGGGACCGGCGCATTCTTGGCGGCCTTCGCAGGCGGAGGCGTGTCGGCGATGTCGCCTTCGGGCAACGCGTCGCCTTTCGTCACGGCCTCGGCTTCGGCCGCGCCCTCGGCTTCTGCCTTCCGGCCTTTCCGCACTTTCGCGGCCTCCTGGACCTCCGGCGGGGCGAGCATGTCTTCGGTCGTCGCCTCGCCCTCGGCTTGCGCCTTGGTCTCGCTCGCCTCGGCAACCGTCTCCACGTCTTTCGGCTCGGGCGGAGCGTTGGCCTCGGGCGATTCTCCCACCTCCGGCTCGTAGACCTCGAGCGTATCGCCCTTGACCTTGCCCGCTTGCTCGGCGTTGTCGGTTCTGGCGATGCGGCGTTCGACGACCTTCGTCTGGGTCTTCTGTTCGACGTAGTTGACGTTGACCACGTTGTTCACGACCGTCTTATTGACGATTGTGGTGTGCCCGACGGGACGCGTCCGCTGGAACGCCGACCGGCGACGGCCGCGGTCGTTCACGTAGTAGCGCGGCAGATCGTCGGAGAGGAAATCGCGCGAGGGCACCATCGACCAGTAATAGTCGGGCACATCACCGAACGAGATGTTGATGTTGATACCGCCGCCGCGGTGATCGTAACCGCGCTCATAGCCGCGGTCGTAAGCGGGCGGCAAAGGGGCCCAGGCGAGATAGTCGTCCGACTGCCGCCAGGAGACCCAGGCCGGGGCCCACTGATTTCCAGGCGTCCAGAACCAGCCGACGCGGTCCGAGAAGCCCCAGCGGCCATAATGATAAGTCGCCCAGCCGAACGGCTCGTTCGAGACCCAGGTCCAGCCGCGATCGGTGTAGACCCACCGGCCGCGCGTGTAAGGGCGCCAGCCGCGATCGACATTGGCAGGGACCCACACATAGCGTCCCTGGATCCAGGTCCATGAGCCATGCGGCGACAGACGGTCGTAGAACACGCCGTCGTCGACCCAGCCCGCCTCGCGCGGCCCGCCCCAGCGGCCACGGTCGCCGTAGAACGGCTCGTCGCGATAATAATTGTCCCAGTACGCGTCGATGTCGAAGGTCACGCGCCGGTAACCGAGATCGGGCGCGTAGTCGCGCAGCAGGTAGTAGTCGCCCTCGGAATACCCAGAGAGATAGGTGGAGCGCATCCACCCGCGCCGGTCCTGGAAGACGCTGTCGCACCAGGTGTAGTCCGGCACGCAGCCGAGGATCGTAATGGGCGCGTCCGCTGGAACGGTGAGAATGACCGGATATTCGGTGCCGGGTCCGGCGCGTAGATTGACATCGGTGATCGGATATCCGTTCGGCTGCTGGGCCGCGGCGGTGGTGGCAAGGCCCGCGCCGAGGACAAAGCCCGCGCTGAGGACGAGACACGAGACGACGATTTTGGGGGAACGCATGAAACTTTGGCCTTCTTGTTTCTGTGTGTTGAAGGCCTAACGCACGGTGATGGTAAAGAGTTCTATTGTGGCGATGCCGGCCCGAACTCGGGCGAAGTCAAGGTCGCGGCGGTAGATAGACCGGGTTGCCAGGAGCCCCCTGTTCCCCGATATACTCCCCCAGGGAGGTTGGCAGCAGGCGCGTGCCTCGCCAACCGGGTCAGGTCCGGAAGGAAGCAGCCCTAACGAGCGTTTCGCGGGTTGTTCGTCCAGCCTCCCACCTCGCCTCCAGCGTTGCGTAGAGTGTGGCGGGGCTGCGCGAGGCTGCCCCGATGATCCCTGAAGCCGTGGCGTGAGTGCGATCCCCTGATGGCTGAAGCCGAATCTCCCAAGAAGACGGTTGCTGGCGCCGCCGCTGGCAGCGCTGAGACTTCGTCCTCGGCCGTAGCTGTGAGCCACGCGGCGCTGGCCCGCAAATACCGGCCGCAAGTCTTCGCCGAGCTGATCGGTCAGGACGCCGTGGTGCGGACGCTGCGCAACGCCTTCGCCACCGGCCGCATTGCCCAGGCCTATATGCTCACCGGCGTGCGCGGCGTCGGCAAGACCACGACCGCCCGGCTCATAGCCCGCGCGCTCAACTACGAAGGCCCGAACGGCGAGGGCGCCACCCTCGACATCACGCAAGAGGGTGCCCATTGCCGTGCGATTCTGGAGAGCCGCCATCTCGACGTGGTGGAGATGGACGCCGCCTCCCACACCGGCATCGACGACGTGCGCGATCTCATCGATAGCGCGCACTACAAGCCGAACTCGGCGCGCTACAAGGTCTACATCATCGACGAGGTGCATATGCTGTCGAAGCAGGCCTTCAACGGCTTGCTCAAGACGCTGGAAGAGCCGCCGGAGCATGTGAAGTTCATCTTCGCCACCACGGAGGTGCGCAAGGTGCCGGTCACGGTGCTGTCGCGCTGCCAGCGCTTCGACCTGAAGCGCATCGAGATCGAGGCGCTGATCGAGCATCTCGCCCGCATTGCCAAGGAAGAAGGCGCCGAGGCCGATCTCGCGGCGCTTGCCTTGATTGCCCGCGCGGCGGAAGGCTCCGTGCGCGATGCGCTCTCCATCCTCGACCGCGCCATTGCCTTCAGCGACGGCAAGATTGCGCCGAGCGCCTTGCGCGATCTCCTCGGGCTTGCCGACCGGAGCCGCATCTTCGACCTGCTTGAGACGGTGCTGAAAGGCGATGCCGGCGGCGCGCTGTCGGCCCTCGATCAACTGAACCGCGACGGTGCCGAGCCGGGCCAAGTCATCACCGACCTCGCCGACGCGGTCCATGCGGTGACCGTGGTGAAGGCGGCGGGTGCCGCGAGTAGCGATCCCGCTATGAGCGAGGCCGAGCGCGGCCGCACCGAAGCCCTTGCCAAGGGGCTCTCCATGCCCGTGCTGGCGCGCGCCTGGCAGATGCTGCTCAAAGGTCATGACGAGGTGCGCAACAGCCCGCGCCCCCTTGCCGCCGCCGACATGGTGCTGGTTCGGCTCGCATACGCTGCCGACCTGCCGCCTCCCGGCGAGCTGGCGCGCGTTTTGAAAGACAGCAAAGGCGCTCCCGCCAACGGCGCCGAGCGGGAAGCGAGCCCAGAGCCGTCCTCGCCGGAGCGTGCGCCTGTGCGCGCGCAAAAGGAAAATCTGCCTCAGCCCGAAAGCGAGGATCCGGCCCCGCCTGTCGAGCTGCCCGCGCCGCAGAGTTTCGAGGACGTCGTCGCGCTCGCCGACGAGAAGCGCGACCTCAAACTCAAGAACGCGCTGCTCGAGCAGGTGCGGCTAGTGCGGTTCAGGCCGGGCCATCTCGAGCTCAATCCGCTGCCGACCGCCTCGCCGGATCTGTTGCAGGAGTTGATGCGTAAGCTCAAAGCCTGGACCGGTCGGGTCTGGATCATCTCGCCCAGCGATCAGGACGGCGCCGAACCTCTCGGTGCCCAGCGCCGGGCGCAAGCCGACCGCGAAATGGAGCAGCTCCGCGCACATCCCGCCGTGCAAGAGGTGTTGCAGCATTTTCCAGGGGCGCGCATCGCCGAAGTCCGCGCCACCGCGCAATCCGCTCCAGAGGAGAGCGCGAACGCGGCGCCGGACGAAGACCTCAAAGAGAACCTCAAAGACGACGGGACCAACTAGGACCACGGGAACCAGATGAAAAACTTCGCGCAGATGATGAAGCAAGCGCAGGAACTGCAAGGCCGCATGGCCGACATGCAGGCCGAGATGGAGCGGACCCTCTGCGAGGGCCGCGCCGGCGGCGGCCTGGTCGTGGTGACGCTGAACGGCAAGGGCGAGATGGCAGGCGTGAAGATCGACGCCTCGATGCTCAAGCCGGACGAGGGCGAGATCCTGGAGGACCTGATCTCCGCGGCCCATGCCGACGCCAAGGTCAAGGTCGAAGAGACCATGAAGGAGAAGATGCAGGCGCTGACCGGCGGCCTTCCTCTCCCGCCTGGCATGAAGCTGTTCTAGTCAGCCGATGGCGCGCGCGGCGGCAGGCCCCGAGATCGAGCGGCTGATCCAGCTCCTGGCGCGGCTGCCGGGGCTGGGCCCCCGTTCGGCGCGCCGCGCTGCCCTGCACCTCGTCAAGAAGAAGGAGCAGTTGCTCGATCCGCTGGCGGCGGCGCTCGCCGAGACGCGTGACACCATTCTGACCTGCGAGGTTTGCGGCAATATCGATACGCAAAGCCCTTGCACGCTGTGCCGCGACAACACGCGCGACCGTTCGCTCATTTGCGTCGTGGAGGAGGTGGGCGACCTCTGGGCGCTGGAGCGCGCCGCGGTGATCAACGGACTCTATCATGTGCTCGGCGGCACGCTGTCGCCGCTCGACGGCGTCGGCCCCGACGATCTCACCATCCCTAAGCTGATCGAGCGCGCCGGCGCACCGGAAGTCACCGAAGTGCTGCTGGCGCTCAACGCCACCGTGGAGGGTCAGTCCACGGCGCACTATCTGATGGACCAGCTTGCCGGCTGCAATGTTTCGGTATCGCGGCTCGCCCAAGGCGTACCCGTCGGCGGCGAGCTCGATTATCTCGACGAGGGCACGCTGGCTGCCGCCGTCAAAGCCCGCAAGGCGATGTAGCGGAATTCCCGAGCCGCCTATGAGCAATCGCACCGTCATTGTTTCCGATAAGATGCAGCAGGGTTATCGCTACGAGTTGAGCGCGCCCACCGGCCGGAAGTTCGACCCGGAGTTCACGCCCGAGTTGACGCCGCGCGAGATGCTGCGGCTCGGCGTGTTCGGCGGCAAGTACATGACCGACACGCGCAAGGAGTTTCCCAAGAGCTGGTTCGCCGGCGCCAAGCTGTCTCCCGGAGGCCGCGACATCACGCTAAATTTCTTCGGTGTCGACGCCAGCCAGCCGCTATCGGTTTGGCGCGCGAAGGGTTGGATTCATCCCGACGATCCGCGCGGCTGGTTCCAATGGTACTGCCGCTATTATCTCGGGCGCCGCATGCCGGATGAAGACCGGCGGCAGATCAAGCGCTGGAGGGCGATGCGCCGGCACATCAAGCAGATCGAGCGGAATTGCGATCGGGGAGACATTTTCTGCCGGCCAAGGCAGCGGCAGGCTCTGCTGCATTGGGCCTATGACAGCCGCAAGATCTGAACCGCCGGAGACGCTGACGTCAGGTCGATTTTTCCTTGAGGCGTTCGAGTTTTTCGAGCTCTTCGGCATCGATCTTTTTGTCGTTCCACGGCGCCACCTTCATCAGCAGCAGCATGCCGGGGATCGCGATGATGGCGCAGAGAATAAAGAACTGCGTCCAGCCCACGGCTTCGACGATGAAACCCGTCGATGCGTTCGCCAATGTGCGCGGCACCGCGATGAAGCTCGAAAACAGGGCGAACTGCGTGGCCGTGAACGCCCGGCTGGTTTCGCGCGCCATGAAAGCGGTTAGCGCGATGGTGCCGAGGCCGACGCCCAAATATTCGCCGCTGACCACGACGAACAGACCGGGAAGCGAGTGCCCGGCTTGGCTCAGCCAAATATACGGAACGATGGTGAACAGCTGCACGAAGCCGAACAGCCACAGCGCCCGGTTGATGCTGATCTTGAGCATGATGATGCCGCCGAGCACGCCGCCGGCGATGCTGGCCCACAGACCGGCAAATTTGGCGATCGAGCCGATCTCGCTCAAGGAGTAGCCCATGTCGATGTAGAAGGGCGTGGCCAGCGCCGTGGCCATGTTGTCCCCGAGCTTATAAAGGAACAGAAAAGCCAGGATCGCGATCCCCGTCTTGATCCCGCCGTCGCGGCTGAAGAACTCGACGAAGGGATCGACCACCGCCTCGCGCAACGTGTGGGGCGCCAGCGCGTCGTCGCTCACCTCGCGGATCAACAACGTGGTGACGATGCCCACCAGCATGAAGGCGCCGGTCACCCAGAACACCACCGTCCAGGGCTGGAAGTCGGCGAGGATCAGGGCCAGAGACCCCGGCACCAGTCCGGACAGACGATAGGCATTCACGAAGATGGACGTGCCGGTGCCGAGCTCGTCGTCGGCGAGCAGCTCGCGCCGATACGCATCGATGACGATGTCCTGGCTGGCGCCGAACAGGGCGACGACGAACACGATGGCCACGATCGCTTGCAGCGAGCCGTACGGATCGAATTGGCCCAGCATGCCGATCGCGCATAGCAGCACGAGCTGCGTGAGCAGCGCCCAGCCGCGGCGACGCCCTAAGAACGGCAGCTTGTAGCGGTCCATCAGCGGGGACCACACGAATTTCCAGGTATAGGGCAGCCCGATCAGGGCGAAGAGGCCGATCGTGGCGAGATCGACGTCGTTGCTGCGCAACCAGGCCGGCACCAGCGAGATCAGCACATAGAGCGGCATGCCTGAGGTGAAGCCCAGGAAGATGCAGGCGAGCATCTTCCGGTTGAACAGGATCTCGGTCCAACTGCGCTGAACGTCAGCCAAGCCCGATTGTTCTGTGGTTCCCCCGGTCTCTGTCATCGTTCTAAGCTCATAGCAGGCAGCCGCCCTGCCGTCATGACAAAGGAGACGCGAGAATGGTGCGTGTCGTCGGCATCGATCACCTGGTTATCAGGGTGAGCGACTTCGACAAATCGAAGGCGTTCTACGGCAAGCTGTTCAAGTTTCTCGGCTTCAAGGTGCTGGGCGATTACGGCGATATGATCGGCTGGACCAACGGCAAGACCCGCTTCTGGATCGCCCAGGCGGACGCCGACGGCCTCAAGCACCCCTACCGTATGGGCGATGTCGCTTCCACCATTACGCCTTCGAGCTCAGAAGCCGCAAAGACGTGGACGACCTGGAAGCCTTCTTGAAGGAGGAGGGGGTCACCATCTTCGACCCGGCGGATGAGTATTACGACGACTGTTACGCCGTGTTCTTCCTCGACCCCGACGGGCTCAAGCTCGAAGGCATGAAATGGGGCGAGCGCGAAGCCAAGGCCAAGAAATCGGCCAAAGCCAAGAAAGCCAAGAAATCGGCCAAAGCCGCCACGCGCTAAGGCTCTTGCCCTCCGGACCGAGACCAGTTCTAAATTTTAGTTGCGAATAAGTTGCAATTGCAGATATGGTGCATGAGAAACTGGGCTTCTTGGGCAATGAGGAGGACTGCTTGACGGCAGATTGGATTCGGCGGCTCCAGAGATTGGGCGCCGCGCTGGGAATTTTGAGTGTGAGCCTGCTGGCCGCTTGCGGCGAACCCACAAGCCACTCCGCCGACAACGGCAAGTTCCGCGTCGTCACCACCTTCACCGTCATCCAGGACATCGCCCAGAACGTCGCCGGCAACGCGGCGGTGGTGGAGTCCATCACCAAGCCGGGCGCCGAGATCCACGACTATCAGCCGACGCCGCTCGACATCGTCAAAGCGCAGGATGCCGATCTCGTGTTGTGGAACGGCTTCAATCTCGAGCGTTGGTTCGAGAAGTTCTTTCACAACGTGAAGGACGTCCCCAGCGTGGTGGTGAGCGACGGGGTCGAGCCCATGGGCATCGCCGAGGGCCCATACACCGGCAGGCCCAACCCCCATGCCTGGATGTCGCCGTCGAGCGCGCTGATCTATGTGGAGAACATCCGCAAGGCGCTCGCCGAGCACGATCCGAAGAACGCGGTGACCTATAACAAGAACGCGGCGGCCTACGCCGAGAAGATCAAGGCGATGGATGCGCCGTTACGCAAGCGCCTCTCCGCGATTCCGCAAGACAAGCGCTGGCTCGTCACATCCGAAGGCGCCTTCTCCTATCTCGCCCGCGATTACGATATGCGGGAGGCCTATCTCTGGCCGATCAACGCCGACCAGCAGGGCACGCCGCAACAGGTGCGCCATGTGATCGAGCTGGTGCGGGAAAAGAATATTCCGGTGGTCTTCAGCGAGAGCACCGTCTCGGACCGGCCCGCCAAGCAAGTCGCCAAGGAATCCGGCGCGCGCTATGGCGGTGTGCTCTATGTGGACTCGCTCTCGACCGAGGGCGGGCCCGTGCCGACATTTCTCGATCTCCTGCGCGTGACCGTGGAGACCATCGCCAAAGGCTTTGAAGATGAGCCCGCTTGATCTGCTGACGCGCAACGAGGTGCCCACGCTTCCCGCGAGCGTCGACGTACGCGATTTGAGCGTCACCTATCCCAACGGCTTCACCGCGGTGCATGACGCGTCGTTCGAGCTCGGCCCCGGCACGATCTGCGCCCTGGTTGGCGTCAACGGCAGCGGCAAGTCCACCATCTTCAAGGCCATCATGGGCTTCGTGAAGCCGTCCGCCGGCGACGTCAGGCTGTGCGGCCTTCCCGTGGACGAGGCCGTCTCCCAGAACATCGTCGCCTATGTGCCGCAGAGCGAGGATATCGATTGGAACTTCCCCGTCCTGGTCGAGGACGTGGTGATGATGGGCCGTTACGGTCACATGAATTTTTTGCGTGTGCCGACACGGACGGACCGCCGCAAGGTGGACGAGGCGCTGGAGCGCGTCGGCATGGCCGCATACCGCGACCGCCAGATCGGCGAGCTTTCGGGTGGCCAGAAGAAGCGCGTTTTCCTCGCCCGCGCTCTCGCCCAAGAAGGGCGCATCATCTTGCTCGACGAGCCCTTCACCGGCATCGACGTTACCACCGAGGCGGCGATCATCGAGCTTTTGCGCGAGCTGCGCGCGTCGGGTCACCTGATGCTGGTCTCGACCCACAATCTCGGCAGCGTGCCTGATTTCTGCGACCAAGTCGTGCTGCTCAATCGTACGGTGCTCGCCGCGGGCCCCACGGCCGAGGTCTTCACCCAGGAGAATTTGGAGCGCACTTTTGGCGGCGTGTTGCGCAATTTCGAGCTGGGCGGCCAGGCGCTTCACGACGACGACGATACGCGCAAGCTCACCGTGCTCACCGACGACGAGCGGCCGCTCGTCATCTATGGCGGCAAGGCCAAGAAGCGCAAAGAAGAGCAGGACCGCCCGGAATGAGCGCCGTCCTCTCCGAGCTCCTGATCCCGTTCAGCTACAATTACATGTGGAAGGCCATGTGGGTCAGCGCGCTGGTGGGCGCGGTCTGCGCCTTCCTGTCCGCCTATCTCATGTTGAAGGGCTGGTCGCTGATGGGCGATGCGCTCGGCCACTCGATCGTGCCCGGCGTGGCGGGCGCCTATATCATCGGCGCGCCGTTTGCCGCCGGCGCCTTCTTCGCCGGCATTCTCGCCGCGCTCTCCATGGTTTTCGTCAAGCAGCACTCCAGGCTCCGTGAAGACGCCATTATCGGTCTCGTCTTCACCACGCTGTTCGCGCTCGGGCTTCTGATGGCCTCGCTGCATCCGACCTCCGTGTCGATCCAGACCATCGTGCTCGGCAACATCCTCGCAATCGCCGACGAGGACGCCATGCAGGTCGTGATCATCGCCGGTGTGTCCTTCCTCATCCTCGCCTTCATCTGGAAGGACCTGATGGTCACCTTCTTCGACGAGACCCACGCGCGGAGCATCGGTGTCAACACCTGGGCCTTGAAGATCGTGTTCTTTACGCTGCTCAGCGCCTGCACCGTGGCGGCGCTGCAGACCGTGGGCGCCTGTCTCGTCATCGCCATGGTGGTGACGCCCGGCGCCACCGCCTATCTGCTTACTGACCGCCTCAGCCGGCTCATTCTGATTGCCATCGCCATCGGCGCGGGCACCAGCTTCGTCGGCGCCTATCTCTCTTATTTCGTCAACGGCGCCACGGGCGGAGTCATCGTCACCCTGCAAACCCTGCTATTCCTCACCGCCTTCTACTTCGCGCCGAAGCACGGCGTGCTCGCCGCGCGCCGTAAGGGCCACGTGGTGCCGGAGGCTGCCGCATGATGGACCCGGTCGCCTTCTTCGCCGAACCCTTCGCCTACGACTTCATGCAGCGCGCGCTTCTCATGTCGCTGCTCGTCGCGGCCGTGTGCGCCGTGCTGTCCTGCTATCTCGTGCTCAAGGGCTGGTCGCTGATGGGCGACGCCATCTCGCATGCCGTGTTGCCCGGCATCGTCATCGCCTTCGTGCTGGGCATTCCGCTGGTGATCGGCGCCTTTGTCGCCGGTCTCGCTTGCGCGCTCGCGACCGGCTATCTCAAGGACAATAGCCGGGTGAAAGAAGACACGGTCATGGGCATTGTGTTCTCCGGCATGTTCGGCTTCGGGCTCGTGCTGTTCACCAAGGTCGAGACCGACCAGCACCTGAATCACATCCTGTTCGGCAACGTGCTCGGCGTCACCGCCGCCGACCTGATCGAGACGGCAATCATCGCCGGCGGCACGTTGCTCATCGTGCTCGTTAAACGCCGCGATCTCCTGCTCTATTGCTTCGATCCGAACCATGCGCGCGCCATTGGTCTCCCCGTGCGCGTGCTGCATTACGGGCTGCTGGTCCTGCTGTCGCTCACCATCGTCAGCTCGATCAAGGCCGTCGGCATTATCCTGGTCATCGCCATGCTGATCGCGCCCGGCGCCACCGCCTATTTGCTGACCGACCGCTTCGGCAGGATGCTGGTGATTGCGGTGACGGTGGCATGCGCCTCCGCCGCGCTTGGCACGCTCATCAGCTTCCATATCGATGGCGCCACCGGCGCCTGCATCGTCCTGGTTCAGGCCTCGGTGTTTCTCGCGGCGTTCCTGTTCGCGCCGAAGCGCGGACTATGGGCGCTCAGAGGGTTGCAAGGCCCTGCGCCCGCGGGCGGCGGCGCGCCTGCGCCGCGCGGCCTGTTCGGCAATCCCCGGGCGAGCCTCAGCGCGTTTGCGTCGCCGGCGTCCCCGACCGGTGCAAAATCTCGAAGATCAAAGCCGTCGACCAGCCGATCAGCATGACGCCGTTCAGCGCCGTCATGGGGCCGAGCAGGTGCCATTTCGGCACCGGCACCACGTCGCCATAGCCGAGCGTCGTGTAGTTGCCGAATGCGAAATAGATGAGGTCCGTCCCCGGCGGCGTGGCGCCGACAGCGGCGTAGGTGTAGGCCCACAGCACCACCTCGCTGAAATGCCCGACGACCAGCAGCGTGCCGGTGGCCACGATTACCAAGGTGTATTGCAGGAAGCTCGGGATGGCGCCGTCGCTCATGCGTAAGCGCCGCACCACCCACGCGATGGCGCTCAAGAGAATGGCGTGGACAATCAAGTTGGCGAGGCTCGCGCTCCCGCCAACCACCACCTGGTCGAACATCGAGCCGTCCATGGTTTGCAGCATTATTCCCCCGCGAGCAGGTCTGGTTGCCGGATGATGCGCGGGCCGCGCGTCTGCGGGGCCGGAGCGGCTTGCGGCGCAGGAGCGGCTTGCGGAGAGGGTGCGGCCTGCGGGGCAGGCGGCTGAGGCCGGGTACCGCCGTTCTTCTGCGCGATCTCGGCCTTGGCTTCCTCCTCGAAGTCGAGGGTCTCGATCTTCTGCCCCCGCTTGGTGATCTTCTCCGAGGAGGTCAGGATCTTGTCGATGTCCGCGTTTGCTTGGCCGAAATGGCGTTGTAGGTCGAGCACCCGGTCGCGGAACCGGCCCATGTCCTCCATCAGCGTCGCCACCTCGCGCTGAATGAGATGCGCCTGCTCGCGCATCTGCACGTCCTTGAGGATGGCCTGCATGGTTTGCACCGCGAGCATCAGCATGTTCGGGGCGCAGATCACGATGCGCGCCCGGTGCGCCTTCTGGACAATGTCTGAGAAATGCTCGGCAAGGTCCGCGTAGATCGCCTCCGACGGCACGAACAATATGGCCGTGTCCTGCGTCTCGCCGGCGATGAGATAGCGCTCGGCCATGGCCTCGATATGCCGGCCGACGTCGGTGCGGACTTGCCGTGCCGCCACCTTCTTCTCCTCGTCGCGCCGCGCCACGCGGAACGCCTCGAAGCCTTCCAGCGGGAACTTGGCGTCGATCACCACGCTCGCCGGCGTGTTCGGCATATGCAGCAGACAGTCGGGCCGCTTGCCGTTGGAGAGCGTCGCTTGGAACGTGTAGGCGCCCACCGGCAGACCGTCCTGGACGATGGCCTCCATGCGCATCTGCCCGAAAGCGCCGCGCGCCTGCTTGTTGGCCAGGATCTCCTGCAAGCCCACCATGTTGCTGGAGAGGTCGGTCAGGTTCTTCTGCGCCGTGTCGATGACCGCCAGCCGCTCGTTGAGCTTGGAGATCGATTCATGGGTCTTGCGCGCGGTCTCGTTGAGGTCGCTGCCCACCTTGTGGGTCATGCGGTCGAGCCGCTCGTTGACCGCCCGCGCCAATTCCCCGTGGCGGGTGACGCTGATCTCGGCCAGCGTCTGCATCCGCACCTTCAATTCGCCGAGATGCGCGTCGCTGGCCGAAGCGTCGGCCTTGCGCCGGCTCATATGCACGATGAGCACGATCGCCAGGACGATGAGTGCAAGAACGGCCAGACCCGCGAGTGCGAGACCAATAAGAACGGGGTCGAGCGCGATGCTCCCCACCTGCACGGGCTGAAACGCCATAACGACTAGCTATAGGCTGATTCGCACGCTCAGACCAAAACAGGAACATCAGGCGGGACGGCGAGGCAAAGGGCGCATTGACCGAAACGCGCCCCGTCCTTATGTCAGCCTGAACCCATGACGCACATCTATCCCATCCTCACCATTCCCGACCCGGTGCTGCGCACGAAGGCCGACGCGATCGAGCGCGTCGACGACGAGCTGCGTAAGCTCGCGGATGACATGCTGGCCACCATGTACGACGCGCCGGGTGTGGGGCTGGCAGCCCCGCAGATCGGCATCTTGCGCCGGCTGATCGTGATGGATGCGGCCCGCGACGACGATCCGCCGGATCCGCTCGTCATGGTCAACCCGGAGATCCTGGCGCTCTCGGACGAGATGCGGACACACGAGGAGGGCTGCCTGTCGATCCCCGAGGTCACTGCGGAGGTGGAGCGCCCGGCGGAAGTGCGCGTCGCCTATCTCGACCGCGAGGGCAAGCCGCAGGAAGGCGAGCTCGAAGGCATCTGGGCGACCATCGTCCAGCACGAGGTGGACCATCTGAACGGCGTGCTGTTTATCGACTATCTGTCGCGGCTCAAGCGCGACATGATCGTCAAGAAATTCACCAAGGCCAAACGCACCGAGGCGATGTAGCCGCCGAACCGGCTTCCCTTCGCTCCCCAGCCATCCTAAGACCCGAAGCCATGCGCATCGTCTTCATGGGCACGCCGGACTTCGCCGTGCCGGCGCTTCAGGCGCTTCTGAAAGCAGGCCACGACATCGTGGCGGTCTATACCCAGCCGCCGCGCGCCGCCGGCCGCGGCATGGCCCTGCGTCACTCTCCGGTGCATGAGGCGGCGGAATCAGCAGGCCTCGAGGTCCGCGTGCCCGAGAGTCTCAAGAGCGAGGCCGAGCAGAAGCGCTTCGCAGATATCGACGCGGACGCCGCCGTGGTCGTCGCCTATGGTCTCATTCTCCCCAAGCCCATCCTCGACTCCACCAAGCAAGGCGTCTTCAACATTCATGCGTCGCTCTTGCCACGCTGGCGCGGCGCCGCCCCCATCAACCGCGCCATCATGGCCGGCGACCCTGAAAGTGGCGTCGCCATCATGCGCGTCACCGAAGGCCTCGATGCCGGCCCGGTCTGTCTCCTCGAGCGCGTCGCCATTGGCCCGGACATGACCGCCGGCGAACTGCATGATGTCTTGACGCCGCTCGGCGCCGCGCTCATGGTCCAGGCGCTGGCCGAGCTCGAAACCGGCACCCTCGAATGCCGGCCCCAAGACGACGCTGCCGCGACCTACGCCCGGAAGATCGACAACAAGGAGACCCGCGTCAGCTGGACGCTGCCGGCGCAAGAGGTGCAAAACCACATAAGGGGGCTTTCGCCCTATCCCGGGGCTTGGTTCGAGATTCCTCGAGGGCTGGAGCGGGAGCGCGTCAAGGCGCTCGGCGCGGTGATGGCGGAAGGCCAGGGCGTGGCCGGCACGGTCCTGGACGATACCTTGGCCATCGCTTGCGGCGACGGCGCGGTCCGCCTCACCAAGGTGCAGCGCGCCGGCAAGACGCCGGTCATCGCGGAGGCCTTTCTGCGCGGCGTGGATGTCCCCGTCGGCACCGTGCTGGACTAGCCATGCCCCGCTATAAGCTCATGCTCGAATATGACGGCACGCCCTTTGTCGGCTGGCAGGTCCAGGACGGTCAGATGTCGGTGCAGGGGCGGTTGGCGCAAGCCATCGCAGATTTCTCCGGCGAGGCGGTGATCCCGCGCGGGGCCGGGCGCACCGATGCCGGCGTCCACGCGCTTGGCCAAGTCGCCCATTTCGATCTCGTCAAGGACTGGCCGTCCAACAAAGTCCGCGATGCGCTCAATGCCCAACTGCGCCCCGAGCCGATCTCCGTTCTGACTTGCGAGATCGCCGCGGATGATTTCGACGCCCGCTTCTCGGCCAAGGCCCGGCATTATCTTTATCGCATTATCGACCGGCGCAGCCCGCTCGCCTTGGAGCACAACCGCGCCTGGGGCGTGTTCCGCCCTCTCGATGCCAAGGCCATGCACGACGCGGCGCAAAGTCTCGTCGGCCATCACGACTTCACCACCTTCCGCTCGTCCGAGTGCCAGGCTGCGTTCCCTGAGAAGACGCTCGATCGGCTGGACGTCTCGCGCCATGGCGAGGTGTTGAGGGTCGAGGCTTCCGCGCGCTCCTTCCTGCACAATCAGGTGCGCTCCATGGTCGGCTCACTCAAAGCCGTGGGCGAGGGGCGTTGGACCAAAGGCGACCTCGAACACGCATTGAAGGCGTGCGACCGCGCCGCCTGCGGTCCCGTGGCGCCGGCCTGCGGTCTCTATCTGGTGCGTGTGGACTACTGACGCGCCGGGCTAGCCTGACTGCTTGAGCCAGGGCACGCGCCGCTTTCCGGCAATGATGTCCCAGGCCACGTTGATCTGCTTCAGCCGGCGCTCGCGCAAGGTCCGGTCCTCGTCGTCGATCGCGTGGTCGGGGTGCAGCGCCCGGCGGAGCCGCTTGACGGTGGTCTTCATCGTGTCCCGGTTGGCGTCGGGATCGACGCCGAGCACGTCGAGCGCCTCCAGCATCGTGCGCGGCAGCCAGTCCTCGTCCCATAAACGCAAGCGGCTTGCCGTCGCCTCTTTTTTCCGAACCGCCTCTGTGTAGCGCTCAGTCTCGGGCCCCGGAGCGGACGTTTGCACGGCGGGGAGCTTCGCCGGCCCCCGCAGGAGCAGGAGCCTGGCGGGACTGGGCAGCCGCTCCATGATCCGCTGCCGTCCCAGAAGCAGCGTGGCGGTCAGAGCGAACAGCGCGGCAAGCGTCCACATGAAGATGGTAGACGCGCTCTGCCACGCCGTGGCGCTCGCGCCGGATTTCGGCAGCGCGCCGGTCACCTCGGTATCGAGCTCGACTTTCAAGGAGCGATACCCCGCAACGTCCGAAGCCTCGGGGGCAGCCTTGGTCGCGGCCGGCACGGTCTTGTCGGACGCGTTCGTGCTCGCGGCCTCCGTATTGCTCTCCACTGAGGGTATCGCGGGCATCGATGGCATCGCGCCCGGCTCGGGGATGGTCAGGTCCGGCATATTCAAGTCCGCAACGTCCGGTTCGTGCGCAACCGCTTCGGGATTTGCATCGACCGCGGCGACCTGAGTGTCCGCCACCGTCGCTTCCGGTTTCTTGGGCGGCAATGGAATCTCGGCGACCGTCGGACTTGTGCCAGTGAAGCGCGCGACATTCATCGGGTTCGGCGCGAAGCCGCGCGGGAAGGAGATGCCGCCGCCGCGCCCCGCATAGGGTCCGGCGCGGCCCGGCGGCGGGCCGTAAGCGTCATAGCCTTGATCGCCGCCCGCGGCCGTGCCCACGCTTTCGGCCAGGATCGGCGTGAGCGCCGCCACCACCGATGGCCAGCTCGTCCGCACCCCGCCGCAATCGAGATCGAAACGGTGGACCGACCAGTTGTGGCACTTTCGGGGATTGTAGGGGGAGCAGGTGTTGAGTTGCTGGTGCTCAGCGTGGCCGTAGATCCGGTAGCTCTGCGGCGCGGCCGGCGCCAATACCACCCGCCCGCCCGCGACGTGGCAGGAGAACGGCATCACCAGCGCCTCCGCCATGGCCGGGCCGCTCGCGGCACCAGCCAGTGCGGCGCTCAGCCCTAAACCGAAGACAAGCGTTTTGAGGGTTGCGCGCAAAATCAAAATCCCGAGGTCTCAAGGCCTGAGTCTTCGAAAAAACCGTGGCGGTCCTGTGATGAAACCGGCCGAAACCGTCTTTTTTGGCCCCGAATCTCAAGGCCCAATCCTGCGCCCAAATCGTTTCTCAGCCGCTAAGGACTTGGGCTACCAGAGAGACATCTGGCGGGTCCTCCGGTCTTGCTCGCAAAGCCGAGATGTCCAATGTCCGCTTATGACCCAAATGAGACACGAGGCCTATCTAGGAATCGCTGCCCCCGACCCTGAGCGCACCTTTACGTCGGCGAAGATGCTTGAAGGTCGGACCGAGCGGTATGTCGGTCGCACTTGAACACGAGCGTTTCAAGCTTAGCGCGGCGTCTGACGAAATAGGCAAGCGTTGCGGCGCACACCACCTGTGAGCACGCTGTGCTGATGGCAGCGCCCAGAATTCCGAAGATTGGAACCAAAACGACCGCCAATACGACATTCATGCCAAGGCTGAGGATTGCGATGAATAGGCCGTCTCTCTGGTGTCCGAGCACAATCAGCAGGTCGCCGGCGTGACCGACAGACGCCCGTGCCAACAAGCCAACGCCAAGTACGGCAAGGGCGCCGTACCCCGCGACATAGTCCGTCCCGAACAGAGCGAGCAGAGGATAGCCTAGGGCGCTCCGGCGCTGCGCCTGTGCCACTGGTGAGAAGCAGAGCGGCATGAGGCCACAAAACACCGCCACCCCCTCCCTCTCGAGGGCGAGGGGATCTTTTGGGAGATGAGGGAGATAAAATCCGGGCGCGTCTCGCGTCGCAGCAACGATGCTGCACGACCGGTGGCCCCATCCTTCGAGACGGCGCGTTCCGCGCCCCTCAGGATGAGGATCGCAGGCCTCACGCGCCGCCGTTGATCCTCATGGTGAGGGCGGGCGAAGCCCGCGTCTCGAACCATGCAGGCCCGGACGTGTTCAGGGCCTCTAATAGGCCGGAATGACGAGAGCGGAGAAGGCAAGCCATAGCCAGGCCCGGGAATTTCGGATAGGCCTCAGCCCGCGAACGGGGAACGATCCGTGAAACACCACGAGGACGCATGATCAGGCGCATCGCCACTGTCGGCGGGCTCACGCTCGTCTCGCGCCTCACGGGCTTTATCCGCGACGTGGTCATGGCCGCCATTCTCGGCGCCGGGCCGTTGGCCGATGCCTTCTTCGTCGCCTTTCGCCTGCCCAACCATTTCCGCGCCATCTTTGCGGAAGGGGCGTTTGCCGCCGCCTTCGTGCCGGCCTATGCGCGCACCCTTGAAGAAGCGGGCCTGCCCGCCGCCAAGCTGTTCGCCGATCAGATCGCGGCCGCCCTGGTCACCATCAACCTGGTGCTGCTCGCCATCGCGCTGCTGTTCACGCCGCAAGTGGTCGGGCTGCTGGCGCCCGGACTTGTCGGCGATCCGGAGCGCTTCGAGCTCGCCGTCGCGCTGACCCGCATCACCTTCCCCTATCTGGCGCTGGTGTCGCTGGAGACGCTGTTTGCCGGCATCCTGAACGCCAACAACCGTTTCGCTGCCGCCGCGGGCGCGCCGGTCCTGCTCAATATTTCGCTCATCTCCACGCTGCTGCTCGCGCCATACTTTCAGGACGCGGGTCATGCGGCGGCCTGGGGCGTGCTCATCGCCGGCGTCGTCATGGTTTTTCTCGTCGGCGGCGATGCCGAGACCCATGGCTACGGCATCCGTTTGCGCATGCCCAAGCTCGACGAGCCGACGCGCAAATTCTTGAAAGCCCTCGGTCCGGCCATTGTTGGCGCTGGCGGCGTGCAACTTGCGCTGTTCGCCGACACGCTGATCGCCACCTTCCTGCCAACCGGCGCGCTGTCGGCGCTCTATTACGCCGACCGCATCAACCAGCTGCCCATCGGCGTGGTCGGCATTGCCGTCGGCACCGTGTTGTTGCCGGAGATGTCGCGGCGCCTCGCTGCCGGCGACGAGGCGGGCGCGGCCTCAGCGCAAGCGCGCGGCATCCAGCTTGCGCTACTGTTGACCATTCCGTGCGCCGCCGCGGCGCTGGCCATTCCCGATCTCATCATGCGGGCACTGTTCGCCCGCGGCGCCTTCACATCCGCCGACGCGCTGGCGGCCGGTTCCACCCTCGCCGCCTATTCGATCGGGCTTCTGCCCTTCGTGCTGCTCCGCAGCTTCACCGCGCCGTTCTACGCCCGCCGGGACACGCTAACCCCGGTCAAGGCGGCGCTGCTGGCCGCCACCGTCAACATCGCGTTGAAAGTCGTGCTCATGGGGCCGTTGGCGCAGGTCGGCCTCGCGCTCGCCACCAGCATCGGGGCCTGGATCAATTTGAGCCTGCTCGCCTACTTCGCCCGCCGTCAGGGCTTCGCCGTGTCTGGCACCGCCATCGGCCGGCCCGTTGCCAAGCTCGTCGGTATCGGTGTGGTGTTCGCCGCCGCCCTGTTCGCCGGGGCCTACGGGCTTCAGCAGGCTCTTACGGGATTAGATCATTTCCGCGACGAGATCGCGCTCGCCATTCTCGTCGTCGCGGGCGGTGCGCTCTATTTCGCGCTGGTGTTCGCCGGGCTCGGCCGCAAATGGTTCATGGGGCTCCTGAAGGATGTCTCCGCTGTCGCCGACAAGAATGCGCCCGCGCCGATCGACGAGGACCCGACCGACGACTCCGCGTCCCTACCGGACTCCGAACCGTCGCCGAAAGTGTAGGGGATTAAGCGTTGCGCAGGTCGACCAGCGCCACGTCGCTTTCGTCGATCTCCCGGCCGAGGAAGATCGCACCCACCCGCGCGAAACGCTCCGGCGAATCCGTGGCGAAGAAGCGGATCGTGCCGTCTTCTGTGTCCCCCGTCGCCATGCCACCGCGCGCAAGCGCCTCCGCCACGGCAACGGCGGTGGTCTCCGCCGAATCCACCAGCGCGATCCCGTCTCCCACGGTCCGCCTTATGGCGCCGGCCAGCACGGGAAAATGCGTGCAGCCCAGCACCAGCGTGTCCGGCGCATTGTCACCGGCGAAAAGCGGACCGAGATAATGTTGGGCGGCGGCAAGGGTCGCCGGCGTGTCCGACCAGCCTTCTTCGGCGAGCGCCACAAACACCTGGCAGGGCTGCTGCACGATGTCAGCCTCGGCCATCAGGCGCTGGATAGCCCGCGCATAGGCGCCGCCCTTGACCGTGCCTTCCGTGGCGAGCACGGCGATGCGTTTGTTTTTCGTCGCGGCGACGCCGGCGCGCGCCCCGGGCTCGATCACGCCGATCACCGGCACCGGGTCCCACGATTCTTGCAGCACGGCGAGCGCGACCGCCGAGGCCGTGTTGCAGGCGATCACCACCATCTTCACGCCTTCGCCGAGCAGAAGCCGCGTGGCTTGCAGCGCATAGGCCTGCACGGTCTCCGCGCTCTTGGTGCCGTAAGGCAGCCGCGCGGTGTCGCCGAGATAGACGAAGCGCTCCTGCGGCAGCCGCGCGGCCAGCGCCCGCAACACCGTCAAACCGCCCATGCCGGAGTCGAAGACCCCGATCGGCCGGCTGTCACCGGCCATCAGGCGCCCCCGCGAAGGCCTCGAAATAGCGTTCGATGAAGCGGCGATAGATCGCGGTCAGTTGCTCGAGATCGGCGACTTTGACGCTCTCGTCCGTCTTATGGATCGTCTCGGTGGTGAGTCCGAACTCGACGACCGGGCAATAGTCCTTGACGAAGCGCGCATCCGAAGTGCCGCCATCGGTGGAGAGCGACGGCGTCTTGCCGGTGATCTCGTTCACGGCCTCGCTCAGAAGCGCATCCAGCTCGCCCGGCTCGGTGATGAATACGTCGCCGGGCGGATCGAAGTCGAGCGTGAACTTAAGTTCGGAGCCGGCCAGCGCCTGGGTGACCGCCTCCTGTAGCAAAGTGTGCAATCCCTCCGGTCGTTGCCGGTCGTTGAAGCGGATGTTGAAATTCGCCTGCGCGCTTGCCGGGATCACGTTCGTCGCCGGGTTGTCCACATCGATGCTGGTCACCTCGAAATTCGACGGCGAGAAATGCGCGCTGCCATAGTCGAGCGGCGTCTCATAAAGCTTTGCCAGCACGTCGATGATGCCTTTGACCGGGTTGGCGGCGAGATGCGGATAGGCGACATGCCCTTGGCTCCCAAGGACCTTGAGCCGCCCGTTCAGGCTGCCGCGCCGGCCGATCTTGATGGTCTCGCCGAGCGTGGTGGCGTTTGTCGGCTCGCCCACGACGCAGTGGTCGGGTTTGAGGCCGTTTTCCTCCATCCATTTGAGCACCTTCTTCGTGCCGTTGATGGAGGGGCCTTCCTCGTCGCCGGTGACGAGCAGGCTGATTGTGCCCTCGACCTCGCGGTTCTTCGCCTTGGCGTAGTCCATCGCCGCGGCCGCGAAGCAAGCAATCGCCCCCTTCATGTCCGAAGCCCCGCGGCCATAGAGCACCCCATCGGCGATCTCGGCGGCAAAAGGGGGATGGCGCCACGAACTCGCATCGCCCGGCGGCACTACGTCCGTATGCCCGGCAAAGCAAAGATGCGGCGGCCCGTCGCCGATCCGCGCCACCAGATTGTCGATGGCCGGCGTTCCGTCCTCGGTGAAAGTCAGGCGGTCGCAGACAAAGCGCGCCTTCTTCAGCGGTTCGATCAGCACGTCGAGCGCACCGGCGTCCTTCGGCGTGACGCTGGGACAGCGGATCAAGCCCTGCGCGAGCGCGACGGCCTTCTCGCCGGACGTGGACATGGGTCGTTCCCTGGGCTTGGCGTGGCGGAAGGCCACTTTGAAGAGAACATGACGGCGGCTCACGCGCCTGGCAAGCGGCGGGGCCCCGAAAAACCTCGATCTTCCGCGACCGAGTCGCGCTGGCGAAGCCGTGCCGGCCTAGGTAATGGCCGCCAGCGGGTCGCCGCCAAAGTGATTTTGCCCCGGCGTGCCCTTGAGAATCCCCAGGTCGATCAGGAACCACAGCCCGACGCCGAGATTGATGAGCGTGCAAAGCCAGCCGAGCCCGTTGGGCTCTTGCGGCGTACCGGTCAGGCCCCAGGTCACCAGGAGGTTCGCAATAAGAACGGGAACGAGGCCGTAAAGGGCGGTTTTTCCTGGTTTGTCACGATCCTGGAAGCGCTTCGCGCACACCGCATAGGTAGGATAGAACAGGGCGAGCGCCACTAGCGTCGCCAGGAACCCGCCGAAAAAGCCAGTGCCGAAAATCACCTCGATAATCACGCCGATGACGAGGCTAACGATCGCGATGATGACCACGCCCGCCCACCATTTGGCCCGGTTGATGCGGCCGTCGAACAACGTGAAAATATACTGCAGGTCCATAGCTCCCCCGTGAGCCGGCCTCCGACTGAGGTCTGACGTTGTAAGGCCGATTTGCCGCCTTGCGAAGGGGATTATGAGCCCAATTCAGTGAATGGAGGCAGCCCAAAAGTCAGTCGCGCAACAGCTCGTTGATGGAGGTCTTGGACCGTGTCTGCTCGTCCACGGTCTTCACGATCACCGCGCAGTAGAGCGAGGGACCCGGCGAGCCGTCGGGCAGGGACTTGCCCGGCAACGAGCCCGACACCACCACGGAGTAGGGCGGCACGCGGCCCTGATGCACGAAGCCCGTGGCCCGGTCGATGATCTTGGTGGACTGGCCGATATAGACGCCCATGGAGAGCACCGAGCCTTCGCCGACGATCACGCCTTCGGCCACTTCGGCGCGGGCGCCGATGAAGCAATTGTCCTCGATGATCACCGGGTTCGCCTGGAGCGGCTCCAGCACGCCGCCGATGCCGGCGCCGCCCGACAGATGCACGTTCTTGCCGATCTGGGCGCAGGAGCCAACCGTGGCCCAGGTATCGATCATGGCGCCACTATCGACGCGGGCCCCGAGATTGACGAAGGACGGCATCAGCACCACGCCGGGCGCGATATAGGCCGAGTGGCGCACCACGCAGCCGGGCACGGCGCGAAAGCCCGCCTCCTTGAAGTCCTTGGTCTTCCACTTCTCGAACTTGACCGGAACCTTGTCCCACCAGGATGAGCCGTCAGGCCCGCCCGGGATCTTGTGCGCGTCCTCCAGGCGAAACGACAGCAGGATCGCCTTCTTGACCCATTGATGGACCACCCACTCGCTGCCCACCTTCTCGGCGACTCTCAGCTCGCCCTTGTCGAGCAGGCTCAGCACCTCCTCGACGGCATCGCGCACGACGCCCTTGGTGTCCGGCGTGATCTCCGAGGCGTGGTCGAACGCGCCGTCGATGAAGCTCTTGAGATGATCGTGCGACATGGGGCCTCGTCAGGTCAGGCAGAACTGTGCTTGCGAGGGCTGTGGCGTGTCGCGCCCGCTCTCCTCCGCTAGCGCCGTTCCAATGGCGGTCAGGAAAGGCGCAAGCGCCTCGGTTGAGTGATGGATATGGGCCGGCAAGACGGTCCATTCGTTTCCTTGATGCTCCGGACGGCCGGTCGCGCGGCAATCGACCAGCACCGTGGTCATGCCGACGGCGTGCGCGGTCTCTAGATTATGCGGTAGATCGTCGAACATGACGGCCCGGGGCGCGGCGATGCCATGCGCCTTGAGAAAACGGTCAAAGGCTTCGCGTGTCGGCTTGGGGTGGATGTATTGGAGCGCGTGGATGTCGAAAATGTCCTCGAAGCGGTCCAACACGCCGAGCTTTGCGGCGACGGCTTCAGCGTGCCCGCGAGAGCCGTTGGTGAACACGAACTTCCGCCCCGGCAGTCTATCGATCGCCGCGCCAAGCTCCGGCGCGGGCGCCACGACGGCAAGATCGATGTCGTGCACATAGTCGAGAAAGGCGTGCGGGGAGATGCCGTGGAGCTGCACGAGACCGGCCAGCGTGGTGCCGTGCTCGGCGTAGTATCGCTGCCGCAACACATGGGCCTCGTCGAGCGAAACTTCGAAGGCGTCGGCGATGAACGCGCCCATGCGCTTGTCGATCTGGGAGAACAGATCGCAGTCGGCCGGATAGAGCGTGTTGTCGAGATCGAAGACCCAGGTCTCGATATGGCCGAAACCCTTGATATGGCCAAGGCCGCGCGTCGCCGCATCCGTCATCGTGGCGCCCTCGCGCGGCTACCTCTGGGCCGGCGCCGCTCGATCAGCGTGCCGGCGCCATGCTCGGTGAAGAGCTCGAGCAGGACCGCGTGCGGCACCTTGCCGTTGATGATCACCACCGCCTCGACGCCTTCGGCGATCACGTCGACGCAGCCCTCGATTTTCGGAATCATGCCGCCAGTGATGGTGCCGTCCTCGATCAGGTCTTGCGCCTCTCCCGTGGTCATGGAGCGGATCAGCAAGCCCTCTTTGTCGAGCACGCCGTCCACATCGGTGAGCAACAGGAGCCGCTTGGCTTTCAGCGCCACGGCAAGCGCCGCGGCGAACGTGTCGGCGTTGATATTCAGCGTCTCACCCTCGGGCCCCACGCCGATCGGCGCCACTACCGGGATCAGGTCGGACTGGATGATGACGTCGATGATATGGGGCTCGACCAGGCCGGGGTCGCCGACGAATCCGAGATCCAGCACCTGCTCGATATTGGAGTCGGGATCGCGTACCCGCCGCTCGAGCCGCTTGGCCCGCATTAAATTGGCGTCCTTGCCGCAAATGCCGACCGCCTTGCCGCCCTGGTTGTTGATGGCGGACACGATCTCCTTGTTGACGGAGCCGGCCAGCACCATCTCGACCACGTCCACCGTCTCCCGGTCGGTGACGCGCAAGCCGCCCTTGAACTCGGATTTGATATTGAGCCGGTCCAGCAGCTTGCCGATCTGCGGGCCGCCACCATGCACCACCACCGGGTTCACGCCGGCCTGCTTGAGCAGAACGATGTCCCGGGCGAAATCCCGGGAGAGCTCCGGATCGCCCATGGCATGTCCGCCATATTTCACCACCACCGTCTTGCGGTCGTAGCGCTGCATATAAGGCAGGGCCTCCGACAGCACTTTGGCCTTGGCATGCACTGAAGCGAGCACGTCCGCGAGCGGCGCCGCATCTTTGGCTGGCGCCGGCTCCTTGGACTTTGCGGGGAATGTCTTCGTCTTGGCCACACGCGCCTTATACCGGCGCTTGGCCCAAAGGCACAACGCCGTTTGCCAGGAGTTCCGCGATCGCCGCGCGCAAGTCCGGGATGCCGAGCCCCGTGCGGGCGGACGTGACGAGGATCTGCGGGTAGGCGGCCGGGCGTTTGGCGAGCTCTTCGGTGGTCTTGGCGAGCACCGCGTCGAGCTCGGATTGCTTCGGCTTGTCGGCCTTGGTCAAAACCGCCTGATAGGACACGGCCGCCTCGTCCAGCGCCTTCATGGTTTCCCGGTCGTTAGGCTTGATGCCGTGGCGGGCGTCGATCAGCACGAAGGCGCGCTTCAGCTCCCGGCGGCCCCTCAAATAATCTGTGATCAGCTGCGTCCAGCCTGCGATGGCCGATTTGGGGGCCCTGGCGTAGCCATAGCCCGGCATGTCCACCAGATAGAATTCGGCTTCCGGCCCAAGCGTGAAGAAGTTGAGTTCGCGCGTGCGCCCTGGGGTGACGGAGATCCGGGCCAGGGTTTTCCGCCCTGTAAGCGCGTTGATCAGGCTCGATTTGCCCACATTCGAGCGTCCGGCGAAGGCGATCTCGGGGCGCCCGTCATCAGGCAGCGTGTCGATGCTGACGACGCCTTTGACGAACTCGCAAGGCGCCTTGAACAGCTTGGCGCCGCGCGCGATCTCCTCGGGGCTGAATTCGGGGGCTTCCATGGTCATGGAGTGCCCGCGTTCGCTGGCAATGACAAGAACGATGAGCCTTAAGTCGGGCGTTCCTCGCCGCCATCGTCCTCTGTCGGCTTCGCCGGCTCGGACTTGGCTTCCGTCTTCGCGCCATTCGTCTTGGGGGTGCCTGTCTTGGCGGTGTCCGTCTTGGTGCTATCCGTCTTCGCGCTATCCGTCTTGGCGCCGGCTTGCTTCGCCGCGCGGCTCGCCCGCCGCGAGGCCTTAGCACTGCGCTCCTGCTCCGCTTCGGTCTTGGCGGACTTGACCTCGTCAGGCGTGTCCGCCGGTTCCTGGGGCGGCCTGATGCCGAGATTCTCCAGAAGCGGAATGTCCACGCCCTGGCGCCACATGATGAAGGACTGC
>Ga0307378_10002861_pt1 | contig 25759 bp, 21 predicted proteins | sample UN1MG_FD_202238 | JGI IMG/M metagenome (GOLD analysis project Ga0307378, IMG submission 202238) | Soil microbial communities from Risofladan, Vaasa, Finland - UN-1 | ecosystem: Environmental > Terrestrial > Soil > Coastal area > Acid sulfate soil | place: Finland: Risofladan, Vaasa | collected...
AATGATATACCTTTTTGCCATAGCCGGTAGACTATTTACCGGAGTTACCTCCAGACTGGACCCTATAACAAGAAGGAGATCGCAACCTTCAACCTCTGCAGTTGCCTCTATAAAACATTCTGGAAGCTCATCGCCAAAAAGAACGACATCCGGTCTTAATGTCCCCCCACATCTGTCACACACTGGAGGTACAATCCCACTTCTTACCTTCTCAGCCAAAAGATCAAAATCAGTCTTTTCCCCGCAGGACATACAGTATCCTCCCCTTAAATTTCCATGTACTTCATAGACCTTTTCTGAGCCTGCTTTCAGGTGCAGCCCATCAATGTTCTGGGTAATCACGCAGGACAGGTATCCTTCTTTTTCCATTTCTGCAAGGATATAATGTGCCCTGTTGGGCTTTGCACTCTTTATTTCCTTAAAAAATTTCAGCATTGCCACTGCCTGCTTATAAAAGCCTTCAGGATTGCCATACAACATGCTGCTGGTCATAACTCCAGGGTCAAATTTTGACCATATGCCTCCGGGGCTCCTGAAATCAGGTATTCCGCTTTCCGTTGATATCCCTGCACCGGTCAGCACTACAGTCTTGCCGCTTTCCAGGATTGCCTCTGCTATTTTTATTGGTTTTTTTGTATCCATTATTCTTAATAGCCAAATATTATATTATCTATTTTATATAAAATCTTATAATTTAATAAGTTAAAAATAATAATTACATTTAATTAACTTGGAAAAGTTTTCTTAAGTATTTATAGAAATAATTGCAGTAAGTTGTTATTGGAGTTAGTCTATAAGCCGAGTTATAAACTAAAATTACTTAAAAGATGTATTTAAGGTTGTGATAAGATACTTTTATTAAAAGTTTATTTAAAACAATATAAATTATAAAATATTTTAAGTGCTACTTCTCTGTTAAGATATCATTTATTAAATCAATGTTTTGTTTAATTTTATAATAATCATAAGGATAATTTTCCTCTGTTAAAACCATTAGCACATTATTTAAGAACAATAGCGATTTTTCTAAATTTTTTTCTTTATCCTTTATTTCAGCAAGACTTCTATAAGCTATACCCAGATTTAAATATATTTTGGCGTTCATCACAGGATAATCTTCTAGTGTAAATATTAGTAAGATTTCATCAAAAGCGTTTATAGAATTAATAAGATTCTTTTCTTTATCTTTAATATCTGCTAAAGCTATATAACATAATCCCAAATTATTTTTTGTGGATCCATAATCAATTTTATAATTTTCTATATTAAAAATTCTCAATGCCTCATTCAAAGATTCAAAAGCCTTATATAAATTTTCTTCTTTTTTAGTAATATCATAAGTCAAGTAGTAGGTGGCCCCTAAACTAAAATGGATTTTTGCATAATCTTCAGGAAATTCTTGTGATGTAAATACAGTCAGAAGATTTTGAAAATAATTTATGCCGGTTTTTAGATAGTCAATATTATTAAATAATTCACCTAGTGAAACATTAATACATCCTAAATAATAAATTATATCAGTATATTCAACCCCTTTATCAATAGAATAATATTCAAGAGCTTCTTTGAAATAAAAAATGGCCTGCTCAGAATTATAGATACGTTCTTTATTTAATGATTTTTGCAAATAAGCTAGCCCGATATGATAATTTATTTGAGAGTACTTAACTATATCTTTTTCTTTTGTAAATATTTCAAGAGAAGCTTTAAAAACTTCAATTGCACTATCTAATTTCTCATTTATTTCTTCATAAGGCTGAAAAGAATTTATTAAAGTTTGACCCATATTATATTTTATAATTCCAAACATTTCTGAATAATTACTAATTTTATAAAATTGTAAAGCTTCTTCATAAAAATTTATTGATTTAGTTATGTTTATCTCTTTGTCTTTAATTTTTGAAAGTAATGAATAAGAGGCACCAAGATTCAAATTTATTAATGAATATTTTATAGGGAAATTGTTTAAATTATAAAATACCTTTACATCTTCAAATAAAGAAATTGCATTTTCTATATTTTTGAGTTCTAAATTCTCTTCAGCCATATTTAAATATGTTATTCCCATATTAATTTTTGTGTCGTTATACAAAATAGGATAATTTTCTTGTGATACTACTGAAAAAACATTGTTAAAATATTTTATGGCATCATCACAATTTTTTTCTTTACTTTCGATTTCAGATAATAAATAATATGTTATACCCAAATTGTATTGTAATTTTGCGTAGTCATATGGAAAAATTTCAGGGTTAAATATCTCTGCAGCATCCTCATAATATTTTTTAGCTAAATCTAAGTTTTCTACTTTTTTAGTAATTTTAAAATAATCTCTATAAGAATTACCTAGATTTCCTAGTGATTTTGCAACACCATTAGGATCATTATTTTGAAAAAATATTTGAAGGGCCTCATTAAGCATAGTAATAGACTTATTTAAGTTTTCCTCTCCATTCTCAATTTGAGCTAAATAACTATAAGACTCTCCTAGATTTAATTTTGTATTTGCATTTTCAATCGGATATTCTTTAAAGTTAAATATTTTCAAAGCTTCTTTATAACAACTGATTGCTTTCTCAAGATTTTCTTTACTGTTTCTAATTTCTGAAAATAATGAATAAGCTAACCCCAAATTACCTTGAACAATAGCATAGTGAACAGGATCATTATCAGGTTCAATATTCTTTAATGCTTCTTTAAAACAGCTTATAGCTTTTTTTATGTTTAATTCCTGTTCAATGTTTTTTTCTGCAAAATGAGTATATGCCAAACCAGTATCGTTCTTTATTTGTGCATAATATTTAGAGTCTATTATTGTATTAAATTCATCTAATATTTTGCTATATTCAGCAACAGCCTCTTGCTCAGCACCACTTAGAACTAATGATTCTGCATAATCAATTCTTTTTTCTAGATTTTCTTTTAGCCTATTATTTTTTACATATTCAGGTATTAAAGTAAATGAAGCAATTATAACTGTGATTAAAATAGCAAGAATGCCTATAATAAGAAGAATTCTGTTATATATGGATAATTTTTTAAACCAGCTAACAGACTCTTTTCCCTTTTTAGATTTTTTTTTCTTTTCTGCTTTCATCAAAAAATGTAAATTATAAAACAAATTGTAATTTTATATTTGCGGTTTCTTTAACAATATTATTTATTTTGTAACTTCAAAATCTAACACGACTTACAATTTTTGTCTCTCTAATTACATTTCCTATTAAAAGTCCCCTAATCTTATTACAAAAATTATAGCTAATAAGATTATCTTTAACAATTAAAATCAGTTTTAGTAATTGTGCCGGTTGCCGAGATATAAACTAAAAATGCTTAAAAGATGTGTTTAAGATTGCGTATAGAATAGTTTTTTAGTTCTTGTTAATTTTTTAAGTTTAATTATTCTGTACCCAACCTCCTTCTAATATCATTTTCAATTCTATCAACTTGATCATTTATTATATTTTTAATATATCTATTTTGATTAATATAATCTCTGATTTTTATTATATCGTTTTGAGTTAGAGGAATATTCCTAAATTTCATTTCATCATATCTCTTTAAAATATTTTTATTTGCACCAAAGGTAGTGAAATTCACTTTTAGCGAATGATCCAGTTCGTCTATTAATGATTTTTGAATAAGAACCTTATTATTCTGTAAAAAAGTACGAGCTTCCTCTAAATTATTTTTAAATTTATCTAATTCCTCACCAGTGATATTAATCCACAAATTATCTACATTTCTTTTTAATTTATTTAAAATAACAGATATTTCATTTAATCTTAAAGGCAAACCCTCAGAAACTCTAGAAGCTGGAATTGTACTTCTTTTATATTTCTGAATAAAAAATGGAATTAAACCAACAACTAATGCAACAACAGCAGTAATAATTATTCCCAATAGCTCCATATTTTCTTATCCTTTCAATTCTTTTTTAATATTTACTCCAATTCTTATTCTTTATATATCAGTAATACTTTTTTTTAAAATCTGTGAATTTGATTTTCTTATTACTCTAACAATTGCCATAGACCAATCGCTTTCTTGTTGATTTGCTTCAAGTATTTGTTTCTCCCGGGCCCCAAAAACCCAAAAACCTTTATCATCAAGTTTCTTTATTAAATTAGTTAATCGGAATTCTATTTCTATTCGAGAGCTTGGATTCAAATCTGGACCGAGATCACCCCAATCCTTAACAATGTCAAGGAACTCACCAACAATTTCAATTTCTTCTTCATTTGACAATTCATCATTATCAAATTGAAATGTTTCTGCACCATCGACTATATTAAAAATTTCCTTTCCGGAATTAATTCTCTTTAAATATTTTGGTATATTTTGAGGAATACGTTTTATTCGCATTTTGGGAGGAATTTGAGGATCTTTATCTAGTTGTGTAATAACCCATTTTTCATGATTTTCTTTTATTTCTCTTAAGACTCCTTCAGTATAAGTTTTATATTGATCATCAACTTGTTTATGGTGAATACGACATAACAATATTAGGTTTTCAAAAGAATCTAACTGATTTTTAGGATAATTAGGATCGTATCTAGGTCCGTTTGTTTTTTTTGAAATAATATGACACTCATCTCCAATAATTGATTCGTCATCTTCAGAAGTTGCATCAGCACAAAGAACATGTCTACACATTGCACATCTATTTCCAGATTTTCCCCAAATTAATTTTCGTGTTTTATTACTAATAACCATTTTTTAAATTAATATAGTTCTTAAGAGAATTTGTTCAAAGTTGTAATCTAGAAATAATAATTTATTTTGGTGTAATTATAGCATTAGGAATTTTCACCTTATAATTTAAATTGCTATTTTTGTCTTTTTGAATGTCAATTATTTTTTCTATTTCTCCAACTATTAATAATCCTTTTTCTCCAAATGTAATTTTTTCACCAAATAATATAATACTCTCCAGCTCGGCTCTTAATTTCATTCCTATTCTTACTTCTTTATTTAAAGAAAATTTATAATCTAATGAGGCAGTAGCTTTTCCGGTTTTTAATAAATCATAAACTATCTCAATATAAATACATGTTTTTTTTGTAATTTCCTTATCTTTATTATAATCAAAAGTAATGCCAGTTTTATTTTGAATAAAAATAATTTTCTCTAAGATATCTAAAATTCTTTTATTTACTTTTTCATTTAAGGTCTTAGACTTAATAATCCAACTTCCGATTTTTATCTTTGAGTCTCCTTCTAATATATAAATTTCGATTAAATTTTTAAGCTTAAAAAAGATATCAAAGTATTTATAAAGAGTCACATAATCTTTTATGTATTCTCTCTTTATACCATATTTTAATGACCCGCTTTGGTTAAAAGGATCTGCTTCTATTCTCAACCATAGAGGTTTAGTTAATGTATTTAAAGATTCAATAATAACTAAATTATTTTTTGATATCCACCATTCACTATCTAGAAATAATTCGACCTGACTATCTGGAATTACTAAAAAAATTTTATGATATTTTTTCGCAGGGGTTATAACTAAATTAGTTTTGCCATCTAATTCTGAATCATGAATTATCTTGTTATCTGTGGCTAGTAAAGAGTGATTGACATATTTACTTTCAATCTCTACTGAATCTTTTTTCCCTGTAATAACATCATTTAATTCGTTAAATTTATCAAAACCATTTTTATCTTTTGGAAATTGAAAATCGAATTTAAATTTTATACTATCTTTTTCAGATATATCTTTTTTTGGATAATATGTTATACATTCTCCATTCTCGTCTCTAATTGTTAAAGCAGCATTATTTAGATTTTCTAATCCGGGTTTCCAAGTATATCCATCTATGTCTAATCCCTTGCTCTTTAATTCATATAATTCTTTCAAAGATTTAGAAATTGTTGATTTTGTTAATTGACTCATTACTGCTTTTTTCCCAAATTTTACCTCGACTAATTCGAAATATTTATAAAATTCTGGAAAACTATCAGGTAAAGTCTTTAAAGGATCAAAATATATTGTAAAACTTCTATTCTTCCTTAATTTTGCTTCTTTATAAGCATCAAGTGTTATCAAATTGGTTTGAATGTCATGCCAATAAACAATTTTGTTTATTATATCTACAAGTATTAATACAATTGATATTTTCAAGGTCTCAATTAGAAATTCTGCCTCTTCAATATCTAGTTGGTAGCTAATTAATCTGTTAAGTAATTTTTTTACGTCTTTTTTACCTTTTAATTGAATATGATAAAGCTCGCCTGTATGTTTTTGCATTTTAAAAATTTGCATGCTTCCATCAATTCCATAGTCGTCTTGCTGTGGAAGAGAAGAAAATAATACATCATTAGAATCTTCTTCAGGCAAAATACTTTCGAATATTTTTTGAGCTTTTTTTGAAATACGATGTTGCTCTGGTCTTTTCTTACTCATATACAATAAAATTTTTTAAATCCTTTATTCTACTCCATTATACTACTACCCTCTCGCACAATTAATAATAACATAAAATTAAAATGAATAAATACATCGATTATTTCTTAAACTACTTACAAACAGAAAAAGACGCTTCTCCAAATACAATTCATAAATATAGGTCTGATTTAAAAAGGTTATTTGAATATTTAGAAATATCTGATATTAATGAAATCAACCAGAATCACTTAAGAGGTTACTTAAATCACATCCGGCAGGCTTATAATTACACTTCTAGTTCTATAGCAAATAAAATAAATATCCTGCATCACTTCTTTAGTTTTCTTCAAAAGACTTTATTCTACTATTTTCTAAAACGGGTTGATTTTCCTTATCAAATATGCTATCTGTAAAATGTAAGATTTTTCAACTAATATTTCTATATATTTTTAAAATGTAATAGGAGGAATTTTAAAATGGATAGTTTAAATACCCCAAGAAAAAATAGAGGGTTTGTATTTCTTAGTAGCAAGGTTTCAAAGAACTTATTAATAGGTATTTTACTTTTATGTTTTTTTGTTGGTTTTATTTTTATGTCTGGATGTTTTAAACAAGAATTTGAAATTGTTAAAGAAGTTGGTGAGGCTTTTATTAAGAGAGAAGCAACTATTGTAGTATATCTTAACGACAATATTTCAGATGATTTAAAAGAAAATATTGAAAAAGAAATAAAAAGCTGGGAAGAGGTTAAAGAAGTAAAATACATATCGAAAGAGGAGGCTTTTGAAAGGTTTAAAGAAGAAAATGAAGGAAGTGATATATTAAATGAAATACAGGGCAATCCTCTCCCGGCTTCTTTTGAAATAAAGCTTAAAAGCCAGGAAAAAGTTGATCAGACAGTTCTTAAATTTATGGATGAGGATGGAAATTATATAGAAAGTGTTGATGATATATTATATTCCGAATTTTAGCATTTTTGCTATATAGTTCGCTTTATACTTGACAACTTGAGAACCAACTAATGAGACTTATTTTTATTAAATTTATGTTCAAATTCTTCAGGGGGCATATACGCCAATGATAAACTAAAAATGCTTAAAAGATGTGTTTAAGGTTGTGATAAGAATAATAACCTCTTAAGCTTTCATCAAATATTAATATAATAGTTTTTTTAGGTATCAAAATTTTGTAATTTATTCATAACTTTCATTTCAAAATTTGGTTTCATATTAATAATAGAACTCCTTGCAGAATCCATTAACCATACCAAGTGATATTAGCACAAAAACAATTCATATACCTCTAGTCGACGTTGATGTAGAAAACGGCATGAAATCATTTAAAGGTTTTCATAAATTGCTCTTTAGTGTTAAAATTTTATTTAAAATATCCAAAAAAATATTTAAATAATAGGAATCAATCAGCATTATATGAAAGATGATATTTTAAAAATATTTACATATGATTTTGCAATTTCATATGCAGGAGAAGAAGAAGGAATAGCCAAAAAAATTTTCCAATCTATCAAAGAAAAGCATGGCGACTATTCAATCTTTTTTGCACCTAACGAGAAGGCTAAGCTGATTGGACAAGATGGGGAAGAATTTTTTGAAAATTTATTTACATATTCAAAACAAGTAATTGTTATATTGTCTGAGAACTATAAGAGAAAAGAATGGCCTAGATATGAATGGGATATAATCAGAAAAAGAAGCAAGGAGAATAGATGTTTCCCAATTAAGATTGATGATGTAAAAATCTTAGGATTACCTTCAAGCTTCGTTTACTATCGTTTCTCAAATAATTTTGAAGAAATAGCTTCTTTATGTATTGAAAAATTAATTTCATTTGAACGTGAAACTGGTATTAAAAGAGAAACAGAATTCCAAAAGACTTTAAATGACTTACGTGATTCCTCCAAGGGAGCAATTGATAAATCTTTCCAATTAGTTGCTGATAATAGACAGAGGACAACACCGCTTAAAGATATTAACTATCCAACAAGTAATTATAATAAATCTTATAAAATCATTTCAGAAGAAGACTTGTCATTTTCAGTAATTTCCAGATTAAAAATAAAAATTGATTTACCTGATAACTTAAATAAAGATGAGATAGTTTTTAATATTAAACATTGTACTGCCTATATTTTTAATAATAAAAAACCTGATGCTTTAGTCATATTTATATATTCATCAAAATCTGCAAATTTTCAAGATTTTGGAAAGTTTAATGTCGCAAGTGCTTATTTTGCACCATTTGGTGATTGGGGGAAAGCTGAAGAAGGATTTGTATACAATTTACCTTCAGATAAATTTGATTGGAAAATAGAATTTGAGGAAAGCTATTTTGATAAAAGTAAAAAAATGAAAACAGCAGACGAATTAGCCAGAGATTTAATTCTTGAAATACTAAAAAACAAACATAAAAAGGATGATGCATCCAAATAAAAGACTTTTATTTAAATTATTTATTTTCATTATTATTCGGAGAGGGAGGGATTCGAACCCCCTGAGGACAAAGCCCTCAACAGTTTTTAAGACCGCCGCATTCAACCACTCTGCTACCTCTCCAACACTCCATGGGAGTGTTTATGTTAAAAATATCATAGTCCTAAATAAATATGAATATTTTAATGTGTTTGAATTGAATTTACTAATATCCTTTAGATATAAATTAATTGACTTTCTTAATATTTCTTCAAGGCTATTTAAATCTTCAGAAGTTGGAATCAAATTCTTTTCACCATGCAATATGTTACTCCTTATGCCATAACTTTTTAAAACTAAATCAAAAATTTCTTTTCTTTCGGAATTGCTTTCTTTGAGCGAAAATGCAGTTCTAATAGCAAGTTTATATTGCAATTCTTGATTTATATCTTTCAGGAATAAAGCTTCTAATCCAATAGTAAAATCTATTAATTTATTTATTAAATTCTGTTTACTAATGCCATTATTAAAACAATCAACTGCAATATTGAAATTATTTTCTTTAATTTTTTCTAAATTTTTATAAATATCTTGAAGGTTTTGAAAATCTATAGGAGAAAATTCAAAAATTTCATCAAATAATAGGTTTGATTCTGGAGATGAAATGCTATGAAAGTCCTTATAAAAACTTACTACGAAGGAATATATATCGTTTCCTAAAAAGGCTCCTGATTTTCTCATAATTCTTAAACATTTTATTACATTTTTAAATGCTTCTTTTGATATATAATTCTCATCGAAAAGCTCTTTATTTTTTTCTAAGTTAATACTTTTTATAGCTTTATCATTTTCAACAATTATTTTTTTTAATTTATATTTTCTTTCAAGAACTGTTGAAAAGTATATTTCATATAACGGAAAAGGATATAAAACATCCATATTATAGTCATTAATAATATGGAAATCCTTCAAAAAATCAGGATCACTCTTAATACATAAATTCTTATCTATATGAATACATTCTTGTTCTAGTTTGCAATTAAATAACCTAGCCTTATCAATCATTTCAAAGTAATCTGAATAAAAAAAATCTTCAAATAGAATATAAAAATTTTTAAAATTTTCTTTATTTAGTTTTTTATCAACTATTTCATTTATAAAATCAAATATGATATCTATATAATCAAAAATCTGTTTTTCAGTCGGGTAAACTGTTTTATTGATAAAACTTGATATTTTTTGATCTTTTTTTAATTCTTCTAAAAATTCTTTATATTCATCGAATTCTATAACTGTTGATTTAAAAGCATTGAAATCTGAAACTTCAGACTTAAATATAGACTTAGTTTTCTGATATAATTTGTAAGCTTTTTCAAATAGTCTATTGTTTCTTATCATATTAAATTCTTAAAATAACTCTTAATACATTGTTATTACTCTTAATATTTTTTGTTCTGGTATATATTCTAAAGAGACTAAAAATTTTAATATTTCCCCTGTATCGCCAGCTATGATTTCAATTTGTATATTAAATTTCGTTGTATGATGCTCCTCATCATATTCCATGTTATATATATAATTATCCTTGATCTTACTTCTAATTAATTTTTCGAGCTCTTTAACATTTATATCTAACATGCAACCCTTTTTAAATTTGCCTTTTTTCCTTTCAAGTAGATATTTTAATTTACTTTCTTCTATCAGTATCTCAAAATCATCAATACCAAATATACTTCTTGAAACAGCATTTAGGGAAAACAATGTATCTTTTTCAAACCCCTTATATTCTTTGCGTTCAATTTTATAAGAAAGAAAAAGACCAAAATATGGTTCAGGTATACTAAAGCATTTATAATTATTTTCCTCAAATGGGTAACCAAACATATTAATGTTTTCAGATTCATCTACATCTTCTTCATGACCCATTATTATTTTATTTTTACTTTTTATAAAAGCATTGCATAATAACATAGAGGCATAAGTTTTCATGTAACAAGAGTTCGTTACATCAAGATATCCAATATATGCATTAAAATCCTTAAGACACTCATTCATATTTTGGATCATATTAATTGACATGTTATTTATATAGATTAAAAATAGTTGGCTACTATGAAAATAATTAAAATTTCTAACTAAAATTATTGATTCAGAAAATCTTTCATATAAAAAATCTTGATCATTAACCCTATCGCTAAAATCCCCCTGTAGTACACTATGAGAACTTTGTTTATCAAATAATGGTATTATTTCATTAAATACCTTATAACCATACCAAGATGACTTTATCTGCTTGGTATCAAATACAAAAATTATTTCTATGCGTTTTAAACTGGGAACCAAGCAGCTTTTTAGAACCTGGTAATCTATTCCTTTCATTTGTAAAATTTCTATGGTTTTACAAAATGCTCCATTTATTTCAGAATGCATCTGTTCATGACTAAGATTAAAATAGCTAGCCATTACTTCTAGCAATAAATGATCTCTTGCATTGATTGTAAAAATGGTACTCATTTTTTTCTAAGAATATTAATAGAGCCCTTGATACTACTACATTATACTACTATCCTCCCTACTATTAATAATTCAAAATTATTATTATGAAGCAATACATTAATTATTTCTTAAACTACTTACAAACTGAAAAAGATGCTGCAAAATCTACAATTCATAAATACAGAGCTGATTTAGAAAAGTTATTTGATTATCTGCAAATTTCTTACATTAATGAAATTAACCAGAACCATTTAAGAGACTACTTAAATCATATAAGGCAAACTTATAATTACACTTCATCATCAATTGCAAATAAAATTAACATACTTCATCACTTTTTTAGGTTTCTTCATAACTCTGGTTATATAAGCACTAATCCAGCTATTTTAATTAGATCTCCAAGGAAAAAAGTTAAAATTCCAAAAGTATTTAATGACATTGAGTTAGAAAAATTTCTAAAAGCGCCTGACTATAATACTGATACAAGATTTAAAAAATATGCATTACGAGATAAATTAATATTTACAATGTTTGCATATACTGGACTAAGACGAACAGAGCTTATTAATCTTAACTGGAATGATATTAATTTAGGTAACAAGTATTTAATTGTAAGAAAATCAAAAAATAAAAATCAAAGAATAATACCGTTACATGACAGAGTTATGGAACTTTTGGACTTATATTTAACTCAAAGACTTCCCTTAACAAATAATGCTTTATTTACTGGTAGAACTGGAGAACGTATTCATCATAACAGTTTAAAGAATTTATTTGACAGATACATTAAAATTGCTGGGCTATCTGGTAAAGGTTATACAATTCATACTTTAAGACATACCTTTGCTACAAGACTTTTAAATAAAGATGTAAGCCTTGTAAATATTAAGAATTTAATGGGTCATAGAAGTTTAGAATCGACTCAGATTTATTTGCATGTGACGGTAAAAGAGTTAGAAGATTCAATAAATAGTTTATAATTCAATATTTAATCTCTATTTTTTCTAAATATATAAAAAAATAATTTTAGTTCTTGTAATACTCAAAAATATTTATTCTATTTTTCCAATTTTTTTAAAAAATCCTTCTAACCATTTTTTTGAGTCAGCTCCGGATTTCTCATCGGTTGTATATAATTTTTCAAAGAAATTATTATCCTTATACCATTCTTTTTTCTTTTCCCAATGTTTTTCATAATTCTTATTACCTAATAATCCAAGATGCTCCCAATACCACTCATCACCCATATAATAAATTGTAAAATCAGGTAAATACATCGTGCCATCAGAAGCATATAATGGTTTTTCATAAGCAAATTTTATTCCTTCTTTATAAAGCATATTAGCAATTAAAGCTTCAGATTTAGAACGAACCATAATATCGATTAATGTATTATGAATTTTCCCTTCTTCATAGTATTTATTAGCTTGTAAAACCACTTCCGGTATTGGTGTAAACTCTAATATTGATGAATTTATTTTGGTTGTAATAGAATTCTCTCTCCTTCTAAGTCTTAACAATGGTTCGATGTTTTTTTCTAGAAATAGTGTCGTGTGAAATCTAGCTCTAGTAATACCAGTGTAGAATAATTCTTTTGACAATAAATTGCTTATCTTGTTTGGTAGAATAAAAAACACATTATCGAACTCGCTACCCTGAGCTTTGTGGACTGAAATAGCATATGCCAATTCGATATTATCTTCTACAGAAGAAGAGCTATTGTAGGATACTCGATAATCTTCCTTACCTTTAAATTGAGCCTGAAATCTTCCTAATCTAAAATTACTCCATTTCCAACTCTTTCTATCAAATAAATGTGGATATATAAAACCTGTCTCTCCATTATAAACTTCAAGGTTTTCTCCTCTCCCAGATTCAAAACTATAAGTTTCATACTTAGTGTAAGGATTTGACTTTGGTCTATTAATATATTGTATTACTTTGTCAAAATAGGTTATTCCTCCGAGAGAACCTTTATTTTGAAAATAATAATTATTAAATTCTCGTTGTATAAACTGGTTTAGGGCTTCAACACCATAGTCCTCTGAACGAAAAGGAGTTATTAGCTGTAACTTATCAGGATCATTATTAATACTTGTTTTAAATATTTTTTGAAGTGTATTGCTATCATTTAAATCAATGTCGTTTTTTGTTTCTATGGCTTTATTTTTTAACTCTTCTTTAATTAATTGTCTTAATTCATCTTCATCACTCCAGTATTTGACTTTTAAATCTTTTGAAATTTCACCGCCTTCTTGCACCTTTCTAAGAATATCTTCATCGTATAATTCTTCTTCCCACTCACTAAATTTTTCTTTTTCTAAACTTCTAGTTTCATCATATTTATCAGTGAATATAGAAGCTAGTTTGAGTGATAAACTTTCATTTTCTATTCCTCTTAAATTAGGTGATAAAACTACAATGTTTTCTGGATAGTTTATCTTTATCCAATTTACAATATCCACAAAAGGCTTTCCGATGCCTATGGGGGGTAATTGATTGTAATCTCCAACAAAAATTAGGCGCTTTACTGTGTGAAAATTTATACTTTTAAATAGAGTTCCTAATAGGTATAAATCTATCATTGAAGATTCATCGATAATTACAGTTTTTTTATCTTCCTCAATAGATCCTTCTTTTTTTGCAAAAGAAAAATTTTTATACAACCAACCGCGTTGAGCTAAAAAAGAATGAATAGTGTCAGCTGACTCACCAGTGGCTTTTCTTAATCTTTCTGCAGCCTTACCTGTTGGAGCTAATAATTGGAAACTACTTCCTTCACCATGTGCTTTTCTAGTAGCCTTTATTATAGCTTTGACTATTGTAGTTTTACCTGTACCAGCTTCTCCAGATACGATAGATACTGGTTTGCTAAATAGAGTTTTGCATTGATCAATCCTATAATCTATTATGTTTTGATAAAATTCTTGGTTTTCTCTATTTAACTTACAATCTTCGTCATATATATAACTCTTCCAATCAGTTGTAGTTACTGGTCTATCTAGTTTAATCTCAGGTCTAGATGCAATTTCTTTTATAGTTTGCTCAATAACATTTTCAAGTTCATAAATATCTTTTAAGTATATGTATGTTTTAGCATTACTATTTTTAAAATATATTTTGTCTTCTAGCTGTTCCTTATTTCTAAGTAGTCTATTTAGGTTAAAATCTGTTTTTTTCCAATCTGGCATAAAATCTAGTTTAGTTGTAATCATTTCAATAATTTCTTCAGCACTTGTAAAAGCATGCGGTGTTATCTTTTTCAAACTGTCGACGATTAATGCCCTAAAGCGTCTTATGTCCTTTTTATCATATTCATTTTCCATACCTAAATCGGGACTTAGGAAAAATCCATTGTCTATTTTATTAAAAGAAATATTGTCATCGATATTATCACCAATATATTCTTCACAGATTGTATATGGATTACCTAAAATTTCTTCAATTGAAGAATAAAGTCCATTATGTTTTCTTTTTGGTGATAAGATGTTTTTTATTTGCTCTTTAGTAAGATCAAATCTAGGCAGAGTAACTAATAATAATTTATATTCATTTTCATCGAAATCATCAAGTCTATCTACAATGGTTTTAAAACAACCCGAATAATTATTAAAAAGATTAGATTTCTCAACTATACCTCTTTTTTCTATTATATCTATTAGGTTTTTATAAATATCCTTTTCAGGGACTCCACTATCTATTGAATTTTTTATAAATGGAATCAATTTTGGTGTTTCTAAAAAATCTAAAACAGATGATAAACCAGGATATATTCCTCTATGTTTCCATAATGTACCTAAACATGAAGATAGCCAATCTATTCTTTCTTGCCAATTTTCGCTACTATCGCCAATCTCTTTTAAATAATTGGAAATTTCTATAAAATGCTCAACTAGAATTAGTGCATCATCATCAGAGATATGACGAGTACCATATTTAAAAATCCTACTATTTTCTGGGATAAATAATAATTTATTTAATTTCTCTTCGTCATTAATATATTTTTCATAAGGAATTCTAAATCCAGTTGAGGGGTAATCGGAAGTAATAATTCTACCCCATACAACATCACCAAATTTTTTTACAGACTCGAGGGATTGATTTTCCCATTTAATTTCTTCACCTATTTTTTTTAGTTTTGAAATTCCTACAATTATATAATTCCTATTTTCTTCATTAAAAGGATTGTCATAATTCAAGTAGTAAAATATAAGAGATTTATTATCTTCAAATTTTGAGAAATATTCTCTCATTGATTTTATTCTTTTAGTTGCATCATATTTATTGCTAGTTTTTACTTCTTCCTTATACATTTCTTCAAAAGGCCAAGTACCTGCAGAATACGGTGGCATTTTCCATTTGCTTACTTTTGTATCATCATTGAAAAAAATTTGAGGTTCCTTATAGCAATTTGTTTCTTTATCTCCAAAAGTATTTATCCCAAAACAACATGGGGGGATATAACTTAAATCTTTAATTTCAGAACAATGTTTGCCCTGATTAGATATCTCAAGTTCAATATTTTTATCTTTTCTTATCATTCCAGCTTCATATGAGTATCTACCGGAACAATAAAAGTTAGCTTTAGGATTTTTACAAATATGACCATCCCACCCATTATCGTGCCATGCTAGTCTTAAAGATAGATGTGTAGTCAAAGTTAACAACCTTTCACTAAAAATTGTGAAGTTATAAAATTTTTAGAGATAGTGTAAATATTATAAACAACTTATTTTAAATATTAAATTCTTTAAATGCTTATACTTTCAATTATTCTTACCTTTTCTTCTTCTTATACATTATAATAAATCTCAGTTGTTCTTAAACCCTTTAGTAAAATAATTGTAATTATTATTAATAACTATTTCTATTCATTATTGCATAATTTATAATCAATTAAAAAATTAAACTATAAAAAAGAGGCATAATTTTGGAAAATTACGATGGTCTTAAATTGAATTCTTTATTTTATTCTGAAATTTCAAGCAGCTCTATGGTATATGATATATTTCATAATCATAAAAAGATTGCAAAAGATTTTATAGAAAATTTCCTTAATTTAATTATAGATAAAGACATTACTGTAATAAAAGAAAAAAAATATCCACAGCAAGGTAGTGTCGATATTTTTTTAAGCTTTAGTAGTAAAGATAAAAAAACAAATATTCTAATCGAGGTAAAAGTTCATGATTACGCAAGTGTTAAACCTGAACAAATAAAAACTTACTATGAGGCTGCGAAAGAAGAACTTGGCGATGGCAATGTATATTTTATATTTCTAACACAATTTAATAGAAGTAATTTTTCCTCCGAAGGCAACATAACTTTGCCTGGTTCTATTAAAGAGTTTGAAGATAGTACAAAGATTATACCTGAAAAAAGATTAAAACATATTAACTGGGAAGAATTTCATAAATTCATAGAGCCATACAAAGATATTCTGCCTAAAGAATATGTTCATATTCTTGAATTACATAAAAATTGGATCACTGCTAAATCTAAAGAAGATATCGAATTAAATACTATTGATGTAGGGGAAAGAGATTTATTAAGTTATTTTTCTGACATAGAAATAGATATAAAAAAAGAACTTCCTTTTGGAAAAATTTATATTAAAGATAAAAAGGAAATGTTATCAATCGATTTAGAACAATGTAATTCTAAACAGTTAAATAAAATATCTAATGTAATTAAAACCCTAACAAGTTCTAACGATATAAATAAAAGAGTCAAACAAATTACAAAAGAAGAAACTCTAACAGGAGCAAAAGAATTTTTGTCAACTCTTATTGAAAATTCTGATAGCTGGTTATTATTATCTTTTTATTCCTCACTTTTTAATTTCGTAAGCCGGACAGATTATTTAAAACTTCATGGTTCTGGATCAAAAGGATTTTCTATAAAAGTTTATGTAAAAAATAAAGGAAGTATAAGTTTATGCACTATATGGATAAATAAAAAAATTGATTTTAGTGTAAAAAGATAATTATCTAAACCTTTATACTTTCAATCGCTCTTATTTTCTCCTCTTCCGATACATTACAATAAACCTCTGTCGTCCTTATATCTCTATGTCCTGCAAGTTTCTGAATTGTTACGATATCAATACCATGTTTTCTTAGTTCATTGATGAAGAATCTCCTAAGGCTATGAAGCTTAAATTCTTTGGGAAGACCTGCTCTTGCTTTAATTTTATGAAATACGTTCATGAGTGTTTGCTTACACAACCTGTTACCTTGAATACCTCGAAACAGTGGGCCTGATTTATATTTGAAATGATTAAGGTAATCAACAAGTATTTGTCTCAGATTATCATCCATATTAATAATTTTTGTATCTTTATTTTTTGTTTTTTTTATAGTTATCGTACCTGTATTAAAGTCAATATCTTCAACATTTAAATCTAAAAGTTCGTTTCTGCGAGAACCTGTTTTTATATATAGTTTAAACAGGGTTTCATATTTTAATATTTCATCTTCATCAGTAAATGTAAATTTTATTGAACCAAGAAGCTGCTGTTTAACTTGTGCGGACATCGGACAGAAACTACTACTTTTAACCTTAGGAGGGACTTTTATACGAGTAGACAGGTCTGTTTCGATGTATTTACATGTAAAAAGATGATATAAAAACCGCTTTAGCAGCACATAGTTTCGCCTCTTTGTGTTATCTCCCCATGCCTTTGAGCGCAGATATGCAAATAAAGTCTCATTATCTATCATACCACTAGCATAGTTTAGGTAGTCTTGCAGGATTTTTTTATAGTTATATATGGTCGAAGCTGCACTGTTTAACTGATGGGTGTTGATAAAGTTTTTTATAAGGGTATCGGTACTGGTATCCAGGATATTTTTTAAAGCATTACTATTCCTCAGTTTCTGCTCTAGTAAGTAAAGCTCTGCTAATGCAATATCATTTAAACGGTGCAGGTCTTCTGTTATTAAATCTATTAAAGTTGTTTTTTTGTCAGTATTCATTTTGGATATTTTCGATATTTTCGAAAAAATCTATTAATTATTATATTTTTTTATAATCTTATTTATCTCTTAATCACATTTTTTTTATTTTAATTAATTAAAAATAGCCAAAATAACCAAAATATCGAAAATATTATTTATTCCATTTAAAACCAGGCCAGCAAGGTCTGCTAGTTCTTATATCATCTTTAACCATGCCTTTTTGCTTTCTCTCATAGCCAAGTGATCTCATAACTTCAATTAACATATTTTCGCTCCAGAAGGCTATCTTCAGTTCTCTTAAATATTCTGTAAAAGTTTCGAAAAACTCGACTGTCGGTATATAGGATTCCGGGTCAAGCATTACTTTTTGTTTTAAAAACTCATTTAAAATTTGTGCATTTTTATCATAAAGTTCTTTTACTTCCTCAGGATCTTGTGCAATAGTAAATACAAATTTTCTTTTATATAAATCCTTTAGTGTTTGCAAACAAACATGTGCAAAGCCTTCAAACTCAGATTGAGGAATTTCGTCAAAAATAAATGGATCTGCATTTTTCCCTTCTTCATACTCAGCTATAAAATTTATTATTTTTGTTCTCCTGCTAAACCCAACCGTTTTATCAGTAGTAGTAATTTTTGCATTTGCAACAATTACAATCTTGGCATAATTTTCGAAATGAAAATCGTCCTTAAATTTTTTTTCTGCTCTAATGGGATCCCTTCCTGTCAGTTGTTTTAACATCGCAGTATTTTTAAATAGAAAACTATCAAGTTCAACAGATACACTTAAGAGTTTTTTTAAATAGTGATTGTGTTGAAAACCTATCTGATGATATATTTTTTAGATTGACTGCAGTTACATTTTCACTTCCAAGTAACTTTGAAACTATATTAATATAGGTAGATTTACCGTTCCTGCCATCACCTGATAAAAGAAAAAATTTACTATTTGGATATTTTCTATATAAACAATATGCAGCAAGCTCATATAAATCAATTTTTCTATCTGTACCTACAAACTGCTCAAACATTGAATCGATAAGTGGACATTGCCTATTTTCAGTATCAATATTTATAGGGATTTTGTTTATAAAAAAGTGTTTAGGATCAAAATTTATAAAATTATCATTTTTTAAATCATAAATTTTGTTATTAAATGGGATAAGGTGTGCAGGAGGCTCTTCGAAGTATTTTCCTTCATACTTGTACTGCTTAATATCAGCTATTATTTCATTTACACAATTGATCTTTATATGATCACTTATTAGAAATTCTTTTCTCAGGGCTGACTTTAAGTAGTCTTCCCCATTATCCTTCCAGATACCCTCAATACTATCATATCTCCAAAGCCTACCTGCTATATCAGATTTTATTTCATATCTTCCAAGCAGCAATTCTGTGTATTGCCTCGGGCTAAACTTTTTATCAATAGGTTTAGTGACTTCGATATTTTTAGCTATAAAGATTTTATCAACCACATCACTAAAATTAGGAGCAACATTAACTAATCTCTTTAACTCTTCTGCAGTACCTCCCCTTTCAATCCAATCTGAGACATCTTCTTTTTCACCAAGTCCTGGCAGTTCAAGCCATTTAAGGTCTTTAGCAGCCTTGTTTAAGCTTTTTGCAATATTTGAACTAAAGATTCTGCCAGCTTCATCATTATCAGGAATAAGAATAACTTTTCTATCTTTAAAATATTTATTAAATTCATCTGACCAATTAATGCTACTATGGATTGTTGTTGCAATAAATCCAAGCTTTCTTAAATTCTCTACATCTTTTTCACCTTCAACAAATAATATTGGTTTATTTATATTAGAATTTATAAGCTCGGGGAGTCTATAAAGAATTTTTTTAATATCCTTTGCTCCGTATACCCATTTTCCATTTTCTTTTAAGCTTTTGTATGCAAAGCTTTTTTTAGGGCTAAATCTTATAACCTTATATACAGGGTTATTGTTTTCATCACAGTATATATATTCTGCAACTACCCTATTTTTTTCATGTAAACGACCGCTAAATCCACAAGCGGGATTAAGACAGTGAAATATTTTTTTTATTTCATCAATTGCAAGGCTCGTAGTGTGATCATCATGCTTCGGACATAGCGCCATCCAAGTATTGCCAACCTTTTTTGCAGTAACTGTAATAATATTATCTGTTTCCTTATCACATAATTTAAAGTCTTGTTCTGTAATTTCAATAAAAGCCAATTTGTTTGCCTCCTTAAATCTGATTTTTTTATATAATAAGAAGAGCAAGGGACTATAATAAATACAATCCCTTGCTCTTTGGGAATTACCACTTTTTAAGGTATTAGAGTATGGTGTGGTATAACAGAAACGTCTACACCATAAGTATTTTCAGCAATAAATCTTAATGCTGCCCTTAATGGTGCTTTATCTCTCAGCATAAGAAAGAGAACTAGACCTCCTTTTAAACCACAAACAGAACAACTGAAAGTCTTTCTTCCTAAATCAATCTTCAATGATTTAGTATTTGAATGACAAAAACGGCAGTGCATGTATGAAACTCCTTTTTGGAGTTCATAATGTATATTTTGAAAGAGCTCATAAAAATCGACTTGCTTTTCAAACTTTCTAATAAAACCTTCAGTTGTTTCTACCCCTTTCCTTAAAGTAATATCTTCGCATACTTCTGCTTTTTTCTTTTTCATTTTCACCTCCTTTTTCAAACTAAATAAACCTGCAATTCAAAAAATTTTAAATTGCAGGTTTTATAGTAAAACTCTATATTGGAGGAGCGAAAGATGCCTTATTGGAGGAATTTTAAAAATTTATAGGGGAGGGATTTGAAATTAACAAGATATGGTCTTCGATAATAGTTAAAGTAAACGAAGGTTGACTATCCTTTAAAACTTTTAAGTTTTTTATAATTTCTTTTCTGCTGTCCTTAATTGCACTCTTTTTTTCATTAAAGCTAATTTTATCGGAATCAGTCCAAAATAGATTGTAAGCATCTTCAATAGATACTTTAGTTCCATGATTTTTGACAAGATGGCAAAGTAACTTAAATGCTTTTGTATCTGTAGACTTTGCTGGATATCTATTAGTCTTATAAAATGCCACTCCATCTTTTTCATTAATCCTTATATCGCCATAGCCATAATTCCAATATTTTTCTATATCAAGTATTTCATCAAAAGTTTTATTTAAAGTAACACCTATAAAAATAATATTTTTATTGTCTTTATCTGATTTTAAATTAGAAATATTGCAGCAGTTTATAGTAATGTATTTTTTGTTTAAAAAATAAAATATTGATTCTATAAGCCTTATTTTATTATCATATTCTTTATTCCCCAATTGATTCTTGTCTAAAGCAATGTCAATGTTAAAATTCTTGCCATAATCATTATAATAAAGCTCTAATAAATTAATGGTTTCAATTAAACATTTATTGAAAGAATAAAAATTTTCATTTTTTGAATTTAAGTCATCGTTCTTAAAATTACTGGTATACTCATATATTAAACTTGTAAGTTTATCTTTATTCTCTTCAATTAATTCTATTTTTAATGGTTTGTTTAATAGAGAAAAATCATAATATTCTTTATCCAGCAAATTCTCATAATCTATTTCCTTAAAAATTTCATTGTTTTTTATGAGTGTAAAAAATCCTTGAAATTTATTTTCAAAAATATCTTTTATAAAATTTTCTTTTTCAACTCTTAGGTTTGTAGGAATATCGATTGATACATTTCCATATATCAGATATAAAAAGACTTTTAATGTTAGTGGATTTAAATAATTCATATTAATTAATCAGTCTTATAGCTTGACCTTTTGATTTATTATTAAATTCAATATTATCAAAAACTTTAACTAAAATTGCTGCAATCCATGTAGCTGTAGCAAGACCGCTCATATTATTATTAAGCTCTTTTTTAATAATTCCTTCTAACGTATTTGGTTTTGTATATATTCTAGCAGATCCTATTTTAACCCAGCTATCTTTGTTCTCATTTAGATAATTCCATGCTGAAATAAATCTTGATTTATCTAGCCTTAAATACCTGCTTGAATCAATAAATTTTATCTTTATGTAATCTGTATTAATTTCATGAATAATAAAAGCTTGAGATTTTTTTGACATGTAAAGAAGTTCCAGCTTCTGTCCTAGTTTTAGTGATGTGGTAATTTTATTCCAAATTGAATCTTCCATTTTATTGCCTTTCCTAAAAATGATAGTAATTACAATTTTATCGCATTAGATATTCATGCGCAATTTTTAAAAATTAAGTATAATTTTATTTTGTAATGTTTTTTAAATATGAAGATTTTTAATAAATGGATAATCAAAGCACTCGTTTTATAAAATTATTAGAATCAAAAAAAATCAAATATGTTGATTTAGATAAAATAAACACAAATTTTAAAAAACCAGATTTCATAATATTTAAAAACTCTGAAAGACTAATTATTGAATTAAAAGAAATTAGCTATACCAAAAAAGAAATAGCACAATTTAATCTATTAAACAATTTATTTAAGCTGATAAAAAAATTAGATTTTCAATATGTACTGCACATAAACTTAAATGATAAGTTCGAATTAAATAGCAATATAGTTAAAGCAATACATAAAATATTAAAAAAATATAAAGAGTGTATAGACGAAACAGAAACAGACTTCCAAATTCTTGTACCGGAAAACTTTAATATTAATGAAATAACTGAATATGAAATATATTCCCCAGCAGATGAAATTATCAATAAAACGATTACTTATAAAATTAATGATTCTGACAAAATACCTTTTAGGTTTAAAAATGATAATTTACATTGCTTTGTTAAATTCAATGGTAAAAAGCTTAATTTATTGAATTTAGAAATTTATAACTTCTTAGAGTTTTCAAATTTCATATTCTATGCTGAAACAGTAAAGAATATAAAAATAAAAGGTATGGTAGGTCCAAGCAAATTTTGGTGGGTTAATGAAAATATCTTAAAGGACAAATTATTATATCAAATTAAAAAATCTAATAGGCAGTTTAAGGAATTTAAAAGATTTAAAAAAAATTTTAATAATTTAGAAACAGTTTTAATAATCTCAATAGAAAATATATATTTAAATAACCTGATTAATGACAAAGAAACACTAGACAAAATACTATCGGACATTTTTAACAAAGAAAGTTTTTCAGCGATTAGCAGAGTTTCATTCTTTGCAAATGGAAAAATTATAAATAGTTTCTTTAATAATAACTATTGCTTTAAAAATAATTTAAAGAAAAAAGAAGTTGCAGGATTGCTGGAATCCTAACTAATATTTTTTTATCAATTAATAAATTAACAATTAAGCAGTAAGCAGCAATCAATAGAAGCAAATGCAGCATTAATTTATTAATTGATTAATTGATGAAATTTTTTCGTCTTATAGCTGTAATTTTTATAGCGTGACTCTGAAAAATCTATTATTAAACTGCAAGCGTTTAGGCAGATAATTTTTAACACGTTAAATGCAGCACACACACAACTTTTTTATCTTTATAGATTCTATTATATTCGGTTACTGCTTCAGAAGTTTTTTTAATAATAAATTCTATACCAAGAGATTTTAATTTATCTTTTACCCTATCATCGACTTTCATGAGTCCGCTAGCACCTGTACCAATGATTAATACTTCAGGTTTATAATCTAATATTTCTGCAATATCATCTTCAGTTAATAAATGACCTGTTTTTCTTCTCCAATTTGAATTTATTTTTTCTGGAAAAATAACAAGGTCTTTGGTAAATTTGTTATTGTCAATTGTTATGGTTCCGAAGCTATAAGAATTAATCATGTAAATTAATTAAAAAATAATTAAAATAAACTGATACTAAAAAGATATGTCTATTATACTTAAATTTTTTAGCTTTTTTTAATATAATGTTTAGAATTTTTAAAATAATTAAATAATATTAATCCTAAAATAAAGATAAACAATGCAAAATCAAAAAATTTTATACAATTCAAAAAGAATATATAGGGATTATGCCAGAAGGAATTATCTGGAAAAAGCTGAAATAGCTATTCTGGATAAGCTATCCCCGGAGCTTGCAAATATGGAAATGCTCGATTTAGGAGTGGGCGGTGGCAGGACAACATCATATTTTGCTCCCATAGTAAAAAGTTATACCGGTGCGGATTACGCCTGTCAAATGATAAGGATTTGCAAAGAAAAATTTAAAGATCAATATACTTTTAATGAATCCGATGCAAGGTCAATGAAAGAGTATGAAGATAACTCATTTGACTTTGTCTTATTCAGTTTTAATGGGATTGACAGTTTTGGGCATGAAGATAGGCTGATGGCGCTTAAAGAAATAAGAAGGGTATTGAAAAATAACGGATATTTTTGTTTTTCTTCACATAATTTAAACTGGGAAAATTTACATAATCTTTTTAATTTTAAATTAAATAATTTAATTAATCATAACATGCATGAAATTAGAAACCAGATTCGATATTTTTTTTACCAGACTAGAGCAAAATACAGAATTATGCGCTTGAATTTTCTTAATAGAAGTTTTAAAACAGAAAATTTAATTACAAGACTAAGAGAAATGGATTATGGTCATATATACGACAACTCTTTAAACGGTAAGGCTAAAATATATTATATAACACATTCTGAACAGTTAAGACAGTTAAGGGCAGTAGGTTTTAAAAATATCTTTTCTTATTCAATAAACGGCATTAACACAGAAAATGAAGATGAACTGAATAAAGGCGGGTGGATTTATTATTTATGCCAGGCCGATAAATAAATCAGGTAAGAAAATAGTAGCTATTTTATTCCATGTTCCTGTTTATAAGTAGCCCAGTTTTGTTTCAGCCATAAAAATTCACTGAAATTGTTCAACCTTTTTATGAATGGATTGTTCTTAAGTTCAAATCCTATTGTGGAGCATGGTTTTACTCCATAATCATGACCAGGCCATACTTCTGTATCACAAGGCAAGTTCATAATTTTTTTTAAACTCTCAAATTCCATTCTTGCATCCCTTTCACCATAAGTACCTCCTACTTTCCCTACAAAAAGGGTATCTCCAGTAATCAATTTATCCTTAACTTTTATGCAGATTGAATCTGAAGTATGGCCTGGAGTATGAATAAATTCAAGTTTAAGCTCCCCCAGCCTTATAACTTCACCATCACTTACTTCAGTATCTGCACCACAATTAATGAAAGTGACTTGTTTGTCTCTCTCAATTCCTCGAAAATAATTATTGCCTTTGGAATGATCGAAATGGGAATGAGTATTTATTATATATTTTATTTCTACACTTTCTTTTTTTACTGTTTTCATAACCTTTAATGGATCAGGAGAAGGATCTATCAGAGCACCTTCCTTTGTCTCTGCACTGGCAATAAGATATGCATAATTCCTATCACCCCCTGAATCTATCTGCTTAAAAATCATCTTACCTCCCATAAGGAAATTTCATACTGGATTCACTTTCCCTCTAATCT
>Ga0307378_10002862_pt1 | contig 25754 bp, 21 predicted proteins | sample UN1MG_FD_202238 | JGI IMG/M metagenome (GOLD analysis project Ga0307378, IMG submission 202238) | Soil microbial communities from Risofladan, Vaasa, Finland - UN-1 | ecosystem: Environmental > Terrestrial > Soil > Coastal area > Acid sulfate soil | place: Finland: Risofladan, Vaasa | collected...
GATGTGAGAACCGACAACCCGAACCACCATCCCGGCTTCCCCCGAAGCCGCCCAAAGATACTCTGTTCCCACGGAATACGAAAAACGAAGCACGGCCTACAAGTCGGCTTCGCTTGTTTGAGGGCTAGTCCTTCGTTACGGCCGCGTATGTCGGCAACGTGATCGGCGCCTCATCCAGATCCGTTTTGATCCGAATCGTCTTCGCGATTTTTCCATCGTTTTCACCTGCGATGAAAGTGACCGCCACTAAGTGCAAGGACGCGACCGCATCCTCGGCCGGCGTTCCGAACTCGAAGCAGTCGCAGTCGGCCTCGATCGACGTGATGCGGAACGGTTTCTTGCCTCGTACCACAATCCTCTTGGTTACCTTTTGTCCCGGCTGCACGGTGCCCAGGAACAAGGACGCGGGGCTTACCGTGACCGCCGACACAACGCGGCCCTCGACCATTACCGGGATCTGCCTGGCGAGTTCGTCGTTGGTTACCAACATCAAGTGGTCTCTAAGGTAGCCGGTTGGCGAGGACTCGTCCAAGCGCACGCGCAGCTCATACGCCACTCGACTGCCCCCGCGAGTCGTCTCGACGGCCTCGCCGGAGAGATGTGGATTTGCACTCTTGACCTCCAGGATCCTCCAATCGCTACGGCGAGTACAACTCACGGAGACGGTTTTCCGAGCGCCCTCCCCTTGCTCGATTTCACCCAGTTGCACGGCCTCCGGCTCGACCAGCACATCCGGCCGAATATCGACCTTCACATGCAACTGCACTTTTGCATACGCGGGCTTGTCGAAGGTCACAGTGATGGTAGAACTCTGTGGGCCGGTAAACTTGTCGCTGTTGATGTTTGCGAGAATCGCGCCCTGCTCGTACGTTTTCAGCAGCGCCTGCTTGATGCCGGGCGTCGTGCAGCCGCAACTGACCGAAACACTGGCGACGTGCACCTCTTGCACGTAGATGTTCTTGAGCACGAACTCATACTCGGCCTTGGCCCCCCGGGCGATCGTGCCGAAGTCGTGGCTTTTCGTCTCGAACATCTTCTCGGCCCATTTTTGGGCCTGGACCGGTGACGCGAGCGGCACTACCACGGCGAAGATCAGGAGCGTTCTTCGAAGCATGGTTCTCTCGCGGCCCTAGAAACCGATGTTGACGAGAAAGACGTATTCCAACGAGAACCCCACGCCCAGCAGCACAAAGACCCAGCCGGTGACCATCCGGGCCCACCATTCGATCTTCGACAGAACGTTGTACGTCTTGCCCACCGACTGGGCGCTGTAGGCCAGCAGGAACGCGACCACGATGACCGGCAGCGCCGTGCCGACGCCGTAAACCAGCGGCAGGAGGATCGCCCCGCCCGGTACCGATGCTTCGGGAACCGAGATGCCGACCTTCCCCAAAACGCTCGTGATGGCGCCGGCTTCGGAACCCATCGTCAGGGCCAGTAGCCCGAAGAACCAGGCCGCCGAAGTCGGGCAGAACGAGACCGCAAACAGGATTCCCAGCAGCAACGCGCCCCAAATGCCCATGGCGTCGACCCGTTTCTGCATGCCCTCGCTCATCATCATCCCACCGGCGGTCACGGTAATCAGGCCCACCAGGAACATACCCAACAACAGAAAGATCGGCCCGAGGACCAGATGCATGTACTCCTGCAGGAAGAGAGACACGGCGGGGATGGACAGTGCGGTGGTCGTCAGCAGGCCGGCCAGCGCGAGATAGAGCACGCAGCGTCCCAGCGTGTAAAGCAGCCCCGCGTGGATCACCAGGCGCGGGTTCTCTACCTTGCGCCCGATGTAGGAGATCGCGGCAATGTTCGTCGCCAACGGACAAGGGCTGATCGAAGTCAGCACGCCCAGGTAGAGGGCGGCGACCATATAGAGCAGGTAGGTGACCATCGAAAACATCTCTCCGCCGTGTTCGGAAGCGCAGTCCACTTACTCTATCGGCGGCTCCGGCGCCGCACCGTGTCTCGGGGCGAGTCCGCGTCGGCCCGAGCGCTATTTCAAGTACGCTTCAACGTTCTCGCGGACATATTGGATGAACGCGGGCTTCTCGCGAACCTTCATCCAGATCTCCTCGAGGTCCTTGTATTCCTTCACCTTGTTCCCCGCGACCTTCACCACGATCAGGGTAGGCCCGCCGATCTTGTAGCCCTTGGCCAGGGCTTCGTTCTTCTTGTCCTGGAAGTCGACGTAATGGAACTCGACCGAGCCTTCCTCGATTTGCCTGGCGAACCCCTGCTTGACGGCCTCCTCGGAGTAGCTGCCCATCGCGAGGCAGGTCGGGCACCGTTGTGTCCGATGGAAGTACATCGCAACGACGCGATCGGCAGACGGGTCGGCAGCACGCGCCGTCGAAGCGAACATGGCTGCAAGCGAAACGACGGCAAGTGCAACAGCAGCGAAACGTTTCATCAGTTTCCTCCGTTCTCGTTGATGGGGGGTGACATTTCTTGTTGATGGGGGGTGACATTCCTCACTGTGGAACCGGAATCCCGGCCGGGCCGGTCGGAAGCGGCAACTCATCCGTCTCTGTGCCGGGGACCGGAATCGCCGGAACGTCGCCGGGCTGCGCCGGCTCGGGCTCCGGGGCGGCAGTTTTCAGCATTTCGTTGATTTCGTCTTGAAGATATGCGGAAAGGGCCGTTTTATCCTCCGCAAGCACCAGGACCCGGTCAAGGCGATTCCAGGCGTCGATTTGGCCGCCCTTCATTCGCACGAGCACAATGGTCGAAGTCACAATGTCGAAATCCTTCGCCTTGGGGTCCTTCCTGTAGTCGAGAACCTTCCAGACCATTTCGCCGTTTTCCAATTGCGAAGCGTATTCGGTGTTGAGCGTATCGTAGGCGTTCGATTCGGCGGCGAGACAGGTCGCGCATCGTTGGCCGTGGAAATAATAGACCATCAGGGCGTCGTCGGCCGCCCGGCTTGCGGTTCCTTCGCTCGCCGCTGCGATTCCGCCCTGCTTGCGAATCGCCTGAAGCTCCTCGGCAATCTGCGTCAATTGCGGCTCTAATTGCGAAGCCGTATGCGAATCCAAGGCTCGGACGATCAGCACCACGAGCGTCGCCGAAAAGAATGAGATCAGGCACACGGCCAAGGCATTCTTGAGTTCCATCCAAATTCTCCCCGTTACGCGGTCAGTCGCATCCGTCCGTGGGCGACGACTTTGTCTACGTGCTCCGGCGTGGCCGGTGTCGTGCCCTTTTCCATATCCAAATCGGCAAGCCGCACGTGCTCAAACTCCGTGAAGCCGGCCTCTTCGAGGGTCTTGCGGGAACAGTCCAGCGGACAGCCGTCGATGGCCAATATCGCTGACGCTGCTTGCGTGGTAGCCATGATGCTGCTCACTCGCCCCCCGACCCCGGCTAGACAGAACATCTTGCCGACACCCTCAGCGGTCAGCTTCCTCGCCGCAAGGTCCGAGATGTGGCCGACGTCCGCGGCCCCCGAGCAGGCGAAAATGAGTTTCGGCGCAGCGTCGCATGCACACTTGGGACTCTTGGTTTCATCCGCCATTTCGTCGTCTCCAGCGATGGCCCTGGTGAGTGGGCGATAGGGTCGCTATCGTCCTTGTCAGGGCGTTCTGCGAGCAAGAGCGACTTCGGCCACGTGCCGGCCGAGGTTCTTCGCGGTTGCTGCGCCGAATTCGTCCTTGCTTATGTCATCGCTTCCGTCGTTCCAGAGGCGGGCTCCGAAATGCCCGGTCGGACGCCCATCGCCGACGACGAGCATCTCGTGGCAGAACAACGCCGCCTGGACCGATTGGATAACCAACTCCTGGCCACCGCTACGGACGCCGCCCACCGCGACCACGCCGGCAACCTTTCCGGAGAGTGCAAAGTTGTTCTTGCGGAACATGCCGCAGCGGTCGATGAACGCTTTGCAGAGCGTTGTCATGTTTGCGAAGTACACGGGCGTTCCCACGATGATGGCGCCGACCATTGGATCAGACAGTTTGGCCGCCACCTCCGGGAAGTCGTCCGCCTGGCCGGCCTCCAGGGGAATCCCCGCAGCGAGTTCCGCAGGAATCTTCAGTCCGGCCAACTCGACAAGTTCAATCTCAATCCGCTCCGGCGCGACTGCCTTGGCGGCTTCAAGGCAGATACCCAGCGCCTGGGCCGTCGTCTTGCCCTTACGCGGACTGCACGCAACTGCGACGATCTTCAACGCCGAGTCGGGCTCGGTCCCCTCGGCAGCCAACGCGGAGAGGGCTCCCAACGACGCAGCACCTATGCCTACCGTGCCCAGAAAGCGGCGCCGAGATACATCGGTTTCCATGGCAATCTCCCTTGCTTGAAAGTGCGATTTTCTGAAACAGCCTCTGTCGAACGCGAGCTACGCAAGCAGCTTGGCGATCTCTTCGGGCGAAGGCACCTTGCCGACCAGTTTTACCTCGCCGTCGATCGCCAGGGCCGGTGTCATCATCACGCCGAAGCCCGTGATAACGTTGATGTCGGTAATCTTCTCCACGGTGGCTTCCACGCCCGATTGCGCGACCGCCACTTCGGCATTGTGCTTGAGCTTCTCGCACTTGGCGCAACCGGGCCCCAAAACCTGGATCAATTTCATGTTGCTTCTCCCTCATTCGAAGGTTCATTGTATCCGCGAACTGATCCTTACACAAAGAACCAGCCGAAAACCATCCCCACGAACGTGCTCATGATCACGGTCAGGACCACGAAAGTGAGCGTCTTCTTGAATCCGATCACGCTGTAGATCACCGCGATGCTCGGCAGCGACAACGCCGGCCCTGCCAGCAACAAAGCCAATGCCGGCCCGCGCCCCATTCCGAGCCCGATGAGCGCCTCGAGGATCGGGATCTCGGTCAGCGTGGCGAAGTACCACATCCCCCCGATCAACGAAGCGATGAAATTTGCCCCGAAGCTGTCGCCGCCGACCCAACCGGCGACGATTTCCTCGGGAATCAGGGCCCCGACGAACCCGGTCACCAACACGCCGCCAAACAAGAGCGGAATGATCGACTTCGAGAAGCTCCACGTCTGGTCCATCCATTCGGCGAGTTCCTCGCGGTCGAACCATCGCCACGCCATGGCCGCCACCGCCAGGAAGAAGACGCCGGCAAAGTACCAACGATGATGAAATACCCATGCCACCCATTGGTAGTTGTCGGGTGTCAGGTCTTCCTCCGAGGCGATGTCGCTGATGTCGAGCATGACCTTGGCGCCCTTCTTGCGGTCGCCAAGCGGTTCCTCGAGCTGAACCCGATAGGTCTCCGCGGTGCGGATCAGGACGGTCACGTGCATGTGGGTCCCGTCGGTCTGCTCGATGATGGTCTGGCTGGGATTGGCCCAATCGCTGAAAACGAGGAATGCAATCATGCAGACGAAGAACAGGGCCGTCTGCCGGAGGCTCCGCCTGGCCGGCGGCGGATCGGGCAACTGCATCACGGCGGCCGTTCGCTCTTCTTCATCCTTCCGAAAGACGACCGCCATGATCAGGCCGATCACGACGGCAAACACGATCGAGCCGATGATTCGCGCAATGCCCAGATCGAAGCCCAGCACACGGGCCGTCAGGAAGATGGCCATCACGTTGATTGCCGGCCCGGAATAGAGAAAGGCCGAGGCCGGTCCCAGGCCGGCCCCCACGCGATAGATGCCGGCGAACATCGGCAGCACGCTGCACGAACAAACGGCCAGCACCGTGCCGGAAATGGACGCCACGCCGTAGGCTTCCACCTTATTGGCCTTGGGTCCCAAGTGGCGAAGCACGGCTTCTTTCGAGAAGAACGTGGCAATCGCTCCCGCGATGAACATGGCAGGCACCACGCAGGCCAGGGTATGGTAGCGGACATACCACTGGAGCATGTGGAATGCCTCCATGATGGCATCCCGGATCTTCGGACTGGCGAAGTTCACGTAATACGCAAAGAGAAAGATCCCAACCAAGGTGGCCAGGATTGACATTTGTTTCTTGTTCAACGGGAGATCCCTTCCTCACAGCCGGCAAGCCACGCTGGGTTAATTGGCAAAATTGACAAATACGAGCCCAATAGGAAAAGGCCGTGCCCAAGAGCAGGGCCCTCCTAGGCGAGCAACTCCTGTTGACTTCGGGCGTTGCACGCCATGACGGATTCGATGCAGTCGAAAAAACTCAGGATGCACTTCATCCGGAGGCGGTAAAAAACCATCTGCCCGCGCTTCTCGTCCTCGACAAGACCGGCCCCCTTGAGGACCGCCAGATGCCGCGACACGGTCGACATGTCCGAGCCGATCATCTCGGTCAGTTCACAGACGCAGCGTTCGCCGGCCGTGGACAGTTCGTCCACGATCAGCAGGCGGGCAGGATGGGCCAGGGCCTTGATGATTCTGGCGCGGGCTTCGTACTTGGCTAATCTTTTCGTGTCCATTATTCTCTCGCATCGGTTTCTACTACTTGGTAGTTTAGCCAAATACGCAATTGCCTGTCAAGGGCAGTTTCTTGGCGACAAGGCATGCCCCCCTAATGCAGCGCCCTGAGGACACCATCTTTTACGGCGAGAGCTTCGCCCGGGCCAGTTTTCGGGTTCATCCGGCATTTGCGTACCTGGAAGGCACACACCAGGAGTACCGGTGCCTCTTCTCTGTTACCCGACCGTCATAACTCCAAGAGATCCAAGGGCTTCGGCGCATCGATGAACAGAGAAGAGACACCGGTACTCCCCAGGGAGAGTCGGAAGTAGGCTTTCGCCGGATGAACCAGTTTCCGCCCGCTGCACCAGGGGCATCGGAACCCATGCCGAACGCCGCCGAATCGCTGCGGTGCCAGTTCGGAACGGATCGATGCAGCGGCGTTCCCGATATGGTAGAATTGCCCCGCTGAAGGGTGGAGGTCGAGTTGGCAGGACGACACCCGGGGAGAAAGATCCGGACGAAGGCGGTGGTCGTGAGAAAGTGGCTGGCCGTGACGACGGCTTCCTTGACGCTCGTAATGAACGCATGCCCGTCTGCAACCGTCACGGCCGCGGAGCAGGTCGGCCTGGGGGTCTATCGTTCGCCATTCGATCTGGCGTTTGCGCCGGACGGGACACTGGCGGTCAGCGATCGGACGGCCGGGTCGTTGGGGATGATCGAGCAGGCAAGCGACCGGGGAAACGACCGGGCGGTTCGGGACATCAAGGTCGGAGAGCAGCCCGGCGGCGTGGCATGGTCGGCCGACGGGCGGTTCGCCTACGTGGCCGAGTCCATGGCCGGAACCGTGGCCCAGATCGATCGGTCCGGCCAGATCGTGCGGCGACTGAAGGTTGGACCGCGGCCCGTGGGACTGGCGGTGGCACCGCGTCGCGGTTGGCTGCTGGCGGCCAACACCGCCGCCAACACGGTCTCCGTGGTGCAACTGGCCGACGGCCGGGAAAAGGGTCGCATCCCAGTCCCGTCTACGCCTTGTTTCCTGGCGGTCACGTCCGACGAGGACCTGGCCGTGGTGGGCAACCGGCTTCCGGCCGGCGACGCCTCCGATCCCGCCGTCAGCGCCGTGGTGTCGCTGATCGACCTGCGATCGCTGAGCGTCGCGGCCGACGTCCGATTGCCGCCGAACAGCACCAACGTATGCGGCGTGGCCGTCTCGCGCGACGGACGCTGGGCCTACGTCGTCCACAACCTGGCCCGCGCCATGCTGCCCACCGAACAGATCGAATACGGCTGGATCAACGCCAACGCGATGACGGTGATCGATCTGCCCAAGCGGCGGCGCTGGGCCACCGTCTTGCTCGACCGGTTCAACGGCGGGGCGGCCAACCCGTTCGGCGCGGCCCTGTCGCCCGACGGCTCGACGCTGTGGGTCACGTTGTCCGGCACCCACCAGGTCGGCAAGATCGACCTGGCCCGGTTGCACGTGCTGTTGGCCAAGGAGTTGCCCGAGGGCACCGCCGACACCAACAGCGACGACGGGAACAAGTTGAGCACGGCGCGCGGCTCGATGGGCTACTCCGACACCTGGCAGATCGGCCTGGAGGATCCGACCAGCGTGGAATTGGTGGTCAGCAACCTGCCGGTGGAATACGGCCAGGGACGCTATCTCGGCGGCGTGTTCGTTCGCGCGGATCTGCCGGGCAACGGCCCCCGCTCCGTGGCGGTCTCGCCCGACGGTCGGGAAGTGGCGGTGGCCATGTATTTCTCGGGCACGGTCGCGCTGGTCGACGCGGCCTCGCTGAAGACCCGCGGAATCGTGGCCGTCGCTCCGCAGCCGCCCGCCGACGAAGCGAGGCGCGGCGAGACGATCTTTCACGATGCGGACTACTGCTTCGAGCAATGGCTGAGTTGTTCGACGTGCCATCCCGACGGCCGCGCGGACGGGCTGAACTGGGACCTGATGAACGACGGGATCGGCAGCCCGAAAAACACACGTTCGCTGGTCCTGTCCCACCGGACCCCGCCGGCCATGTCGCGCGGCGTGCGGCCGGACATGCCCGCCGCGGCGGCGGCCGGGTTCAAGTTCCTGCTGTTTCAGGAGCCCGAGGCCGACGCACTGCGGGCCGTCGAGGCCTATCTGCGGTCGCTGGCGCCCGAGAGGAGCCCGTGGTTGGTCGATGGCCGCCTCGGCCGGGAGGCCCGCCGTGGAGAAGCGATCTTCGACAGCCCGGAGGTCGGCTGCGCACGATGCCATCCGACGCCGCTGTACACCGATCTGCAGATGCACGACGTGGGCACCGGGACCGCTCCGGACGAGTCGGGCCGCTTCGACACGCCGACGCTCGTCGAGCTGTGGCGAACCGGCCCGTACCTGCACCACGGCCGCGCCACCGCGCTGCGGGAAGTGCTCACTACCATGAATCCGGACGAGCGACACGGCAAGACATCGCACTTGTCGGATGACGAGATAAACGCCCTGATCGAATACTTGCGGTCGCTTTGAGTCGAAAATGGGGACTGGCTCCGGGCCGTGTTTCGGTTCTGAAGTCACCAAGAATGTACGCCGGCCCGGTGCCTGTCCCCTTTTTCGACGCGATTCGACATCCGTTCCTCACGAACCCCGGAGAACCAACCATGAACGCGACCCTTCCACGAATCTTGTCCCGAATGTTTCTGGCCGGACTGCTACTCGGTGCTGCCGTGTTCGCCTCGACGGCGATGGCGGACGAGCAGCACCTGCTCTACGTCACCGTTCCCGACGGTGCCGGTGGGAGCAAGGGCCACGGGATCTACATCTTCGACATCGAGAACGATCACAAGTTCGTCCGGGCGATCGACATCCCCGACATGGGCGGCACGCGGGGCGTCTGCGCCAGCCCGGTCACCGACAAACTCTACTACGCCCACGGAAACACCAAGCTCGCCTGCATCGATCTTCGCACCGAGAAGAAGCTCTGGGAGAACGTCTATCCCAAGGACGAGGGCGGGTGCGACCGGATTCAGATCACGCCGGACGGCAAGAAGCTCTACGTGCCCTCGGGCTGGTGGAGCAGCGACGCTTACAACAAGGTCGTCGATGCGGCCACCGGCGAACTGATTACCAAGATTAACCTCGCCGACGCCGGCGGCTGCCACAACACGGTGATGAGCCTCGACGGCACGCGGGCCTACTGCGCCTCGACGAAGTACAGCTTCCTCACGGTGGTCGATACGCGGACCGACGAGATCGTCCGGCGCGTGGGGCCGTACATGGCCATGATCTGGCCCCATACGATCAACGGCCGCCAGACGCTCAGCTTCGCGAACGTCGATCACATCGTCGGGTTCGAGGTCGCCGATCTGGTGACGGGCGAGAAGCTCCACACGGTCCTGGTTCCCGGCCTCGAGGACCAGCGGCGCCGCTGCCACGGCATCGGACTGACGCCCGACGAGACCGAGGTCTGGGTGGTCGACCAGGACAAGATGCAGCTTCACGTGTTCGACGCGACGGTCATGCCGCCGGTATTCAAGCAACACATCGACACCAGCGCCAAGACGCACGGCTGGATCACCTTCAGCATGGACGGGCGCTTCGCCTATCCCGACACGGGCGACGTGATCGACCCGAAGACGAAGAAGATCATCGGCACGCTGACCGACGCCCGAGGCGAGCGCGTGATCAGTTCGAAGTTCATCGAGATCCACCTGCGCGACGGCGATCCGATCCGCGTGGGCCAACAGATGGGCCTGGGCCGCGTGACCTCCGTGTTGGGCAAATAGGAGAGGAATCTTGGAATGAAACCGGCCAAACCGTTCTGCTCGCTCGTATTCCTGCTTTTCATCGGTGTTGAAGTATTCGCCGACGACGGCAATCGGCTGGCGTACCTCGACGAACCCTGCGATCCGTACTACGTCGGGCGCAATACGGCCAAACTGATCACGCCGCAGTGGGTCGGCGAGCCGGGCGTAGAAGCCGTGATCGTGCTGGCCAACGACGATCTCCGCGACCCGGCACGTCACGAAGCCTACCTGCGGCCGATCCTCGAACGTTCGAAGGAAATCGACGGCCGGGCACCGGTCAGCCTGATGACCAATCAGGTAGATCCTAAGGACCCGCAGTTGCAGACGTGGCTCGATGAGGGGCTGAGTCTGGAGGCCCATACGTGGAGCCACCCTTGTCCCTGCTTGCAGGGAAACGATCTGGCCGCCGCCAAACAGACGTACGACCAGTCGGTCGATCTGATGTCCGCGATCCCCAATAACCGGCCGGTGGCGTATCGGATGCCGTGTTGCGACTCGATGAGTTCCCTCAGCCCGCGGTTCTTCACCGAGATCTTCAACCGCCGGACCGGGCAAGGCAATTTCCTGTCGATCGATTCGTCGGTGTTCATGGTCTATACGGCCGACGATCCCGAGCTGCCCCGGGAGTTGGTTCTCGAGCCGGACTCGACGGAACGGTTCCGCAAGTACGTGCCGAAGGATCGGATCATGGCGAACCTGATCGAGGACTATCCGTATCCTTACGTGATCGGCCGGTTCTGCTGGCAGATCCCCTGCCTGATGCCCAGCGACTGGAACGCCCAACACCTCAACGGCGTCTGCAGCCCGACGACGGTCCGCGATTTGAAGGCGGCGGTCGATGCGACGGTGATCAAGCGGGGCATCTTCTCGCTCTGCTTCCACACGCACGGCTGGATCCGCAACGACCAGGTGGTCGAGATGATCGACTATGCGGTAGAGAAGCACGGCAAGAAGGTCAAGTTTCTCACGTTCCGCGAAGTGTACGACCGGTTGACGAACAATCTCTTGGGCGGTCATCCGTTGCGGGCGGCCGACGGAGGGGACAACGGCGTCCGCGTGCTCGATCTGGACAACGACGGCCACATGGACGCGGTCATCGGCAACCAAACCACGCAAGAAACACGGCGCTGGGTGCCGCAAGAGGGCCAATGGATCACCGGCCATTTCCCCGTGAAGATCGTCGATGCCCGCGGCGACTCGCGACGCGACGATCTGGGCATCCGCTTCGGCGTGCTCCGGCCGGATGGAACGGCCAGCTTCCTGAAACCCAACGGCGTCGCCTGGCATTTCCAGGGCAACCGTTGGGCCACGCGGAATCCGAACCCCGGCGCCCCCTCCGGCACCGATCCTTCCGGCACGGACAATCGGCCGTATCGAATCCTGCGAATTCTCGACGTGGACGGCGACGGGACCGGCGAGGTCATCTACCGCGATCGAACCGGGTACATGCTGTGCCGATGGTCGTCCGAGCGGGATACGTTCCTGCCCGCCGCGCCGCTGCCCGAGGGCGTCACGCCGCTGGATGCCCAGGGCCGCGATGCCGGGTTGCGATTCGTCGATATCGACGAAGACGGTCGGCTCGACCTGGTCTTTTCCAACGCCCAGCGCTACTCGCTGCACCTGTTCGCCTCGATGGAAGAAGGCTGGTCGCCGGCGATCCTCGAAGGCAACCGCGGCGAAAAGGACCCGAAGGACGAACTGCCGATGATCGTCCGCGCCGACGGCACCAACAACGGCGCCTGGTTCAAGCATCGGCACATGTGGGTGCAGAACGAAGAGACGGGCGGGAACCTTCCCGGGCACATCGACGGCCGGCACTACACGCAGTTGCTCGACGCGGATCACCAGCCGCCCCCGCGGTCGCCGGAGAGTTCGCTGCGGTCGATGCTGCCGCGGCCGGGGTTCCAGGTCGAGTTGATGGCCGCCGAGCCGCTGGTGGCCGACCCGATCGACGTCGCCTGGGGACCCGATGGCAAGGCGTGGGTCGTCGAGATGGCCGATTACCCGATGGGGATGGACGAAGACGGGCACCTCGGGCTGCCGGAAAAGGTCGGCGTGCCCGGCGGGCGGGTTCGCTGCCTGGAAGACACCGACGGCGACGGACGCTACGACAAGTCGACGGTCTTCCTGGAGCCGGTCAATTTCCCCTCGGGCGTGATGCCGTGGCGAAAGGGGGTGATTGTCACGGCCGCCCCGGAAATCTTCTACGCCGAAGACACCGACGGCGACGGCCGGGCCGATCTCCGCAAAACGCTCTTTCAAGGCTTCAGCGAGGGCAACCAGCAGCATCGCGTGAATCACCCCCGCTGGGGCCTGGACAACTGGATTTATGCCGCCAACGGGGACAGCAACGGCATCGTCCGCTCGATGAAGACTGGCAAGGAAACCGACATCGGCGGACGCGACGTCCGTTTCCGGCCCGACGAGGGGCTGTTCGACACGGCGACCGGCCGCACCCAGTTCGGCCGCAACCGCGACGACTGGGGCAACTGGTTCGGCTGCAACAACAACAATCCCGGCTGGCATTACGTGTTGGCCGATGATCGCCTGCGGCGGAATCCGCACATCGCGGCCCCGCCCGGTCGCGTCGATCTGACTTCCTCGCGCGACGCCTGGCCCGGCGGGCGCGTGGTCACTCATTGTTTCTACGACCAGCCGACTCCCGCCGAGGGCCAGCCCGGCCGCTGGACCTCGATCGGCGGCGTGATGGTTTACCGCGACGAGTTGTTCGGGCCGGCCTTTGCCGGGAACCTCTTCGTCGACGACTCGGTCTACAACGTGATCCACCGGATGATCCTCACGCCGCGCGGCCTCACGTTCCGCGGCGAGCGGGCCCCCGACGAGCGCCAGTCCGAGTTCCTCGCTTCGGCCGATCCCTGGTTTCGCCCCGCGACGTTGCGAACCGGGCCCGACGGGGCGTTGTGGGTGGTCGACATGTACCGCTTCGTGATCGAACACCCCGAATGGATCGACGACCGCCTGGAGAAAACGCTCGATCTTCGCAAGGGGCACCCGTACGGCCGCATTTATCGCATCTTTCCCGTGGGAAAGCGTCCGCGGCCCATCCCCCGGCTCGACCGGCTCGATACGGCCGGCCTGGTCGCGGCGTTGGACAGCCCCAACGGCTGGCAACGCGATATGGCCCAGCAGATGCTCTTGTGGCGGGCGGACACGGCGGCCGTCGAACCGCTGGAGGAGATGGCCGTCCAGAGCAAGCGAGTAACCGCCCGACTGCACGCGCTGTGTACGCTCGACGGGCTGGGCACGCTGCGGGCGGAGATCCTCGCCCGGGTGTTGGCCGACGAACATCCCGGCGTACGACGCCACGCCGTGCGGTTGAGCGAAACGCTGCTGGGTACGAGCCCCGCACTGGGCGAGGCCCTGTTGAAACTCCTCGACGACACGGACGCGCAGGTACGGCTGCAATTGGCCTACACGCTGGGCGAGTGGAAAGACGCCCGGGCCGGCCGGGCCTTGGGGAAAATGGCAGTCACCGCGGCCGACGATCCCTTCATGACCGCCGCGGTGATGAGTTCCGCCGTCGGTCACGTCCAGCAGATGATCGCCCAGGTGCAAGACGATCCCCGCCATGCGACCGCGCGGGCCCAACTGTTGCACAAGCTGCTGAAACTCTACGACGCGGTGGAGGCCGATCCGGGCGCGACCGCCGGACAGTTCGAGCCGATCCGCGTTCGGGCCGAAAAGATGCTCGGCGGCCGAACCGACGCCGAGTTGCAGGCCGCGCTGAAGAAGTTCGGACCCGTGGTCGAGACGGCCGGCGATCCGCGGCGCGGCAAAGAGATCTTCGTCGAGGCGACCTGTTCCACCTGTCACCGGATCGACGAGGTGGGCACCCGCATCGGACCCGACATCCGCACGCTGATCGACCGTTCGCCCCAGAACCTGCTGGTTGCCGTGCTCGATCCCAACCGCGCTTTCTTGAATCGTTTTCGGGAATACGTCGCCGTAACCTCCGACGGCCGGCAGTACGAAGGCATGCTGCTCGACGAGACCAGCAACAGCATCCTGCTGGTCGACGCCGCCGGCAAGGAGCGGGTGATCCTCCGCAAGGACATCGAGGAACTCGTCGACGTGGGCCGCTCGCACATGCCGGAGGGTCTGGATGGAAAGCTCGATCCGCGGAAGATGGCCAACCTGTTCGCTTTCCTCGGCCAGGGGAAGCCCACCCGCCGGCAGTTTCCCGGCAACGACCCCCGGGCCGCCTCGCAGGCCGACGACGGCTCCTTGCGGTTGGACGCCGTCGGTGCGGAAATCTACGGCTCGCGGATCGCGCTGGAGCCGAAGTACGGCAACCTCGGCCTGTGGTACGGCGAAGACGCGTACGCGCTCTGGCCGATCGAGATCACGCGCGGCGGGACGTTCGAGGTCTGGTTCGAGTGGGCCTGTAGCGACGAAGCGGCCGGAAACGGATTCCTGGTCCGCGTCGCCGGCCAGACCTTGCCGGGCAAGGTGCCGAGTACGGGAACTTGGGACCATTATCGCCGCGCACAGTTCGGCCAGGTGGAGTTGCAGCCGGGCGACCACCAATTCGGCTTCCGCAGCGACGGGCCGATCTCCGGGGCACTGATCGATCTGCTGGCCGTCCGATTGATCCCCGTGCCGCCGGGCCGAACCGCACCGCCGCAGAAACCGGGCCCCGCACGCCTCGAACCGATCAAGCCCCAGGCCGATGGTTCGCTCCGGCTGGCGGCGCAGTCGGGCGTGGGCATCGGCCCGCGGATCGAGTACCTGACCGACGAGAAAGCGTTCGGCTGGATGACCGCGGCCGACTGGATCGAGTGGGACGTAGAGGTCGGCCGGGCCGGATTCTACGACGCCTACCTCGAGTGGTCGGTTGGCGATTTCAGCGCCGGCAAGCCGTTCGAACTGCGGATCGGAGAACCACGGCTCATCGGGGCGGTCGCCAAGACCGGATCCTGGAAGACCTTCCAAAGCACGAAAATCGGCCGGATCGAACTGCCCGCGGGACGGCAACAGGCCACATTCAAGCCGGGCGATCGGTTCGAGGGCGTGCTGTTGGATCTGCGGGAGATTCGATTGCTGCCGGTGAGGCGGTGAGTCCCCAGCGATGTTGTATGCGAAGCCGCAAGCGGCTGATTCGGTGGTCGATCGTTCCTGATTCCTAATTCCTAATTCCTAATTCATCATTCATACTTCCCCCATGTCCTACATCGACACGCACGTACACCTCGATCAGGAAGAGTTCGACGCCGACCGCGACGACGTGGTGGACCGTTTTCGCCGGGCCGGTGGAGAAGCGATGCTCTCGGTCGGCATCTCGGCCGCTTCGAGCCGGGCGACGCTTGAACTGGCCGAGACGCATCCGGAGATCTTCGCCGCGGTGGGCATCCAACCGAACTGTGCCGCCGAGGCGGCCCCGGACGATTGGGACCGGATCGTGGCCATGGTCGATCATCCCCGGGTGGTGGCCCTGGGCGAGACGGGCCTGGATCGCCACTGGGACTTCACGCCGCTGGATGTCCAGCGGGACTATTTCGACCGGCATCTCCGGCTCGCCCGGCGGCACGACCTGCCGGTGGTGATTCACTGTCGCGAGGCGGAGGCCGAGGTGCTGGCGATGCTTCGCGAGGCGGTCGGCCGCGGCCCGCTGCGGGGAGTCCTGCACGCCTTCAGCGGCGACGCGGCCTTCGCGGCGCAGTGCCTGGAATTGGGGCTCGATGTCAGTTTCGCCGGCATGGTCACCTACCGCAACAAGAAGTTCCAGCCGCTGCGGCAGGTCGCCGCCTCGATTCCCGACGACCGCTTGCTGATCGAGACCGACAGCCCCTACCTGGTGCCGCACCCGCTGCGGGGCAAACAGCGGCGGAACGAGCCGGCCTGGGTCGTCCACACGGCCGAGTGTCTGGCCGAGTTGCGAGGCGTGACCCTCGAAGAACTCTCCGCCCAAACCACGGCCAACGCCCGGCGGCTGTTCCGCTTCCCGTAGTCAGCCGCTTGCGGCTTCGCCCCGCCGACCAACAGCCCGGACAACGCGAGTACCGCAGCGATGCTTCTCATGGGATCGGTCCTCGAAGGTCACATTCCATGCTGCTGGATTGTATAAGCAGCCGGAACGGACCTCAAATAACGGATTATCGAATATCGAACCAAAAGCGGTTCGACTCCAGTTTACCGGTGGGTCTGGCCGAATTACAGAAGGGGTAGCGGTGTGCGCGATCATCCGGGCAGCAGGTCCGGACGCCGGGCCGCGAACAAGGACGTTCAGGACACGCGTGGAAGGGATTCCTATGAAGCGACGGCATTTTTTCCGTGTAGCCGGATGGAGCTTGACGGTGCTGGGCACGCTCGGCCTTGCCTTTCTTGCCGGTGGATGCCGGGGCCGGCAAACGGCCCAGGTAATGCAGCCCGGCGAGGCCGACATGGTCGGCTCGCACGCGGCGGGAGCCGAGACCTACAAGCCGCTGATCGATACGGCCGTCTCGAACCTCTTGGCGAAGCACGCGCAGGTCGTTCAGCCGGCCGGATTCGGCGGGCCCGTCGCGGAGCCCCTGCGGGTCTGTTTCGTGGGCGTGGAGAACAAGAGCATCGAGGAGATCGGCGACTTCAAGGAACAGATCTACCAGCACATCGACACCTGCATCGTGCAGTCCGGCGTGTTCCGGCCGATCAGCCGGCGTTTCGTGGAAGCCGGGCTCGGCGAGGTCCGCATGCGACCCGACCAGTTGCTCATTCCCGACAACATGCGGGTGTTCGCCGACGTGATGGAGCGCCAGGGTCAGCCGTTCGGCTATCTGCTCTACGCGACCCTCACCTCGGGTACCACGCAGAGCAACCGGGACTACCAGCGCGACTACCTGTTGACGCTGGAGATGATCAACGTGCGTACCGGCGACTACACCAAGGAGTCCGCCCGGCTGAGCAAGGAATACAACGTCTCGGCGATGAGCAAGGTCCGCAGTTGGAATCCTTTCGAGTAGCCTGACGGCACTGCTTGCCGAAAACCGCACGAGGATCGCGACGATGTCTTGCCGCCGGAACGCTGCCGCCCGGGGACTTTGCCTGTGTGGATGGCTGACGCTGGCGTGCGGCTGTGCCACGCACGTCGACCACCTCCGCAAGCTGCGCGACGAGTTCTATGCCGGCGACCTGGATCGGGCCGCTGCGACGATCGACGGGCAATTGCAGCGCGGCGGCAGCGACGCCGACGTGTTGAGGCTCGAACGGTCGATGGTCGAACTCTGCTCGGGACGTCCCCAGCAGGCCGAACGCACGCTGCGCGAGGTCCGCGATCAATTCGACTACTTCGAGCAGAAGAGCCTCGGCGAATCGGTCCTGGCCATGGCCGCCGACGACAACCGGATCGCCTACGCGGGCGAGGACTACGAGAAGGTCCTCCTCCGCGCCTTCCTGGCGATGGCCAACCTGATGGGCGACGGCGGCGACGCGGCGGCCTATGGATTGCAGGTCACCGACAAGCAGAACCAGATCATTCAGGCCGGCTTCGACGAGAACGGCGAAAATCCCAAGCTTTCCTACAAGCGGGTGGCGCTGGGGGCGTACATTCACGGCGCCATGATCGAGGCCACGCACGCCAACTACGACGACGTGACGCGATCCTGGGCCAAAGTGGTCAGTTGGGAACCCGAGTTCGGCCCCGGGCAGGCGGATCTCCAACGGGCCCAGGCCGGCGCCCACAGCGCGCCCGGCCACGGCGTGTTGTACGTCTTCACGCTGGTCGGCCGCGGTCCTTACAAGCGCGAGGCGGCCGAAGTGCCCAGCAGCGCGGCGCTGCTGATCGCCGATAGGATCCTCAGCCACACGGCCGAGCACACCTTGCCGCCGACCATCGCACCGGTCAAGGTTCCCCAGGTGGTCCTGTCGGACAACCGGATCCGCACGGTCGAGGTGTCGGTCGGCGGGACGCCGTGCGGGGCGACGCAGACGATCACCGACGTCGGGCAATTGGCCGCGCAGCAATACGCGGCGGTCTATCCGCGGGTGTTGGCCCGGGCGGTCGTCCGCCGCGTGGTCAAGAAGGGCGCCGTGTATGCGGTCAAGGAGGCGGTCGACACGGAGAAGGGCTCGCCGTTGAACTTCGCGCTGGACGTGGCCGGGGTGGCCTGGGAAGCCAGCGAAGCGGCCGACACGCGATGTTGGGGCCTGTTGCCGGACAAGATCCAGGTGCTCCGGCTGGAACTGCCCGCCGGCGAGCACACGATCGGTCTGCGGCCGGCCGGGGTGACCGGTCCCCTGGGCGGCGAACATCCGGCCACGGTTCGCATCGACGACGGCCGCAATACTTACATGCTGGCGTGTTTCCCCGACGACAAGCCGGTCGGGACCGTGCTCACCAGCCAGTGCGCGGCGGGGTGGTAGTGGAAGTCAACGCGGAAACAGGCGCGGGGTGTTGTCTGTCGTCTTGCGCGTGCGAAACACCCCTTTGCGGCCCAGCAGACCCACGCGCTCGGTATCCGGTTCCAGATCGTAGCCGACCAGCCTCAACGTGCTGCGTCGGACGACACGGCCGTTGGGGTCCACTTCCTTCGAACTGTGGCTGATCACCCCGCCGGGCACGTCGGTCGAGGTGTACGCCCAGGTGGTGATGATTCCCTTGGCGTGCTTGTGGGTCGATTTGACCAGGGCGGCCGGCTTGATTTCCGCCAGTACCTTGCACGGCATATCGAGCGTCACCACGTTGATGGAACTCTCGCTCAACGTGTTCTCGCCTTCCGCGTCGGTCGTGACGCAATCGCGTCTCAAGACGTAAGGTGCCGTCGCGGCCGAATAGTAGACGGTGGTGGTCGTCTTGCTCGTCGGCCCGGAGAATCCCAGTTGGAGGACCTTGCAGGGAATCGTTCGGTCTTCGACAACGATCTCGCTGTCCTCCAAAGGCGTGACGTTCAGCCCGGAGGTGAGCAATCCGCCGTGGAAGCCCTGCTTGACCATTTGCGGTTCGGCCTCGAAGAGTTTACCGGCCACCTCGACGGCCACCTTGACCTCGAGGGTGACGCCGTCCTCGGAGATCTCCTTCAACGTGGTCGTCGTCTCGGTGACGCTGGTGCTGGCGACCAGGCCGTTCTCGTCGAGCGTTTCGGTCACGACGGCAACGACCTTCCACGCGCCGGGTTGAAAACGGCCCCAAGCGTGTTCCTTGGCGGAGATCTCCTGGGCATGGGCCGACGTTAAGCCCGCGCACAACGCCAGTGCAAGTGAAGATATCAAGATTCCGTCAAGCGGGAGTCGCACGTTCGCCTTCTCCGGTGGAGGAAAGGGGCGCCGCCACCATTTCAGGACAATGTAGCTTACGGCAAGCCGACTGGTAGATGGCCTCGGGCGGGCTGTGGCAGTTCTGCAAAAAACACCGATTCCCAAGCGTGCATTATACCGAGAGCAACCGCCGTGTTCACCCCGTGGCGGCGGCGAATCTCAAATTGTGGGGAAGAAAGGACCACCATATTGAGCCATACAATCCAGCTCGCATGGGTGTCATCCTTGCGCTTGCGTGGGCATGACACCCGCTGCGTCGGCGGAGCACTACGCGGTCGGATCGGCTATCTCGTTCTTGCCGCGATCCAGCGCCTCGAACGCCGCGACCAGTGAGACGTCTTGCCGGGGAAGGACGCTGCGGAGGTCCAACATCAGGCGATCTTGCTGCACGCGGCCCACGACCGGAGGCGTTCCCATTCGCAAAGCGGCCGCCAGACGGTCCACGCTCAGCCGGGCCGGCTTGACCGCCACGCACCAGGTCGCCAATTCCTGCGCGGGAAGCGATCCGCCGCCGAAGTACGTCACCGCGGCCACCGGTTCGGCCTGCTCGACGGCTTCGGTGGCGGCGATTTGCGGGGCCAGCCGCTCGGCGCGATTCTTCAGGTTGTCCTCCGACGCGGTCATCAACCGCAGCAACGGGATGGCCAGCCGGGCCTTCTCCTCGTCGCGATACAGACGCAGCGTGGCCGCCAACGCGCCGAGCGTCAGCTTGTCCACCCGAAGTGCCCGGGCCAATGGATGTTTTTCCACCCGTTCGATCAGGGCCTGGCGTCCCGCGATCACGCCGCACTGCGGCCCGCCGAGCAATTTGTCGCCGCTGAAGAGGATCACGTCGGCGCCCGCTTTGATGCTTTGGGCGGCGACCGGTTCGCCGCTGAAGCCGAACCGGCTGAAATCGATCATGGCCCCGGAACCGATGTCGTGGATAACCGGTAATTTGTGCCGGCGGCCGAGCGAGACCAGTTCCGCCAGTTCCACGCCGGCGGTGAAACCCACGACCACGAAGTTGCTCGGGTGGACCAGCATCAGTGCCGCCGTGTTCTCGCCGATGGCCGTGGCGTAGTCCTCCAGCCGGGTCTTGTTGGTGGTACCCACCTCTCGGAGCACGGCCCCGCTGGCGGCCATCACGTCGGGCAGGCGGTAGCTGCCGCCGATCTCGATCAGTTGGCCGCGCGAGACGATCACCTCGCGCCCGGCGGCCAGCGCCGAGAGCGTCAGCATGGTCGCCCCGGCATTGTTGTTGACCACCAAGGCGGCCTCGGCTCCGGTCAATTCTTTCAAGAGACCCTCCACGGCGGCCTTGCGCTGGGAACGCTGCCCCGTGACCAGGTCGAGTTCCACGCTGGCGTAGTCCCGAGCCACCGCCGCCATCTCCTCGATGGCTTCCTCGGCCAACGGGGAGCGGCCCAGGTTGGTGTGCAGCAGGATGCCCGTGGCGTTGATCACCGGACGCAGCGCCGGGGTCTCGCGTTCGGCGATCCGCCGTGCGATCCGCTCGGCCAGGTCGGACATGCTCGGCAGCGTCCTTTCCGACGCCGCGGTTTGCACCTCGTGGCGAACCTCTTCGAGCACCGTCCGCACGGTCGTCACCACCACGTTGTGGCTGATCTTCTCGACCAGCTTCCGCAGCGGGGGGCTGTCCAGCAGTTCGTTGACCGAGGGAATGGAACGTAGTGGGTTGGGTGACATGGCAACACCGATTCCGAGAGAGGATCGTTATGGGAAACCTGCGGATTCAGGCCGACCGCGGATCGTCGCAGGGCGGCCTACCCAATGCTAGCCCATACGGCCGCGTTTTGCCATGCCCCGGGGGCGATCCGGGCTTTGTGGCAAGACTCGTGGGGCGCGGATACGGCGTCGTAAGGCGCCGTTTAGCGGGCGGGCTTGCCCGCCGTGAAAGGTGACGCCACTTCCCCGTGACTGCACGGCGGGCAAGCCCGCCCGCTAAACGGCGAAACCGCGATACGCAGCGCTGCAGTACTAGGACGGCCGTTCCATGACCAGATCGACCGAGAACCGGCGAAGCGGGTCGCTCGACTTGAGCACCCCGGCCTGCCGCACCCGCAGGAGGTTGTGGATCTTGCCGTCCGGGGAAGCCGATTCATAGACGAACAGCCCCGGATCGTTCGCCGGCCGGTAAACGAATCGGTAGTAGTTCGTCAGCAGGGAGACCAGCTTTTGGGCGTCGCCGGTGGTGCCGTGGAAGGTGATCCGCTGTACCTGCTGTTTCGGGTTGAAGTAGTAGGTCAACGCCCCGGCCAGGTCCGTCGGGTCCGTTCCGGTGACCAGCGGCACGCGGTAGCCCTGCAATTGCAGGTGGGCCAGACCGGTGGCCACCTGCGGCCATCGACTCTGGATCCAGTCGGCCGTCACGTCGAATCGCAATACCTCGGCCAGATTGCTGGTGGGCGGACCTTCCACCGGAGGCGAAGCGAGTCCGTCGTCCCCGGTTGCGCCCTCGCCGACCATCCCCGTCGAGATCTCATTCCCGGTCGAGTACCAGGCCTCGCGGACGGCCTTCCAGACCCCCGGCACCGTGTAGAAAACGGCCGGAAAAGCCGCCGCCAATCCCAGACCGGCAACGCCCAGCAGAATCATTTTGCGCATCGCTCGATACTCCAACACCCTCGGGCCATCGATAAGGATCGGCGCGTCGGCCCGTCCGGCTTGCCGCTACCGAAGGCCGGCGACCGCAGATTGCCCAGCAAGCGCGTTGGAACCAATCCTCACAATTGTCACGACCCAAAAAGCCGCGACCGGTGGTCGCGATTCCGGGCGCGACCGGTGGTCGCGATTGCGTGATTTTGGGCGCGACCAACGGTCGCGGCTTTTTAGACTTCCGGCAGCTCGGCGATGGCCGCTTCGATCTTCTCTTGGGGATAGGCGTAGTCTTCCAGCTCGCCGGCCAGGAACCGGTCGTAGGCGCCCAGGTCGCAGAGGCCGTGGCCGCTGAAGTTGAAGACGATGCACTCTTCCTTATTCTCTTCGCGGCAGCGGATGGCCTCGTTGATCGCCGCGCGGATCGCGTGCGAGGTCTCCGGAGCCGGGATCATGCCTTCGGTGGCGGCGAACAGCAGAGCCGCCTCGAAGCACTCGATTTGGTGATGCGCCACCGGCTCGATGATCCCCAGCTTGGCTCCCATGCTGACCATCGGCGCCATGCCGTGGTAGCGCAAACCGCCCGCGTGGATGCCCGGCGGCACGAAACTGTGTCCCAAGGTGAACATCTTGATCAGCGGGGTGAGCATGGTGGTATCGCCGAAGTCGTAGCGGTACTCCCCTCGGCTCATCGAGGGGCAGGAGTGCGGCTCGGCGGCCACGAAGCGGATCTCTTTGCCGGCGATCCTGTGACGGATGAAGGGGAAAGCGAGCCCGGCGAAGTTGCTCCCGCCGCCTACGCAACCGATCACTACGTCGGGGTAGTCGCCGGCCAGTTCGAACTGTTTCTCGGCTTCCAGCCCGATGACCGACTGGTGCAGCATCACGTGGTTGAGCACGCTGCCCAGCGTGTACTTGGTGTCCTCGCGCATCACGGCCGCTTCGACCGCCTCGCTGATGGCGATTCCCAGGCTGCCCGGCGACTCCGGGTCGGCCGCGAGAATACTGCGTCCGGCTTGGGTCTCCTCGGAGGGACTGGGCGTGACCGACCCGCCCCAGATCTGCATCATCGAACGGCGGTAGGGCTTCTGCTGGTAGCTGATTTTGACCATGTAGACCTTGCACTCGATGTCGAACATCTTGCAGGCGAAGGACAACGCGCTGCCCCACTGGCCGGCACCCGTCTCGGTGGTCAGGCGGTTGATGCCCTGCATCTTGTTGTAGTAGGCCTGCGGCACCGCGGTGTTCGGTTTGTGGCTTCCCGGCGGGCTGTGGCTCTCGTCCTTGAAGTAGATCCGGGCCGGCGTCTTCAACTCCTTCTCCAGATTGGTGGCCCGAGTCAGCGGGGTCGGCCGCCAGATGGCCAGCACCCGTCGCACCTCTTCCGGGATCTCGATCCACCGCTCCTGGCTCACTTCCTGCTTGATCAACTCCATGGCGAAGATCGGGGCTAGGTCCTCCGGGCCGATCGGCTGTTTCGTCCCGGGGTGCAGCACCGGGGGAAGCGGCTGCGGCAGGTCGGCCTGGAGATTGTACCAGGCCGTCGGGATATCACGCTCACTCAACAAGATTCGCTTGGAACTCATTCGATTCTCCTCTCGCGACGAGACATGGAAGGGGCAACTTTTCCGTCGGGTCGGGCAACTCGACATAATATCGTCAAATCGGGGAACAGACTCGATTCTATAGCTTTTGGTCGGTTCTCGCCACCGACGAGAGGGTCGAAACGGCGGATTTGCCTCTCGACCACTCTCCGCCCTCGAGCGACCTCGGGCACTGGACAGCCGCTCCGCTGCCGGGTAGTCTGGGTAACCGAAAAGGACCGTTTCGGCCGCGGCCCCTCAGCCGGCTACCAAGATGACAAGGAGAAACCGTATGCCGATGAAGAAATTCATCAACGACCCGGGGGACCTCACCAGCGAGTTGCTGGAAGGTTTTTGCATCGCTTTTGGGGATAAAATCGCTCTGGAGTCCGAGAAGCTGGTGGTTCGAGCCAAGCTGAAAGATTCCGGCAAGGTGGCCCTAGTCACTCTGGGTGGTGCTGGACACGAACCGGCACTCAGCGGATTCGTCGGCGAAGGGGCGCTGGACATCAGCGTGGTCGGCGATATCTTCGCCGCGCCCGGCCCGCCGAAGGTCATCGAGGCCCTGAGAATGGCCAACCGCGACGCCGGGGTGCTCTTCATTGTGCTCAACCACGCCGGCGACGTGATGAGCGCGAACATGGCCATGGAAATGGCCGAGCAAGAAGGGCTCAACGTCAAGATGCTGTTGACCCACGAGGACATCGCCCCCGGGGCCGACGCGCCGATCGAAGACCGCCGCGGTCTGGTCGGCTGCTGTCCGTTGTACAAGATCGCCGGGGCGGCGGCCGAGGCGGGCAAGAGCCTCGACGAGGTCTACGCGATTGCCCAGCGGTTCAACGACAACATGGCCACGTTGGCCGTGGCGTTGAAAACGGCCACCCATCCGGCCACCGGCGAGGAGATCTTCCAACTGGCCGACGACGAGATGGAGATCGGCATGGGCCAGCACGGCGAGGCCGGCACCGGACGGAGCGCGATGATGACCGCCGACGAAACCGCCAGGATCATGATCACGCAGCTCGCCGCCGCCGTCGGTGCCCGGCAAGGCGATCGGCTGATGGTGATGATCAACGGCGCCGGGGCCACCACGATGATGGAGATGTGCATCGTCCTCCGCGGCGTGAAGAAGGTGCTGGATGAAAAGGGCATCCAGATCGCTTGTGCCCCGCTGGGCGAGTTCTTGACCGTGCAGGAGATGGCCGGGTTCCAGATGTTCGTGGCCAAGATGGACGACGAGCTGCTTCGACTTTGGAATGCCCCCTGCAACACGCCGGCCCTTACGGTCCGATAGAGTCGCATGTGGGGCACGATTTCATCGTGCCAGGCACGTTGGAAACGTGCCCCACGACGAGCAGTGGGGCACGATTTTGTCGTGCCAGGCACGTTGGAAACGTGCCCCACCAAGGCGATGTGGAGAAGGATTCGATGGCGGAAACGATCGGTTACGACGAAGTCGTGCGGATGCTGTCGGCCGCCGTGGAAAAGATCCGCGGCAACCACCGGCAGCTCTCGAAACTCGACTCGGCCACCGGCGACGGCGATCACGGCACCGCCATGAGCCGGGCGGTCGACGCCGTGCAGAAGGTGATCGACAACGACCCTCCCCGGGCGCTGAAGCCCCTGTTGAATAACATCGCCTGGGGCGTGATGGGCATCGACGGCGGCTCGACCGGGCCGCTGTTCGGCTCGCTCTTCCTGGGCCTGAGCGACGGCGTCGGTGACAACGAAACGCTCGACTGTGCGGCGTTGGCGGCGATGTTCGAGGCCGGCCTGGCCAAGGTCCAAAAGCAGTCCAAGGCCCAAGTCGGCGACAAGACCATGATGGACGCCCTGATCCCGGCCGTCGAGGCGCTGCGGAAAGCGGCCGAGGGGGACGACACCATCGACGAGGCGCTGCGACGGGCCGCCGAAGCCGCGCGCCAAGGGGCCGACGCCACCGCCGCCATGCAAGCGAAGTTCGGCCGCGCCAAGAACCTCGGCCAGCGCACCATCGGACACGTCGATCCCGGCGCCGCCTCCACCGCCTACCTGTTCGAGGGCTTTTGCGAAGGAATTGGAGACTGACATCAAGAGAGGGGGCTCGGGACTGGGGGCTCGGGACTGGGGGCTCGGGGGACGCCGAACCCAAGGGCCCAAACCCCCCCCCCCCCCCCCCCCCCCCCCCCCCCCCCCCAAAAAAAACAAAATAATAAA
>Ga0307378_10002866_pt1 | contig 25742 bp, 22 predicted proteins | sample UN1MG_FD_202238 | JGI IMG/M metagenome (GOLD analysis project Ga0307378, IMG submission 202238) | Soil microbial communities from Risofladan, Vaasa, Finland - UN-1 | ecosystem: Environmental > Terrestrial > Soil > Coastal area > Acid sulfate soil | place: Finland: Risofladan, Vaasa | collected...
TTGTAAAGTTCCAGGGCGCCATCCTCAAAATACTCGATGAGCTTGAAGTGACCCATTCGAACCGCCGCGCAGGGGCGCGTCCTGAAATGAGGGTCTCTGGCACCTTCGGCCTTTCCCTGGAGGTAAGCGGGGAAATGCCAGAAGAGAGCCGTGCGATTGAGACTTTTTCCGCCTTCGAGAAGCGGCACAATGCTTTCGCCGTCCAACACTTTTCCTTCGGGTTTCCGGGCACCAGTCATTTCGAGAATCGTCGGATACATATCAATCCCGATGACCGGCGTATCGCAGATTGTGCCGGGCTTGACAACTCCGGGCCAGCGAACGAACATAGGCTCACGAATTCCACCCTCGTACAGCATTCCCTTGCCTCCGCGCAGTGGCTGGTTTGAAGTTATGCCCTTAACACCGCCGTTGTCGGAGAAGAAGAAAACAATGGTGTTTTCTGTAAGCCCCAGCTCATCGAGCTTGTCCATGATACGTCCAACGCCCTGGTCGGTGCTCTCAATCATCGCGGCATAGGTCGCGTTTTCTTGTCCGTTGGAGACGGGCTTCTTCTTGTACTTATCGATGATCCCGGCCTTGGCCTGCAGGGGCGTATGAACTGCATAGTGCGGCAGGTAGAGAAAGAAGGGCTTGTCGCTGTTGGACTCGATGAAATTCAATGCCTCGCTTGTGAGCCTGTCGGTGAGGTATTCACCCGGCGGACCATCGGGAAGTTCGGGATTTTTATAGGGTACAAAATAGCCTTTTTGTGGCTGGCCTGCGCTGTAGCCGCCGACATTGACGTCGAAGCCCTGGCCTGTGGGACCGAACTGCGGGTCATCGCCAAGATGCCACTTGCCGATACTGGCACTGACATAACCGGCAGACTTGATAGCTTCGGCAATGGTGACAATGTTTGCATCAAGAACTGTAGTATTGGTTATCGGTATAAGTTTCCTCAACCTGGATGGCCCTCGGGCTGAAGTGTCAACAGTATAAACACCATGCCTGGGGCCATATTGTCCCGAGAGCAGGCAGGCCCTTGCCGGAGCGCAGTTAGGCGCGTTGGAATAGGCACTTGTAAAGACCATCCCTTCGCCGGCGAGCTTGTCAATATTTGGTGTCTCGTAATACTGACTGCCCATGAAGCCGACGTCTCGCCAGCCCATGTCATCGATGAAGATGAAAACGATGTTCGGAGGCTCTCGGTCAATAGGGACCTGCCCGGACCCTCCGGACAACGCACAGCCGGCCGCTTCAAAAGCACAATTCGATAATACAAATCCCTGTGCTGCAGTAGCACAACTCTTCAAAAAATCACGACGGTTCATAATATTCAACCTCAATGAGTGTCTGGGGCCTCCCAGCCCGCCAGTTCACCTTTTGGTTCGGCGAGGGCACCTCCCTCGGGCACATCCATACCTGACGCCCAGTAGATACCGTTCATCAGCATCCTTCGCACTGCATATTCCTCAAAATCCTTCGGATGCCCCAATGTAGTAAAGAACACCCGGGCACCTTTGTAGGTCTTGGTCCACGCTACCGGCTGGGTCAGAGGGTATTTGTCCTGATCCTTGGTTTTGTTCGAGTTGATGGCCTTGCCCATCAAGAGCGACTTACAATCGCCGACAAGCGGCTCAACATGGTACAACCACGAACTGCAAGGAAACGAGCCGTATATGCCGCGTAAAATCGTGTGCTGGCGCATACTCGGGATAATCGAGACCTCTGTGCTGGATTTGTTCCCGTGATGGGTAATCCATTTCTGCCCGAACACTTCAATCCCGAACTCGTTGTTATACCTGGCGTTTTTATCCTCCGATGGGTAGCGGAAAGCATGCGTGCTGGTACGCAGGCCCACGATGGGCTTGCCCGAGTTGACGTAGTCGAGAATCAGTTTTAGTTGCTCATCCGGCAGAGCGCGAAACCGCATGAAGAACACCGCCAAATCCGCCGTCTTAAGAGCCTCCAACCCCTCGATGTTTTTCTGGTACTTCGGGTTGTGCTCACCGGTACCTGGGTCAACAGCATAAAGCACAGTGCACTCAAATTGCCTCTTGCTTTCAAGGAGTTTTGCAATGAACGGCATAGTAATCTCAGAGCGATACTCATCATCGCCGGTCACAAATACCACGTGCGGTCTCTTCTGCCTGGCCGCTTGAACAGAAGTGTGCGCCAGAGCTGCAGTAACCCCCGCTGCTCCCATAACATTAATAAATTCCCTTCGTGATAAGATATTACTCATTTTTAGTACCTCCCGACTCAGTTATCAGGGCCGAATTCAGTTAATCCAGCGAAAAAAAACAGTTTTTAGAAAAAAGCTTTTCCGGAAAAGCCGGTTTCAAACATATGAGCTTAATTTTTTTCGAGCATCTCATCGGTCAGCATACGCACTTTGTCGTCTTCGAGCAGCTTCCCGGTCGTTTTGTCCCATCTTCGCGTGCGATGGCTCAGACGATGGTCACCGTGACATTCGGTGCAGCATCCTTCTTTGGTTTCGGTATCAAATATAACGGATTTGTGAACAGGGATATTAATCTTGTCTTTTGAGTGACAGTCCATGCAGAATGACTTTATCTTCGCCGCAGGATACATAATATCCGGCGGCGTGATGTTATCCTCGTCGGAGCAATGGGCATCCGATGTACCATGGCACTGTTCACAACCGATATCGGTCTGGGCATGAACGAAAGCAAGTGCTTCATTCATATAGTTTATGTGACATACATGGCAGCGGCTGTTATCGGCTGCCGGGCCGGCCGTTGAGACAAGTTCCTCAGCGCCACCTCCTTCTTCAAGCAGCAGCGGAGATTCCTGCCCAATCTGTTCTTTACAGGAGACTAAACCAACAGCTACTGTTGCTAAAATGAACATGAAAAGGCATAATCTCAAATATCCCATCCGTGTTTCCTTCGCGAAACTATCTCAGTAATGCGGACGAATAAGCCGCCGATGATTTGACTTCTTCTACACGTACTCCCAGTCTTTCAGCCATTGGTAGTTCGCCGGCAGATTAGCCCACATTTCGTCAGCAGCCTGCTGAAGCTCTGCCTTCTCCTTTAAATCCAGTGTCCGTCGCTCTTTTATCGCCCTGGCCATGTTATCCACCTGATGTGTACTGACTAACCCCGGTATAGGCGCAGTGATGGCATCGTTGCACAGGATATAACGGATTGCCAGTCGCGCCTTACGGTCATCATCCTCGGCATGAGGATCATTCGGGGCGCTGCTGCCCTTAAACAGCGAATTGCTCGCAAAGGGCTTGATACCGAAAACGCCTATGTCATGTTTTTTAACCGTATCGAACAAGCTGTCTTCCGGGGCGACTTTGCTCATGGAAGTGTACGGAAACAGGACCACTTCAATCTGGGGAAAATATTCTATCATCATCTTGTGCCATTGTCTGTCGTGCGAGGAGATGCCGATGAACCGTGCCTTGCCCTGTTTTTTGGCATTTTCAAGGGCCGCTATCAACTCGCAGGATGTATTGAACGTGTGTTTGCCTCCGGGCTCCAAACAGGTAATGCGCCACAAGTCGGTGTATTCCTGTTTGGACTCGGCCAGCAGGGAATCCAGGCTTTCCATAAGCTTTTTAGCGGTGCGATAGTTTTCGTTGCGCACCTCCTTGTTGCAGTATGACAGGGCCATATACATCTTATCACGACGTCCGTTCAGTGCCTTGCTGTAGGCTAATACCTCGGCCCGGCAGCACGCGTCGATATAATTTATTCCAACATCAATGCATCGGCTGACAACATCGCGGCGATTCTTGTCGAAGTCCTGCTCCATCACGTTAACGCGCTTCCAGTGCCCGCCCAGGCACACGGCCGAGACCCAAAGCCCGGTCTTTCCCAGCCGACGATACTCCATATCAGGATTGTAGCTTGGAGTATTCCTGATCACTCTTTCAGTACTATCATTTAATGCGTACCCCTGAGGCGCCAACGCACCGGCAACCGCGCCTGCGGCCATTAGAGAAGTATTGCGGATGAAAGTCCTGCGTGTGCCGCTCCAATTCAGTTTAGGATCATGTTTCGGTGATTTGGGATCCGGGGGAAATTTACCGTTCATAGGTTTTCTTCCTTTCTATTTGCACCGAACTGTTGTTCAAACCATCTGCATTAGAGGTTGACGATAGATAGAATAGCTAATTTCTACCTTGTCATCAACTATATTATGCTGATTATTTCCTGCTCCGTTTGATTGTTGTAAATATAGACGGAATAATAGAAATCCGACTGGGAAGGAAAAAAAATAGAATGGGAGCCAAAGAAGCAAAAAAAAATAAGGACGATACCCCCACAGACATGATTAATACCGGCTCATGTCCATTATCCGTCCTTATTATCCTCGGCGAAATGGACCGCCGAACATATCAAACCGCCGACAATCCAAAAAACAATGTACCACCTTGCCGTCTGTTAGCATAACTTCATACTATGGCTAACATCCCACCAAAAAACATTTCTATGTTTTTTATCGACAAAACGGCGGATGAATGCAAATAGGATAATCCTAAATATCAGCTACGAAAAACCTATTTTTTTAGCATAAGAATTGAAACTCACTGGAAATTTAAATCCCATACGCTCGGCGCGCTACGCTCACGGTTCGAGAGTAGTCAAACCTTCACGTATGGCGTATTTTGTAAGCTCCGCGATGCTGTGCCTGTTCAGCTTTTCCATTATTTGACGGCGATTCGCCTCGATGGTTTTGGTGCTTACGTGCAGCTCCAGAGCGATTTGTTTGGTGGGCTTTCCTTCGGCCACGAGCTGGAGCACTTCGCGTTCCCTGCTTGTAAGAGTTGCTACCGGTGAATCAGGAGCGGCCGACAGACGTTTTACGTAGTCACTGACTACCACGTCGGTGATTCTGGGACTAAGGTATTGACCCCCGGCGACTACGGCCCGGATCGCCTGAACGAGCTCGTTGAACAAACATTCCTTCAGGATATAACCTGCTGCTCCGGCGCTGAGCATATCAGCCACATACCTCTTTTTAGAGTGTATCGACAAGGCAATCACTTTGACGCGCGGCGACTCGGCGGTAATCTGACGTGTCGCCTCGATTCCATTGAGCTCCGGCATAGTAATATCCATGATGACTACGTCCGGGGAGAGCTCTCGCACCAAGTCACGTGCCTTTCGGCCGTCGTTTGTGTCGGCAACCACTTCCATCTTTGGTTCCTTTTCAAGCAGCGAACGCAGGCCCTCTCGAATAATCGCATGGTCATCAACTAATAAAACTTTTATGCTCATAATTATGTCCCATCAGCTAAATCTTCACGTCTCAGCGGCGCCGTCATTGTAATCTTACTGCCTCGCCCCATCTTGGAATTAATCTCGATCAGTCCTCCCAGTTGTTCCAGACGCTCCCGGATACTAAAGAGCCCGAATTCAGCCCTTTTTGTTGCCATTGACGCTACCTCGACGGGATCAAATCCGACTCCGTCATCCTCAACGCTGACGCGTATATGATCCTTAACCTTGCGAATCGAAACTTTTACCTTGTTTGCCTGTGCGTGCTTAATGACATTAATAAGCAGTTCTCGCACGTTACGGAACAGGAGCACGCGAATGTCGTCATCCAGCGGTTTCTGGTGCCTATCATTCACAAATTCAGATCTGATTCCGTGTTTTTCCTGAATTTGGTCAGTAAGCCATTCGGCTACCGCCGCCTCAAAACCCAGTTCATAGAGTATAGGGTAGCTTAAATCAAATGTCAATGCCCTCGTGTCGTCAATGATTTGCCCAAGGCAGTTAGAGATATCCGCCAGAGGCTCGTTGAATTCATCCGAACTCGAAGATTTGCTAAGCTGGTCCAGCTTGATCTTGGAGATCACCAGAGACTGGCTGATCTGGTCGTGCAAATCAGTAGCCAAACGATGTCTCTCACGCTCCTCCGTAAGCGACAACTGAGACGCCAAAGACTTAAGTTTTGCCTGATGTTCAAGTAGCTCCTTCTCGGTCCGCTTGTGCTCGGTAATATCACGAGCAATTCCCAGGGTTAACACTGTGCCGGCTATTTTCACAGGGAAGGTTCGCACTTCAACGGAAATATGAGTACCATCTTTCCTTTTTAATCTATATTCATTCGGACCTGAAAGTTTGCCGGCAACCACCTTTTTCAAATTTTCTTTTGCCCTCGACAATTGCGCGGGAGACAACAAGCCTATTTCAGCCAGGCTCTTACCGATTACTTCGTTTCTGGAAAACCCAACCAGTTCAAACGCCGCTCTATTGGCGTCCATGAATCTGCCTTCAGAGTCGACCAGGTAAATAGTATCCGGCGCCGACTCGAACAATATTTTCAGCCGCTCCTCCGATTCTCGAAGGGCCTGTTCGGCACTTTTACGCTCGGTAATGTCAGTTACTATCCCAAGAATGGCCGCCTCTCCTTCATACTGTATCAATTTGCTTGTATTGATCGCTTCAACTCTCTTGCCGTCCTTTTTTATGATCGAATAGTCGTACGGCTGAACTTCTTCACCTCTTAAATGCCTGGCGAAATTATCATTTATCAAGCCCAACGATTCCGGTGCGACAAGTGAACGAAAATCGAAATCAGTAGAACAAAGCTCCTCTCTTGTATATCCCACGACCTCCTCACATTTTTTATTGGCATAAACTACTGTCCCTTTCTTGTTGATAAAAATCATGTTCGGGGATTGTTCAGCAAGACTTCTGAATTTTTCCTCGGATTCTCTAAGTGCCTGTTCGGTCCGTTTGCGATCGGTGATATCCGTGGAAACTTCCAATACTGCTGTCGCGTTCCCATCGCTGTCTCTCAATGCGACATTGGCAACACAGTGGAAGCATACGGAGTTGCCATTCCTCTCTATCACTTCGGTTTCATGCTCATGTACGAGGCCGTCCTCGAATACCCGGAGGACCAGGCAGGGCTGAGGCTGGCAGGGCTCGCGTTTGCCGTGATATACCTCGTAGCATTTTTTGCCGACCACATCTTCGCCGAATTGTTTCTTTGCAGTGTCATTCGCCCAGATAATATTCAGGTCTCTGTCCATCATACTCATGTGATCGCTGATCGATTGGAGCATTGCATCGAGTTTTCCTTCACTGGCTCGCAGCGCTTCCTCCGCTCGTTTGCGCGCCGTCACGTCCACGAGTGTAAATACCAGACCGGTGACGATTCCCTGATGTTGCTTGATCGGCACGAGGCTCCAATCCCAGTAGCTAATCCCCCGCTCCGGATGTGCGTCGTACTCGAAAGGTTTGGCGTATGCGAAATAAGATTCGCCGGTTTCCACGACCCTGCGGAAAATCCGCTCGTTTTCCGCGTGAGGATACAGCTTGAAGTGGTTTTTGCCCGGGAAAAAAGACGGCCGGCGTTCATCGGCCTCGGCATAGGCACGGTTGACGCAAATGAAATTGAATTGCCGGTCGAGGCACGCCACCAGCATGTGAGTATGCTCAAAAATCGTCTCGAGCAATCCGGTGGTTTCGCGAAGCGCCTCCTCGGACTGCTTTCGCTCGGTAATATCCCTTACAACACTGATCCATCCGATTGCCAGGCCTTTGTCATCCTTCAACGGTCGTACGGAATGCTCGCTTGGAAATATCGTACCATCCTTTCTTTTCATCTTAAACTCAAAGAATGATAAAAAGCCCTTTTTCTCAACGGATCGGGATAATTGTTCCTGAAACTCTGACAGTGTCTCTCTGACTATGTGCAGGAATTCCGTCGTATTGCCAACCATCTCCTGCTTTTCATAGCCGAATATTCTTGTGGCAGCGGGATTGCAGTCTATGATCAGAGGAGGTTTTCGAGCGTCCAGGATGAATACGGCGCTGTCTAAACTCGAAAAAGTTTTCTCAAGGATATCTTTTGATTTTTCCAGCTCCTCACGTGCCTTTTTACGATCCGTGATGTCATGAAATATTGCCTGCAGGAGTTTCCTGTTGCCTACGTGAAGGAGATTGGCTTTGATAGCGGCGTGCTTGATCCTGCCGGTGCGGGTTATCACCTCATCTTCCAGGACTTGCCCCTCGCATTCCCGGAGGTGTTTCTTGAAGCTAACGGAGAATCCCCCTTCTATCTTATCGGCAGGATGGAGGATTCTCTGATGCTGACCTATAATTTCAGATTTTTTCCTCTCGACCATTTCGGCGGCCGCAAGGTTGCAGTCAACGATGATACCGGTTTTCGCGTCGGCCAGAAAGATACCATCCTGTGCCTCTTCGAAGAGCTTCCTGTATTTCTCTTCGCTTTGCCTCAACACCTGCTCGGCTCTTTTGCGCTCGGTTATATCCTGAGAAACCTCTATCGTCCCGATAACTTCTCCCGAATCGTTAAAGGCGGGATTGACTATTACGTGCCAGTATTTTCCATCAGGCAGTTGTTTTTCCAGCTTTCGACGTTTGCCCGATTTCATGGCCTCGACTACATGGCAATCTTCACAAGGCTCGTTCCGCCCGAATCGCGCTTTATAGCAGATACGCCCGATAATCTGTTCTTGTGTAATCCCGTGCCAATCCGCCATGGATTTGCTCGCCCAGACTGTTTCCATGTCCGTGTTTCTGTAAACGATCAAATCGGACAAATTCTCGAGGACCGTGGATTGTTCCCTTTCGATCTTCCGCAGCGTCCGCTCGGCCTCGTTACGTTCCACAGCCTTTTGTTTCATAACTTCGCGAGTTTTCGTCAGTTCGGCCGTACGTTCCTTTACCAACGCCTCAAGACGATTCCTGTATTTTTCTTTTTTAATCTTCTCAACATGCCTTTTTTCATCTTTGGAATTCGGCATGATTAAACCTCCTGCAGGTCCGCTTTCTTCCATCGTGCTCGTTGTAATTATGACAGATGGATTCCGGCCGGTATTTCGCCGGACTTACGCTGAGCTTGTCGGAATTATGCAGAGCATTCTCAGAACCGAGTCGCCCGTGTTCATAAACCGGTGTTCGGTGTTTGGCGGTACAAATACCACGTATTCGGCGCCGAACGGGTGCTCCTGCCCCTCGAAGACGAAAGTTCCCTCCCCTTCCAGGACGAATACTTCGTGCTCCTGAGGATGCGTGTGCAGAGGAGTATGCCCGCCGGGCTCCAGTTCGAACATCCTCATCGCAAAGTTCTCCGCCCCGTCCTCTTTGGAAATGAGCCATCTTATCTCGACATCTTTCGCCCCTTCGATCTCTACCGGGCTTTTGCTGATATTGCTGCTTTTTTCTATCTTCATCTTTTTTGTCCCTTCTATCTGTCACAAGGTCTCAACCGAGTTTCCTGGCGAGAATTTCAGAAACCACTTTCGGGTTTGCCTGGCCCTTTGTTTTCTGCATAACCTGACCCAGCAAAAAACCCCTGGCCTTTTTGCTTTTTTTTCCACCGCTGTTTACATCCTCGACCGCCCCGGGATTTTCCGCAAGCACCTGGTCAACTACCGCCTCCAATTCGCCCGCATCACTTTTCTGAATCAGGTTCAATTCTTCTGCCAAAACTTCCGGCTCTTTAGCTGTCTCGACCATTGCCTCAAATATAGGTACCGAGGAGCTCGCACTGATAGTATCTGCTTCGATCATTCGTACTAAACCTGCAACACTCCGGGGAGTAACACCTAAATCGTTCACGCCACATCCCCTTTCATTTGCTATTTTCAAGCCGGTCTGCGTCAATATATTACACACACGCTTCGGCTCTCCGCCGGCCTTGACGACTTCATCGAAAAAGTCTGCCGTCGAGCGATCGGCTGTTAGAACTCCTGCGTCATAATCACTCAGGTTGTTATCCCTGACATATCGCATTTGCCTTTTGAGCGGCAGCTCGCACAACCGCGACCGAATGTCATCCAGCCATTCCGGCGTCAATTCCACCGGCACAAGGTCAGGCTCGGGAAAGTATCTGTAATCATGGGCTTCCTCCTTTTCTCTCTGCAGTACGCTCATCTCTCTTTCGTCGTCCCAGCCTCGCGTGGTTTTATTGCCCATCTCTATCACTTTGCCGGTATCGAGAAATTCGTCGAGCTGCCTCTGCTCTTCGTAGCTGATGCTTCTTTCCAGTGCGCGGAAGCTGTTAAGATTTTTGATTTCGACGATCGGCGTTTTGTATTCTCTGCCGTCTTTGGTAATCGCCAGATTGATGTTAGGCTCGAATCGCATGTGGCCCTTCTGCATATCGGCTTCGGAGACGCCGAGAAATCTTACCATGCGCTGCAACTCTACGGCGAGGGCCCGTACTTCCTCGCCGCTGTTCATGTCGGGCTCGGTCACAATCTCCAGCAGCGGCGTGCCGGTCCTGTTTAAATCCACCTGCGAGAAATTACCGGCTGTGTGCAGATTCTTGCCTGCATCTTCTTCGAGGTGCGCCCTTATTATTCTTATTTTTTTAGTCCGGCCGGACTCGAGTGGTATTTCGATACAGCCATTCGTACTGAGCGGCAAATCATACTGGCTTATCTGATAATTCTTCGGCAAATCAGGATAGTAATAGCTCTTTCTGTCCCACTTTGTAAACATTGCTATCTCACAGTTAAGGGCCAGACCAACTAACACAGCGTATTCATACGCCAGCTTATTCATCACCGGCAAAACGCCGGGCATACCAAGGCACACAGGACAGACCCTGCTGTTAGGCTCGGCGCCAAACTCAATCGCGCAACCACAAAACATTTTACTTTTTGTGCACAATTGCACGTGAATTTCCAGGCCGACTATAACTTTGTATTGCAGGTTCTTCATTTACAAATCGACGGTTCTTTTTTGTGCCAGTCAGTTTCTTTTTCGTACATTCCTGCTATTCGCAGCAACTTTTCTTCGCCGAAGGTTGGTGCGAGTATCTGAAGGCCGATAGGCAGGTTCTTATCATCAAATCCACAAGGGATGCTGATGCCGGGGATGCCAGCTAAATTAGCGGCTATAGTATAAATATCCGAAAGATACATCTGCAGCGGGTCATTAATCTTTTCACCGATCTTAAAAGCGGTCGTTGGCGAAACGGGCATTACAATGCAATCGCAATTTTCAAAAGCGCTCGTAAAATCACCGCGTATCAAATTCCTTACCTTCAGGGCCTTCAGGTAATAAGCATCATAATAGCCGCTCGACAGCGCATAAGTCCCAAGCATTATTCGCCTTTTGACCTCTTTACCAAACGCCTCAGCACGAGATTTCGAATAAACCTCGACATAATCTTTTGGATTATCCGTCCGATGGCCATAATGTACTCCATCATATCGAGCCAGGTTACTCGATGCCTCGGCAGTGGCTATAATGTAATAAGCGGCAATGGCATAATCCAGATGAGGCATATCTATTTTCGTGATTTCGGCTCCGAGCTTCTTATATATATCTAATGCGTCACTTAGGGCCTTCTGCACCTGCTCATCAGCACCGGCGACGAACTCCGGCACCACTGCTATTTTGAGTTTCACCAACGGCTCATCGAGCTTTTCAAGATAATCACAGACAGGCCCAATAGTTTCATCAACGCTGGTGCTGTCAGCCGGGTCGTGACCTGCGATAACATTCATCATCAGCGCCGTATCGGCTACAGTGCGGGTTATTGGCCCGATTTGGTCCAGGCTCGAACCATAGGCGACAAGACCGAATCGGGATACCCTCCCGTATGTCGGCTTTAAGCCTACTACCCCGCAGAAACTGGCCGGCTGGCGGATTGAGCCACCCGTGTCGGATCCAAGTGCGGCAAAACATAACCGCCCTGCCACAGCCGCTGCAGAGCCCCCGCTGCTTCCGCCCGGCACCCGGCTCGTGTCCCACGGATTGACCGTCTGCTTTAAGCCCGAGTTCTCGGTACTCGAACCCATCGCAAACTCATCCATATTCGCTTTACCAACGATTACCGCATCAGCAGCAATCAGTTTTTCCACTACAGTAGCATTGTAAGGAGCGTGAAAATTTTCCAATATCTTCGAAGCGCAGGTAGTAGCCCCGAAAGTGGTGCACATGTTATCTTTTACCGCGACCGGTACGCCTGCTAACTGTCCTACCGGCTCACCAGCAGCTACCCGCCGATCGACATCAGCCGCAGTTTTCAGGGCCTTGTCTTCGTAAGTACTGATGTAGGTGCCAAGAACAGGGCCAAAATTTTCTATCCTCTCAAAAACAGCCCTGGTCACTTCAACACTTCTTATCCGGCCGGCTGAAATCCCGTCACGCAATTCCCTTGCACTGAGCTCTTCCATTGGGAAAGTCACCCATTATCTCGTTTAGTTACTCTTACGATGCTCAAGAAACCAATCGTAAAGCTCCTGATTATTATATGTCTGGGTCCATGAATCATGACCGGCATTGGGATATACTGTTAATCTGGCATTTCCCCCACGGGCTTTAATAGCATCAACCATTTCTTCAGACTCTCTAAGTGGAACGGTTTTGTCCTTTGCCCCATGAAAAACCCAAACGGGTAAATCCTTGAGCCTGAAAGCCATGTAGCGCTTACCGCCGCCACAGATAGGCGCGATAGCGGCAAAACGCTCGGGATATGCAGAGGCAAGAGACCATGTGCCGTATCCGCCCATACTTAATCCCGTTAGATAAATCCTCTCCGTGTCCACATCGTACTGAGCCACTATGTCATCAAGCAGGTTTATCAGTACTTCATCTTTCCCTGTCCACCAATCATTTTTGGGGCACTGTGGAGAAACAACAATAAAAGGAAAATCTTTCTGCGTTTCGACAATCTTGGGCGGACCGTGCTTCTTTACTTGTTCCAAATCGTTTCCTCGTTCACCGGCGCCATGCAGAAATAAAATCATTGGCCAGGCTTGTTTTTTTTCACCGTAACTTTCCGGCAAAAAAAGCAGGTAACTACAGTTAAGAGTTTTGGTTACCGTTTTTTCAAATACCTGATAATACTGACCGCCCGGCTTAACCACATCAGATACCATCTCACTTTTCTCCATCTGCGCACAACCAATCAAAAGAAACGCCACAAAAACCGAATGCAACAAATAAGTCGCCTTCATTGTAAAATACCTCCAAATAAGTTTTCGACAGCATTTAAGCACCGGAGCTGTCATCGAGTATCTTCGGCACCTTGAAAAATTCTCCATCCCGCTGTGGAGCATTGGCCAATGCCTGTTCGGTACCCAGTGAGTCTTTAACACAATCCTGGCGGAAAACGTTGCTAATCGGCAGGCAATGTGCCAAAGGCTCTACCTCGGTCGTATCCAATTCATCCATTTTTTCCACGTAGTCCAGGATTGCGCTTAGTTGTCCGGTAAATTCGTCGACCTCCGCCTCGGTCAGTTCCAGTCGAGCCAGTTTAGCAACCTTCCTTACCTGCGTTTCGTCAATCTTTTTTGCCAATTTGTTTTTTCCGCCTAAATAAAAAGCGAGGCAAAACCCGCCCCGCTATAAAAAACTTATATAGTAAAACATTTTATCAGCCGGTTGCTTTTTCGGCGGGTTTATAATCTCGTTTAGGTGGCTTTTGAACTAATCCCATACGTATAGCCTTAGTTGAGACCCTAATCCTGCAGACCTTGCCGTCAACGAGCGCTCTAACCTTCTGTATGTTCGGCTTAAACTTTCTTTTGGTAATGCCGGTAACTTTCTTACCCACACCACCGAGATACTTAGCCTTACCACGCCGGGAGATACTTCTGCCCGCCACCGTTCGCTTGCCTGTAAAATAACAAACTCTCGACATCTAATACACTCCTATTCTATTTAACGTAGGGTGGAACCTTAGCCCACCAAAACCACTAAATATATGGTTTTGCCGCCAAATTGCAAGAGTAAACCGAAAATTAAACACAAAAATCCCCCTGAGGGCATAATTTTCCACAATATTATGTCCAAATCCGATACATTTATTAGATATAAACAACTAAAGGAGGGTCAGAAAGTTAAAACCACGATTTCAGTTCAATCTCGTATTTAACCAGCGTTAAAATTGCCGGCTAAATGCTGTCTACTATGCACTGTTTGTCGCTTTTCGGAGATAGGCTACTTCATTTTTTGACAGTTGTCTGGATTTGCCCACACCGAGTCCCCGTGCATTTAGTTTGCCGATTTGTGTTCTTTTAAGCGATTTGACGGACAGACCAACCTTCGCCAGCATTCTGCGAACCTGGCGATTAAGGCCCTGTCGAATTGTAACTCCAATCGATGATTCCCTGTATCCTCGCTTTAATATTTTTACCGATGCCTTGCCGGTTTTGCCTTCAGCCAGCCAGATTCCTTTTTTTAACTTTTCTATCTGCTCGCCGGTTATTTGGCCTTTAATCCCTACGACATAAGTCTTCGCCAAACCATATCTTGGATGCGTTAATCTGTTCGCGAACTCGCTGTCGTTAGTGAGGATGATTATCCCTGTAGTATCGGCGTCGAGTCTGCCGACGCAAAAGATACGCTCCGGGGCATGGACAAGATCTATCGCCTTTTTTCTACCCTGAGGATCGCTATTAGTGCAAATCACACCCTTAGGCTTATTTAGAAGAAAATACACCTTCCTTGCAGCGCGAATTTTTTTGCCATTTACCGTTATAACGTCTTTTTCCGGATCAACAAAGGTCGGCAGCTTATCCACCAGTTTGCGATTTACCCGCACGACTCCACTTAGTATCAACTCTTCGCATTTTCGCCGCGAGTCAATCCCTGCCGCCGCCAAAACTTTCTGTAATCTCTGTTCAGTCATTTAATATATTGCCTTAAATTGCAATAAGGGTTGGCGACCAAAAAAGTCTAAATAACGAAACTCAAACCAAACTTATCGGCGTAAATAATTACTATACACGCTAAAACCCAGAGCACAATACCTATTTGAAACGGCAAATCAGCGAGAATAAGCTCTACCGGCCCCAGGAATTTACCTTCTTGTATTAACGCACTGAAGCGGAAAATACAGTATAAAACAAAGGGTGTGGTATAAAAAAGGTTCTCAGTGCCAAAACGCTCAACTGTCCCTACATTTATAGCATAAAGCAGAAAACATACAATTGCCAGACCGCTGGTTACATTTAGCATGTGGGCCAGCAGTTCGGGCGTGTAGTTAGCTAACGTTTTGCGGAATGACTCGCTGTCTCCCCGAAGCATAGCTACTTCACTGCGACGTTTCCCGAAGGCCAAAAACAGGCATAAAGCGAAGGTGCAGATAACCAGCCAGGGTGAAATAAATACGCCCACCACGACAGCACCGGCAATGGCACGCAGGCAAAAACCGATTGATATTACTATGCAGTCAAGAATCATCACTTTTTTGAAAAAAAGTGAATAGAGAATCATCAGCACAATATAAATTAGGATGATAACCGCAAAGCTCTGTGCAAGCATGAAACTACCAATAATCGCTACCGCAGCACATAGCGCGGAAATTGCACCGGCTGAGCGAATTGTGACACTGCCCGACGTGATCGGTTTTTTGCATTTTTCAGGATGAAGACTGTCCATCTTACGGTCAATTATGTCATTAAAGATATAGATAGCGGAAGCAGCAAAAGAAAAACAAATAAAGGCACCAATCGCCCTGCCAACTGCCGAAGGATCAGTGAGTTTTTGTCCAAATATCAGAGCTGCAAACACGAACACATTCTTAGTCCAGTGTCGCGGACGCATTATCTGCAAAAATTTCATTCCTCTACCTTTCTAAATATTTACTCGTCAGGGCTTGGCATGTCATTCCTGTAAAAGGCTATCGCCTCTGCAAAGTCAGCGGGAGCAATCCATTTACCAAACACTATAGACTTATTGAAAATATCGACATTTAAGCAGATAATGCGTAAAATTATATTGTAATAAGCGCGTTATGCATAGCTTATCGTGTATTTTTGATGTAATACAGAAAACGAGTCCCGAGGCACAAAATATGATAACAACTGTTGTTTTTGATTTGGACGACACACTTTACGATGAAATCGAGTATTGCAAAAGCGGCTTTACAGCGGTAGCCGGATTTCTCGCCAACTCGCCTGGAATGCCTGCTTCCGAGTGTATTTTTGGCGCTTTCCGGGGTCAGTTCATTTCCGGCAATCATACAAGAACTTTTAATGCGGCTCTCGATGAGCTTGATATAAGTTATGACGATAAGCTTATCGGCGAGCTCGTAAATATTTATCGCAACCATATCCCGAAAATAACACTGCCTCAGGACAGCCGGGATGTAATTTACGAACTCAGTACAAAATATACGCTGGCCTTGCTGACTGATGGTTTTCTGCCGGCCCAACAATTAAAAGTGCAGGCATTGGGAATCGAAAAATATTTTAAGTGCATAGTCTATACCGAACAACTTGGCAGAGGGCACTGGAAACCATCCCCGGCCGGCTTTGAAAAAATAATGCAGAGCCTAAACGCAAGGCCGGAAAATACGGTTTATGTCGCTGACAATGAAAAAAAGGATTTTATCGCGCCGAATAAATTGGGATTTTTAACCGTTCAGCTAACCCGCTCAGCTCGCATACACACTTCAATATCAACCGAATCCGGTGCGGCCGCACGGTACATAATACGCCAAATCAGCCAATTACCAGCCCTTTTGGAGGAACTCTGAGACTTTGAATTTTAGTGTGCATATCACCCCAAATACACGCTGAAAATTGCCCAAAAAGCCATTATTCACTAAAAACGCTTCTATCGTCTTTTTTTGTTGACTTAAAGGCCATTGGGAGCTATAATGATTTTAGAAAACAAGCATTAAAGGGTGATTTTACGGTATTTCTTAGGAGTTGTTATTATGCCAGCACATAGGAGAAAGCAGAGCAACGCTATGCTCTACACTCTAATAACATTTGTTGGACTTTTTATTGCCGCTACTACAATTGCCGTCATCTACTATGTCAAGGCCGAGGAACACAGGACCGGATTAGAAGATACACAACGACAAATAAACGATCTGGCCACCGACAGAGAACGACAGGCAATCGGTTCAATAGTCGGGACAAAACCGAGCGGTAAGACCTGGCTGGGTACAATGATAGCTTATCTTGACGGGACAGTATCTGTGGTTGTAGGCGGGGTACCTGAACCAACCTCGGCCGAAGTCAAAGTCAACAATACCAACACAAAAGTTATGAACGCACTGAATCTGGCTAAGGATCATATTGGTATTGGAGATCCCAACGACCCCAATAAAGTCAACCTTGTCCAAACGATTAAAGATTTAACAGCAGAACTGGACAAAACCAAAAAGGCGAGACTCGCCACACAAGAGCAGCTTACTGATCTGCAAGAAAGATTTAAGAAAGCCGACGAAGCCAATTTCGAAAAAGAACAGACATTGTTAGCCGAGAAAGGCAAATTGCAGCAGGATGTTAACGATATTACACAACGATATGATGAACTTAAGACACTTCTGGAACAAACAACAGATGAACGGGTTCAGAACATCATGGACCAGTTAGATCAAGCAAGAACAGACTTAAAAACACTAAATGATACACTGCTGAAAACACAGGCAGAACTGGATATGGCTCAAGATATGATGAAGCGCGCCCAGGAAGAGGTCGCCAAGATTGAGCCTGGGCCCGATCGCGAGGTGCTGGCGTACGAACCCGACGGGCAAATAATATTGATTGATGACCAGGCCCAGGTAGTCCATCTGAACATCGGCAGTAATGAGCATGTTTATCGCGGATTAACATTTACGGTGTATGACAGAGGTACGTCTGTCCCGAAGGACGGCAAGGGAAAGGCCGAAATCGAAGTGTTTGACGTAGCGGAAACCTATTCGGCGGCAAGGATTTTACAGTCACAACTTAAAAGGCCTATTTTGAATGGTGATATAATAGCAAATTTAATTTGGAACAGTGACAAAGCAAATGTGTTTGTCATTGCCGGTGACTTTGACCTCGATAACGATAACCAGATCAATTATAACGGCGTCGAAAAAATAAAAACCCTTATCGGAAAATGGGGCGGCAAGGTTGACGATGTTATTTCTATCGATACGGACTTCCTCGTCCTCGGTCAGCAGCCGCAAGTTATCCAAAAGCCGACCTTTGAAGAATTAGAAGTGGACCCAAGAGCAATGGACAAATACGAAGCGTCGTTGCAACAACTTAACTACTACAACCAGGTAAAGAGTCAGGCACAGGCCTTATGGATACCTATATTCACGTACGAAAGGTTCCTTTATTTTATAGGCTATAAATCACAAATAGGTCGAGCCGGCGCTTTTTAACCGGGCACAATACCTATCGAGGCAACAAAAATCTCGCCCGTATATCGGGCTGCGTCGACGGACGTAAAGCCCTTTTTGACTGCAACGAAAGTTACCGTCCAGGCAGCTTTAATAACCGCCCCAAGCGGCTCACCCGTATCGCAATCCAGCCCGGACGGAATATCCACTGCCAGAATGGGGCAATCCCGTGCGTTTATGTTCTCTATCAATTGCTTATACTCATCGCTCAATTGTCCCCTAAGTCCCGTGCCGAACAAACTGTCAACAAGCATATCAGCACTGGCGGTGAAACTTTCCACCTTTTCAGCGATATTACCGTCAACCGGTTTCAACTGTTCAATGGGCCGGCCCATACGCTCTAAAATATCCAGGTTTATCTTTGCGTCGCCTCTAATCTTCTCGCGGTCACCACATATCGCCACCATAACTTCAAAGCCATAATTGATAAGGTGCCTGGCTATTACATATCCATCGCCGCCGTTGTTTCCCGTTCCGCAGAATATACAGACCTTCGGGTTTGCAATATCCTTAAGCTTGTCTTTAATCAGCTCGGCACAGCTACTCCCGGCGTTTTCCATCAAAACCACACCCGGTATGCCAAGAGTATTTATCGCCCGTTCATCAAAAGCACGGACCTGGTCTCTCGTCATCACTACACATTTTTCATTTGGTGAATACTTCTCCATAGCCGAACATTATACATTGCAAAGCCAGGCTGTCAATTGACACAAGCTCGTTAAGTAATTACAATGTTAAGTTGTTAATATTTAGCCGGTGGTTTAACTGCCGGTTTTAGAAAAAAACAATACGAAAAATGAAAATATTACTGACAAATGATGATGGTATATTCGCGCCGGGCTTAGCGGCAATTTACAAAGAGCTGGTCAAAATCGGGGACGTGACAGTGGTCGCTCCGGCTGACAGCCGCTCGGGCGCAAGCCACAGTATTACATTCTCCAGTCCGTTAGTGTGCAATAAAGTTGGCATTAACGGCCAATTCACAGGCTTTAGCGTCCAGGGCTCCCCTGCCGACTGCGTTAAGCTTGCAGTCATGCAACTGCACCAGGACCCGATAGATCTGCTCGTTGCCGGCATAAACAATGGGGCAAATGTGGGAATAAACGTTTACTACTCCGGGACTGTTGCCGCCGCGATGGAAGGTGCGTTCCTAAAAATCCCGTCAGTCGCGATGAGCCTTGCCTTAGAGCAGCAGATGGATTTCGAAAAGGCGGCAAAACACTGCACGCAAATCCTCAAAAAGCTTATGCCGGTTAGAATAGGCGACGTGATAAATATCAATATACCACAATTATCAAAAGGACGGCCCAAAGGTATAAGAGTTGTACCCCAATCAGGCAAAGCTTTTGACGAATATTACATCCGGCAAACAAACGAACAGGGACAAACCGTATTTCAGTTGGCCGGTGGGTCCCACCTCGCCGACGAAATCCCCAATGATACAACATCGCTGGTGGAAGGTTTTATCACAATAACGTCACTGATTCCCGACATGACGGACCATCGCAAGACCGGCGAATTGCAGAAAATAGAGTGGTGAGCTGCCTTTAATACGCCTAATGTGTAATCGTAAGCAGCCCTTAATCCACAACATACAACAACGCCGTCGTTTTTCATCCAGACGGAATAAGGAAAGTTGATCAATGAAAGCATTAGTAAAAAAGAAGTCCGAACAAGGACTGTGGATGGAAGATGTCCCTGTCCCTGAAATTGGCATAAATGATGTCCTGATAAAAATTCACAAGGCCGCGATTTGCGGCACTGATATTCATATTTTTAACTGGGACCGCTGGTCTCAAAAAACAATAAAGACCCCTTTGGTCATAGGCCACGAATTTGTCGGCACCATCGAAAGAACAGGCAGCAATGTGCACGATGTGGAAATTGGCGAACTTGTCAGCGGCGAAGGTCATATTGTCTGCGGACGTTGCAGGAATTGCTTAGCCGGACGCAGGCATCTTTGCACCGACCCAAAGTGTATTGGCGTAAACCGGAACGGTGCATTCGCAGAATATCTGTCTATACCCGTCTCTAATGTCTGGCATTGCGATACCAACATACCGACAGATATACTCGCCTGCTTTGATCCTTTTGGAAATGCAGTGCATACAACCCTCTCTTACGACCTGATTGGGGAAGACGTCCTGATAACCGGCGCCGGCCCTATCGGCTGCATGGCTGTCGCCGTCGCCAAATACGCCGGAGCACGATACGTGGTGATAACCGACGTCAATCCGTACCGCCTTGAACTTGCAAAAAAAATGGGACCAACTCTGGCATTGGATGTCAGAAGTCAGAAAATCGAAGACGCTGTCAAGAAGCTCGATATGAAAGAAGGATTCGACGTCGGTCTGGAAATGTCTGGCAGTCCTGAAGCATTCAAAGACATGCTGGCAAATATGTGCCATGGCGGCAAGATCGCGCTGTTGGGAATTATGCCGGAAACCTCTATCGACTGGGATTACGTCGTCTTTAACGGCCTGACAATCAAGGGCATCTACGGCAGAGAAATGTTCGAGACCTGGTATAAGGCCACGATGATGATTCAGGGTGGGATGGATCTGACTCCGCTGATTACTCACCGCTTCGACTACACGGAATATCTCAAGGCCTTTGAAATAATGCGCTCCGGCCAATCCGGAAAAATCATTCTGAATTGGACGGAATAATAGAAAATCTGCTCAAATCACTATAGCAAGGAATAAAACATGTTTGGAGAGATGAAATCTCATATAACAGAAGAGCTCAAACAAATCATCGACAGCGGACTCTACAAGGCTGAGCGTATAATCACCAGTCCTCAAGATGCTATGATTACAATACAAACCGGCCAAAAGGTCCTCAATCTGTGCGCCAACAACTATCTTGGGCTTGCCGACCACCCTGATGTCATCCAGGCCGCAAAGGATAGTTACAAAAAATGGGGATACGGCCTCTCCTCGGTCCGCTTCATCTGCGGCACGCAGCAGATACACAAACAACTGGAAAAGAAAATCTCTGAATTTCTCGGTACCGAGGACACGATTCTGTATTCCTGCTGCTTCGATGCAAATACGGGCCTGTTCGAGACCTTACTCACAGACGAAGACGCCATTATCAGCGACCAGTTTAACCACGCCAGCATCATCGACGGCATACGCCTCTGCAAGGCCCAGCGCCTGCGATTCAAAAACTCCGACATGCAGGACCTCGAAAACACATTGCAGCAGGCCCAATCGGCAAGATTTCGCATGGTTGCAACCGACGGCGTTTTCTCTATGGATGGAACCATAGCCAAGCTCAGCCAAATCTGTGAACTTGCCGAAAAATACGATGCACTCGTGATGGTGGATGACTCTCACGCCACCGGTGTGCTGGGCAAACGCGGACGCGGAACCCACGAGCACTGTGATGTAATGGGGCGAACAGATATTATGACCGGAACGCTCGGTAAAGCTCTCGGCGGCGCCAGCGGAGGCTATACCAGCGGGAGAAAAGAGATTATCGAGTTCCTGCGTCAGCGCTCGCGACCTTATCTGTTCTCAAATACCCTCGCGCCGGCCATTGTCACCACCTCGCTCAAAGTACTTGATATGCTCATCAATTCCACGGAACTGCGAGACAAGCTTGCGGAAAATACCCGCTATTTCAGGCAGCAGATTACCACGCTTGGATTAGACGTTATCCCCGGCGAACATCCGATAGTCCCAATTATGCTTGGCGACGCTGCTTTGGCACAGCAAATGGCGGAGAAACTACTTGCAAAAGGTGTTTACGTTATAGGATTTTCATATCCCGTGGTCCCCAAAGGAGCCGCACGGATTCGCACACAAATTTCCGCCGCACATAGCAGGAACGACCTGGACTTCGCTATCGAAAAAATAGACGAGGTCAAACGAGAACTCCGGATATAACCTGGCGAACACACTAAAGCAAAGATACATGTGCTCTCAGCGCCGATTATGAAAGTGACTAAAACTACCTGGCCGGGACTCATAGGCACATCGAAAAATACATGCAATGATACAGACCTCGTGCAGCTTAAAACGCTTCAGATTCACCAATCGAGTTCCGACGACAATCGTTGACGTGCCTGTTACTATGTAATATAATATAAATAGCGAGTCTATAACGCTAAAAAATAGAACTTAAAGACACAATGCTGTTTTTGCACAATTTGTTGATATGACGAAATAAAACATATCTTACTTTTGTTCAAAGGTTCTCAAATGAATTTTTGCTGGAAGGAAACGATAACAATAAAACAAAAGGCCTTTACACTAATCGAGCTGCTGGTAGTAATTGCAATTATCGCCGTCCTTATGTCGATTCTCATGCCTTCGCTACGTCTTGCCAGGGAGCAGGCCCGCAGTATTCATTGTCTCAGCAATATAAGAACCCTGACAATGGCGTGGTCACTGTACAAGGACGAGAATGACTCTAAGCTGGTTTCGGGCCATACGCCGGGACCGAGCAGCAATAACCCCGGCTGGGTGATTATTCCTCCGAACGGAGGAGACTCCACAATCGAACAAAAGAAAAAATATTTAATGGAAGGTTTGCTGTGGCCTTATGTGAAGGAAGTAGAGGCCTATCGCTGTCCCTCCGACCGCAGAGACAGAAGTACGTACCATAAGAACGCTTATCGCACATACTCGATCGCCGGCGGGATGAATGGAGTAAGCCCAAGCAGCGCCTGGGAGATTAAGCCGTGCTTGACATTTTCAGACATAAAAGGCCCCGCCACCAAATACGTGTTTTTAGCGGAGTGCGAGCCCCGAGGATATAATATGGGATCCTGGGTTATGCGGCCAAAGTCAAGACGGTGGGTTGACCCATTTGCAATCTGGCACAGCAAAGACAGAAGCACTCTGGGCTGGGCTGACGGCCACGCAGATATGCAAAGATGGTACAGCCAGGGCTTAATCGAGTGGAACATGCAGGCTTTGCATACGCCACAGAACTTCAGTTTCAACAGGACCCCTGAGCCAGGTGATGAACAGAAAGATTTCGAATTTGCGCTGAAGGGCTATGCATATAAAGCCCTTGAGTAAATTTGCTCTCACACAGTAAAACACAACGTTGTTTATTTCCAAACTTATATCCGCTCAAAAAGTGCCGGCGCGTTTGACACTACAAAAAAACGCCGATAATTGTTGATATTTCCGGCCCAAAGTTATATAATGTAGAAGAAGGTTTTAAAATGCCTTAAAAAATAGATCCGGTCAGACACGACGCTGTTTTACGCATCCTGCTATTTTGATAAAAAATATACAAGGAGCATTAATTACGTCGGTTACTTCTGAGCTCCTTAGAAGGTTTTACTGGAAAGGGATGATATTAATGAAAACAAGAGCTTTTACACTGATAGAGCTACTGGTGGTAATTGCGATAATCGCAGTGTTGATGGGAATTTTACTGCCCTCTTTGAACATGGCCAGAGACCAGGCCAGGAGGATACACTGTATTAACAACGTAAAGGGCCTGACAATGGCATGGATGCTGTACAAAGATGATAATGATGATAAACTGGTTGGGGGCATGCCCGCCCGAGAAGTGGACGCCTGGATGGTATCTCCAAGAGGCAATGATCCTGATCCCATCGAGAAAGCTAAGGAAGGTTTAAGGCAGGGAAAGCTCTTTTCCTATGCCAAGAACGTAAATCTTTATGAGTGCCCCTCTGACGAAAGAAGAAAGCGAGCAAAGGGACTGGCCTTTGGCAGCTTCTCTATGGCCGGCGGGATGAATGGTGAAGAAAAAGAGAGGAGCAAAAGGCATCTTATAAAATATAACGAAATAAAACAGCCCGCCACCAAATATGTCTTTGTAGAGGAAATCGATCCGAGGGGATACAATAAGGGTTCCTGGGTGATGGATCGCGAGGGAAAAAATTGGATTGACCCGCTGGCAATCTGGCACAGCAAAAACAGAGGAACGCTGGGCTGGGCCGACGGTAGTGCCGAAATGCACACATGGGTCAATCAAAGCACCGTTGATTCGGCTGAGCGTGCTGCCTGGGGTGATACGAGCGTATTCAATATGACTCCACCTGCCGATGAACGCGAAGACCTCGAATTTATGCACAAAGGCTATGCCATACTCCCCAGCCCGCGAAGGTAGCTGACAACTACTTCTCATGAAGCTAACTCAGAGACTCTCAGAAGGATTGGCAAGATGCTAAATTTTTTCGAGCAGCCGTGGACATTGGCAGTAGTAGCAGTTCTCACTTTATTAGGCATGCTGCAGTTCCGCAGTTTTTTCCCGGACAAACGCCATTGGTGGCAATTGCTGGTGCCGGTACTCCTGGCTGTGACTGCTTTCGGCCTGGATTCGCTCGTTCAGACCGACCTGGAGAAAATCAACGTCGTAATAAACACAAGCGTAAAAGCCGTCCAAGAGGAAGATTGCGAGGCTATCGATAAAATTATTTCAAATAACTATAGCGATTCGTACCATAGCACAAAATATCATTTGCTGGCCCACTGCAGGAGGGAACTTCCGAGGTTTTTAATCGAGAAAAACAAAAAGACCGGTTTGCTTATAGATATATCGGTACCAAAGGCAACTGCAACTCTATTTATGCTGACAACTTTTGCTCAAAATAGTTACATCTCTCAGAACTATAAATCCTTTCTCCAGGTAAAAGTAAAACTGTACTTCCAAAAACAACCCGACAATAGATGGCTTATCAGCCGCATCGAAGTACTCGAACTCGACCGACAACCAGCCAATTGGAGCCATATCAGATAAGCAGGACACAAAGATCAAATACCTTTGCTTTTCTAACCTTCCCGTCTTTTCAGATTCAGACAATTCCCGAAAGTCGCTGTCTGAATTCGCCGATAGGAGGAGGGTATAATTACTAATGACTGCTCACTGAGTATTATTAATAATGTTGTCCAGATTGAAAAAACACAGATTGCCTTTGAAACCGATGCTGTTTACTATTCACTGGTATCCAAGCAGCAGAAGCTGCGTAAATCCAGGTTGTCGAAGGATTAGTCCTCAACAGATGCCGCCATTAATGGTACGCAAGGCCGAATGGCGCCGTTAAAACTGCTTTTTGTTCATCTATAACGTCGTCCCCCCTACAAGCTCCAGACTGAGGTTTATTTTCCACCCCAAATTCGCATCGAAAGATAACTTTCCCTGGTTGGAACGAAATAAAAAGGGGCCTATAATAAATCGAACAATATAGGCCCCTATATGGCGTAAAATCCGTCGCTCTATTGTCTGTTTTTCAGCCTCTCGTTATGGAGTCGGCCCCGCAAGGGATTCCGTCGGTCGTTTCAGACAAATATCATCAAAGTACATCTTGCCTGTTCCACCGGCCTGCAAATTAGCCTTATCACCGAAGCCAATATAGAACTTATCGACATTGGTCAAATTAACGCCCTGGTCTGCGAACTTCTGCAGATCGATAGTCCACTGCGTCCACGTGGCTATCTGTGCTGCAGCGGGGTTATCATGGTAGACTGTTCCTGTAGCGCCGTTGGCATTGGAAATGGACACATACATCTGCTCAGCGGCATTGGATGGGTCGCCGTAGAACCACAACGACAGTACTGCAACGCCTTCCTCGGTCCAGTTACGTGCAGAGACCAGAGTCAGGGATGCCTCGGAGTACTTGAAATTGTTGTCGAAGAAATATGGCAACGACTGAAATCCGCCGT
>Ga0307378_10002867_pt1 | contig 25733 bp, 33 predicted proteins | sample UN1MG_FD_202238 | JGI IMG/M metagenome (GOLD analysis project Ga0307378, IMG submission 202238) | Soil microbial communities from Risofladan, Vaasa, Finland - UN-1 | ecosystem: Environmental > Terrestrial > Soil > Coastal area > Acid sulfate soil | place: Finland: Risofladan, Vaasa | collected...
CCGCCGCCAGGGCTTGGGACCTGGTCTCAGTGGGTTACGGCGGCGGCTCAGGCCGCCTTATCCTCATCATGCCACTCTATGTCTGAGAGGTCTTGACCTCTCAGGGCGCGCTCTGAGATCCAGAGCACATCGTCTTTGTCCACCAGATTATAGGGCTCCCCGTTGAGGGCCCATCCCGCCTTGCCGATTTCCTCGGCAACGGCATGGGCGACATCGGCATACCTATTTTCCGTATATATCCTAGTCATTGTCGTCCTCCCTGCGCGTCTGACCGTCGCGCCCCGTCTGTTGCCTCCCTCCCGCTTCCACCTCTCCGACTTGGGACGGAGCATCGGCGGGTTAAGGTGGCGGCTCAGGCCGCCTCTCTGGAACATTCTACCGTGTACTATTGGAATACCTGATCAGCCTTCACCCGCAATGCAGCAAAGACCTTGTATGCGGTCGTCATTTCTGTGTAGGCTGCATCCACGTCCTCCTCCGTAGCAGAGAGGTCTGTAAAGACAGGATTGCCACTCAGGACGATGAAACGCTCGCGCGCCGTTGTAAGTGCATCAAGGGTCCTGTGATACTGATCTCGAAGAGTCATTTCTTGTCTCCTTGCGCGTATGCCGCCGCGCCCCGCATCATTATACCACACCTCCCGCGCATTTCCGCAACCGCGCGGGCCACTGGAGGTTTCCTGTATCTTGCGCCCTCCTCACCGCCAACCAACCCGACTGTCGCCGTGCTCTCAGTCGCCGGTTACTCGCCTGGAATCACTCAGGCTAGGCCGTCACGCCATCGGCCAGTTGGTTGATGGTGAGCGGGGTGCAAGCACCGCCGCCTGCGCGGGTTAGGTCCGCGTTCAATCCAATGCGACAGGATAAGTATACTCTATCCTAGTCGTGACAGGGATATTGTACGATATCCCGTTCTTTAGTATCACCGTTACCTCAATAGTAGCGGTCACTCTCGATGTCAGGCGCGGATAACCGCTTTTGACCTTCTCAATGTCCCCGCGCTTGCAATAACCCTTTGAGACCAAAGCCGTGATAGCGGACAATTCAACTGCGTCCATCTCTCTGCTCCTTGCGCGTTGTCGCCGTGCCGCGCCCCACGGATGCGGCAATTAGGCCGCTTTCAGCAGGTAGACCCCTATGCCGTAATCCACCCCGTCTTCTTTTATGATTCGGGTAGCATCATTGTAATCCGTGCCATCCCACCTAATGACGGCCACAAGCCCTTCCCACTTGTTCACTTCTGTGCCTGTGATCATGCCTTCCTGCTCGCACATTCCCACGCGGCCCCATTGTCCTGGCCCTGTGACCATCCCGACCCGTTGCCCTACCTTGACCTCGCTTACTGCTTTCATCTCCTCATCTCCCTGCGGCTACTCTCACTCGCCGCCGCGTGTCGCTGTCGCCCGTGCTCAGTTCCACCAGTCCACGAATTGCATCTCATCCTTGGCCTCGTAGCATTGGCCGTTGGGGCTCTGGAGATGCGCCTCATAGAAGATGATATTCTCGCTTCCCGATTGTTCGTGGTAGAATGGGCCAGTTATGCTAACCGTGGTCCAGGTAAAGCCGTGGTCCACCAGGAAGCGCCGCGCCCGCTTTAGCACGGCTTCATACAAATCCTCCAAGTCGCCCTCGTCAACCCGATGGCACACTAGGTTGACGATGATTGCATTAAAGCTTTGCTCATGCGAAACCTGCCGACGATCTCCGACCATTGTCTGTCTCCTGTCACCGTGCCCTGCGTGTCTATTCCTCTTCCCACTCGTCACGGGCCGCCATTGTGCGGACCCGCCCGGCCTCGCGCTCGTGCCGTTCCTTCGCCTCGCGGTCGCGCCGTGCCTGACACGTTGCGCAGATCCAGACCGCGTTGCCGCTCTCCTTGGTGTAGAGAACGGTCAAGTTGTCCGTGCCGTCGCAGTCCGTGCAAGCCTTGGTCTCTGGCTCATCGTCCCCGCCGAAGAACAAATTGAAAGTATCGCTCAGGGTGTCCATTTCGCTCCTTTTCGGTTATCGGCCTACTGGGCCTCATCAGTGGCGCGCTTATTCATCGCCAGACCGTGGGAGGTCTTCTGCTTCCGCCGCCTCCCGTCTCTGCCGCCGCCGCTTCTGCCAGTCCACTCGATTCGCCTTCCCGCAGGTTACCTTGGCTCCGTGTCTCGGTGCCGGTGGTGGTTCTGGTTTCCGCTCGTTCGGTTGTTCAGGTTCCGTCTCTCTCACTTACAGACATATTATAGCATCTAACTTACCAGTTGTCAAGCATTTGGCCCGTTTTGGTCAAAATTACACGGTATCGGATAGGTTTTTCATCCGTTTGCGTGTAAGAATTTCGCTATTTGGGATTGTGGGGAATCGCGGGGAGTGGTATGGAAATTGCAGACAGATACCGCATGGCACATCCTGTGGGGTGGGGCGGCCAGCAGGGTGGGGCAGTTGTCGGGGTTGTGTTGCAGGTTGCAACACAAGACGTGTTGCAAGGTGCAACACATTGGCGGGAACCGAAAGGCCCCTCATCTTGCGAGGGGCCTTGCCCGCTTCACTGTGAACTATCTACCAGAGGTCCGCGCCCGTCTCAGGAAGCAGCAGCGGTGGCGTCGGCTCGAGGACTGGAGGCGGGAGGGCCTTCTTCGGCGTTGTCTGTATCGGCGTGGGTGGGGGTGGTATGGGTGTGGGCGAGAAGGTGGGGGTGGGAGTGAAGCCTGTTGGCACTCCTGGCAGAATTGGCGGGGTTGGCAGGGGCGATTCTGGGGTGGGGAGGGGGGACTGGAAAAAGCCGCCGACTTCGGCCGCTGACAAAAGGAAAAGTGCCAGAAGCCCACCCAAGCAAATTAATAGAAACCCATGTACCTTCATCGTATGTCTCCTCTCTGGTGACTATGTCACCGTGAACTGAACAGGTCGCAGAACCAATGCAGCGCATCGCTGGCCGCCAGTGCCGCCACCCCCCAGCCCAGTCCGATCCAGGGGATGGAGGTCCAATCTATGGTAGGCCACCGCGGTGCCACCCGCACGTCGAGGACTGGAATCAATTTGACGAACAGGACACTCAGCCCGACGTACAAGGGGAGAGCCAGGGCCGCATAGAGGAGCCGCACTGCTGTGCCGAGCACGGGCACGTGGGACATGCCCCTGTGCGAGTGCCCGATCGCGTAGGGCCACCAGAAGAGGAGCCAAAGAAACCCCAGCCCGAAGGTGCGCTTGACCGTGGTCCACTCGATCTGGCTCAAGCCCTCTTGGTCGAGGTCGGGGTTGACCCAGAGCGCTACCAGGCACCCCGCGCCAGCGCCGATCGCTGCCTCAGTGCTGCCGCTCAGCTTGTAGGCCGCGTAGATGCACGGGAGGGTCAGGAGTAGGGTGGCGTTGGCGTGGGCAGTGCCGGTCATCCCAGGTTCACGTTACCAGTGGGCAGGGCCTCGGTGATGATCATCTGGCTCACTGGCGGGAGTAGGTCGCTGTTGTCCACGGGTTGTGGCGGTGCCGCTCGCTGCTGTGCTGCCCGTACCGCAGCATTCGCATTGGTCTGCAGGCCACGCCCGACCGCTGTGATAGTTTGCTCTGCGCTGTTTATGCCTCTGTCGAATCCTGCCAGGTGCTCCCGTGCCGCCTGGGCAGCCAGCACCCAGGCCACGCCCACGGCCAGGGGAAGTGCAAGGGTCGCCAGAGCTGCCCACCAGCGCACCCCTGTCTGGCCGACCTTGCCCGTGAGCCAGTAGAGCGCGAGTGCTGCCAGCACCAGCGCCACCGCAATACCAAAGTAATATCCTGCCTTCTCGTGCTTCTTCACCGTTCGCCTCCGTTGTCTGTCTGTCTGTCTGGAATCTGCGCACGTATCTACTGCCTGTCTGGCGCGTCACTCCTCGGTTTCAATGTCTATCTCTCCCTCCAGACAGACAGACGCGCCGTTGTCCTCCAGCCACCCGACTGCGCCACGGGCCAGTTTCACCAAGCGCACTGCTCGGTTATTGTCCCCCACCTGGAAACCGCTGCCCGCGCACCGATCCTGATATAACTTGCGCCCCTCCCCTAACGATGCTGACAGGAGCGCCGCCCCGACCTCCGCGCCAGAGGGCCAAGATGACAGTTCTGGTAACTCCACGTCCTCGGTAGGCCATTCCACCATCTCAGGTGGACCTGCTGGAGGTTCGCTGTCAATGTATGCGCCCTGCGCTCGCTTCACCACCATACCAGGTGCCAAAAAGTACAAATCGCCGCGTCCTCCCAGCAGGTCGGCACGGGGAAAGGGACCACCCATCATGACCTCAGATGCTTTGCGGTCCATAACCCTGAAACCTACCCGCGCTGCCAGGTTGCGCCCGATCATGGGACCGCCCAGTGCCTTTATGATGGGGTGTTGGGTTGCCACCAATACATGCACATGTGCGCCTCGCCCTTGTGCGACCAGCAGCCGCAGGGCCTCGGCCGCTACGGGGTCGGTTACAATGTCCTGTACCTCATCTATGACGATGATCAGTCGGCGTTCATCGTCATGCTCAGAGTATCTTCGCGCCATCTCTTTGACACACCAGGTCAATGCTGCCCGCGCCGTGAAGATGTCTCCCGCCAGTGGGCCAACCCTTCCCCGCACGTTTGCTACTGGTGCCAGACTTACTCCGTGCTTTGCGTCTATCAGAACCAGGCGGTTCTTGGGGTCCTGTGCAAGTTGGAATATGGCGAGTTTCAGACCAGTGCTTTTGCCTGATCCTGATGTGCCTCCATAGAGGTAGTGGGGTGTGTTGTCGTTTAGGCCAGCTACCAGAGCATCCCCTGTATCGGTTCGCCCTACCAGCCACCGCCCGTTACCCAGGGGATGCCGCCCGAGCGCGCTCAACGGGATATTGCTATCTGCCAGGTCCTTGCGCCAAAGTGCTCCAAAGTGCACATCCCGCCCAGACATGAACACATCGGGATCACCCTCGAACTGCCAGGGAACAAACTGACGCCCCAAGGCCCCGCTATTTGCCTGCAGAGCCTTGAGTAGGGTGCCAGCCTGCAGGCCAGCGTCAAGCTCCAACGCGCCCGCCCGCGGGCCATTGATTAGCATGGCCCTGCGTAGTGCAATGGATTGACCGCTGAATACGCCACGCTGAGCCGCCTTCTCCATCGTGTGTGCCCACTGCACGAGGAGGCTTTTCCGTATTGCCTCTGCTCTATTGCTCGCTACCTGGACCATCTCGACAACCCTCCCCAAACCATGGCGAACGAACTCCCGCCAGTCTGTACAGTGCGGTAGCCCCGCGCCTCTACTGTCGCCCTCAGCCTGTCACGCAGGCGGTCGGGCACGTGGTGAACTGCCCTGTAGCACGGGACGGTTACGCGCGCCCGCTCCCGTTGCTGCAGCAGATACAGCCCCTGCCAGACTGCGAGCGTACAGGCCAGGGCAGAGAAGGCGAACGACAGAGCGAGCAAAGTGAATGAGTCCATTCTATCCTACCTTAATACTGTCCGCAATTGACCACAACTCATCAGCCAATCGCTCATATCGCTCAGACATTTCGCGCCAGCTTTCTACCTGGGCCTCAGTGCCTCGGCAGATAGCATCGAGTTTATAAAATCGTGCCTTCCGTGCAGCCTCATCGGCCTGCCAGGCACCTTCTATGGCTTCGGTTTTAATTACTCTCAGATCCGGCATTTTGTGTTCCCTTCCCATTGCCACTCGCCTCAATCATTGGGATAGCGCCCGCCACGCTGGGCAGCATATCCCCGACCTTAGCGTTTTTGGTCGCCTTTGCCACGGATACCAGACTGCGGGCAGTCAAAGCAACCTCAGTAGCATGGGCCATCGCTGCCAGGCGCATACGGTCAATGCCCGCCGAGTCCTTCAGTGCCGCCCGCTCCCCACTCCTGGTGTCAATCAAAAAGCCATCATGCAGCACCAGTGGAGGCGGTAGCAAGGTGGACTGCTCTACGCCAATGCGAACGTAACCCGCCGACAACAGCGCGTGTTTGACGGTCGCTGTACTATGCCCCCAGGCCAGGATCACGAACGCCACCGCCGCCCCCACGGCCAGCGGTGGAATGGCGATAGCGCCCGCCGTTGCCAGCGTGTGCGAGGTTCTCACGCTCGCATCAGCCCGCGCCCGCCCAGTCTGTATGTCCGCGTCTGCGCGCGCCAGGATGGTTGACGCTTCTGCCTGCCCGCGCGCTCGGATCGCATCGGCTTGCGCGCCCGCCTCTACTGTCGCCACAATGAGTTGTGTTTGCATTTCTGTCTGGTAGGCCGTCACGGTTGCCTGTAGCGCCACGTCGTGCGACTCAATCTCATGCTCCAGATCGGCTTGCCTCACCTGGAGGTCCATATCGGCATTGCCTTTGGCGACTGTCACCGCCACCGCCGTCGCTTCTGCGCGTACCTCACGCACAGGATCACCCGCATGGAATTGGCCGTTGCCGCTTTCCACACTACAGCCCACCAGGACCAGGGCCAGACCAGCAGTTAAAAGATGGATTACTCGTTTCATCGGTTCACTTCCATTACAGACTCATACAGCCCGTGAGTGGTCGGGGTAAGTGCACTGTCCACGTCGGCCAAAAAGCTAACTTGTACTGGTTCGTCCGCCGCCTGTGCCTGCTCCAGTTCGTGCGCAGCCTCCCACGCCTCACGGTAAACAGCGGAGCGACACCGATGACCAGGGCCGGTCAGCCACCCGCAGGAAACGCCCCTCTCGCCAAGATTAAAATCGCAGGAAGTCACTGAACAGAACACACCCGCGTAAACTGTCATACCTGCGCCTCCCGTCTCAGGACCCGCTCGCACCTCGGGCAATGAGGGGCCTTAATATCATTGTGCCATAGCTCCCGCGTCTTGCATCCGCAGATTGCGCGCCTATCGCGATAATAATGCCGATACTTGGTATTGATGCCTTTGCGCCAGCCACTATCCACCACCCGCCTCCTGTACCTCCCTGATGCGAGCGGCGGCGGCGCGCAGGGGCGCTCCAACCAATGAGCAGTCACGGCCACATGGAACAGTGCGCAGAGGGCAACCCTTACAGGTAGTATTACGCGCATATCCTGCCGCCCGCTCCAGCAACCCCGCGTCTGGCAGCGCCTTCTCCAGCGCCTCACGCCGCTGGCGCTCGGCCTGCAATCGTTCCTCATATCCAGCCTTAGCACCAACGAGCACATTACGTGCAATCGTTTTATTGATCGTGCGTTGTCGCTCTACTTCCTGGCGCTCGGCGGCCAGTTCCGCCTGCAGCCGCTGGTTCTCCTCATCCAACTGCGCGATCTTCGCGCAGTGAACGTCAGCCTGCCGGCGCAAGAAGTCCACCAGGTCAAGCAGGTCAGTAATGTTCTCAGCGACTATCGCGTCAGCGGCCTCATCTATGCCACCTACCACAACATTACTCCCCCACCGCCACCCTGCCAATTTGCTACCGCCCCACTCATCAGTAACATAGGTATGTTGTCCTATTGTAGCCCATAACCGCGCTCGGATTGTGTCCAGGTCTGCTTTTGCAGTTTCAACCATCTTCTCTAAGTCATTCACCGTGCACCTCCAAAATCTCCAGCCAGTTCATTGCGATACTGGCAATTTGCTGCAGCTCCAAGGATGCGGAATGGCGATGCAAATGCAAAAGCGCGAGAGCCAACTCCACAACTTCCTCAACCAGTCGGTAGAGCCAGCGTCCGTTCCCCTGATCCCATGCATATCCAGAATACTGCCTCTTGAGTTCGAGGACGACTTTTTCAACCTCAGTCACCGCCATTGTCAATCCTCTCCAAAGAACTCGTCCAACCCCGCATCCAGTCGTGCCGCAAGTTCCGGATCCTCAGCGGAGCCTTGCGCCTGTGATGCGGCCATGGTCAACTGGTAGGATGACAGGGCCTCGCGTACCGCTGCCTTCACCATCGCCTGGAGGTCTCCCAGTGCCGTCTGCACCGCCGCTCCCACGATGTCGGCCAGAGCCACCGTGCCAGCGCTCCCGTCACCTTGCTCAATATACGAGCGGAGCACCTGCCGCACGCAATCGCTCTTATCCGTCTGTGCCTCGTACCAGGCGGATATGTCGCCGTCTACCTCTGGCCGCAGCCTCACGTGAATGATCACGCCGCCTCCCCGTGTTGCGGTCTGCAACACGTTACGCGCTCCCGAACTTGCGCAGGCCCGCCAGCAGGTAGCCCGTCACGTTGTCGAGCTGGGGGTTGTCGCCCATCCGCGCGTGGCTGTATGCCTTGCGGATGTACGGCTCCAGCATCACGCCACCCCCGCCACTGACCACCACCGCCCGCAGTTCCGCGCCACTTCCCCAGCCAGGCAGGGAGCGGGCCTTGGACAGGATGGTATCGGACAACTCGGCCAGGTGGGGCTTTACCAGGTCCTCGATACTGACGGGCTGGCCGTACAACTCGACGGTCCCCGCCCTCACTGCCTGGTCCACCCGCGCCAGTTGCCCCGTCCAGTCCAGGCCGTATTGCAACTTGAGGTCCTTCGCTACCTTCTGGAGCAGTTCGCCTGTGCCCGTGGGGATGCTATCGCTGCCGCGCTCGATGAAGCGCAACTGATTCACCAGCACGAAGTTCGTGGTCAAGGTCCCCACGTCCACGATGCCCACCGCGCCGCCCGCCAGGTCCGTGTCTCTGATGCGTCCGTTGCGGTCGAGCACCAGGTTGTACAGGCTGCCCATTCCCTGGGGCACGACGTGCACGCTGCCCACCGTGAAGGCCCGCGCCTGTCGCCCGCGTCGTTGCACCGTGTGACTGCCCTTGAGCATATCCCGCAGAAGCGCCTTGTTGGCCGGGTTGTAGTCTCCCAGGGGTAGCCCCGTCACGATTGCTATCTGGTCGGTGCTCGGGCCGATCAACTCAGACGCCACCGCGTAGAACAGGGCCAACTGCTCATTGCTGCCCGTGCGGGTGGGGCTGAGGGTTTGAGACACGCTGGCGCTCTGTTGCAGTGCCAGTTCCCCCACGAAGTATGCCCGCCCGTCAACCGTAACGCAAATGCCCCCGTCCCTGGCGAGGCCACTGTCGAAACGGACCTGCTCGGCCGGCCCCACGACCGAGGGGATGACGGTCACCTTGTCAGCCGTCTTGCCCTTCGTGAAGCCGTGCCCCATATCCAATGCCAGTGGTTCTGTCATTGCCCCGCCTCCGCCTCATCATCTGTCTGGGTCTTCAGGTCCACGAACGCCATGAAGTTGCCCGACTTCCCGCGCTCCCACCACAGGAGCATAGCCGCCAGCGCATCCGTGGCCGCCTCTTGCATCTGCTTGCCGTGAAGCGCGCAGGCCGCTTTGAACTGGGTGTGGGTTTGGGGGTCTACCTTGACCGCCCCCGCTTTTCCTTGTGTTCCCATGTGTCCTCCTGTTCATTAGATAACTGGTTACTTATGCACATAGTACACTAAGTACCTGCTACTGTCAATGGGCAATTTGCGGTTTTCGGGAACTTTCGGGGAAATATCGGGACAAGTTTGGCATGTTGGGGAAACGAAGAGAGCGCTTCACAGTGAAGCGCCCTCTTGCTCAGTTCGCCCGTGTAGATTAGGGAGACTCTAGGAGCGGCATGAAAACCTGGTTGACGGCATACCCGCCAGCGGCCACGCGGTCCCCGTAGGGAAGAGTCCAGCGATAGTGACACACTACTGGTGCCTTCACGCCGCTGGTCCAGTTCAAGGTGATGTGAACGTATGGGCCGCTTGCACTCGTGATGATCTTGTCAGGCAGTTTCTCCATGAGAGATACATCTCCATCACGATATGCAGGTTGTCCGTCTCCAGGAACGTAGTCCAGAAACAGGCGAGGGGCCGCATTGTCTGAGAGCACCACGATTGCGGCCCCGCCGCTCGCAAGCGGGTAACTCGAGACGAGTAAGCCCATATCCACGAGCTGCATCTGCCCGCTGGCCGCTGGCACAGCCAACAGGGCGACCACTGCCAATCCTAGCATTACTTTCATCGTTTGCCTCCTCTTCTGGGTCTTTTCCTTCTCTCTGGTTGCTTATTTACATATTACACTAAGCACCTGCTACCGTCAATCCCCAGTTTGGGATAACTTGGGATAAAAAGGGGCACTTCTCAGTGAAGTGCCTCGATTGCGCATTTATCGCGCATTTCTCCGCGCATTTGTGTACAAGTACCGAGAACTCTATCCATACCGCGCCAGGATCGAATCTCTCAGCGCCTGCATTTGAGGCTCCCGAATCTGGAAGTTATCCCAGCCCGTGCCCACACCGCTGGTGAATAGCACGAAGCCGAGGTAGCGGTCACCGTTGGCCCTGTTCCAGTTACGGATCCACTCATCCGCCCAGGTAATGTCGGCCAGGTAGCGCTGCCAATCATTATTATAGCATATTGAGGCTTTCCACCCGTGGTGGGCTGACAGGTGATGCCCATTGTCCTCGCTGGCAACTGCGCCGCTCTCGCCACCGTACCAGCGCGCGTGCACGCCGTTGGCGACTAGTGCGCGGTCCACCTCTGCCCACCGCCCCGCGTGCCACCTCCACCAGGACTCGATACCGCTCTCCTGTGGGTCGGCCCACCAGTAATTGTGGTAGCCCATCAGGCCACCTGCCTGCTCGCACGCGCGTGCCATGGCAATGAGCAAACTGAAGTGTTCTGGTTCTGGGTTGCCCACAGGGGCAGTGAAAACGGCCGGTGCAATCGGTAAACCGAGTTTCATCAACTCAATGATGAACGCATGGTCGAGGGCGGCCGCCCGCTTCACGATTGCTCCATCAGGGCAGTATTGCTCGTTGACCGATTCGACGTAAAAGAATGGCCTGGAGAGGTTTGGTTGCTCGCGCTCCATCCGCCCGCATATCTCGTACAGACTGTCCCTAAACTGCGCAATCCACCGCCTTGCGCCTTCGTATGGGTCAGGGTTGTCTATGATGCCGCCATAGTTATTATTGACGTGCCGCCAGATAGCCACCGTGTCTGGACAAGCACGCCTAACTCCCATGACGTCGTGCATTGAGGCCGTGACCTTGACCACAGGCGGACGAACCTCCCGCACAAAATCCTCCCATCCCCCAACCATCGTTTGGAGGTGCAAGCCGATGTGCCCCCTGGTGGTCCTGGGCATGGGGGGCTTGGGGTCCGTGGTCTCGGGCCACACGATCAGGGGTTCGGGGTCCACATACTTTCCGTTCACCCTCACGTCAAGGTGCAGGTGGTCCGCCGTAGACACGCCCGTGCTCCCTGGTCGCCCCAGCCGCTGCCCCGCCACCACCTGGTCGTCCTCGCTGACGTACACCGCGCCTGCCTCATCTCGCAGGTGCGCGTAGCGAACGAGCACCAGGTCACCGTTCGCCATTGCGGTCAACGTCTTGACCTGGACACCGAAGGACGGCTCCTTGGGGTCGTAGCCCGCGCGGATGACCTCGCCAAGAAAAGCGCACGCGATCTCGTCCCCCCACTGCTTCCAACTGGAGCGCAGATCGAGGCCCTGATGGACGTAGCCCACGCGCTGATCACCAAACCTGCCCGTGATGACTGGAGGCAGGTGGGTGGTGGGGTAGGTGAGCATCAAAGTGCTGGGCTTCATCTCCACAGAGACATACTCTACGCCATGGTAGTGCTGAGCGAAGAATGCGCCGAGGTCCCCAGGCCACGCCTCTGGGCGAACCGCGATTACCTGTCGCGCGTCCAGGTCGCCAACGCCCGCATCGTCTGCGCTGAAGCCAATCGTGTGCCGCTGGGGGAAGTGCTCGGTCACTGTCTTGATGGTTTCCTCCAGGGTAGCGTCTGGGGGGAGCAGTACATAAGTTCGCTCGTATTGGACGCGCGGCTTGCCCCGCTCGGAGACGGGCGGCGTGGGAGCATCTCCAATCACCTGGAGTGAGACGTCATCCCAGTAGGCATCATTGTGCTTGAACGGCCAGGCGGTCGAACTGCGTAGGAACACGGTCACCTTGCTCCCCTGTGCGGTTGCTGCCACCGTCAGCGGGTGGCAGTAGCCGTTATAGATGTGCCAGCCCTCTCCCCAGATAACGGTGCTGGCGAAGGGATCCATGCCCCCCGTGGAATCGAGGCCGACCTGAAAAGTAAAGTTCGATCTGGCGTCCTGTTGCGGGTTGCCAGTGCACGGCTGAGTGCCCGCCTTCCAGGCCACCACGTCGTAGCCTGCGCCATCCGACCAGCGCCCATCGTCTGGGTGGCCGCCCTGGCCCTTACTCAGGTGGTTGCTCCAGGCGTGCGCCCAGGCCGTCAGTGTCAGCCGTGTGCCAGGTTCGACCGCGACCTGCTGCAGGAAGCCTGCATCGTGCTTGCGGTAGAACGTGAACAGGAGCATGGCCTTCTGCCCGCTCCGTACCCGCGTGGCGTCAACGGCTGCCCTGGCGTCCCTGACCTCGGGTTGATCCCAAGTGCCAGGATCGTGCCTGAACCAGGTCACCCACCCAGGTGGGGTGAAGATGTTCCCGATCTCTGCCTGGTATGAGGCCGCGCCTGTGGGGAATACCATGCAGACGTGGCTCTTGCTGTCGCTCCAATCAGCCTCAAATCCACCATTCTGAATCATCGCAACCCCCTTCAAGGCTTTTCCTCTTTGTCTTCCCACCCAAGTGCCGATAGCAGGTCGAGCACCTGCCGCCCTTTCGCGGTGGGCCACTGATCGAAGCCCTGAATGGCTTGAACCAGGAACGGGACACAATGCTCTGGCAGGTCGATCTCCCACTGCCGACCGTCACTTTCGTTCTTCCACATGATCGCGCCGTTCTGTTCCTGGTAACTGATCACTTCACGCTCTTCTGGTGTGAAGTCGAGGACTTTGAGGGCGACCAGCCCTTGCTGTATCGTCCTCACGTTCCCCTGTACGCGGCCGATGATTGCCACCAGTGATGCACGTAACCACGTACTCATTTGAACCTTCATTTGCTCATGCCTCCATTTCTGTTTTGCTTTAGGCTGGCAGTCGTGTTGCCAGTTGTCCTATGGCTCCTACTAGGAGCATACTAAGTCGTGTGAAGTTTACCATTGCGTGACCTGGCGTATCGCCAAAATGCACGATTCCTGCCTGCTCGAGGCCCGCGCGATTGTACCGCAAGAAGTCTGCGAACTGAGCCTTGACAGGATCGCGCTGGGCAAGCATCGCGGTTTCCAGGTCGGCCAGGAGCGCCATATCATCGTAATCGTCGAAGGTGGTCCACTCAACCTCGGCGTGCGCGCTACCTTCCTGATCGAAGATGAACCGCACATTTGCGCCAGAAGCGATGATGAGTAAGTTAGAATCGGCCCCTGGGGCAGTGATCCCTGTTCCGCTTTTCTTGTGAGCGTATATTTCTACGTAGCCCCGTGCTGCACTCGTCTTCGCAGTGTTATCCGTCGTACCCACTCCCGTTAGGGCACAGGCCGCCGTTGCCTCAGAGAATCCACGAATGCTTATCCCACCCGACCCTGCTGCCCCATATTGGATTGCCAGAATGTCACCAAATGTGTCTGTCTCCGCATAATCGGTAATTCCGTGAGCCACCTCCACAGCCTTGAATGCTGCCGCCTCATTCACGCCAGCCCCAACGTTTATGGTGATTCCTGCTGTCATAAACACATTGCTAGTATCGTTGACGAAAATGAGGCCAGCGGGGAAATTGACATAATCCGTGGCTGCTTCTACAATATCTACCATATCCACGCCACCCGCACGGATGGTGATGTTATCAGCCTGGAAGCGCCAGTAGGTATCCGTATCCCCGATATGATCCATGTATTCGGCTAGGGACAGGATACCAGTCAAGGCCAGTTCGCCTGTTGCGCCAGACTTGAGGATAGAAGTCGCCGCGCCTGGAGCACTACTGGATGTTATTGCATGCGTGATAACACCTGCTGCTGAGATTGCGTTGAGTGTCGCAGTTGTCAAAGTACCCGCTGCCGTTGGAATTGTGCCGCCAGTCGTGCCGAAAGTGTAGGTTTGCCCTGCCGTGCCTGCCAGGTAGTATCCGCTCCAGACTACATCGGTCGCGTTGCGAGTCACCACGCTGCCCGCCGCGCCGCCTAACACTAACTCATCCCAGGCAGGTGTGGCGTTCCCGTAGACCAGACTGCCCCTGGTTGCCCCCTGGACTACCGTATCTCCATGGGTTGCCGAGAATAGATTATGTACGGGCACATCAGCCAATGCAATTGCTCCAGAACTCAACACCCCGCCCGCCGTACTCTTGACGTAGCCTGCCCCCAAGACCCCCAGGGTGATTTGCCCATCGCTTCCCTGGATCAAAAGTGCATCGGTCACACCTACCGCTTCGAAGCGAAAATCCACGTCTACCGCTGCATCGTTGAAAGCCACGAACGGCTGAGCATCCGTGCTGGCAAACTTCACGTACTCGATTGCCACGGCTCCCGCATCGGAGATATGCAAACCGTCGGCCAGGTTGTTGGGGAAGCGCAGGAAGTTCGCCGTCGTCGCGCCGCTGAACGCGATCCCGGCAGCGTAGGTATGCAGTTGTGTCCAGGTCGGGATGATAGCCTGGCTGAGAGGCGGAGCAGCATCACTCCTCATGGCGGTGGTCAGCACACCGTTGACGGCCGCCAGACCAATCGTGCCTGTAGGGTTGGCGAACCCGCTGAAACTGCCTGGCAGGTCAGCAGCCTGGATCGTGTTTGGCACGTAGCGAGTACCGTCCGCCCGTAGGTAGTAGCCCGCTGTTACGTTCGTCTGGTGAACGATCCCGTATCCTGTAGCCAGGTACAGGTCCGCGGTCTGGATTTGCACCTGGTCGGTTGCCGCGTCCACGATGACGATCCGCCCCGCCGCACTGCCCAACCCGAACCACGTGCCGTTGACCACCTTGACGGCATTGTCGGTGTCTGGGTCGGTCCCTATGCCGAGGCGGAGGAGTTGCAGGCCGCCATCGAGGGCCGTCGCCAGAATGACCTGGGTTGCGCCAGGGTTGCTGGAGGTCTCGACCTCGTGGTAGTGTGTCCCGCCCGTAGCCAGGTTGGCAGAGAGCACCGACACGGAGCTGGGGGTGCCGAGCGCAACCGTGTACGTAGAACCTGCTCCAAGGTCCGTGTCCACGAGGCCATTCCCGACCGTGAGCACCCGCTCGTTGGACAAGTCCGTGGAAAAGCCTAGGACGAGGTATGATTCATCGGCCAGGGCTGCCGCAGAGCCATCACTGCCGGCATCTGGGTAGCGCTCTAGGCGCTGAACCCGTTCCTCCAGGTCGGCCATGTGGTCTAGAAAATTGTTGGCGGGGGCCACCATGCGCTCGACCAAGCTCATGATTCGACCTCCACCACCACCCGCATGGTGCTCGCGCTCGCGTTCACTTCCCGTGCCAGTACGCGCACCATTGCGTCAAATCCCGCGTCAAAGTGATACGAAGACAAGATCGCCCTCACACGGTCTCCCTCTGCGAAACTGGCCCATAGCCCTGTTGGCTTGTCAACCACCATCAGATCGAGCGTCTGGGCTGGGTCTTTGCTGTTTGCCAGGAGAGTTTCGGCTTTCAGGTCGAGAGTGTCCTGATCCGAAATTGACGGGTATGTAGCCACCGCCTGCCACATCCCGTAGGTGTTTTGACTGGTAGTGTCCAGCGCCCGAGACACGACCTTGCTCGCCCACGTCGGACCAGCACCAACGCAGTGCTGGTCGTTCACGATGGTATCCTCAGAGTAGGTATACCGAGGATACCGTACAGCGTTGCGCCCTTCGGCCAACACCACATTGGGCTTGTCGCTCCCCTTCCTATCATACCAGTTAAGTTTCCTGTCCCACGTCACCTCAAAGTCGTGCCAGTCCACTGCCGCCATGTCCTGGAAGCGCCGCAACAGATCATCGTAGTGAATCTCGTAATAATGGATCAGCCCAGCCGTATAAATGTAACTGCCGGGGACGACCAGCGTGGGCCACACGGCGTTGGCTTCGGTCAAGAGAGTATGGACAATGGCCCCGTTCGTCTGATTGTCCATGGAGCGCGTTTGTTCTGTCTGGCGATTACGCAGCAGCCGTTCGTTGCTCCACGCCCTGAGCATCAACAGAGTACCTTGTTGCTCCACTCCCCGCTTCAGAATACCACCCCAGTTGCCCGCCTCAGAATAAATGATGACCAGGGGGGCACGGGTCATCAGGTCAACGGTGGCGCGCGCATCGCTCGCGTCTATCCCAATTTCCGCCGCTCCCTCTCCGTTTAGAATCCACGACCAGGTAGCTGACCGTACCTTTGCCAGTTCCCCACGCGGAGTGGCGTTTTTGTCCAGTAAGATGATTCGAAAGTTCATGGTCTTCCTACAGCCAACGATCGTAGTATATGACAGCCAGTGTCACCCCCGCCACGCCCGTCTCATCGTATCTGAAAGTAACCGTCTCGCCCCCATTCCAGTGCCCCGGCAACCTGAACCAGTAATTGCGCAAGGACGGGGATTGGAGGGTGAGCGCCTGGAACTGGTTGCTGTTATCCTTTAGATAGGTGACGGTACGATTCCCGCAGTCTATCTCGAGGGTTTCGTTAAGATCTATCGTGAATTGTATCTGTATAGCCGCCCCGTCCGCCCCATCTTCTACCATCGTCAGCGTAATACCAAGGTCGTAACTACCTTGCTCATCCACCAAGACAATCCCAGGAGTGCCGGCGGAGTTCAGGGTTAGTGTGCAAGCGCCTGCCTCAACAGTCACAGGATTACCAACCGAGCCGAGATACAACGAAACGAAAAATGAATCATCGGTTAGAGTTTCGTCCCTGCTCCATGCAGTATAGACGTGCGCGCCTGATGGGTCAGGAATATTGTACTCTGCAGGCCAGATAGCCCCGTTCCTGCTCGATTCTATCCTGGCATCATGCGGGTTTGGAAGGCCAGGATAATCCATCCAGGTTTCGCCGCTCATAAAATTTGCACTTAGGATACCGCAGGGGTTGTACAAATACATTTGCTGGTACTCTCCCGCGTCGCCCGCACCATGGTACATACCCAAGACTTCCCAGGGATTTGCTGTGGTGTACCGCGTTGCGGTATACTGTGCGAGTAATTCGCCCGCGCTATACCGGTACACCCACGATGCAACCCTCAGCCCGTCATCTTCTCCAAAAATCTCGTAGACCCAACTCGTGTTTGTAGAGTGGTCCAACTCGAAAGCCGCTTTGTAATTATCGTCCACAGTTGGAGCAGTCGCAGCGGCGTTGCCGTAGAGTAGCCAGACGTCGTGCTCTACCCACCACAGGGCTTGCCCGATGGTGTTCGTGGCCGCCGTCGTGCCCTTGTCTGCCCGTGTTATGCCTGTGAAACGGTCGAGCACATCATCCCGCGCCGTGTAAGTGAACGCCTCCCCGCTGGTGGGGTTATACAGAATGCCAGATGAGGGGAAGCCGCTCGTGTCATCTACGCTGATGCTCGATACAGAGGCACCCGATACGAATGTTTCGGCCAATATCGCGCTTTGGCCGACCTGGTACGTCAAGTTAGCCCAGACTTTACAGGTTGCGGTATTGGGACCATCGAGCCATCGGTCAACCTCTACGCCGTCCACTTCCACGCGCAAGTCATCCCCGTCCGCCTGTGCATGACCTGCTCCCACCAACGCTGCATGGTTAAAGCCCGTTCCCGCTTGTGTCGTCACCTCGAGCGGGTAGTCTGTGAGCGCACGGGTCAACAATCGGTTGTAGATTGCCAGCCACCGCTTGTAGGAATATCCACTGGCCTTAATGCTGGTGGGTGTGATGCGGATGACTGGCTCTGAGTACGCCGTCCCGTCGTTGGTCACGCTGAGAGTTTGCCCCGATGCAGTCACCGACTTGGAAGCCGTGGTAGAACTGATGGACCACCAGTAGGGATCAGCGCATAGAAATTCAAGCCTGAAAATCGCGGTAGTATCATCTTCGGTATCCAGGGCTACCGCCCCGTCGTTCTGCAGAACCGCCCCGATCTTGCGCGCCGTTTGCCCTTCGGGCGTCCAGTAAAGCCACTGCTCCCCACGCTGGGTGCTGATCTCGTACTTGAACCGCTCCAACTCATCCATCAGGAGGTCGTGAGACGGAGCGTGTACCTCCCCTTCCAGTGCAACCACGCGCACGTCATCGTCTGCTTCACTGAGAACTGCACCGCCCACGCCCACCAGTTGCGTGATGACTACACGGGGCCGCGGCAAGCCACCCAGGCCGCCCGCCCGCGTGACTGTGTAAATTGCCCCTGTCTGGCCTACGGCCCCCTCACCGTTTAGTATTAAGCTCCCGAACTTGATGTAATCCCCTGACATTGCCTCCCCCTACACTAAATCTGCTCTGCCGCCAGCGATAACAGCCCGCCCAAGGCCATCCCGTTGACGGTCACGTTGCTCTGGCTGTTTACGGTGCGGCTGTTGTCGTAGACCGTCTGGCCCCGCTCGCGCGACCTGCCCCCCTGCATACCCGCCACCTGAACCGTGCCCCCGAACACGTCAGCTACCGCTGCCGCGACCTGCTCTTGTGCCGAAAGAATACCCTCGGCCATCCCTAGCGTCATCATGCGACCGATGTTCATGAATACAAGGGATGGTGACTCGATGCCCAGCAGCCGCTTAGCTGCCGCTATCGCGTCATCAATCGCCCCCGTCACAGAATCAATGAGGTTTTGCGCCATTGACCGCACGCCGTCTATCAGACCTTGTATCAAAGACGTTCCCACCTCTTTTAGGCTGAAGTTCTTAATGAACGACTTAATGGCTTCGATCTTCTCAGCCACGCTGTCGTAGACTGCTTGGGCCTTCTCCGCGACTGCCTTTTTTAGGTTTTCCCACACCGTTTCAGCCGTGCCTTTTATGGTATCCCAGGTAGTTTCGAGCCAGCCAGCCAGTTTGCTTATGATGTCAGAAATGCCAGTTTTCACCCGCTCCCATGCCGTCACTGCCGCTGAACGTATGTTCTCCCAGGTAGTACTGAGCCAGGTCTTCAGCGTCTCCACAATCGTGACCACTGCACTCTTGAGAGCATTCCAGACCGCCTCTGCCGCTGCTTTGATCTTATCCCAGATAGCTTGTAGCATCTGGCCTACCAGTTCCCACTGGCCCGTCAGGATTGCCAGGATCAGCCCAACGATGACCGTTAGCGTGTTCTTGATGGCCGTCCAGATGGTTTCGACTACCTGGTGAACGGCAGTTGTCGCACCTGTAACCACGTCTATAATGGATTGGAGGATACCTTGAATGAAGGTAACGATGGAGGTCCAGATGGTGGTCGCGGTCGTGCTTACCGTATCCAGGCCAGTCTGCCAGGAGGTGGTCAGTTCGGTCAGGCTAGTGCCGAAGAACCCCAAGATCATGTTGACGGCGTTCGTGATGATACCTGTTATGGCTGCCCAGACGGTTTCCCCAATGCTGCGAATCGTTTCCCACGCCCCCGCCCAATCCCCGTTGATGATTTGCATGACTGTGCGGATTATGCCCAGCACGACGTCTATGGCCGTCTGGATGACAGTCTTCAGGGTTTCCCAGTTGGCGCGGAGGATGGTCAAGATGGTCTCGCCGTGGGCCGTCCAGAAGGTCTGAATCCAGCCCAGCACCGTGCGGATAACGCTCCACACCGCGTTAAGCACGGTCATAATCGTCTGTTTGATCAGCGGCCAGTTCGTCACTACCCAGTCAACGACCCTGCCGAACATATCCATGATGAAAGGCACCACTGCCCCCACGACAGCCATGACGACCTTCCGTATTGCCTCCAATACCCGCTCGATGACTGCCCGTATGCGCGGCCAGTTCTCGGTCACCCACTCTACGACTTCCTTCACCCGGTCACGAATGCCCAAGAAGTTCTTTTGGTATGCCACCGCCAGCGCCGCAACGAGTGCAATTACAGCGATTATGGGGAGGCTAATCCCCGCTATCGCCCCCGCCACTGTGCCGGCCGCCGAGATGACGGTGCCCAGGATCACCAGGAGCGGGCCAGCCGCCGCGACCAGCAGCCCAATCTTGACGACCAGGCCCCGCGTGCCCTCGTCTAGGTTCGTGAACCAGGTCACCAGGCCAGTGATTTTCTCCAGCAGAGGGGTCAGGATGGGCAGGAGTTCGCGCCCGATCAGAAGTTTGGCATTCGAGATTTGAGCGTTCATCCGTTCCATGGAGGCAGCGGCGTCATCCTGCACGCCACCCATCTCGGCGACTTTTTCCATGCCCTTCTGGAGCGCCGCTATTCTGAACGCCTCACCTTTTTCTGTCTCGGTCAGTTCTGCCGCCGTCTTACCCAGTATGGTGGCGTAGGCATCGTATGCCTCGGACAGCTTCATCGTGATGCCGAGGTTGTCCAAGACCAGGGGGGATTGTCGGGCCAGGGCGGTCGTGAGGTCCGAGACGGCGGTAGCCGCGTCCAGGCCCTGGGCGCGACCGAGTGTTATGGCGATCTCGGTCATCTGCGCCATTTCAGAGGAATTTTTGACAATGCCGAAACTTAGGGCGCGGTTCGCAATCTCCAGAGCGTTTATTTCTGAGACCGTGCCCTTGCTGGCGTCCTGAATCGCCTTGATGTATCCTGCCGCGCTTTCAGCCCCTCCGGCGAGGTTGTTCAGGGTCAGGGTGAGACGCTCGGACGCGATTGCAACGTCAATGGATTGTTTGCCCAAGATAGCCAATGGCGCGGTCACAGCGGCGGACATCACCGCGCCGGTTTTTTGCATGGTTTGGCCGACGTTTCTCAGGCTGTTTTCAATCTTCCCGACCGTACCACTCATTTCATCCACGGCCTGGAAAACCGCTGTGATTGTTTGAACTGCGCCCATAGGTACTCCAAAAAGAAAAAGGCCATAGGGTCTTGCCCTATGGCCTTTGACAATCATCTGTATTGGTTTGTCAGATTCCCCTTGACAGGTATGGCAAGGTATGGTATACTAACCTTACATACCAATCCCGTCAATAGGAGAATAAGAGAATGGATTATGTAAGCCTAAAAGAACTGGCACAAGAACTCGGTTTGGACCGTAGCAACCTGCGCAAGTATGCCCTCAAAAAGGGCTTTGACCTCATTAAGGTGCGCACACCCGATAGCCGAGGGCAACCAACCCTGGCGCTAACTGCCGCTGATGCTGAAAGCCTTCGGGAAGTGCGGGAATCAGACGGCTTTGGTCATCAACTTCCGATTGAAAACGGAGACGGTTTTTTCTACGTTGTCCGCCTTGTCCCTGAGTTCGCTCCCAGCCGTCTGAAACTCGGCTTTGCCTCAGATGTCAATGCTAGGCTCCAGGCCCACCGCACCGCCGCCCCTACGGCCCAACTTGTCAAAGCATGGCCCTGTCGGAAGTCCTGGGAAGTTGCCGCTATTGCCAGCCTGACCAGGCAGGACTGCCAACTTGTCGCCAATGAAGTCTTTGACTGTAATGATGTTAATGAACTGGTCACGAGAGGTGATGGGTTTTTCGCTATCATGCCCTCTCGCTGAGTTCGTGAGAGACAATGCCACTTCACTGTGAACTACCGCCGCCCGTGCCTTGGGAGCGATTCGCTCTGCGCCTTTTGCTCTGAGCGATCCATCGCCCCCTGCAGCGATAACTCGAAAATGGCCGCGCTAGTGCCGTGCTGTCTCTCAATATCACGCAGATAGCTGACAGTTTGCCAGTAGCCCCAGTATTTTGCCCGTGCAAAGTGCGCAACCTGCACCTCCAGGGCCAGCAGGGGATCAGCCTCACCGCCGCTGACCCATAGGTCTACGATTCCCCCGCTTCATCAGCGGCTTCCTCCTGCATGTCGCTCACGTCACCGACCGCATCCCCGATGATTTCCACCATCACGCGCCCATCGGCCTTGAGCAATGCCTGAGCCTCCGCGTCTGTCCCGATGCGCGGGTTGAGCAGCAGGTATCGGAGCAGGTGGATGAAAAACCCCTCGTTATCCTTCTTCTTGCCGCCCATGAAGCGTCTCTGGGCACGGAGCAGCATGTCCAGGGGGACGCGGGTTCGGTAGCGGATCCACCCGCCATATCGCTCCAGGTACTTTTCGGACTGGTCGCGCTGGGCGTCCTCGCTGCACAACTGCTCCAACGTCACGAACTGCTTCACCTCGCTAGCCGTTCCTGCCACTCCCGCCACTTCGTCTACTTCGCTTTTCATGCTATGCCTCCTCAGTCTATGATTGTGACCTGCCAGGGCGACAGGCAAGCACCCGTCACCCTGGCAGACGGTCAACTACTACGACGGTCGGGTTTCCAGGTACAGGAATTCACCAGACAGATCCTCGGTGAACGCTTCCTCGCCCGAGCCGCTGGAGATGCCGTGGGTATAGGGGGCACAGGAGCGCAGCCGTTTCAGCACCGTGCCCGCAGCCCGATCTCGCCACTCGACATCGAAGATGAACGGGTGGTCGGCCCCGTCCAGGGCGTCATCATCCTTGCCGCTGGCATCGGTCAGGTATTGGATCTTCCCTGCCTCGGCCATCGCGACGGTGAACGTGATCGTCTTCGTGGTGTAACTCACGGTGTAGTCGGTGCCCTCGTACAGGATGTCCCAAGGCGAGGTGCCGCCCGTGACCACGATGGTCAGAATCCCCACGATCGCGCTGGTGCACACGTGAGTGCTGGCACCGCTGGCGACGGTCTCCGTGGTGATGGCGGTCACGCCGCTGATCAGGTCTGCGAACATGTCGGCCTGCTCGCTGGCGTTTAGCCACGCCTTGCTGATCTTCCAGGTCCCCGACGGCACGCCGAACTTAAAGTATCGGTTGCGCGGATGACCCAGGCCGGCACCGCCGGCCCGTCCCTTCTTGTCTACCTCATACGATACGTCTCCCACTTCCAGCAGGTCAACAGCATCATATCGCAGGTAGACCTTAATGTCAGAACCCGTATATGCAGATGGTTCCCAACCCATGTCAAGCCTCCTCTTCCAGATACTGGACAGTCATCATCGCTATGACGCGCTGCACGCGCCCAGCCTCATCCCAGGGGGCCGAACGCGGCTCCCCGAACGTAACGCTTTTGACGTACTTCCCTTTCAAATATCCCTTGCCGATAACTCCCGTGTCGTCATCGTTTTCGTAGTCAGCCTGGATCGCCTGGCGCACGTGCTGGAACAAACGCCGCGCCTCCAGTGACGTGTCTGCCAGGACGTCTACCTGAAAGTCCGCCCGCGCGATACGGGCCACCGTCCCCAGCCCTCGCGGCCCATTGCTTCCCCCCATTGGCGAGAAGGCCACGGTCGGGGTTGCCAGGCTGAGCAACGGGTACTCGGGCCTGAACGTGACGGCGCTGTAGAATGGGCTGGCCCCGCTGAAGGGGTCCGACCCGCTCAGCACCGATATGACTTCCCCAATCGCGTCAACCTCATTCATTCCCGTTGCCCTTGTACTTGGACAGTTCTGCTACCAGCGCCCGATTGTCACTGCGCAGCGTTACGTTTTCCTTCTCCAGTTCGGTGATACGGGCCTCGGCCGCGGCCAGGGCCTTGCGCAATTCCTTGAGTTCATCAGCCTGCCTGGTGATCAGTCTCTCCAGGTCCCGCATCCCGCCGCGCATGGCCTCGATCTCCCCCTGGTCCTGGCGGAGCATCGCCATGTATTCTGTAGAGACTTCCTCTTGTCGCCTCTGTAATTTCCCGACCTCGGTCTTCATGGAGACGATTTGTTCCTGGTAGTCCTGGACCAGTTTCTCGTACCCGCCACTGAGCGTGGCCGCCGCATCCGCCCTGATCTTCTCAGGCTCGGCTGCCGCCTTTCTGTGACCCAACAAGTATGTGATGAGTGCTGGAATACACCCGACGATCAATGGAACCAGCACGCTCAGGACGGTCAGATTGTTCATGCTACCTCCTCAGCCAGCATTGCCTTGCGGTAGACCAATTCACCGCCCACATTCCACTCGCCCAGCCCCACCACCCAGTAGTTCGTGCCGTCGTAGGTCACCCTGTCGCGGTGTGCCACGGTCACGTCGTAGGGGAAGTATGCCTTGAGCGCCGCCTTGACTTCCTCTCCCCAGGGAGTGCGGACCAGTTTCTCCCCATCCCCCACGGGCTGCACCATCGCTGTGACCGCCTGTGCTGCTCCGTAGGTTGGGCCAGGTGCCGCCCCACTGGCGGGGTAGTCTGCGTCGTCGGGGTCCGGAGCGTTCCACTTTGCGTCAACGTAGTCCCCGCTGGCGTAGGCGCTGAATGAGTATAGCGTTACCGCCTGCCCGTCTTTTTCGACGTGGACCTTAAAGCGATCCGCCCTCGTTCCCATTCCCCTCGCTCTCTTCCACAGGACTTGCGCTTTCCTCTGCGCGTTCTGCGGGTTCCTCGGCGTCTAGTTCCACCGTTGCCCCTGTCAATTGCCCGCGCATCAGTTCACGCTCGCGCTCATCCTCCACCATACCCACCAGGCTGCGCCCCGTCCGCTTGCGTTCTGGCTTCACCGTATGCTCTACCTGCGGCTGGATGGGTGGGACTGCATAACAGGCGGGACAGATGCCCTGCTCCAAGTAGATTGCCGCGTGTGGGCTTTCAGCGTAGAGCGTGCGGCAAGGTTGCCCGCACCGCCCGCAGTTGACCGCTGTGCCAAAACTGTGTAGTCTCATCATAGGAACAAAACCCCCTCCGACCTGTAATGCCTCAGAATCCGCGCAGCCAGGATGCTGTTTTGCGTGCCCAGTCCCAGCCCCTGGCTGGCGGCGAGGTCGCGTTTCGCTTTCGTTTCCGAATAGTCACCGAGTCGGTACGATTCCACGTTGTCCACTGTCTCGCTCGATACGCTGGCGTCCATTGCAAATGCCTCTTGTGTCAGGAGTGCCACCGCCCGCTTGATGTTATACGGCACCGCCTCGCCCGCGCTATAATTGATGACTGCCCTGTAGGCATTGCCCAACTCGAAGAAGGTCGTCCAGAGACCGAACACTCCGAACGGGACCAGGACCGAAGCCCCGCCCGCCTCGATCACCGCATCATCCACCGCCAGGGTAGTGGGTTCGACATCCACCGCATACCACACCTTGAGTGTGGTCACTGCCGTCAGGGGGATCTGCTTCACCCTCACCCTCAGACACGGCTGCCGGTTGTAGAGGACCGCGTGAGCCTGTGCTTTCTCATTCGTGACGGTCAGAAGGCCAAAGTCCCTGTCGCACCAGTCCCGCACATCCTGGCTAGCCGCCTCCAGGATAGCCACGATGTACTCGTTGGGGTAGGTGCCCACGATCTCCTCGTTGACTAGCTTCTCATATTCTGCCACGGTGATAAGGGCGGTAGAGGTCGCCCCCGCCTTGGCGTCTACGTAAAATGAACCTTCCTCGACGGCCTGGGCCGTGCCCGTTGCCTCGAACCAGTACAGCCACAGTCCCGCTGTGGACACGCTCAGGTCCACTTGATAGTTTCCTGTGCTGTCCCTGATCACCTGGGGGTCAGTGCCATAGGTATACGTGGTCGTAGTCCCTGCTGGGTTCGTGAACTTGAACACCAGCGCGGTTGGATCAATCGCCACGCCTGCCAGAGTAGTAAAGGCTGCCGAACACCTCACCAGGTCGCCTATGTCGTAATGGTCCATTACGAATCCTCCAATGTCAAGATCGTTATTTCGTTGTCGCTGCTCATGCCAACTACCGCCGATCTGTCGTAGGCCGTGAGCTGCGTTATCTCGCTGTCATTTGCACTCGCGCTGATTGCCGACCTGTCCCAAGCCGCGAGTCCCGTTGTTGCCGCATCTGTTATTGTCAAAATCGCCCGGATTCTCGCTACTACCACCATGCCGAGTGCTGTGCTGGTAACTGCCGTCAGCGCTGCAGGGTCTACCACGATGCTCCCCAACACGACGGTAGGCCCATCCGTCGTCGTGATTGCCTCGGCCTGGTAGGGTCCTACCGCAATGCTCCCCAGCACGACGGTGGGGCCATCCGTCGCCGTGATCGCCTCGGCCTGGTAGGGTTCAATCGAGAGCGCCCCCAGCA
>Ga0307378_10002868_pt1 | contig 25728 bp, 20 predicted proteins | sample UN1MG_FD_202238 | JGI IMG/M metagenome (GOLD analysis project Ga0307378, IMG submission 202238) | Soil microbial communities from Risofladan, Vaasa, Finland - UN-1 | ecosystem: Environmental > Terrestrial > Soil > Coastal area > Acid sulfate soil | place: Finland: Risofladan, Vaasa | collected...
TTTCCCGTCTTCACTGTATTTGACACCATGAACATATAGTCGGCCTTTTTTTAAGAAAACCAGAAGTTCATTTTCGCTATATTTTTTTGCGACTTTAATTCTTGGCGGATATTTTTTCAGTGCCTCAATAAGTTCTGGCTCCTCCTTTTTAATTTTTTCATAAATAGTTAATGCTTTGGTATAAAAACTTTCTTCTTCCAGTTTGTCCGGGTTTTGCTGAACCTTTTCATAAAGTCCGGCTGGCGTTGGCTCTTCATCAATATCAAAAATCTTAGCATCTTCGCCCAAGGTATTGTGAATAAGAAACATCTTGTTTGAAGCAATTTCTCTTGATTTAACCAACTCCGCACCTTTTTCGGTGGGGAAAAAATTTACAATATAAAGCTCTTCAAAAACTTTTTTACTGATACGATTGATACGACCAACGCGTTGAATTACTCGTACCGGATTCCACGGAATATCATAATTGACCACCATGCCAGCACGATTAAAATTAAACCCTTCAGAAATTTTGTCAGTAGACAATAAAACATCAAATTCGTTTTCTTGGCTATCGTAGGATGCGTCAAAATTTTTATTGATAGAAAATATTTTTTGCGTAGATAAATCGCCAGCTACAACGAGTAGACGTTCACCAAAATGTTTTTTTAGAATTGGCTCAAGATATTTAACAGTATCAAGATATTCAGAAAAAACAATTATTTTCCTTTTGGGATCTCCTCTGTTTGGTTTCTCCTTTAAAACTGCCTCTAAATTATTGAGCAAACAATCTGTCTTGGGATCATTTTTGACAAGATCCAATTCTTCCAAGTCTTTCAAAATTTTGTCAAAAAGTTCCAAGTCCGCCTCAATATGGGTGATGAATTCGTTTTTGTATTTAAAATCATTCAATATATAAATTTTGTGATTTTTGGGATATTCACCATTTTTAATCTTTTCTGAATATTCATTAAGATAGTTTTCAATTTCTTCGGGCTCTTTGTGATAAATATCGTCCATCAAATCTCTATCCAGGATATATTTACCCGTTTTATTTATAAATTCCTGCGCAGTTACAGTGATTTTTTTAAAGTTTTTAATACTTTGTCTAAATGAACCAAACGAGCTTTCAAATCGTTTGACCATTAAACGACGCATAAAATCATACAAGTTGCGCTGTTGCACCAATTGAAAGTTTTCTTTTTCTGTCAATTTCTCGTTTTTTATCTTTTCTTTTTCTACTTCATATTCAAATGGACGATAAATTGCTCCCTTAAACTGACCACCGTCCTCCGGATCACCAAAATATACGCTAATAATTTTGTCATAAAAGTCAGATTGTGCCTTAGTCAATTCGAAAAACCATTCTTTTGGGTTGGCAACTTTCGATAAATTTCTTACCTCGTCCTTATAATATGGATTATTCTGCAAGTCTAAGCGGTTGCGTCGTATTGTTACCGGCTCAATTACATCTCTTATTTGTTTTGCTAAATATTTTGACCTTTGCTTTATTTTATCAAGATTTATATTTTTCTCTTCGAATAGTCCTTCATAATACGCTAAAGCCTTTTTTCTTTTGCCTTCTTCTGTGGAATTCCAATATTTTTTAATGTAACCCAGTCGATCAAACATTCCCTTAAATGCCTTAAATCTTTCAACCAGGTTATTTTCCAAAGTAATTGAGGACTTTTTGGGGGTAATAAAAAGTTTAAGCAAAGAAAGAATGTCTCCCGGCCTATTGTTGAATGGAGTAGCCGTTAGCAAAATCACTATCTTATCTCGACAAATATTTTTCAGATATTCATAATCCTTTGTGTCTTGATTTCTGAATCTGTGTGCTTCATCAATAATGATAACTTCAATATCTTTTGTCTTTTGAACGAATTCGGCAATATTTTCTAAATCCCCCAGTGAGCGTACTTCCCAATTCGTCATGCCAAATTCTTCGGCATATTTTTTCCAACCAGAGTTTTTATTTTTATCGCCAATCAATCCTGGTGGACAAATTACAACGCCTCGCTTTTTCAACTCTTTAGCAACCGCGCAAGCAACAATTGTTTTCCCCAACCCCACGACATCAGCAATAATCACACCATTATCCTTTTCTATAATCGCAAGAGCTTGTCTAACGGCATCTAATTGATAACGATAAGGAATATATCCATTATCCTCTAATGTTTTAATAAGAGATTCTCCGATTTCTTTTTGCTCAAAAGAACCAAGGTAGGCCTGAAGTACTAACACAAATGCCTCAAACGGAGTAATTTCTTTTACAAGAGTTTCGTTTTCAATAACTTCTAATAACTTCTTTTTTGTAACGTCGTTTTCTGTAATTTTAATTGCTTCTTCCCAAAGTGAATCAAAGTATCTTTCAGTATCTTCGAAACCATAATCACTGATCTCTACATTAAATTCTTCTTGCGTAGAAAGTCCAGAATTAGTTAAATTGCTACTTCCGGTAATAAATAGTTTATTTTTTACTTGTTCTTCTTGGAGTTTGAAAATATAGACTTTAGCGTGGTTTGGATTGTATGTTTTTCTGATAATTAGTTTATCTTCACGAATGAGTTTAATAAAATATTTCACTTGTTCATAAAAATCCTTTTTATCAAAATTCTCAGTGTTTAGAGATTTCTTTATGGATTCAAAAAACTTATAACAACGCTCCTCGTCAGAAAGTTGTTTTTCTGGATCGCCGTACTCCAAAAGACCATAATTTGACTTATCCACATTAAGACCAACAAGAACTTTAATTTTTACATTCGGATTGTCTTTCAATCCCTGATATAGTTCTCTGATTCCGGAAAAATAAAAAAAACCAACTAAAAATTTTAATTCGTCACTTTTATTTATAAGTTCTATTAAACGTTTTTTTAAATTTTCTGCGCCACTATTTGTGATAAAATTGCTCATATTATTACTTCTTTTTTATTCATAAGTTTATCCTAATTCTCCTTCATCCTACCACATTTTGACCCCTGAGTAAACTTAAAATTCCCAATTTCAGGGCAAGGGCTTGACATTATAAATTATGAGAATATAATAAAATTAGACCTTAAAATTTTAACACTGTCTGGGAACGTAAAGAAGACCCAACTTCTTGTTGCAATCTTCCTGCAAATAAAACAAGGGAAGTAAAATAAATTCTAAAAGGGTAACGTTTCCCAGTCTAGATACAGCTCTCCAGTGGTTTGGAGTAAAAATACCTTAAAAGAACTATCTAGAATACAGAAATAAAAATCCGATAATTTTTTGTCGGCATTCTGTGTTTTGGATAGTTTTTCGTTTTATACAAAAGATTATTAATCAGGTCGACTTTTACCCTATCTGAAAATCAATGAGCCAGACGATATTTTATCGGGAGATGTAATAATTAATTAATAAAAATTATGCAAGACGTAAAACTTAAAATACATCAAGTTCCGATTAAGGAACTTAAACCCTCGGATTATAATCCGAGAAAATGGTCAGAGTCAGCTATTAATCAATTAAAAGAAAGTGTCGAGAAATTTGGGATGGTTGACCCAATAATTTGCAATTCCGCATCCAACAGAAAAAACGTGGTTATTGGTGGACATTTCAGATTGAAAATCGCAAAAGATTTAGGGTTTAAAGAAGTACCGATTGTTTATCTTAATATTTCTGATATTGAGAAAGAAAAAGAATTAAACATTAGGCTAAATAAAAACACTGGCGAATTCGACTGGAATTTATTAGCAAATTTTGACGAAACCTTCCTCAAAGATGTTGGATTTTCAAGCGAAGAGCTTGATGAAGTTTTTGGCATTGATGAAAATCCAGAAATGTTCGATCTGAAAAAAGAGCTCAAAAAATTAAACATTTCAAAGATTGAAATTCAAAAAAGAGATATATGGCAATTAGGAAATCATAAACTAATGTGCGGGGATTCAACTATTGAAGCAGATATTCTAAAACTGATGAATGGCGAAAAAGCCACGATGTGTTTCACGGACGAACCCTATTTGCTCGATTATTTACACGGCAAGAAAAAGAAAGGCAAGGCAACAGAAGGATTCGGCTACAAGAGAGACAGAAGATATTTAGAAACCGAATCTCTTCCTCCCGACTTCATGACCAAATGGATGGCGAACATAAATAGAATTCAAAAAGAAGATTTTACTATAATCTCTTTTGAAAATTGGAAAAATTTACCTCTAATGTGGCAAGAAATGTCTAAATATTGGAAGATTAGAAACCTAATTATCTGGCATACCCCTAATAGGGTCCAAGGATTCGCAGCGCGATATAAATTCTTCAATAAATACGATATAGCGCTTCTTGGATCTTCTGGTAAATCAAATCTTAATTTAGAAGCAGAAGATGAATTATTAGATAATGAGTATGGAGCTGCGCTTTATGCTACTTCCGGGAAGCCACACTTTGAGAATTACACAAAAGGAAAGAAAATCTGTCCAACCGATTTTATTGAATTCAGAACTGCTGACGAAAAATCATCTGGCCAAGGAATAATATTCGGCACAAAACCATTAGAAATTCTCATTCCCTATATAAAGGTTTTAACTAAAAGGGATGATTTAATCGTTGAGCCATTCGGCGGAAGTGGGTCGACACTTATCGCTGCAGAAAAAATGCAACGAAGATGTTACCTAATGGAAAAATCGCCGGTGTACTGCGAGGTAATAAAACATCGATGGGAAAAATTAACAGGCCTAAAGGCTAAAAAAAACTATGAAAAATAAAGCAAAAAAAATTGACGAACGTCAGGAAAAACAAAAAGGGATATTGCTTGAACAACTAAAAAAAGCCCCCATTATAAAAGTGGCATGCGAAAGAGTTAGCGTAAGCCGGGCTACTTTTTACCGCTGGCAAGAAGAAGACGATGAATTCCGAAAAGCAATTGATATAGCGACCATAGAGGGAAAATTATTAATAAATGACATGAGCGAGTTCCAACTTCTTTCTCTAATTCAAGAAAAAAGCCCTTCTGCTATCAGATACTGGCTGGAAAATCACCACCCTGATTATATGAAGAAGGGTAAACTTGAAGAAAGAGAAAATTTATCAACTCCCAGTGTCATTATCTTGGAAAAATATGAAGACTAGTAAACAAAATAAAATAACAATCAATGAACTGTGCCATTTTACGGCAAAACAAAAAGAAGCCAGCAGAGCGGTAAAAGAATATAGATTTGTATTATTCGGAGGCGCTATGGGTGGCGGAAAATCATATTTCCTCCGCTGGAAATTGCTCCGTATGCTTTTAGCATTTAATGCTAGAGGAATAAAACATGTAATTGTCGGATTATTCTGTGAAGATTACCCTTCTCTAAATGATAGACACCTTTCAAAGGTAAGATTTGAATTCCCTAGTTGGCTTGGAGACTATAATCTAAGTGAGCACAACTTTATCTTAAAAGAAAGATGGGGCGGAGGCACACTTGCTTTCAGAAATCTTGATGATGTTTCAAAATACCAATCATCAGAATTTGCTGTTATTGCTATTGACGAACTTACAAGAAATAAAGAAGAAGTATTTGATGTTTTACGTACGCGACTTCGTTGGCCGGGGATAGAAGATACTCGGTTTATAACTGCTAGTAATCCTGGCGGAATTGGACACGAATGGGTCAAAAAAAGATGGATTGACGGGGTACATTATTCAAATGAAAAAGAACCAAACCAATTTGTTTATATCCCTGCTCTACTTAAAGATAATTCATATATTGACCCATCTTATCTATTACAGATACAAAGCATACCTGACGAAAAAAAGAGAAACGCTTATTTAAAAGGTAATTGGGATATTTTTGAAGGGCAATATTTCAGCGAATGGGATAAAGAAAAACATGTGGTTGAACCATTTTCAATTCCCGATTCTTGGTTTCGCTTTAGGTCTATTGACGTAAGCGGGAGATCTGGCATTACTTCCTGCCATTGGTACGCCTTAGACCATGGTGGTAACGTCTGGGTATACAGAGAACATTACGCAACTGGTTTAGACTCTGATCAGCACGCTAAAAGAATCAACGAACTAAGCGAGGGTGAAGAATATAAATATACCGTATACGATAGTTCTGCTGATTCTAAACTTGGCCTACCAGAAACTACAGCCGAAGTCTATTTCCGCAACGGGGTTTCACTGAATATTCCATCAAGTAAAAGCCGGGTCATGGGCTGGGATACTGTTCACCGATACCTACGTTGGGATGAAAGGACCGAACCAAAACTAAAAATCTTCAACAATTGTGTAAGTATGATTAGAACAATTCCCGCACTTATTCATGACAAAATTAATCTCGATGATGTTGATATGAACGGAGAATCTCATGCGGCCGACGATTTACGTTATTTCTTACAAACCCTAAGAGATAATAAAACACCAAGGCCATTGACCCTAGTGCAAAAAAGGATAGTAGAAATAAGAATAGCTGCAGGAGATGAAAATCCTTACGAGGGGTTATTTCCCGACGAAACCCAATAAAAATTACCAAGTGATTTATTTAGACTGCTCTAATTCCTGATTGATATGTTCCAGTGTTTTAATTTGGGCCTGTAATAGGTCTATTTCAGATTGCCTGGCCTGATAAGTCTTCATCTGGGTGTAAAAATAACCACCTACCACAATCAAAATAGCAAATATCGCAATGGCCAAAAAAATTACCAATAACTTCTTTTGATTTTTCATATATTTAATATATAAAGATTACCAGAATTAAATTATAAAGAAAATGTGTCCCAATAGTATAATAGATTGATTTTGTTTTTTGGTAAATATATCCGAATAGCATTCCCAAAACAAACAATACAAATAAGCTCACGATGAGACCCGGAAAGATTGAAGCTGATGACGCGGAAGGTGAAACAAATTCTTTGGCAAATAATAACTTTGGAACATGTATCAAAGCAAATAAAATAGCTGGAAAGACTATTTCATAGGTTTCATCAAATATTTTCTCAAGCTTGGTTTGTAAAAGACCTCTATGGAATATTTCCTCGGATATTGGTGCTAAAAATATCGTTGCGAGAAATGGAAAAGAAAAATCAAAAACCAAACTTACGTGCTTATAAGACAGAAGGGCACGAAGGTATGTTCCGCCAATCATAACAACTAAAATAACAATTAAAAATGCGATTCCTTGTTGAATATTTCCCTTTTTAAATCCCAAGTTTCCAAGGGTTTCCTTTTTAGAAAGAATAAGAATTAAGGGAAAAATAAGTAAAGCCAAATGATAAAAAGCCGAGAGAAGTTCATATTTTCTTGTCAGGGCGAGCAAAATTCCATAAATAATTAGAATTACTGCCCAATAAATTAGGATATACTTAATATCAAATAATTTTTTTATTTTTTCTCTCATATTTTTATTAATTTTTTATTAACCAAGGTTCAAATTTCTTGATTCTAGGATTTTTATAATATTCTCTAATATTTTCTTCGGTCATTTTCCACTGACAAGTTTTTCCTTTAAGAGACAACCCTTTAAACTCCTTAAGAGGAAGAAGAAAAACAACCAGTCTATCTACGATATCTGCAGCTATTGCAAAATATGGATGGCACTTAAAATCTTTACAAGACTTAGATGCCTTTTCTAAATTGTCTTTACTAATCATAATAGTGTCCTCTCTCGTCTTAGGAGTCCTGCTTCGACCCTTCACGGATATGCCCATAATTTCTTTTGTGCCGGGATCTCTTGCAATAATATCAATCCCAATATGATCTGCTCTTACGCATTCAAAACCATTCAAAGATAGCAGATATAATACTAAGTATTCGCAAAAATTTCCAGTAATTTTTTCGTGATTAGAACTTCTCGGCATAATTTTAGAATTTGCTTTCCTCATAATTTTTCATGGCTTAACCCATGTGAAACAAAAAGCCCACCACGGGTAGTGGCCGAAGCCACTCATACAGGTTTCCCTATATGGCAGGTAATGCGACCCCATGATGGGTTCTTTGTGCATTACCTGACTTTTTTGCCATGCCCATAAAAATCTATGAGTTTAGGCTACTTATTCAATTGTTAATTAAATTATAGCGTCTTTGACTCTTAAAGTCCACTAAACCATAGCTTCTTTTAATGCTCGTGTAAAGCATAAGTTATCAACTTCTTACCTACTCGCTAAAGCCTGGACTTAATAGCATAATTGCGACATCCTTGTCCTTGAAAGGTCGATAATAAGGTTAATCAATCTTAAAAATATGGAACAAATAATTACACAACCAACTCTATTAACCCCTCTTCAATATTGTCTGTATGCACGAAAATCAACTGAATCAGAAGAACAACAAATACTTTCCATCGATTCGCAGATTAAAGAAATGCTTGAACTCGCTAAAAAAGAAAATCTGAATGTATCTGATATTAAACAGGAAAGTCATTCGGCTAAAGCAACCGGACAAAGAGCTGTATTCAACCAGATGATTCAGGAAATACAGGAAGGAAAATTCAACGCTGTCATTACTTGGGCGCCGGATAGATTAAGCAGAAATGCCGGAGACTTGGGAAAAATTGTAGATTTAATGGATCAAAACAAACTTTCTGAAATTAGAACCTTTGCTCAAAAATTTACCAATTCTCCCAATGAAAAGTTTTTACTAATGATTCTCGGTAGCCAAGCAAAACTTGAAAACGATAACAAGGGAATCAACGTAAAACGAGGATTAAGGGCTAAATGCGAAATGGGATTATGGCCAGCCATGGCTCCCACTGGATACTTGAATGAAAAACGAACTGATAGAAAAGGGCAGGTAATCATTGACCCGAAACGAGCCCATATCATCCGTCAGATGTTCGAAAAAGTTGCTAATGACCAACGGAGTGGCAGAAATCTATATCGTTGGCTCAAGGATGAGATTAGTTTTAAGACTAAAAATGGCAAATATCTTTCTTTGGCTAATGTCTACATAATACTGAAGAATCCTTTCTATTGCGGTATCTTCGAGCATCCAAGAAATAGCGGCAAGTGGTATACTGGTCGGCATACCCCTCTTATCAATAAAGAAATATTTGATCGGGTACAACAGCAAATCGAAAGAAGCACCATTATGAAATCCCAGGATAAAGAATTTGTATTTACCAAACTAATAAAATGCGGATTGTGCGGATCAGGAATCACCGCAAACGAAAAATTCAAGAAACTGAAAGACGGTGGCACTAACCGACATGTATACTACGGCTGCACAAAGGTTAGGGATATAAATTGTAAATGCGGGTATGTAAAAGAAGAAGAGCTGCTGAATCAAGTGTTGAATATTATTGATAAAATTGATTTAGATAGAATCGGGATGAAAGAAAAGATAGAAAAAGAAGTAGAAAGATATCATAAATTCAGACTCAGCGTGCTTGGCATAAACGAAGAACAGAAAAGAAACAAAGATATAGATATCAGGAATTACGCAAAGTATATACTTAAAGAAGGAACGGTATTTGAAAAACGAGAATTGCTATGCTGTCTTAAAAGCAAATTGGTGCTGAAAAACAAAGAATTGTCTCTGGAAAATTAGGGAAAATAAAAAGCATGAAATCGAAAGATTTCGTGCTTTTTTGGACGCCTTTCGGTCGCCCTAAGTGGTACCCCCAGTAGGAATCGGACCTACATCACCTGCTTAGAAGGCAAGTGCTCTATCCATTGAGCTATGGGGGCTTAATTAATTATGGACAAGGATTACCTGTTCCTTTTTCAGCGCATAGACACCATGAATTATCAACACTTACATGTGTATGATTATTTTCCCAATTTATCCAGGCTTTCGGATTACAATATGAAGCTGCTGTTTTAATATCCGAACACTGAATATTAGTAGCAAAATCAACAGCGTAAGAAGAACCTGTGCACCCACTGCCTCCATAGTGGCAAGAATTAATTACGTGTGCTCCGCATTTTTCTTTAGTCGTGTCACAAGAAGGATTTACACACAATGCGTCTTCAGATATAGAGGTAATTATTAATCCTGGTATTTTTCCGTACATACAATTTATAAAAGATGTTAATGCAAACGAAGCATCTCCTTTTTGTTTTGGGCTTATGTTGCCGAGCTTCCATATATCGGATCCGCTTGGAGCTAGACGTTGACACCATTGTCCAGTAGGAGATCCTCCTTCGCAAGCAAAATCCAGTCCACTCTTATCTTTATCAAGACAACACCATTTAAAACAATTTTTTAAGGGAGGATTCCCCGCACAATGTTCACTATCACATTCTGTTTGACAAAAAATCTCAGAAAAATAATACTCAACCATTTTAGCTGCATCTCCTTCGTTTTGAATAATATGACAATAAAGATTTTTCCCTGTGGGAGGAGTTACCTCGCCTCCCTGGCATTTAATATCATTCCACGGCGCAGGGAATTTATTTTCATCAGTACTGATTAATGTATTAAAAATCATATTAATCACTGTCCAGGCAAGCAAAGCAATAACCACGCCAATAACTGCATTGGTAATTATTTTCTTCCCCAACTCAAGATTGCTTGGCACTGCTCCAGCAAATAAAATAATTAATCCACCGATAACTATAAAAAGCACTGCTAAAATGAAAATTCCGGTTGTAATAAAATCAATTATGGTCTGCGCCAATACAAAAAGATGACAAAAGGTGCAAGGCTCTGTTGTGCTGGTTCCACATGGCACAAGCGGTCCTTTTAAATCTCCTGCTGAAACAATTGTTGGTATTATCAAAGAAGTAATTATTAAACCTAAAAATAGATATTTTTTCATAAATTTTCAGCTAATGATAAATATATAGTCATCATACACGATTTGACTAAAAAAAGCAAAAAAGATATACTAAAAAATATTAATAGAGTAAATCAGGTTTGCCGGGCTGTGGTGTAATGGCAGCACGAGTCCTTTGGGAGGATTTAGTCCGAGTTCGAGTCTCGGCAGCCCGACGCGGGTATCGTATATCGGTATTACCACAGCTTTCCAAGCTGTTGAGAGGGGTTCGACTCCCCTTACCCGCTTTTCAAAAATAAACCCCGCAGATGCGGGGTTTATTTTTTAATTAAACCTTATTCGCTCGAAAAGTTCGCTCTTTTCCTAAGCAATAAGGGCAACCAACTAACGGGCGTATTCAATAATACGCATTTCTCTAATCACGGTTACTTTAATTTCTCCTGGGTATTTTAATTCTTTTTCAATTTCAGAAGCAATGTCTTTGGCTAATTTATAGGCCTTTAAATCATCAATTTTACCCGGATTAACGAATATTCTGATTTCTCTGCCTGCTTGAATAGCATAAACTTTTTCAACGCCTTCAAATCCAGTGGCAATTTTTTCCAATTCTTCTAATCTCTTTAGATAATTTTCAAGATTCTCTTTTCTTGCTCCCGGCCTGGCAGCTGAAATCGCTTCTGCTGCCTGAACAATTGATGCCTCAATACTTTCAAACGGATAATCTCCATGATGCGACTTCATTGCATCAATTATCTTCTTATCAATATTGAATTTTTCCAATATTCTTATGCCAATATCTACATGAGAACCCTGAACTTCGTGGTCAATCGCTTTGCCGATATCATGAAGTAAAGCTCCTTTTTTGCAGATAATCGGGTCTGCGCCTAATTCAGAAGCCAGCATTCCAGACAAGTGAGCAGCTTCGATTGAATGCAATAAAACATTCTGCCCGAAACTAGTTCTGAAAGTCAGCTTACCTAAAAGATTTACCAAACGTGGGTCAAGCCCGACAATGCCAACATCATAAACAGCTGCTTCTCCCGCTTCTTTGATTTTGGATTCTATTTCTGTCTTCGCTTTATCAACCATCTCTTCAATCCTAGCTGGCTGGATTCTTCCATCAGCCATTAATTTCTCTAGAGCGGTTTTGGCAATCTGCCTGCGAGTGGGATCAAATCCAGAAATAATCAGGGTTTCTGGCGTATCATCAATAATCACTTCAACGCCAGTCAATCTTTCCAGTGTTTTAATATTTCTTCCTTCTCTACCGATAATCTTTCCCTTAATTTCGTTATTAGGCAAACTGACGATTGTGGTCGTTGCTTCTGCTGCTTGCGAAGAAGCATACCTCTGTAGTACAGTAACCATTATATTATTGGCTCTCTTTTCTAATTCTTCCTTACCTGATTTTTCAAGTTTCTGGATTTTAGCGAAAATCTCTTCTTTGTTCTGCTCTTCAACTGATTTTAAAATCTGTTGTTTCGCTTCTGCTTCAGAAAGTTTTGATATTTTTTCTAATATTTCTATCTCTTGTTGTTTTAATGTTTCTAGTTCGATTTTAATGTTTCTGACTTTTTCGACTTTTTCCTGAAATTCTTTTTCTTCATTCTCCAGTTTTCTGTCTTTAACATCCAGCATCTCTTCTTTCTTGTCCAATCTTATTTGGATTCTTCTATATTCTTCCTGTCTTTTGGTTTCCTCTCTTTTTATTTCATCCAGCGCCTTAACGGCCTTGTCTTTAGCTTTTAAGATTATCTCTTGAGCCTGCGCTTTTGCTTCATTGACTAGTTTTTCTATTCTCGATTCAGCAGTATTGGCTTGTCTTTTAGCAATGGATTGGCGAGCCAAATAACCTAAAATCGACCCGAAAATTAAAGCAACCGTTGCAACTATAAACGGAGTCAGTCCTATTACCATAAATTTAAGTTACTTAATTACTTTTAAAGCTTATCAGAATAAATATGTTTTGTCAAAATCGCTACTTGTGTTAAAATTATATTAATGAAACCAATAATTCTCACTATTCTTGACGGATGGGGGATTAATGCCCCCAGTCTTACAAATGCCATTTCTATGGCAAAAATCCCTAATCTTAAAAAAATAGAGGAGAATTATCCTTATTGCTCATTGCAGTCATCTGCCATAGCTGCCGGCCTACCATGGAAAGAAGCTGGTAATTCAGAAGTTGGCCATCTCATTATCGGCAGTGGGAGAATTGTTTACCAATATCTTCCCAGAATTTTAATGGAAATTAAAGACGGAAAATTTTTTAAGAATCAGAAGCTTCTAAACACAATCAAGCACGTCAAAAAAAATAATTCTGTCCTACATTTAGTAGGATTAATTTCAAGTGGCAATGTCCATTCATACTTAGAACATGTTTATGGATTGCTGGAACTAGCCAAGCAAAATGATATTGCAAATTTGCGACTGCATCTTTTCACGGATGGTAAAGATGCGCCGATAAAAGAAGGGGCAAAAGTTATATCGACACTAATGGAAAAATTTAAAAATCCTAATTGGAAAATCGCCTCGGTTATCGGCAGATATTATGGCATGGACAGAAACAATAACTGGGACAGAACTGAAGCTGCTTACAACCTTATTGCTCAAGGCATTGGCGAAAAAACCCAAGATTTAATCAAAACACTACGAGAATATTATGACCAGGATATTATTGATACTTATATAAAACCAATTGTTATTGTTGACGAAAATCAAAAGCCGATCGGAACAATTTCGGATAATGATGCGATTATTTTCTGGGATTTCAGAGAAGACAGCGCTAAACAACTGACTGGAGCATTTGCTAAGGAAAATTTTAATAAATTCAAAAGAACACGAATAAATAATCTGTTTCTCTGCACAATGATTGAATATGACAAATATTTTAATGCCGAAGTAGCATATCCGCCGACAAAAATCAAGAATCACCTTTTAGAAGTTCTCAATGCAAATAATAAAAAGGTTTTGAAAATTGCTGAAACAGAAAAATACGCTCATGTTACTTATTTTTTTAACTGTGGCAAGGAAGAACCGTATCCGAACGAAACCAGAAAACTTATTCCTTCTAAAATTGTTTCTCATTATGAAGAAAACCCGGAAATGCAAGCAGAGGAAATCACCAAAACGATATTGGAAGGCCTGAAAGGAAATTACGATTTAATTGTGGCTAATTATGCTAATGCCGACATGATGGGACACACGGGCAATCTGGATGCAGCTATTAAGGCTGCTGAATATGTTGATAGCGCATTAAAACCAGTCATGGATTTGGCTGAAAAAGGGAACTGCATATTAATTATCACTGCTGACCATGGCAATATCGAACAAATGGTAAATCTGCGCACCGGCGAAGTAAAAACCGAACATACTTTAAATCCAGTGCCGTTTTATTTAATTGGAACAGAGTTCAAGGTAAACGAAAAGAGCCCCAAATTCTCATTTGAGACTCCGTGCGGAATGCTGCAGGATATTGCTCCGACAATTCTCGCTTTAATGCATGTTCCCCAGCCCCCCGAAATGACCGGCGCAAACTTACTGGAAATTCTTATTTCCTCTTATCAATAATCGCGTCAATTAATCCGTAATTTTTTGCTTCTTCAGCAGACATATAATAGTCGCGGTCGCTGTCTTTTTCCACTTTATCTGTTTTTTGGCCAGTATGCTTGGCCAAAATTTTATTTAATTTCTGCTTGATCTTCAAAATATGTTTTGCGGAAATTTCAATATCGCTCGCCTGACCGCCTGCCTCGCCCATAACCTGATGAATCATTACTTCGGAATTAGGCAAAGCCATTCTCTTTCCCTTTGCGCCTGCTGCCAGAATTACTGCTGCGCCAGAAGCAGCCATGCCTATACAAACCGTTGAAATATCCGATTTTACGAATTGCATTGTGTCGTAAATCGCCATAGTTGAAGTCACGCCTCCTCCTGGGCTATTAATGTAAATTATAATATCCTTTTTAGGGTCCTGATTTTCTAAAAACAATAATTGCGCAATCACTGAATTTGCTACAATATCATCAATCGGGCCACCTAAAAAAATTATCCTGTCTTTTAACAAACGAGAGTAAATATCATAAGCTCTTTCTCCATATTGCGATTTTTCAATAACTGTTGGTATTAAATTCATATAATTTTCGCTTCGCGCTCCAAAAGCTCGAAGACTTTTTCGTTTATTAATATATTCTCAGTATACTCTTTAAAAACCACCAAATCAATATTCCCGCCCTCTGGCGGGATCCCGCCCGACGGCGGGACCTTAACATTATAACGCGTTAATTCCTGATTCATTCTTTCCTCAATTTCCTGCGTAGAAGGGATGATTTTTTCTTTGTCAGCAATCGCTTTAATACATAATCCGATTTTTACTCTCTTTTCTGCTTGTTCCTTCCATCCTTTTTTCAATTCATCAGCCGTTGCTTTAATCTGCGTTAAATAAGTTTCAAAATCTATTCCAAATTGATTAATATTCATTTTAAATTCATTAACCATGTTTTCCAGTTCTTTTTCAACTAGTTCGTCGGGTACTTCCATTTTTGATTTCTCAACAACTTCTTCTATTAATTCAATTCTAATTCTCTGTTTTTCCACGATTTCTTTCTCCTGCATCAATCCTTGTTCAATGTTCTTTCTCAATGCTTTCAAAGAATCGAATTTTCCTAATGATTTTGCAAATTCGTCATTAATTTCCGGTAATTGTCTTTCCTGCACAAGGTTCATTTTTACCTTAAAATTTAGATTTTTCCCTGCAATATTTTTATTGCCCCAATCTTCTGGAACTTTCAATAAAAATTCTTTTTCTTCACTAGCTTTCATTCCTTCCAGCTCTTTTTCAAAACCGGGTAAGAATCGTCCCTCGCCTATAATTAACGGATGATTCTTGCTTACGCCGTTTTCTATCTGCACTCCAGCTAACCTTGTTTCAAAATCAATTTCCACCCGATTGCTTTCTTGCGCGGGTTTATTTATAGTAATGATTTTTGCCCTTGATTTTTGCAAATAATCCAAAGCATTGATAATTTCTTTGTCTTCAACTTTTAGTTCCTGTTTTTTTGCTTCTAATCCTTTGTAATTTCCTAATTCCACTTTAATTTCATTTGTCATATTTCTAAATCCTTAATTAACTTTTTAGTATTAGGCCAGGTTAAGTTAGCAATTGCTGTTTCTCTTTCAGCCCATTCATAATTATCATGTTCAATAATTCTTTGGTTTAAAGAAATCTTTTCATTCATATCAGCTTTTACTAAAAAGGTTGCGGTAATTTCATAATCGATTCCGTCTTTTTGCCATTTCTCTGTTTTATTTAAATCACGGATGATTTTAAAATCTTTCAATCCGGTTTCCTCTTTTATACCCCTGACTAATGCTTGCCCTAAACTCTCTCCTGATTCCATGGTTTCTTTAAGAACTTCCCAGCCATTCCATCTTAAAATGCGATGCAAAATCAAAAAATACGGCTTGCCATCTTTAATATCATAAATAATTGCTCTAACTTTTTTCATCGTCTTTTTTACTTGCCCCGCGTTTTTTCGAGGGGGATTTCTTAACTTTTTTCGGTTTCTCGTCCTCTTCTTTTTTGTCCGCATCTTTCATCATTTTTTCACTCTTCACATCAATTTTCCAACCAGTCAATTTGGCTGCTAATCTAACATTTTGCCCCCTTTGACCAATAGCCAAAGAAATTTGGTCTTCTGGAACAATTACTAAAGCAGTTCTTTTATTTTCGTCTATCTTGACATCAATAATTTTGGCAGGGGAAAGAGAATTAGCAATATATTTTTCTATATTTTCATTCCATTCAATAACATCTATTTTTTCTCCGCCTAACTCATTAATAACTGTCTGAATTCTGCTTCCTTTTTGCCCAACGCAGCTTCCAATTGGGTCAATTCCTTCTTCTTCTGTCCAAACCGCAATTTTGGTTCTTGAGCCTGGTTCCCTAGCAATAGATTTTATCTGCACTGCGCCGGTTGAAATTTCAGGGACTTCAATTGAGAATAATCTACTCACCAATTTAGGATAAGCGCGAGAAAGAATAATATCTGCACCTTTCGGCGATTTTTCAACTTTCAAAATATATGCTCTCAAACGCTGACCCATAAAAAATCTTTCTCCTGGAATCTGTTCTTCGGGAAATAAAACTCCTACTGCCTTGCCGATGTCCAAAAATATATTCCTGCCTTCAATTCTCTGGACAATGGCACTCACCACTTCTCCTTCCTTATCTTTGTATTCAGTGAAAACAACTTCTCTTTCTGCCTCCCTTAATCGTTGGATAATAACCTGTTTGGCTGTCTGCGCAGCAATTCTCCCAAAATCAGTATGCGTTTCGAGCTTGGTCTGAATTTCGTCTTCAATTTTTGCGTTTTTCTTAATTTTCTGAGCATCCTCCACCATTATATGTTTATAGGGATTAAATCTAATTTTCTTCTCGCCATCTTCTTCTTTCCCGACGTCCTCCTCTGTGGGAGTCGAGGCTCCGACCTCGCCTTCGGTGAGCGTCGGAGCTTCTTCTTCAATTTTGCCTTCTTTGTCTTTCTTTAGCATGCCTTCATCCACAACTAAAAAAACCTGGAAAACTTTTATTTCCCCAGTTTTTATATCAAATTTAACTTTAATATTCTGGCCCTTTTTGCCATAATCTTTCTTATACGCGGCAGCAATCGCCATTTCAAGTGTCTCGACGATTTGTTCCTGAGAAATGCCTTTCTCCTCGGCAATTTGGCTCATTGCTGAAATAAATTGTTTTTGATCCATAGATTTAATGAAAGGCCCGACCAAAGTCGGACCGTAAATGATTAAGGATTAATATTATTATATTAAAAATCAATTGTCAACCCTTCGACTATACTCAGGACTAGTACATATCACTAACTGCATTTTCAATATGACGAATATCATATGAGTCATCGCGAAAAACCTCAATTGCCAAAATATCAATCTGCCACGATTTATCTAATAATCTATGCTTGCTCAAATAAATTTGCGACAATTTGATTAATTTCTTCTGCTTACTATAAGTAATATTGTCTTCTGGCCAAAATCCGCCAAGCCCGGTTTTATTGCGCGTTTTTACCTCAATAAAAAAGATATTATTGTTTTTCTCCGCAATAATATCCAATTCTCCTAATTTGCTGTATCTAAAATTCTTGTCTAAAATCCTGTATCCTTTTCCTTCCAAATATTTTCTGGCGATTTTTTCTCCCAAATCACCCAAATCCTTTCTTTCTCTCATACGACGAAGATTTATTTGTTAAAAAGACAACTTCGGAAGCCGACCGCAGTCGGCCGAGAATTAGTGTGTTCTGACCGCAGTTAGAACAACACGTGTCTTTGTATAAATAAATCTGAGTTAATACTATTCTTTCTCTGTTAGTTTTTCAACTATATTTTCTACTTTTGCCAATCCCTCCTCGCTGCCAATATCAGTCCATAAACCGCGGTGGATAAATGCCAATAATTGTTTTTTCTCTGCCAATAGCGGGAAAATGCATTCTTCAATAGCAAATGCTTCGTCTTTTTTCTTAGCACGCATGCATTTTGTCTGTAAAAGCTGCGGAGATAAAACATAGAAACCGGCATTAACATATCCTGAATATTGGTATTCTGGATCTTCTTGAAATTCCACAACGCGATTATTTTTTGTCTTAACCAAACCCATGCCATTAACATTCTGGTCATAATAAACTGCCATTGCGCCCAAAATTTCTTCATAAGAAACCCTTTTTCTCAACGGGGAAATTTCTAATGGGAAAATATCAGGGGTAATACTTCTTACAAATGACGATGAAGGAAAAAATCTCGGTTCGGAAATATTGTTTTTATAAAATTTTATAAAATCATTCAGATTAAAATTGCTCAAAGTATCACCATTCATCACTAGAAAATCTTTTTTCAAATCTTTAGAAGCAGACCTTATTGCTCCTCCTGTTCCCAATGGCTTTATTTCGACAATATATTCAATTCCTGCTACTTTTCCTGTTTTTCCAGAAATATTTGCCTGTGGATCTTTAATTTTCAGATATTTTAAAATCTCCTCTGCTTTATAGTGGAGACTTAAACGGATGTCATCAAATTTATATTTCTTTAATAAATCTAATTGATATTCCAATAACGGTTTCCCTTTTATTTTAATCAGGGATTTGGGTATATTTTTTAATTTTCCAGGCAGGTCGGTTTTACCTCCTGCCAAAATAATGACTTTCATACCAAGAGTTAATTTTAACTCCGTGAAATAAAAAGTCAACCCTATTAATTGACCAGTGGACCTGGGCAGAATTGAACTGCCGTCCCGGCAATGCGAATGCCGTGTTCTACCACTGAACCACAGGCCCAGATTATTCGTGCCTTAAAGCTTCTATTGGATTTAATTTGGAAGCTTTCTTGGCAGGATAAATGCCGAAAACCAAGCCGACAATTGCAGCAACCCCGAATGCTAAGACAACTGCGCTAATAGGAACAGCAAATCCCCAACTTATATTCAAAACGCTGCTCAAAACAATTGCTATAATGAAAGAAATTGACATACCACCAACAAATCCTGTAATCCCGCCGATTAAGGTTAGGGTGATTGATTCCAATAAAAACTGATTTAAAATATCCTTATTTCTTGCACCAACTGCTTTTCTTAAACCAATTTCTTTTGTCCTTTCCGTAACTGAAACCAGCATTATATTCATGATGCCGATTCCGCCGACAATTAAAGCAATCGCGGCAATAGAAGAAAGAAATGCAGTAAGAATCCCAGTAACCTGAGCCATCATATTGCTTGCTTCAACTTGGCTCATTACTTTAAAATCGTCCCTGGATAGATCTTCTTCTAGATTATAAATATTATGAGTGTCTCTAAGAATAAAGCGGATGTTCTCTATTAATCTATCTACAACATCTTCGTTTATAGCTCGGACAGTAATAGCGTTTAAATGGTCAATTCCTAATAAAAGTTTCTGGGCAGTTGTTACAGGAATATAAACATATTCGTCATAATTCTGGAACATTTCCATGCCGCGTTCCTCCATCACACCAATTATTTTGAAACTGGTTTTTTTAATCCTAATCGTTTTGCCAATCGGATCTTCTTCTCCGAATAAATCTCCTGCTATTTTATAACCCAACGTTGCCACCCTTGCCATGCTTTTAACTTCTTCTTCATTAATATCCCTTCCAGCAACTGCATGCCAATTATCCATAACATATGCTTCTGGGGTTGTTCCGATGAAAGTTATTTTTTCATCATTATTCTGATAAACAGCCCTGGCAGTTCCATAAACCATTGGATAAGCCATATCTACTAAAGGATCTTTTTCTATTGCTTCCATGTCTTTAAGTTTTAGAGTTTTTATTGTCATCTCCTCCAATGCCATTTCCATGCCAAAGCCTCCTTTAGGATCAAATGAGCCTGGTTCAATATAGATACTATTAGAACCTAAGGACTGAATCTGCCCTATAATCAAATTTTGGGCGCTTCTGCCGATAGACATCATTAAAATCACCGAACCAACACCAATAATAATACCAAGCATGGTTAAAGCAGAACGCATTTTATTCGTCCTTAATGTAGTAAAAGAAATTTTAAGAGAATCTCTAAGTCTCATAATTTATTTCAGTAGTCCATTTTTAGCGATCTTTCTGTCCGCTACTCGTTCATCGCTAACTATCTGCCCATCTTTTAATTTTATTATTCTTTTTGCCATTTCTGCTGTATATTGTTCGTGCGTAACTAAAATAATCGTATGTCCTACTTCATTTAAATCCTGTAAAATCTCCATTATTTGCTGGCCCGATTTGCTGTCCAGATTTCCCGTTGGCTCATCAGCAAAAATTACTGAAGGATCATTTACAATCGCCCGCGCAATTGCCACTCTCTGCTGTTCGCCTCCGGACAGTTGATTCGATAAATGCTTCATTCTATGGGAAAGCCCGACTGCTTCAATCGCTTTCATAACTCTCTGCCTTTTTTCCTCTTCAGAAATTTTTGTATAAGCAAGAGGCAATCTAACATTTTCAAAAACTGTTGTCCTGGGAAGCAGATTAAAAAACTGGAAAATAAATCCTAATTTATTGTTTCTAACAAAAGCCAATTGGTCATCATCTAAGTCTTCAATTCCTTGATTTTCAAATTTATAAACACCGGAACTTGGCCTGTCCAAAAATCCCATAATATGCATTAATGTCGATTTGCCGGAGCCGGACGGCCCCATAATTGCCAAGAACTCTCCTTTTTCAATATTAAAAGAAACCCCCTCCAGGGCTACTGTTTTTACTTCATCATCTGAATATTCTTTTCTAAGATTTTCTGCTACAATCATTTATTTCCATTTTTCATGAATGTAATAATTTTCTCTCCTTCGCTTAAACCTCTAAGAATTTCTATCTCTCCTTTATTGCCGCGCAATCCAGTAGTAACTTCTGTTTCTACTATTTCCTCGCCATCTAAAACTCTGACAAATTTTTTACTATTTTTAGAAACAACTGCTCTTTGCGGAACATTCAAGACATTATCTCTTTTCTCTGCCTGGATTGTTGCATCTCCTGACATTCCTGATTTTATTTTTTGTTCATCGCCTTCAAATAAAATTTTTACCTTATAATAAACAACGCTATCAATTATAGTTTTACTTGAATCAATCTCAATAATTTGACCGGAAAATGATTCTTCTGGAAGCGCATCCAAAATTATTAAAACTGGATCGTCCATGCTTACTTTACTAATATCTGTTTCCGGAATATCAATTTCTATTTGTAGTCCATTCTGACTAATTAAAGAAGTAATTACTTTTTCACCTGCAGTAATTACCTCCCCAATCTTTGCATCTATTTTTGCAATTATTCCGTCAAAGGGTGCAATAATAGAGGCATCGCTTAATTTTTTACTGTATTCAGCCAGGTTTGCCTTATACTTATCAACATCTGCTTGGTAAACCGCAATATCAACTGCGCGTGGCAGGGCTTGCAGCTTCTCCAAATCAACTTTAGCTTTATTATAAGCGCTTTCAGCTGTATTAATATTAATCTGGTTTGTAATTTTCTGGTTAGCAATATCTGTTTTGGCAGTATTAATATTGCTTACAGCAGCATTAAGATTGACAATATTCGTATCAATTGTAGTTCTGTCCGTAGCAGAAACCTTTTCCCTTGTAGATGGATCACTCATTGCGGTTTTGGCATAATCTAAAGCATCTGTAATTTTTTGTAATGCAAGCCACATATTATCTAAGGCCGCATCAATATTACTATAAGTCGGATTTTCTTCAGCATCATCAATATAATCTTTTGCGCCTTTTATTGTGGAAGTTCCCAGATACGCTTCTTCTGCTCTGTCGCTTTTGTCCATAAAAACAACAGATAAAGAATCACTATAATAAAAATACAACCTTTCCATGTCTTTCAAATCCGCCAATGCCTTATTATATTTGCTTGAGGAATCAATTAAATATACCAGAGCTGAACCGTAATCTTGATTTAAATCATTTTCTGCTTTAGCCCTGGCATCTTCAAGCGCGATTCTGGCATTTTCCAAAATTTGTTCAGAAACTTTTATTTCTGCATTGCTTGCGCCAGCTATCAGTTGATCTAATTTTGCTTTTGCCTGGTTATAACTCGCTTGTGCTTGCAAATATTGACTGTAAACAGTACCAGAATCCAAATTTACCAAATACGCTCCCTTTTTCACGCTGTCGCCAACTTTCACCAAAATTCTTTCCACCGTGCCGTTAGTTTTAAATCTTAAATCGATTTCATCAATTGATTGGACCATGCCATTGGCAGAAACCTCTTGAATCACATCTCCTCTTTCAACAAATCCAGTTTCATATGTCGGTTCTTTTGGTTTTAAAATAGGAATTAAAATAAGGATAATGACGATTAAAACAATGCCAAAAATTATTTTGGTTTTCTTTTTTAGTGTTTTAATTTTCTGCAATGAATCTTTTAACATTTTCGCAATATAAGTATTATAAACAACAAAAATCTTTTGAGCAAATCTTTATTTTATACCTCAATTATCACCGGTAGAACCATGGGTCTGCGACGAGTTTTGCTATAAAGGAATTGCCCCATTTTGTCGCGTAAATTATCTTTAACATACACCCAATTAATCGGCGTACCAGCAACAGTTGTATGCTCAACAATTTCTTTGACTTTCTTACGCGCCTCAGCCAACAATTCTTTTGATTCCTTCATATAGATAAATCCTCGGGAAATTATGTCGGGACTATTTTTGACTTTGCCGGTTTGCCTGTCAATTGTGGCTATAATCACAAACATCCCATCTTCAGCCATTGTTTGACGATCGCGCAAAACAATGTGGCCAATATCGCCAATGCCCAATCCATCCACAAAAACATAATTAGTGTCGGCTTTTTTGTTTAAAACTTTGGCTCTTTTGTTTTGAAATTCAAGAATTGAACCATTATCCAAAACGAATATTTTCTCCTTGGGAATTCCGACTTGCATTGCCAGTTTTGCTGCTTCCTTTAAGAAATAATGATTGGCATAAACCGGCAAAAAGAAATCCGGTTTGATTTGTTTGATTATTTCTTTAATGCTTTCGGCATTGGAATGTCCGCTGATATGAACATCCATTATATCATTATGTACAACATTATCGCACTTGCGATAAAGTCCATCTTTTAACCGCTGAATTGTTCTTTCGTTGCCAGGAATTACTGATGATGAAAAAATTATTGTATCATTTTTCTTAACACGGATAAATCTATGTTCATTAGTGATTATACGCGACAAGACTGCATTGCCTTCACCTTGCGCCCCAGTACAAATAACTATAATCTTGTTTTCTGGATATTTGCGGATGTCATTCACAGGAATCAATACTCCTTCACCAGTTTTTATATATCCCAGTTTTTGAGCTATCTCAATATTCATTTTCATGCTATAGCCGTCAAGAATAACTTTTTTACCGATTCCTCTGACATATTCAATAATGTGGCCGATTCTTTTTATCTGGGAAGAAAAAGTGCCGATAATTACTTTGCCAGTCGCCTCCTTAATGAGTTTTTCCAAATTGGCGTTCATGTCCTTTTCTGAAACCAATTCACGATCGGTATCAAGCGATCCTAAGCTTTCAAGCATCAAAATTCTTGGTTTTGGCAATAAAGATAAATGATTATAGGTAATTGCCTGCTGATCGTCTGATTTTTTCTCCATTGTCCAATCACCCGGATGAATCACTGTTCCGTCCGGCGTATTAATCACAACGCCAACTGCATCCATGATTGAGTGCTCCACGTTAAAGAAACTAATTTTAAATCTGCCTAAATTAAGCCGGTCATTAACTGATTTAATTTTTATGGTTTTCAAATGCTTAATTGATTCCCTAGAATACTCCTCCATCCTTCTTTCAATCATTGCAAGAGTCAAATCTCTGCCAATAATCGGCGGGAAGCCAAGCTTCTTTAGAAGCAGGGGAGCTGCGCCAATATGGTCAAGATGGCCATGGCTAAAAATTACTCCGCGGATATTTTTTTCCCTACCTTTTAAATAGTTGATATTAGGAATTATAAAATCAATACCCGGCATATCTTCTTCTGGAAACTGAATGCCCATATCCAAAATAACAATATCACTGCCATATTCAAAAACAGTCATATTTCTGCCGACCTCCTCCATCCCTCCCAGGGGAATAATTCTTAATTTGTTTTTTTGTTTTTCCATAAGTCGGGGAGCCGGGAATTGAACCCGATCTTCACGCACCCGAAGCGTGCGTACTACCGACATACTCCTCCCCGTTCTTTACTTTATCCAATGTTTCTCCCTGATTTTTAAATCCTCCTCTTCTTTCTTTTCTTCAATTTTCCCCCTGGCCAATTTACGCAAAACTTCGAGATTTTGTTCGTTTAGTTCTTTAACCCTGTTTTCCAAGTATTTTTTATTATTTTTTTTCGGGTCTTCAATAACTTCTGCCAATAAAACATCCAAAATCGCGCCGACCTTAGGGCTTGGCTGGATTGATAATAATTTCATTATATCATTACCATCAATTTTCAACATTTTAACGGAAACAGGATCTTTGGAAACTTTTTCAATCATATATTCGATCGTTCTTAAACGATACGGCTTTTCTTTTGGCCTACCCATTCCAAGGCGATCCGCCACTCTCAAATTTATTAAATCAGTAATATTTTCTATGCCAACTCTTTTAATTAATCTTCTTGCGCCAGCATCAGTCAATCTTTCTGGATCTGAAACAAACATATGATTTTTAACCAATAAAACCACTTTATCAATAAATTTATTCGGAAATTTTAATCTTTGCAGAATCTTAAAAGTGAATTTTGCGCCGATATAATCGTGATTGTAAAAAGTGGAATCAGGCCCTTCGCCTGCTTTCGCTATGGGTTTACCAATATCATGAAATAACGCAGCGACTTTTACTTTTAAATTGAATTTCTTTTTTGCTGCTTCGTCCAAAGAGCGCATTGAATGCTCATAAATATCATAAATATGGTGCTTATTCTGGCTCATGCCTACACCTTTTTCTAATTCCGGCAAAATAAATTTTAATAAATTCGTCTGCCTTAATAAATCAATTCCATGAGCTGCTTTTTCGGTTTCAAAAATCTTAATTAATTCATCCCTAATTCTTTCGTTGGAAATCATCTGAATCCAATCGGCATTTTTCTGAATTGCTTTAAAAGTTTTTTCTTCAACAGAGAAATCCAGAGTACAAGCGAAGCGCATTGCCCTTAACATTCTTAATGCGTCCTCACTAAATCTGTCGTCTGCTTTGCCTACGGTGCGAATAATTTTATTTTTCAAATCTTTTTGTCCATCAAAATAATCAACAATCTTTTTATTTTTGCTCAATGCAAGCGCATTGATTGTAAAATCTCTCCTGCCCAAATCTTCTTCTAATGTTTTAGCAAAAGTTATTTCGTCCGGATGGCGCTTGTCAGAGTATTTGCCTTCTAATCGAAATGGCGTGATTTCAACAACTTTTAAGGTTTCATCCTTGGCATTAGTAATTACGCTTACTGTGCCGAATTTATTTTCATAAAAATTCTTGGGAAATAATTTCCTGATTTGTTCTGGCTTGGCATTGGTAGTAATATCCCAATCTTTCGGTTTTTGG